>Ga0207706_10000618_pt1 | contig 37720 bp, 38 predicted proteins | sample KBSC53metaG_FD_184318 | JGI IMG/M metagenome (GOLD analysis project Ga0207706, IMG submission 184318) | Corn rhizosphere microbial communities from Kellogg Biological Station, Michigan, USA - KBS C5-3 metaG (SPAdes) (version 2) | ecosystem: Host-associated > Plants > Roots > Rhizosphere > Soil ... | reverse complement strand
ATAAGGTCAGAAGCGGCCAGCCGAACTGCTGGTGGATCCAGGCGGCCATCATGCCGCCTGCCATCACCCACTCGCCCTGCGCGAAATTGATCGCGTCGGTGGACTTGAACACCACGTTGAATCCGAGGGCGACCAGCGCGTAGATCGAGCCCGTCGTGATGCCGCCAAACGCAAGCTGGAGCAGCAGGCTTGGGTCCAAACGCTCCTGCCTCAGGCTGGGACTGTGAGGCGGCCGCGAATGTCCGCGATCGTCACGCCCAGGCGGGCGAGATGGTCCCGCGCCTCGCCGAGAAACTGCACCACGATCGCCGATTCCTCGGCAGCGCTCATCGCGCCGAGTCCCGCGCTGCGCGTGATTTCGTCGGCGCTTACCACGTCGTCGGCAATCCCATTCCCCGCGAGCCACGCGCAGATCGCGCCCGAACACAGCAGCCCCTCCAGCGCCTGATCGATCTCGGCGCCGATTTCTGCACGCTGAGCGTCAAGCCAGTGGGGCGCGTGCTCGGTCAGATAGATCCAGCCAAACGCGACGTGCCGCTCCTTGTCCTGCACCATCCGCTTGAGAATGGCGCTTGCGACCGGGTCGGTCGCGTGCCGGAGGAACCCGCGGTTCAGTTCGAGGTCGAGTCCATCGAGGATCGCCGAATGCACGGCGATATAGGCGTCGACCGAAATCCCCGGCTCGAACGCCTCGCGATGGAAGTCCTGATTGAAGAGGCGCGCGTATTCCGGATTGGCGGGCCTGTCGACGTAACCGCCGGCCAGATCCGCGAAGCGCCAGCAACACTCGGTGTGCCAGGCTTCCTCGCTGCCGCGAACCGACAGGAACATCTTGGGATCGCTCTCGCCGTCATGCTCGAGACAGAAACGGATGATGATCGCCGGCGTTTCGGGCAGCCCGCCATACTCGGTCCACGCGCGCCGGCTCCATGACAGCGCCGCCGCGCGCAACTGTTGCGAAGTGAACTGCGACGGATCGAACTTCGCCCACGGAATGTTCTTCTCGGGATCCCAGTGCGCTGCCTTCGCCTGATGGTAAAGCCCGCGTATGGTCTGGATGTGCGGTTCGAGATGCAGCGGAAAACGGCGTTCGACCAGCGGATCGGCGCGGCGGCGGCGCGCGCGCCGCGTCTGCGGGTCCTGAGCAGTGGCCAGCAAGGTCATCAGAACACTCCAAGAATCTTGACGGCGCGTATACCGCGGTCGAGCCGGAAACGCGATAGCAGTGTGGCGACGAGATCGCCGTCGAGCGAAAGTCTCATCGCCACGTCCTTGGTCGGTCGGAAATACGCGCGCGTTAGATCGTGCCGAGCCTCGGATGGTAAAACGGTTTGAGCGTGAATCCCCACGGCTGCATCAGCTTGCGCACGCGCTTCACCGTTCCGATGAACACCGGCTTTTGCAATGTTTCAACGGTCGCACCAAGGCCCGCTTCGTAGGTAATGCGGTCGGCTTCGACTTCCTCGCGCGACGCCGGCGTGTCCGGCGCCAGCCACGGCTCCTGATAGCCGTTGAGGTAGACCTTTTCGATCATGATCTCGGTGGCTTCCTGGACATGCAGGATTTCATCGCGAGTCATCGTCGGTATCCGGTGTTCCATGTAGTACCAGCCGAACGCGCAATGACGCACTTCGTCGCGGGCGATCAGCTTGAATACCGTTTTCGCCGCGAGGTTCGTCGAAACCTTGGCGACGTGATGGATCATGTCGAAGGCAATTTCCTCGGCGGCGCACACGAGGCTGGCGATGGTCGCGGCGAGCGGAGTGTCGAGGTCAAGCGCCATCTTGCGCACGCCGTGTGTGGCCACCGAGCCCTGGAACGCGGCCTTCTTCGGCTCGGCGATGTAGCCACCGAGTTTTTCCGCGAACAGGTAGGAGACCTCGGCGTGGCGCGATTCCTCCTGCGTGCGCAGCGTGAAGAAAAAACGCAGATCGGGCTCGTGATGCTCCTGGCAGAACCGAATCTGCAGCGCAGGCGATTCGGAGATTGCGCCATATTCGCTCCAGGTTCGCCGGCTCCAGTACATGCGCGCGGCGAGACGCTGCTCTTCGGTGTAATCCTCCGGACGCAGCGTATCCCACGGAATGGCCTTCAGCGGATCCCATTGTCTTGCGGTCGCGACGCGATAGAGCTCGCGAATCTTCGGGATGCGGATGCCGAGGTCGAGCGGGAAGCGCGACTCCGATTCGTCCAGCAAGCTGCGCATTGCCGTAGCGCCCATGGTCGTTCCTTCGGTCTTTAGTAGTTCGCCAGGTGCCAGCCGTTGTCGCGCCACGTGATCACCACCGCGTCGTCCTTGGTCAGGCCGGAGTGCGTGGTCGGCGAGAAGCTGAAATTGCCGCCCACGCCCTTGAAATCCTTCATTTCTTCGAGTGCTACGCGAACCTTGTCCTTGTCCTTGCCACCTTTGGCCAAGGCATCGGAGGCCATGTAGATCGCATCGTAGGTCTGGGCGACGAACTGGTTGGGTTTGGTATTGAATTTCTTCTCGAACCGGGCGGTGATGTCGGCGATGCGCTGCTTGAGCGGATCGGTCGCTGGCAGGTCGGTGCCCACGGGGAATTTCTGCGACATGAGATCGATGCCCTCCGCGGCGCCTTCGGCCTGCTTCATGTAGCGGTCATCGACGAATCCGTAGCTGTGCATGATCACGCGGTCGGAGAGGCCGAGCTGTTTCGCCTGCTTGATGAACACGACGCCCGCCGGTGTAATGGTCCAGCAGATGATGGCCTTGGCGTCGCTGGCCTTGATGCGGGAGAGTTGCGCGGTCAGATCGGTGTCGCCCGGGTTGAACGTTTCGTAGATCACCTTCAGGCCCCGCTTGGGAGCGACCTTTTCCATCTGCTCCTTGGCGCTCTGGCCGAAGCCCGAGCTGTCGTACAGCAGCGCGACCGAAGTGATGCCGCGCTTGGCGAAGGAATCGGCAGCGCGCTCCAGCACCTTGTCGTCGTCGAGGGTGCTCTTGAAGGTCCATTTTCGCTCGGCGACCGGGTTCACGATCTGCATGCTGCCCTCCGTCGAGATGAAGGGGAGCTGCGCCTTCTCGACCAGAGGGACCATCGCCAAAGCGAGTCCGCTGGCGTTGCCGCCGCCGACGATGATGTCGACCTTGTCGTCTTCGATCAGGCGACGCGTTGCGGTCACCGCCTTGCTGGCCTGCGTTTCGGCATCGTAGAACACCCACTCGATCTTGCGGCCGTTGATGCCGCCCTTGGCATTGATCTCATCGATGGCAAGCTCCATCCCGCGTTTCATGTGGTCGCCGAGGAACGCGCCGGGACCCGTCACCGAGAGCACCGTGCCGATCTTGAACGGCGCATTGGCCTGCGCCATCGCCGCGGCCGGGGCCAGCGTTGCGAGGCCCGCGACGATCGTCGTGATGATTAGCTTGCGGCGTACGCTCATGCTTTCACTCCCCATGGTTGATGGCCGGCTTCCTTGATCGCTTGTTTTCTTACACTCGCAGCCCCGGGTCGCTCAATAGATGCCGAGGCCGCGCAGGAACGCTCCAGCGCCCGATGCTCCGCCTGCAGCGCTTTCAGATGCCTGTCGAATGCAGCTTCGAGGCGCTGGAAGGGGCCCGCCACGCCGAGCGCGCAGCACTCGCCGTTCACTCGAACCGGCAAGGCAATCGCCATTACATCCTCGATGTGCTCGCCGCGATTGACGAACCAGCCGCGCTGCATGGAAAGCGTGAGTTCCTTCAGCAGCGCGGGGCGGCGGGTTACGGTGTTCCGGGTCATGCGGTCGAGCGGCAGGCGCGCAACCAATGCCCGTCGCTCCGGCTCGGCCAGCGATGCCAGGATCGCCTTGCCGCTGGCGCTGCAGTGGATCGGGAAAAATTCTCCAGCCTGTGCCGCGTATCGGATCTTGTGTGTCGATTCGATCACGTCGACATAGACCACCTGGTCGCCGGCGCGCCGCGCGAACAACACGGTCTCACCGGAACGCGCGCTCAACGCTTCGAGAATGGGGCGCGCGACATCGGCGAGCGGATCGTGCTGGGCGATGCGGCGCACGTTCTCGAGCATCTTGCGGGTCGGGTAGAAAGCACGGCGCGCGCCGAACGAATACAGGTAGCCACGTTTTTCGAGCGTGTTCACCAGCCCGAAGCAACTCGATACCGGCGCACCGATGGCGCGGGCGATGTCGGAAAGCGACAGCGGCTTGCACTCGCCGGTGAACGCCTCGAACAGGTCCAGCGTCCGGGCCGCGGTTTTTACATCCATGAAATCATCTTACGCCGGCTGAAAACGTCAGGTCAACCCGTCGCACCGAACGGCGCTCGAATTCTCGCCATGCGCGCGCGGCGCGAACCCGCTCATTCACGACGCGGGATGCGAACCGTCACTTCGTCTTGCCTGCGTCGGCAAGTTGCTTCAGCGTAAAGGTGTAGCTCACCTTGTCGAGGGGCTTGTGGCAGGCGAGGCATTCGGCCTGGTTGACGCCCGCCCGCTGCTCTTTTGCGGTCGTGAACACCGCATAGTTCCAGTCCTCGTTGCGCAGCATGTCGGGAATGTCCTTGCCCCAGCCGGCCTCGCGCCCCATTGCCGTATAGAACAGGAGATCTCCTGCCACGAAGAAGCCGTCGCTGCCGGTGACGGGCTTCTTGTCGGCGTCGAGCTTTGCCGCGTAGACCTCGGCAAAGAGTATCGAGCCGTCGGGCAAGGACTTGCCCGCCTTTGCGGCCTGCAACGCCGTGTCGTTGGCGTAGTAGTAGCGGACCTGACGCGTGTCGGGAAAATTGATCGTGTGGTACTTGGTGAACGTGGACTTGTAGTTCTCGGGAAACGGCACATTCGTCTTCGCGACGTTGGGCAGGAAATCGGACTTGGCGCCGGCCATGGCGCCCTGCTGCGCGGAAAAATGCGCAGCCAGATTCGCGATGTCCTCGGTCGAAAGTTGCGCCGCGATCGCATTCATCAGCGCATTCTTGCGGCTCCCGTCCTTGAGCGCGTTGAGCTGCAACTCGATATATCGCGCCTTCTGGCCCGCAAGATTGGGGATGGTGTCGCTCACGCTGACGCCGAGCGCGCCGTGACATGCGGCACACACGGTCGCCGCCTTGGCCTTGCCGGCCTCGAGGTCCGCCGCGGATGCGATCGGAATGCCGGCGATCATGACGAGCAAGCCAACGGGAATTCGCATCGGAGCCTCCGTTCGATGGGACCGGAGCGAAAAGCGTAGCACGTCGCAAGCAGGATTGGTCGAAGGTGGTCGGCAGCCACATCGTGACGCCCGATCGCACGGACGCGGCGCCGATGATGTCGATTGCTCGTGTTCGCGCCTGCGCGCCAGCACGAGGCCGGCGGCCGCCGTGGCAGCGTGTCAGAAGTTGCTTGCGACGTTGCTGTTCGAAGCCTTCCGGGGCACGGGGTGCAGCCGGCGGAACGGTGCCGGCATCGCGATGGCATACCCTTGCGCGTAATCGACGCCGATTGCCGACAGCGCACGCAGCGTTTCGCGATTCTCCACCGATTCGGCGATGGTTTTCTTCCCCATGATGTGGCCAATCCGGTGAATGGCCTCGACCATCGCGTGATTGACCGGATCATCGAGCATGTCCCTGACGAAGCTGCCGTCGATCTTCAGATAATCGACCGGCAGATGCTTCAGGTACGTGAACGACGACACGCCAACGCCGAAGTCGTCGAGCGCGAATCGGCAGCCGGCTGCTCGCAGTGCGGTCATGAACTCGGTTGCCTTCGTCAGCGATGCCACCGCCGTGGTCTCGGTAATCTCGAAGCACACCTGTTCCGGTGGGATGCCGTGTCTTGCGAACTGCTCCTGCACGAAGCCCAGGAAGTCGTCGTCGCCGAGGGAAGCGCCCGAAACGTTGATCGCGCATACGCCGGTCTCGGTCCACGCCGGCCCGCGCGAGATCCGATAGCGTGCCAGGGTCGCGAACGCGCTGCTGATCACCCAGCGATCGATCGCCGGCATCATGTGGTAGCGCTCGGCCGCAGGAAGAAATGCCGCCGGCAACACGAGCCCGCCATCGTCGTCACGCAGCCGTAGCAGCAATTCGGTGTAGGCCGGTGCGGCGTCGTCACCCACGGTCGCGCTCACCGGCTGGGAGTAGAGGCAGAAGCGGTTGTCGGCGAGCGCGTGATGGATGCGATTCACCCATTCCATCTCGCCTTTGCGCAGTGCAACCTCGTCGCTGTCGGGGCTGTAGAGCTGAACGCGGTTGCGGCCCTTGTCCTTTGCCATGTAGCACGCGGCGTCGGCGGCGGACAGCACGCTCGCCAGCGTTTCCGGGCTGCCGGTCACATCGACCACACCCACGCTGACGCCGATCTTGAACGATCGCTGCCGCCAGACGAAGTGGAAATCGCCGACGGCCTTGCGCAACCCGTCGGCGATGACCATCGCAGAGGGGAGATCGCAGTGCTCGAGCAGAACGCCGAACTCGTCGCCACCGAGGCGCGCGAGGGTGTCGCCTTCGCGCAGGCGGGGGCGCAACAGTGCGGTTACCTGGCGCAGTAACTCGTCGCCGGCCGCGTGCCCGCACGTGTCGTTGACGACCTTGAACTCGTCGAGGTCGAGGTACAGCACCGCGTGGTGGTGCGCGTGCTGTCGACGATCGCCCAGCGCCGCGGTGACGCGGTGCTCGAACTCGCGACGGTTGATGAGGCCGGTCAGCGCATCGTGGCTCGCAAGATGCGCGAGCCGCGTCGCATATTGCCGCTCGCGGCTCATGTCGTGGAAGACGAGCACGACGCCGCTGACCGATCCGGCGCGATCACGGATCGGCGCTGCCGAGAAGTCGATCGCCACCGGCCCGGCGTGGCGGCTCAGCAGCACGATGTTGCCTTCCGAGCCGACGGCAATTTCCTCGGCGAATGCCCGGGCCACCGGATCGCCGACCGGATTTCCGGTGGCCTCGTCCTCGACCCTGAACACCGTCGGCAACGGGATTCCGTGCGCTTCCTCGTTCGCATAGCCGGTCAGCCGCTCGGCGACGGGATTGATGTATTCGACGTTGCCCGCAGTGTCGATCGTGATGACGGCGTCGGCGATCGACGCGAGCGTCACTTGCGCGCGCTCTTTTTCCTGCAACGTCTGCGCTTCCGCTCGCTTGCGGTCCGAAACGTCGGCGAGCGATCCCGCCATCCGCTGCGGCTTGCCCCGCTCGCCCAGGACCGAGCGGCCGCGCAGCCGGAACCAGCGATAGCTGCCGCCGGCAACGCGCAACCTGGCCTCGAGATCGAACGGATCGCCGCGCGTGAGGTGTTCGCGCAACGTCGAGAGCAGCTCGCGGCGGTCGCCCGCGTGCATCCGGCGCAGGAACGTGCCGGCGGTTTCGCGAAGCGTGCCCGGCGCGTAGCCGAGCAAGGACTCGAATCGCGGCGAGCAGTACAGCTCGCGCCGTTCGAGGCTCCAGTCCCAGATGCCGTCGTTGGTGCCGCTGACGACGTAGTCGAACCGTTGCTGGCTCGTGCGCAGCGCCGCGAGAAAAGCGTCCTCCTTGCGGATCAGCCGCTGCGTGCGCACCAGCGCAACGAGCACCAGCACGACGCCGAGTGCGATCGTGACGATCATCAGCGCCGCCTCGACCTGTCGCGCGGCGCTCGCGAACGTGGCCGCGAACGAGCGCTCGAGTGTCGTCAGTGCGCGATCGAGCGTGCGCAACTCGACGAGCTCCGGCTCGAGATCGCCGGTGTTACCGCGGCCGCTGCGGATCAACGCGTGGATTTCCTGTGCGAGTGCTTCGATCCGGCCGAACAGCGCATCGGCTTCAGTCCAGATCCGCACGCCACCGGCCATGAAGCCGACCGGACGAAAGCGGCGGAACAGCACGATCATGCCGTCGATGTCGGTCGGATCGTTGCGCGCATCCAGCAGGCCGGCGCGTGCGATGTCGAAATCGGGGAACGGCTTTTCGAGCTCGATGCGCGCCATGCGCGCGCCGGCAACGACGCGAGCTTCCTCGATGTAGCGGTCGAAGTGATCCTCGTTGCGTGTCTGCGCGTACTGCTCGAGCGCCTCGACCGCTGCATTCTGCGCGTTCGACCACGTGCTTTCGGCGGTGATGTAGGCGCGGAGGCCGCGGATCACCTGCAGGCTCGTCGTGCCGAGCACGAGCAGCAGCAGCACGATCGCCATGAACGGCCATATCAGCCGGACAAGGCGTAAACGGGCCGATGGCTGCGTCGCGGTCAGGAGCATCGTGGGTGTGGGCACGGCGCTGCCGGCGGGACGGGCGCGCGACCATTGGGAAGCAAGGCATGGGCCATGGGTCCGTTCAGCGCGCAACCGCCTGGCGCGGCGGGCCCGTGACTTGCTACAGCCTTCGTAAGGGGCCTTCCCGAGATCGTTGATTTGACTATGAAACGAACCTATTTTGCGACCAGCGGCGCAACCGGTACGCCAAGCGGGCGGGCGCCGTGATGCACTGCCGGATGTGCAGCCAGAGACTGCCCCGTCCGGGCAGGCTGTGCCGCGAATGCGAGCAGGAGCTCGAGCTCGCGCGCTCGGCCCGGCCGCAGGGAGGCTTTGCCCAGGGACCGCGGCCCGACGAGCTGTTGTTGATCGGCGCCAGCCCGTGGCTGCGCATGCCGTCCCGCCCGGTTGTCGTCGTCGCCGCATTCGCCGTCGGTCTGAGCGCCGCGGCCGCCGTTTATGCGATCCATGCGTCGTGGGGCACCGGCGGTGCCGAATCGGTGATGATCGATCGCCCTGCGGGTCGCGCCAGGTCGCAGCAGAAGCCGGCGCGCGAGTCGGTCGTGAGCGTCGAGGCGCTGGTGCCGGTAGGTGCAGCTGCGCCGGATGCGCACGATCCGCCGAACGACAAGATCGCGGTCGTGTCGTCGCCCTCGCATCACTCGTTCGATCGCGTGCTGGGCCTGGCCGACGCGCTCGACAACTGCGCTCGCGAGCCGCTGTTTGCGCGCCTGGCCTGCGAGGCGCGGGCCCGCACTCGTTATTGCGACGGCGCCGCGGCCAGCATCCCTCAGTGCGCGGATTCGACTAGCCGCGAATAAGCTGCAGCTGCCCGTGACACGTGATTGCGCCAAGTGCGCGATCGCGGCGTCGCGAATGCAATGGGCGCCAGTGCGTTCACGTCGAGTTCACCCAGCCGTTGACGGTGAAGCGCGCATCGCCGAACGCTCCCGACGGCATGCGCACCGGCATCACCTCGTGCATGGTTCGCGCCCAGAAGAGCACGAGCCGGTTGTGCAGTGGCTCGATTACCTGGAATGTCTCGCCCCGCGCCAGCTTGCCGTTGCGCAGCACGTCGTCGTACACGCGGAGCTCGCCGCCTGAAAACGCCTTGGGTTGCCGGTTGAAATAGTAGACGTACGTCAGGTAGCGCTTCGGAACCTTCTGGCGGTCGGCGTCCGTATGCACGCCGAAGAAGCTGCCGTCGATGCTCGCCGTGACCTGCGCCTCGACGACGCCGACGGTGATCGGTTGCACGCGCAACTCGGGGAGCACGTCCGGCGTAAGGCTTCGCACGCGCCGCACCACAGGCTCCACGAGATCCGGCGGTGGATTCAGAACGAGCGAGTGGCGATAGTCGGCACGCGCATCATGCGTTGCCGACGGCTGGAACTGTGCTTCGCTCGCCAGCACCCGAGCGAGCAGCGCCGACCACTCGGCATCCCCGAGCAGTCCGTCGACGATGACGACCGGGTGACGGATGGTCCGCGGCGCGGCGGCAGCAGTCGATTCCACGGATGAACGGGCCTTCGAGGCGGAGGCAGGTGGCCGGGGTCCATTTTATGCCACCGCCGCCGCGGCGGGCCCATACTTGTCCGGCGTGTCCGGCGCCCCCATCTGCCGACCATTGCGTCGCTCGAGCGGCGCGCTCCGGCGAGACTGCATGCCACCCGTCACCACCGCGCTCATCGTCGCCAACGTCGCGCTGTTCCTGCTGCAATCGGTCGTACCCGGCCTTGTCGTCCCGTTCGCGCTGTGGCCGCTCGCGACCGCGAGCCTCGGGCAGGGCGTTTCGTTCATGCCGTGGCAGGTCGTCACGTACGCGTTCCTGCACGGCAGCCTGCTGCACCTCGCGTTCAACATGTTCGCGCTCTACATGTTCGGCGGCGCGATCGAACGCGTGTTCGGCCCACGCCGCTACGCACTCTTCTATTTCGTGTCGGTAATCTCCGCGGCAGCCACCCAGCTGATCGTCGCGGCACTGTCAGGGGGCATCTACCCGACCGTCGGTGCGTCCGGTGGCGTATTCGGCCTGCTGCTCGCGTACGGCATGTATTTCCCGCACAACCGCGTGATGCTGCTGTTCCCGCCCATTCCGCTGCCGGCTCGCGTGTTCGTCACGCTTTACGCGGTGATCGAACTGTTCCTAGGCGTCACAGGATCGCAGGAAGGCGTCGCGCATTTCGCGCATCTGGGCGGGATGATCGGCGGCTATCTGTTGCTGCGTTTCTGGCGCGCGAGTCCGCGTCGTCCCGTGCGCTGATGCGCCTGGCGCGAGGTGTCGGCGCGCTTTACGATGTCGTGGGCAAGTGTGGTGCGCTTGCGCAGCGCGCTCATTCGGTGATCGCGATGTCCGCCGGACGTTGGCAAAGTTCTTGCAACGTTTCATCCATCGTCGCTTGAAGCATCGCGCTTGCACTTCTCCGGTTATGCTGGTGCAATCGCATGCTTCGCGCATAGAGGTGTGCAATGAAATCCATACTCGATCCCACGTTCCGTTACACGTCGAGCGCCAACACGGATCTGCGCAAGACATTTGCGCGCATACGGCGTGAATCCCGCAGGCAAACGCAGGCAACTGGGCGCGACGAATCCGAGACTTCGCAGAAGGTGACACCGATTTTTCGCGGCCAGCGGCCCGCAGCCTGACGCGTTCGGCGTGTTTTTTCGATGCCGATTCGTCCGCATCGCGCGGGTGAATCGAGGCGCCGCCCTCGCGATTGTCGGCAAATATTTCCGATCGCCGTCGCCACTTGTTACGTGTTCGCGGGAGCTCGCGCGCTAGCGTCGTTTGATCTGCCTTGGATCGCGCGGCCGCGCGGTGCGTGGTAAAACGGCGCGTCCAACTCCTTCCGCGTCTTCATCATGGTGCGTTTTCCTCGCCGCGTGCACTGCGGTTGTGCAATTTTGCCGCCCCAGATGCTGCGCCGGATCGCAGCGCGCGGAACCGCGCCGCAACGCGACGCGGCGCTCGAGACGCTCGCCACCGACCAGACGATGCGGCTGGTGCGCGCAACTCACGAGCTCCTCGAGGCGCGTTCGCAGCGAGGGCTGCTGAGCGGTCCGACGGCCGCCAAGCAGCGCACCGTCTACGATGCCCAGAATACGGAGACGCTTCCCGGATTGTCCGTGCGCGCCGAAGGTGCACCGCCGCTCGCGGACGCCGAGGCGAACGAGGCGTACGATGGCCTTGGGGCGACGTTCGATTTCTTCGCGGGCGTCTACGATCGGAACTCGATCGATGACGAGGGACTGCACCTCGACGCCACTGTCCATTACGGTCGCCGCTACGACAATGCGTTCTGGAACGGACAGCAGATGGTATTCGGCGATGGCGACGGCGACCTCTTCAACCGCTTCACCGTTTCGCTCGACGTCATCGCGCACGAGCTCACGCATGGCGTCACCGGCGACGAGGCGGGGCTCGTCTACCTCGGTCAGGCCGGCGCGCTGAACGAATCGATCTCCGACGTCTTCGGCTCGCTGGTCAAGCAATATGCGCGCGGCGAGCCGGCCGACAAGGCGGATTGGCTGATCGGCGCAGGACTCTTCACGTCCAGGGTGAACGGCGTGGCGCTGCGGTCGCTGAAGGCACCGGGCACGGCCTACGACGATCCCGTGCTCGGCCGCGATCCGCAACCGGCGGCGATGTCGGGCTACGTGAAGACGTCGACCGACAACGGCGGCGTGCACACGAACTCGGGCATCCCCAACCACGCGTTCTACCTCGCCGCGATTGCGCTCGGCGGTCATGCGTGGGAAAAGGCGGGGCGCGTCTGGTACGAAACGCTACGTGACAAGCGGCTGAAACCCACGGCGACATTCGCGCAGTTCGCGCGCTACACCGTCGCCAACGCCGCGCATTTCTTCGGCAAGGTCGAGCGCCAGGCTGTGGCCGGTGCGTGGAGCGCCGTCGGCGTCAAGACCGGTTGAAGCGCGTGACGCCGGCGCGATCGCCGGCGCAACTGGTGGGAGCCCTGATGCGGATCGACTTTCGGATGGACGGTGGGATCGCCGCTTTCCCCGGGCTTGCCAAGCCGGTTTCGATCGACTGCGAAGCGCTGCCGCCGGCGGATACGGCGCGACTGCGAACGCTCGTCCAGCGCGCTGGAATTTTTTCCAAATCGCACGGGAAAAAAAGCGCGCCGCCCGCGCCCGACGCGCGTGCGTACACGATTGCCGTCGACGACGGCGGCCAATGCCGGACGCTGACGGTCACCGAGCCCATCACCGACGACGCATTACGCGATCTCATCGCCGAGCTTCGTGCGCATGCGGATGCGCTACGGGGTCGGCGTTGAACCTGAAGGGACACCGCGTTCGCAGCGACACTGCGTCGAAGCAGGGTGCGCGGCGGGCCACGGGCGCCGCGGTCGCCTTCGCTGCGCTGGTCCTCGCGGCGTGCGCAGGCATGCGGCCGAGCGTTCCGGGCGTTGCCGGCAAGCCGATTGGAGAATTTTTCGATGACTTGAAGGCGGAGCTCCGCGACGTCCATTGGCGCGTGCGCAGCGATCGCGCGGCGTGCGGAACGACCGACCCGCGTGAGGTGGACCTGCGCAACGCGTCGATCACGCTCGATCTGCAGCGGATTGGCGAAGCCAGCGTGGACGGCGCGGTTCGGATCGTCGCGCTTCCGCTCGCCGGCGGCATCGTGTCACCGTTTGCCTCGGCGGCCGCATCGCGCAAATGGACGCAGGACATCGTGGTGAAGCTCGACGTCGCCGGGTCGTCCCGCCTCTATGACGCCGGCGAGACTTCGACGGCAACCGGGTCGATCGCAAGCAACCTGAACGCCGTCATCGACGGCTTCGTCCGGTCGAGCGCCGGGGAGCCATGCATTCGCCTCGCGGCGCTGAAGCTGACCTTCGTCATCGACGTACGGCAGGAGGCGGGCGGTGGCTTCAAGCTCGTCGTTCCACCGGCGGATCTCGGCGTCGACGCCGCCCGACGCGACGTCAACACACTGACGCTGAGCTGGGACAAGATCGAGTCGAACGCACTGCGCTAGCGGGCGAGCAGCGCCTGCAGCGCGTCGATCGAGTCGGCCTCAGCGACGTCCTTGTCGGTGCGCCAGCGCAGGATCCGCGGAAAGCGGACGGCGATGCCCGACTTGTGCCGCGGCGAGTGCTGGATCCCTTCGAAGCCGAGCTCGAACACGAGCGTCGGCGTTACGCTTCGCACCGGGCCGAATTTCTCGATGGTCGTCTTGCGCACGATGGCATCGACGCGTCGCATCTCGGCGTCGGTCAGGCCCGAGTATGCCTTGGCGAACGGCGTCAGTCGGCGTTCGCCGTCGCGTGCGTCCCAGACGGCGAACGTGTAATCGCTGTACAGGCTTGCGCGACGCCCGTGGCCGCGCTGCGCGTAGACGAGCACCGCGTCGACGCTCAGCGGATCGATCTTCCATTTCCACCACGTCCCGACGTCCTTGGTCCGCCCGACGCCGTAACGCGCATTGCGGTGCTTCAGCATGAAGCCTTCGACGCCGCGGGAGCGCGATTCGTCGCGTAACGCGGCATAGGCGTCCCACGACGGCATTTCGACGAGCGGCGACAGTTGCAGCGCCGGGGCGTTCGTGGCGGCGACGACGCGCGCGAGGCGCGCTCTGCGCTCGTGCTGCGGAAGATTGCGCAGATCCTGACCGTGGTCCTCGAGCAGGTCGTAGGCGAGCAGCACCACCGGAGCGCTCGCGAGTATTCGCGCGGACAAGAGCTTGCGGCCGATCCGTGTCTGCAGCGCGGCGAAGGGCGCCACGTCGCCGTCCTTCATCACGACGATCTCGCCGTCGATCACCGTTTCGTCGGGAACGAGGGCGCCGGCCGCGGCGAGCTCCGGAAAGCGTTCGGTGACGAGCTCCTCGCCGCGCGACCAGACGCACGTGGTCCCGCCGCGGCGGACGAGTTGCGCGCGGATGCCATCCCACTTCCACTCGACGAGCCACTCGCTTGCGGCACCGAGCGACGCGACCGGTATGGTCAACGGATGCGCAAGGAAGAATGGATACGGATGCGCGCTGGCCGTCGCGCCGGCGTGCTCGGACGCGATCAGCGCACGGAACGCGACGGCATCCGGCCGCCTGTCGACACCGGTGTAGCCGATCAGTCGTTGCGCGACGATCTTCGCGTCGACGCCGGAAACGGCCGCGAGCGCGCGCGTGACCAGCAGCCGCGACACGCCAACACGAAAGCTGCCACCCAGCAGCTTCAGCAACAGGAAGCGGCCGGAGGCATCGAGTTCGTCCAAATAGCCGCGCAATCGGTCGGCGATCGTCTCAGGATCGACGCCGCGCAGCGGCAGCACGCGAACGGACATCCAGTCGGCCACTCCGGCGTCCGATGTGCGCGACGGCGGCGGCAGCACGTGTGCAACCGTTTCGGCGAAGTCGCCGACGGCGTCGTAGCACTCGTCGAACAGCCAGCGCGGCAATCCGGCCGCCGCCACTGCCACGTCGCGCAGCACGCGCGCGGGCACGAGTTGCCGCGGCCGGCCACCGGCGAGGAAATACGCCGCCCACGCGGCGTCGGCGGCGTCCGCGCCGCGAAAATATGCGTCGAGTGCCGCAAGCTTCGCGTGCGTCGATGTCGTGGCGTCGAGCTCGGCGTACAGGCGTGCGAACGCTTCCATCGCGATTAACCGGGGATCCCGGCGCCGGGCTCTGCGTCGTCGGTCGCTGCCTCGGCGGCGCTTCCGGCGGCTGCTTCGTCACCGTTCCCACGCGCAGGCAGCGCATCGTTCTCGCCGGCGTTGTCGAACTCGGTTTCGAACGCCTGCGCGTGCAATCCGCGCTCGACGAGCCAGCGCACCATGATCGGCACCTGGCCGTGCGTGACGATGATCCGCGATGCACCGGTTGCGTCGATTGCCGCGTTGAGCCCGGGCCAGTCGGCGTGGTCCGACAGCACGAAGCCGCGGTCGACGCCGCGGCGCCGCCGCGCACCGCGGAGCTGCATCCACCCCGACGCGAAGCCGTCGCGGAAATCGCCGAAGCGACGCAGCCACGGCGACGCGGCCGCGGACGGCGGCGCGAGCACGAGCGCGCGCCGCAGCGCATCCGTGTCGACTTCAGTGACGCGACGACCGGGCGGCAGCATGACGCCCGTCGCACGATAGGCGCGGTTCAGCGGCTCGATCGCGCCATGGAACACGAGCGGTCCGGCGTCGAGCGCGCGCGCCTCCGCGAGCCCGGCGAGGATTCGCTGCGCCTTCCCGAACGCGTAGCAGAACAGCACACTGGCGCGCCCCGCGTCGGCATTGGACCGCCACCATGCGCCGACGTCGTCGATCACGTTGCGCGGATCGCCCCAGCGGTAGATCGGCAGTCCGAACGTCGATTCCGAGACGAACGTGTGGCAACGCATCGGCTCGAACGGATCGCACGTCGGATCGTCGTCGAGCTTGTAGTCGCCCGATACGACCCAGACTTCGCCGCGATGGTCGATGCGAACCTGCGCCGAGCCCAGCACGTGGCCCGCCGGATGCAGCGACACCGTGACGTCGCGCAGGCGTAGCCGCGTGCCATACGCGAGCGTGTCGAGCGCGATGTCGCCGAGCCGGCTCCGGAGCACATGCGCCGACGGTTGCGCGGCGAGATAGCGCGTGCTGCCGAAACGCGCGTGATCGCCATGCGCATGCGTAATCACCGCACGGTCCACGGGCCGCCACGGATCGATGAAGAAGTCGCCCGCCGCGCAATACAGGCCTTCCGGGCGAACGGCGATCAGCTCCATCGCGGTACGCTTATCGAGTCAAGCGCAGCGTCGCCATGACGGGATTGTGATCGGACGACGTGACGGCGATTGCCGATGACGTGACGACGTCGAGGCCGCGCGTGTAGATGTGGTCGAGCTGGTGGCCGAAAAAGAGGCGACGGCGATCGTCAGTGAACGCAATCTCGGTCAGCCCGAGGCGATGCGCCGCGGCATCGACCACCGCGATCCGGTTGGTGGTCCACGTGTTGAGGTCGCCGGCGAACACGATCGGTCCTTCATGCTGGGACAGCGCATCGACGACCGCGTCGAATTGCGCGCGATACGCGCCGAGCGACAGGGAGAAGTTGATCGCATGCACGTTGACGACGGCAAGCGTCGTCGCTTCCCCACGCAACGGAAACCACGAGATGACCGCCGACTTCGGCAGGCGCAAGAGCGGCTCTACGATACGCTGCGTGCAGCTCGCGACCGGCTCGATGCGGGACGCCGTGAGCACGCCGGTGTCGATGTTCTCGTAGATGAACGAGCTGGCCATCACCCAGCGCATTCCGGCAGTGTCGATCATCTGCTGCAGCGTCCCGTCGAGCACGGTTTCCTGCAGCAGCAAGAGGTCGCTGTCCGCGGCGAACGTCTGCAGGTCGTCTTGCCAGCCGCGGTCACCCTGCTTGTGGATGTTCCACGTAAGAATGCGGATGGTCGCGGGATCGAGTCCGGCCGCGCGGGGTGTGGTACGAGTGGCCGCGGCCAGCGATACGGTACGCGCGCATGCCAGCGACTGCACCTGCACGGTGCCGTCGCTCCGTTGCAAGAGGGCCCGCGGCTCGGCGGTCAGCGTGACGCAGCCAGCGACAAGAACTGGAAGCAGTGCAGCGCAGGCCGCACGCGCCCACCGCGAGAGGGCCGCTGCAAAGAAAATCGGCGACCGCTGGTGCAGGTCGCCGATCACTGGGGCGCAGTGGGTCAATCGCCGCTGCGCATCAGGCGGCCGAGCAGGTACCCAACCGCCGCGGCAACGCCGATCGCCATGAGCGGGCGCGCCGCCACGGTATCGGTCATCGCGTTGACGAATGCCGCATTGCGGTCACGCAACGTGTCCGCTTGATCTGCCGCCCAATCGAGCCCGGCCTTCGCCGTGTCCGTCGCCTTGTCGACGCCGCGCCGTGCAGTATCGGCGACGCGATCCATGCCGGTCGACGCAGTTTGCGACGCTCGATCCAGATAGTCCTGCGCGCGATCACCCGCATCCTGCAGCTGAGCCTTTCCTTCCCGTTCGAACTTCGCCGTGTCCATCATTAGTCTCCGCGTGAGTGAATCGCCGTTGCGACTTTCGCAGCATGCGCTGGCGGCGAGAGCGACGCCATCGGACGGCGACGGCATCGCCTGTCGGTGAATGACCGACGTGAACGGCTACTGGCCGTTGCCGCCGCCACTGCCGTTACCGTTGTCACCGCCGGTGCCGCCACTCGCGGCGCCACCCGTGCCGCTCCCCGATGCACCCGCTGCACCGGCGCTGCCCGAGGTGCCGCTATTGCCTGCGTTGCCGCCGCCCGTCGTGCCGCCGCCGCTCTTGTCGTTGCGCATCGAGTTAGTCGTCGAGCCATTGGTGCCGGACTTCGATCGCATCGATGACGGGTTGTGGTCACGCACGCAGTCGCTCATTGCGGTCCCTGTGAGGTTGACGCACTCCTTCGGGATGTCGCTGCGCATCGTCGTCCCCGGTGGCTTCGCCGCCGTTGACGGCGCTGCCGGACTGGTGGTCGATTGCGCATTCGCAGTTGCGGCCATCGCCATCGTCATCGCGCCCATGAGCAATCCGTGTTTCCATGTCTTCATCGTTCACTCCTCTGGTTTCAAATTGGCGACGCTGTAGTCCCGCTTACAAACGGGTCATCGCACCGTTTATGCGGAGCAGCACTCGTGCCATTCCCGATCCCCAAGCCTCGTGCAGGGGTGCGTTCATCGTTGTTGCCATCGATTTATCGCGGCGTTCGATGTTAATGTTGCCAACGGATGCGCAATATTTCCCGGTGGTGCGGGACGTGGCAGGAAGCGCGCGCAACAACGCGTGTCGGTGCATGTCCTAGTGGCAGCACGCACATCCATTTGCGCCGGCGCATTCGCGGCGTATGCTGGCGTCACGCGCCGGGCCGGGCGATCAGCATCGAAGGAGACGAGCCGTGCCGATACGTTCACTGCGTTCGATGATCGCCGGACGCCCCCCGATCGTCGCAGCGTCGATCACGACGGTCGTCGAGGCAGCACGGACGATGAAACAGCACAATATCGGCGCGCTCCTCGTCGTCGATCACACGCGGCTCATCGGCATCTTCACCGAGCGCGACGCGCTGTTCAGGTTGCTCGCCGAGGGCCGCGATCCGCATGCGACGAGACTCGCCGACGTGATGACCGCGCAACCGCAAACAATCCATCCCGACGAGCCGTTCGTGCGCGCGCTGCGGATGATGCACGAGGGGAAGTTCCGCCACCTCCCGGTCGTCGAATTCGATCGACCCCTTGGCGTCGTGTCCGTTCGCGACGCGCTGGACGACGATCTTTACGAGTTGCGCGTCGATCTCGAGCAACGGGAAACGATGGGCGAGTAGCCGCGAACCATCGGCGGCCGCGCTTGTCGACCCGTAATGGTCGATATTCGTGACGGAGCCGATCGTGAAGACCTCGAACGCGTTAGTGTTGACCGCAGCTGCAGCGGTACTCTGCGCATGCGGGAGCGTCGCGGAACTGCCGCTGTCCGCCACCGTGGGGCCGAGTCCCCAGCTCGAGCCACCGCGGCAGTCGCTGATTCCCACCGTGGAGGTCGCGTCGGTTGCCGGCTGGCCGCCGGATGCGCATCCGACGCCCGGCCCGGGCCTTGCCGTGGCGCGGTTTGCCGACGGCTTGCAGCATCCGCGTTGGCTGTACGTGCTGCCCAACGGCGACGTCCTGGTCGCGGAAACCAATGCGCCGCCCAAGCCCGAGGACGGCAAAGGCATCAAGGGCTTCGTGATGAAGTTGCTGATGAAGAAGGCGGGCGCCGGCCAGCCGAGCGCCGACCGGATCACGCTGCTTCGTGACGCGGACGGCGACGGAATTGCCGAGACGCGCACGGTGCTGGTTCGCGACGTCGCATCGCCGTTCGGCATGGCGCTCGTCGGCAACGATCTTTACGTGGCCGCAACCGATGCGCTGCTGCGGTACCGCTACGAGCCGGGGGCGACGTCGATCAGCGCGCCGCCGGCCAGGATCGTCGATCTGCCCGCCGGGCCGCTCAACCACCACTGGACCAAGAACGTCATCGCGAGCCGCGACGGATCGAAACTCTATGTGACCGTCGGGTCGAACAGCAACGTCGGTGAAAATGGTCTCGACAAGGAAGAGGGCCGCGCGGCGATCTGGGAGGTCGACGCAAGAACCGGCGCGCACCGGATCTTCGCGTCGGGTCTGCGCAATCCGAACGGCATGGCGTGGGAGCCGCGCAGCGGTGCGTTGTGGACGTCCGTCAACGAGCGCGACGAGCTCGGCAGCGACCTCGTACCCGATTACATGACGTCGGTGGCGGACGGCGGCTTCTACGGTTGGCCGTACAGCTATTACGGTCAGCACGTCGACGCGCGCGTGAAACCGCCGCGGCCGGACCTCGTCGCACGCGCGCGCGTGCCCGACTACGCGCTCGGCGCGCATACGGCGTCGCTCGGACTCGCATCGGCGCAAGGTGCTACGCTTCCCGACGGCTATCGAGACGGCATGTTCGTCGGCCGGCACGGTTCGTGGAACCGCAAGCCTCGCAGCGGCTATGATGTGGTATTCGTCCCGTTCGCGGACGGCAAACCGGCGGGCTCGCCCATGCCGGTGCTGACGGATTTCGTTTCGGCTGATGGTGCGGCCTACGGACGGCCGGTAGGGGTGGCGATCGACGGGCGCGGTGCGCTGCTCGTCGCCGACGACGTCGGCAACGTGATCTGGCGCGTGACCGGTGCGGGAGCGCAGCGATCCGCGTTGAATTAGGCTCAAAGGCGCTGCTTCCGGTGCCGGCCGGTGTATCGAAGGAACGGGAGCGCTAATGCGCGTGCGCGGTTCTCATGTTCACGCTCGGGTAATCGTAATTGCCGTGCTCGCGGCTGCGTCGCGTGTGGTGGCTGCGGGCGATGCGGAAGCCGTTGATCGTCCGTTGCCCTTGATGGAGCCTGCGATCGTCGAGTACCGGTGGACGTTCGTCGCGCCCGAATGGGTCGTCGAGCCCCGCAACGTCGACGTGCGCGCCGTCATATCGTCGACCTGGACGAAGCGGATCGACTACGGCACGCTCGAGTTTCCGATCGAGCACCGTGCGATCGCCCGCATCCCCGAGTTTCGCTGCAAGTATCCCGACTTCGGGCTGCCCAACGAATGCCGCACGACGTGGCGCACCGTGTACGCCGACGTACCCGTTGCGGTGATCAGGCGCGACCATGTCGACATCGACGTGCCGCAGTGGCAATGGCGCGACGCACATACGACCGTCGACGTGCCTCGGCTCGTTTGGAAAGAGCAGCAGCTCGTCGTAAGCTTGCCGGCGGTCGCGGTCCGCCCGGACCCTGCACGCTGAGTTTCCGTCCCTCCCAGGAGATGTCATGTCCGCGCACACGTACAAGCTCGTCGAGCTCGTCGGTTCGTCACCCACCAGCACCGACGAAGCGATCCGCAATGCCGTCACCAAGGCGTCGGCGACTGTGAAGCACATCGACTGGTTTCAGGTGATCGAGACGCGCGGCCACGTCGACAATGGCAAGGTCGCGCATTTCCAGGTCACGCTGAAGGTTGGCTTCCGTATCGAAGGCTAGGCCAAGCCGACGCAGTCCGAGCTTGTGGAGCGACTCGAGTGCCACGAGCGTCGGCGGTCCCGCCTACACGAGCTTGCGCAGCGTGTCGGGGTTCTTGATGATCGCCTTCTGCCGCGCCGGCGGTGCACCGTACAGCGCGGCCGGCGGATTGGTTTCGAATCGCGTGCGCGACAGGCCTTCCGCACACTTGGGATCGAACGTGACGCCGACGCGCATGCCGTCGACTGCGCCTGCGGTGAAGCACGGCTGGCCGAGCTTTGCATTGAGCGGTGCGATGACGTCGCGCGCAACGGCATCGGCTGCAGCGCCGGGCTGCGCGACCTGCAGATCGTAGACGCGCGGACTGCCGGGAGGCGCAGGATGCACGGCGATCACCGACGGCAGGCCCATCAACTCGCGGCCGAGCAATTCCTCGGTCGCGGCGTCGGGCAGGCCCGTCACGGCGAGCGTGATCTTGTGCCCGGTGACGTTGACGTGCTGCAGGAAGAGATCGCGGCTGAACTGGTCGGCGACGCGGGCGCCGATGGCCCGCAGCGCTTCCTCCTCGCTCGGCCAGCTGCCGAGGCCCTTCGGGACCGTCGTGTTGAAGTGGATCTCCTCGCCGGTCATGCGGTTCGTGCCCTTGATCGTCCATGACGACAGCGCGTACTTGGTGATGACGAGGCCCGATGCGGCGAGTCGCGTCGACAGCCGCTTGACGACGACTTCGCCGGTGACGATGAAATCGGCGCCGCGGTTGTCGGCGCTTGGCGCCTCATCCGACCACGTCCTGAAGCCGAACGACTTGATACGCTCTTTCAGGATGTTTTCAGCGATCGGCGATGGTAGCGAAGGCGCGTCCGGCATGTCCGCATCGCGCATCATGATGCGTACGGCGACGCGTGGATCGCCGTTGGCGCGAATCAGCGTGACGCGCTCGTCGCGCGACAATTGGTTCAATGATTGCTGGACCGCCTTGACGTCGACGACGGCCTGCGTGGTCACCGACATCAGGCCGTCCTTGCCGAGTTGCGGCTCGCCCTCGCGGACGATCGTTCCGATGAAATCGCCGCTCTTCGACACGACGCGGGATTTCAGCACGTCGTAGTTCGCCTCGAACGACTGGCGGTCGAGCAGCATGACGAGCGCCTTCTCGACGAGTTGCTGTTTGGAGTCGGCGCGCACGTCACTTTGCAGCAGCATCTTGTCGTTCGCATAGCGCGGGTCGCTCGGATCAGCGAGGCCCACCGCCGAGATGACGAGATTGCCGGGCGGGGGTTCGACGACGGCTGCTTCGCGTGGTGTAGCGGCCGCGATCGCGCCGTCGGGTTTCGCGGCAGCGGCCGGCAGCGTGCTGGCCCCGGCAGGCGCGGCGGTGCTTCCGCGGCTGGCAGCAGGAGGAGCGCCCCCGCCCCCGGCAGGCGCCGTCGCTGCCGTTTGTGCGATGACGGCCGCGGAGTTCGCGGCACCGCGCGGCCACAGCCACCAGGTGGCCGCCAACGCTGCGAGACCGACGACTGCGATGCCGGCGACAAACAAGATCGCCACTGTCTGCGATGGCTTCGCGGGATCTGGCGCCGGCATTGCGAGCGGCCGGGGGGCCGCGGCGGATCCGGCGGCCGCTTGCGTCGATGACGTCGGCGGGGGTGGGGGCGGGGGCGGAACCGCCGACGGTGCTGGCGCAACGGAAACGCCGCTCGGCATCGTTGCGTCGGGATCGGCGGCTCCGTGCGTGGGCGCGGGCATCGCGGCATGCAACGCGTCGGCGAACGCCTGTGCCGTCGGGAAGCGGTCGTCGGCGCGCTTGGCGAGCGCCCTGCGCACGACGGAGTCGATCGCGGGCGGCAACTGCACGTTCAGCGTGGACGGCGGCAGCGGCTCTTCCTTCAACACCTTCTGCATCGTCGTCGTCGACGATCCCGCGAAGGGCCGCTCGCCGGTCAGGAACTGGTAGAGGATCACGCCGGCCGAGAAGATGTCCGAGCGTCCGTCGACAGGCAGTCCCATGATCTGCTCGGGCGACATGTAGTTCGGCGTGCCGACGACCGTGCCGACCTGGGTCAGGTTCGACGACTCGATGTGTGCGATGCCGAAGTCGGTGACCTTCACCGTTCCATCGGCGAGCAGGAACACGTTGGCGGGCTTGATATCCCGGTGGACGACGCCGCGACGATGCGAGTACTCGAGCGCCGCGAGGATCTGCGTCATGATCCGCTCGATGTCGGTGGAGCGAAAGCGTTCGTCCGCGGCAAAGTGCTCCTTCAACTCGCGGCCGTCGACGAGCTCCATCGCGATGAACCACGTGCCGGCGTCCTCGTCGCAGTCGTAGATCGAGACGATGTTTGGATGACTGAGCCTGCCGGCCGCCTGCGCCTCGCGACGAAAGCGCGCGATCATGTCGTCGGCATGCTCGCCGCCGAGCTGGTCGGCGCGGATCGTCTTCAGCGCCACGCGGCGCTTGATCATCGGGTCGTAGGCCTCGTAGACGACGCCCATCGCGCCGCGTCCGAGCTCGCGCCGGATCTCGTATTTGCCGAGCTGGCTGATCATCGATATCTCCGTCGCCTCGCGGCCCCCGCAAAACGGCAACGCCGGCGACAGGCCGGCGTTGGCGCGCTCAAGCGGTCGGGCTCACTTGTACTTGCTGTCGATTTCCCACACGGATTTCTGGACGAGCCGCTGCACCATCGTGTCGAGCGATACGCCACCTTGCTGCGACTGCGAAACGCCGAGCACCGACGACGATTTCGCGCCGACTTCCATCTTCTCCTCGGTATAGCCCTGCGCGAGCTGCTCGGTCGTCTCCGCGTTGATGATCTTGTAGCGCATGCCGATGATCCAGACGCCGCTCGATTCGCCCGAGTGCACGGAGCCCACCGCGGCCTGGCCGACGGCGCCGGCGCGCGCGCCGCCCAGCGATCCGCTGAACGCGCCGAGCGCGCCCGCGATGTTGCCGATCGCGCGCCCATCGAAGCCTTGCTGCGCGGCCGCGACCTGCTCGGTCTTCAGGATGTCGAACTTGACGACGTACTTCGTGCTCTTGAGCTTGCCCATGCCGAGGAACTTGCGCGCCGCCTGCGGATCGCCGAGGTTGTAGGCAAGCTCGAACTCCTTGAGGATCGGCCCGAGGTTCGAGCGTTCGAGCACCTGGAAGTTGGCAGACGACAGTTCGATCTCGGCAAAGTCGGCGATGTTGTTCGACGTGAACTTCTGCAGGAACGTCGCGTTGCTGCTCTTGATCTCGCCGGGGATGACGATGAGCGCCGGTCCCTTCTTGCTGGCGTTCATGTATTCGACCGGCTTGTAGAGGGCCTGATCGGCGGACGCATTGGCGCGCTGCGACGTGTCGCTGCCCGCCGTGGGCGACGGATTGCCGAATTGCGGCTGCGCGCCGATGCTCGATGCACCGCAGACGACGAGCGCGGCGAGGGCGGCCTGCAGGCAACGCATGGAAACGCTGGATTTCATGACATGACTCCCCGTGGCGTAGATCGTTCGACGTGCAACCGGTCGCGCGGCGACGTGCGCGCTACTTCGTGCCCGCATTGCGACAATAATCGGCGTACAGCATCGCGACGACCTCGTCGGCCTTCTCGTTGACGAGCGTCAGCGCCATCTGATGGACGTCCGATCCTGCATACGAGCTCGAACGCGCTTCGGTATCGGAGATCACGCGGCCGTTGCTCGCCGTCAGCGTGAATCCCATATTCACCGAGACCTGGTTGACGGCCATCATTGGATTGGGCGTCGCCTGCGACGAGATGAGGCCGCGCAGCACGAAGCTCGCGCCGAGGCGTCGCGACGCCGACAGCGCCGCATCGGGGTCGTTGCGGAAATAGGCGTCGATCTCGGCTTGCGCGATCTGGCGCCTGATTTCCTCCGGCGTGTAGGTGCGCAGGCCGAGTGCCTGCAGCCGCTTGTTGATCGCCTGGTAGTGCTCGCCGTAGTTCTGCTGCCGCGCCTCGACGTATCCGTTCGACTGCCGCTCGCCGATCACCACCATGATCTTCTTGTTCTTGAGATCGGCGCGGCATGGTGCCGACAGCGCGTCGGCGATACGCGCGTCGCGCGCCGCCTGCTCCTGCTTGTCGGCGTCGTCGGGCTGCGAAAAGCTGAACCGTTGCGCGTGCAGCGGGTCGACAGAAGTAACCGTCAGCAGCGTCATCAGCGGCAGAAGCAGTGCAAGCTTCATCGGTCGCGAAAGCGGTTTGACGAGGAAAGCAACAATCAAGGTTAGCGCAACGCCCCCTGATAAGCCACCGGATTAATCGCGTTGCCGCCCGGCGGTTCCCTGACTGTCGCGAAGTGAGAAAATAACCCATGCCCCACTCGTTCCACCCGGCGGTCGCCGCCTGGTTCGCCGGCCAGTTTCCGGCGCCTACGCCTGCGCAAGCCCGCGCCTGGCCGCTGATCCGCGCGCGGCGCAACGTGCTGATCGCCGCGCCGACAGGTTCGGGGAAGACGCTCGCCGCGTTCCTGGCGGCCATCGACGCGCTCGTCGTCGAAGGGCTCGCCACGGGCCTCGCCGACGAGACGGCCGTCGTCTACGTGTCGCCACTGAAAGCGCTGTCGAACGACGTCCGGAAGAATCTCGAGATTCCGCTCGCGGGCATCCGCAGCGAGCTCGCTGCGCGCGGGCTGGCCGACGTCGACATCCGCACGCTGGTGCGCACCGGCGACACGCCGCAGCACGAGCGGGCGAGCATGCGCCGCCGTCCGCCCCACATCGTGGTCACGACACCCGAATCGCTGTACGTGCTGCTCGGCTCGGAATCCGGACGGACGATGCTCGCGACCACGCGCACGGTCATCGTCGACGAGATCCATGCGCTCGCGTCGAACAAGCGAGGCAGCCACCTCGCGCTTTCGCTGGCACGCCTCGAAGGTCTCGTCGGTCGGCCGCTCGTGCGCATCGGCCTCTCGGCGACGCAAAAGCCGATCGACGCGATCGCCCGCTTCCTTGTCGGAACCACGACGCCGTCGACGCGAACGACCCGCGCATCCGCCCCCGGCCCGGCGCCGCATTACGCACCGTGCGAGATCATCGACACCGGCCATGCGCGGCCGCGGGATCTCGCGCTGGAAGTCCCCGCGTCGCCGCTCGAGGCGGTGATGTCCAACGAGGTGTGGCTACAGGTATACGCGCGGCTCGCCGACCTCGTCGCGCAGCATCGAACCACGCTCGTGTTCGTCAACACGCGGCGGATGGCGGAACGCGTGACGCGGCACCTGTCCGAGTTGCTGGGTGCGGCGCACGTGATGGCGCACCACGGCAGCCTGGCAAAGGAGCGCCGGCTAACCGCCGAACAGCGGCTGAAGCAGGGCGAGCTCAAAGCACTCGTGGCGACGGCATCGCTGGAGCTTGGTATCGACATCGGTGACGTCGAGCTCGTGTGCCAGCTTGGTTCCACGCGGCGGATCGCGACGTTCCTGCAGCGCGCCGGCCGCGCGAGCCATTCGGTCGGTGGCACGCCGAAGGCGCGGCTCTTTCCGCTGTCGCGCGACGAGCTCGTCGAATGCACGGCGCTGCTCGACGCAATCGAGCGCGGCGAGCTCGATCGCGTGACGATCCCGGCGCAGCCGCTCGACGTACTCGCGCAGCAGGTCGTCGCCGAGGTCGCGGCGCGCGAATGGCCGGAGCGCGACCTGTTCGACCAACTGACGCGTGCGGCGCCGTATGCGGAGCTCGCCTACGACGAATATCTCGATGTCGTTCGCACGCTCGCCGACGGCTTCACGACGCGGCACGGCCATCGCGCGGCCTACGTGCACCGGGATGCGGTGAACCACGTGCTGCGCGGCCGCCGCGGCGCCCGGTTGACCGCGCTTACCTCCGGTGGTGCGATTCCGGACACGGCCGATTACGACGTCGTCCTCGAGCCCGCGGGACACCTCGTCGGCACGGTGAACGAGGATTTCGCGGTCGAAAGCCTCGCCGGTGACGTGTTCCAGCTCGGCAACACGTCGTACCGGATCCGCCGGATCGAGGCGGGACGCGTCCGCGTCGAGGATGCGCAAGGCCAGGCGCCGAATATCCCGTTCTGGCTGGGCGAAGCACCGGCGCGCAGCGACGAGCTGTCGTACGCGGTGGCGCGGCTGCGCACGGAGCTGTTCGACGATGCGGTCGATGCCGATCGGCCGGCGCTGGTCGCGCGACTCGCCGCACAGGGAGTTGCTGCTGCAGCGGGCGAGCAGGTCGTCGACTATCTTGCCGCCGCGAAGATCGCGCTGGGCGTCCTGCCCACGCAGGACACCATCGTGCTGGAGCGTTTTTTCGACGAGTCCGGCGGCATGCAGCTCGTCATTCATGCGCCGTTCGGCAGCCGCATCAATCGCGCGTGGGGCCTCGCGTTGCGCAAGCGGTTCTGCGTCAGGTTCAACTTCGAGCTGCAGGCTGCAGCCACCGAGGACGCGATCGTGCTGTCGCTGTCGACGAGCCACAGCTTCGTGCTCGCCGATGTCGCCCGCTATCTGCATTCGAACAGCGTGCGCCAGGTCGTGGTGCAGGCGATGCTCGCAGCGCCGATGTTCGCGGCGCGCTGGCGCTGGATCGCCGGGACGTCGCTCGCGCTGCCGCGCTTTCGCGGCGGGCGGAAGGTCGCAGCGCCGCTGCAGCGGATGCGTGCCGAGGACCTGATCGCGTCGGTCTTTCCCGACCAGATCGCCTGCGCGGAGAACCTCGTCGGCGATCGCGAGATTCCGGACCATCCGCTGGTGCGGCAGGTGATCCACGACTGCCTGTACGAGGCGATGGACATCGAGGGGCTCGAACGCCTGCTGCAGCGGATCGAGTCGGGCGACGTCGCGATCGTCGCTCGCGACCTGCCGGCACCGTCACCACTGGCAATGGAGATCCTCAACGCGCGTCCGTATGCGTATCTCGACGACGCGCCGCTCGAGGAACGGCGTACGCAGGCCGTCATGGGCCGCCGCTGGGCCGACGAGGCAACGCCGGGTGCGCTTGGCAAGCTCGACGCCGCGGCGATCGATCGCGTCCGCGCGGAAGCGTGGCCCGACGCCTCGTCGGCCGACGAGCTGCACGACTCGTTGCTCGGTCTTGGATTCATCGCCGCGGACGAGGTGGGGAAATCTGCCGAATGGCCGACGTTGCTCGCAACGCTCGCACAGGCGCAACGCGCGACGCGACTGACGTTGTCGTCGGTCGCCACCGGCGATCGAGTCGGCGCAGCGATTGCGACTCGCGAGGTTTGGGTCGCCGCCGAGAGGCTGCCGCAGTTCGATGCGTTGCATCCAGCGGCGGTGCGCGATCCCGCCATCGACGCGCCGGCCGAATTCGCCGAGCGGTCGTGGGACGCGAACGAAGCGCTCGTCGAACTGCTGCGCAGTCGCCTGCAGGGACTGGGCCCCGTCACCGCGCGGTGCCTTGCCGATTCACTCGCATGGCCGGTCGCCGGCGTTGAGCGGGCGCTCGCGCAACTGGCAGCCGAAGGCGTCGTCATGGCGGGCGCGTACAGCGGCGACGCTGGCGGTGAATGGTGCGACCGGACCCTGTTGGCGCGCATTCATCGTTACACCGTGAACCGGCTGCGGCAGGAGATCGAGCCCGTCACGACCCAGGATTTCATGCGCTTCCTGTTTCGCTGGCAGCACGTTTCGCCGGGCGAGCAGCGGCAGGGCCCGGATGCGCTCGATGCGATCGTCGCCCAATTGCAGGGCTTCGAGGCACCCGCTGCCGCGTGGGAATCCGAGCTGTTGCCGGCGCGGCTCGAAAATTACGAGTTCACGTGGCTCGACGATCTGTGTTTGTCGGGCCGCGTCGTGTGGACCCGTCTTGCGCCACCCGCACCCGGCGGCGTTGCCGGGCGTGCGAACGTGATTCGTACGACACCCGTCACGCTGCTGCCCCGGCGCAGCTCGGCGGTGTGGACGCGCGCTGTACCGGTCTCAGCCATGGAGCCGGCGCAGCCGAGCTCGCGCGCGCAGGCGGTCGTCGATTTCCTGCAGGCGCACGGCGCGTCGTTCTACGATGAAATCGTCGACGGCACGCGGTTGTTGCGCACGCAGGTCGAGGATGCGCTGGCAGAACTGGTCGCACTTGGCCGCGTGACGTCGGACAGCTTCGCAGGCTTGCGCGCACTGCTGACACCGTCGCAGAAACGGAAGCGTCCGGGAGCAGGGCGGCGCCAGCGGCGCACCGCGCTGCTGGGTGTCGAAGATGCAGGCCGCTGGGCGTTGACGCGCCGTACCGTCGACGGATCGGTCGCTGCGCAGGGATGGACGCGCACCGATCCGGCGCACGAAGCGGAAACGGTCGAGCCTATCGCGCACGCGCTGCTGCGCCGCTACGGCGTTGTCGCATGGAAGATCCTGCAGCGCGAAGCGACGTGGCTGCCGCCGTGGAGAGAGCTCGTCCGGGTGTTGCGCCGCCTCGAAGCGCGGGGTGATGTCCGTGGCGGCCGCTTCGTAGCAAGCGTCACCGGCGAGCAATTCGCGTCGCCCGAGGCCGTCGCAATGCTGCGCGACACGCGGCGCGCGCCGCCGACCGGTCAATACGTGTCGGTGAGCGCCGCGGACCCGCTGAACCTCGTCGGCACGGTGCTGCCGGGTGCCAAGGTTCCGGCCCTCACTGCCAATCGGATCCTTTATCGCGACGGCGCACCCGTCGCCGTGCTGTCCGGTGGCGACGTGCAATGGCTGGAAACGCTCGACGCTGCGCAGACGCGCGTCGCCGAGCAGGTGCTGACGAAGCGCCAGCCGGGGTCGCCGCTGCTGGCCTATCTGCGCTGATTGAACGGCGCCGCATTGGGCGCTGTCTGACGCGTCTTTCAGCGCACATCGGACGGCGACTCTTCCCGACCCGGCTTATGTTCCAGCAATGCCGCCGCCCGCCGTGAGAGAGCTCCCTCGTCAAGTGATCCAGCGGGCACGCCAGCGAATGCAACGTCAGACCGAACTCGATTGGCTGCGCGGGCTGATGCTGGTGCTGATGACGATCACGCATCTGCCGACGTGGTTCAGCTCGCATGTCGGGCAGCCTTTCGGGTTCGTGTCGGCGGCAGAGGGCTTCGTGTTCCTGTCGGCGTATCTCGTCGGGTCCGTCTATTCGGGCACGGCGCTTGCGCACGGCTTTGTCACGATGCGCAACGCGATATGGCGCCGGACGGCGAAAGTCTACGCCGCGCAGGTGGCGCTGCTGCTGCTGCTGTTCTGGGTTCTCGTGCCGTTCGCAACAACGCATGGAGCGCACGCAGTCACCGATCTCGCATCGTTCTACGTCGAACAGCCGCACACGGCACTCGTGTCGGCGCTGTTTCTCGCGTACAACCCGCCGCTGCTCGACATCCTGCCGATGTACGTGCTGTTCATGCTCTTCTCGCCGCTTCTGCTCGAATATGGCTGGCGACGCGGCTGGGGCGCATTGCTGGGTTTGAGCGCCGCCCTGTGGCTGCTGTCGCAACACGACAGCGGACGCGAGGTCTATGCGTGGTTCGCGGGCATCGCCGGCTGGCCCGTTCCTTACAACCAGACCGGTGCGTTCGCGTTCCTGGCCTGGCAACTGTTATGGGTTGCGGGTCTTCGAGCCGGCGCGCTGCACGTGAAGGCAGCCGAGGCCGAGGAGATGCCGAAGCCATGGTCCAAGCCAGTGCTCTGGACCGCCGCGGCGCTTGCCATCGCCTTCTTCGCGTGGCGACACATCACCGGCCAGGTCCCGTTCGGCGACCACGCGTCGTTGAATGCGCTCTTCGACAAATGGCATCTCGGCCCGATGCGGCTCATCAACTTCGCGGTGCTGGCGATCCTCGCCGTCCACTACAGGAGGGCGCTCGTGGCAATCGCCGAAGGCTCGTCGATTGCCACGCTGGGCCGCGCGTCGCTGACGGTTTTCGCCGCGCATCTCGTGCTGTGCCTGACGCTGCTCGCGATGGGCGGTGACGCGCTCGACGGGCAGCACGTCAGCCTGCTGGACAGCGCGCTGCTGGTCGGTACGCTCGTGACGCTCTATGCGATCGCCCGGGCGACGCTTGGCGGCAGCAGGTTGCTTGCGAGATGGTCGGCAGTCGCGCGCCCGAAGGCGGCCGCCAACGTCAGTGCACGTGGGGTCCGATGACGCGCTTCCAGAGCGCGTAGCCGTCGGCGTTGAGGTGCAGCGAATCGGCGCGGAAGAGCTCGGTGCGTGGCTTGCCCGCGCTGTCGAGCATCGGCGTGTACACGTCGATGAACGCCACCTTTTCGAGCCCCTCGGTGTAGTCGCGGATCAGCGCATTCGTCTGCTTGATCTGCGGCAACAGGCCGATGCGCAGCGGGCTCGGCTTGATCGATATGTACGCAATCCGCGTTTCCGGGAGCTCGCGACGGACCCCCTCGACGAACGCGGTGAACCGATGCAGCACTTCCTGCGGCGTCGTGCCCGCGGCGAGGTCGTTGTCGCCCGCGTAGACGAGGACGGTGCTGGGACGGTAGCGGATGACGAGCCGATTGAGGTTCTTCACGCAATCCGCGAGTTCCGACCCGCCGAAGCCGCGATTGATGACGACCGGAAGGTCCTTGAACTGATCCTGCAGGTCGCTCCACAGGCGGATCGACGAGCTGCCGACAAACAGCACGCCTCCCGCGGGGTGCGGGTGGGACGCGTCTTCGTCTGCGAACGCTGCAAATGCCTGTTCCCACGGCACCGCCGCCTTGACGGCACCAGGTGCAGTGCCTGACGGCGTGTCGGCGGCAGATGCGCCGAATGCCACGGCAGAGAACAGCACACATGCAAAGGTCAGGACCGGCTTTGAGAGCATCAAATTTCGCGCCAGAACGTAGGAGCGCGGTTAGTCATTGAATTGCGTGAGAAGTTCGCGTGGTTTGAGCCATTATACCGGGCCCACGCTGCATTCGGCGTGCCAGAGCCGCGTACGGCAACAGTCGTACAGATGTGCAAGCAATCCGGTGATTCGGGCGGGCGCAACGGCCGTCGGGTTCGGCAACCGGACGGTCACCCGGCGCGCCGGAGGCTAGCGGGCGGGCGCCTCGTTTTGGTTGGCTGCGAGCACCGCAAGCAGCACGCGCGGGCGCTCGAGGCTCTGCGGCGGCCAATGCGCATTCCGGTCGTAGTACTCGGCCGCCGCGGGCACGTCGGGCGGCAAGATCACCCACGGCTGCTTCGACGACGTGAAGATGTGGATGTCGGGCGGCAAGAGATCGGGGTTGTCCAACGTCCCGACTCGCACGAAGCTGAATGCCGGCCCGCCACCCGCGTAGTGGCTCCACAGCGCAATCCGGCATTGCGGACAGCGAACGATCGTCTGCCCGCGGCCGCTGTTCGACGGCGTGACCACGGGTTCCGGCTGTCCCGACAGCACCTCGACGCGGCTCGATTCGATCAGCGCGTTGATCGCAAATGCCGACCCGGTTTCGCGCTGGCACCAGCGGCAATGGCAGCAGTGGACGAACAGCGGCTCTGTCGCGATGCGGTAGCGAACGCTGCGGCACGTGCAGCCGCCTTCCGCGGGAAATCCGGGTTTTGTCGCCATCGCGCCCCTACGCACTGATGTAGTTCGACACCTCGATCAAGTTCTGGTCCGGATCGCGGAAATACACCGAGCGGAGCGGCCCGGTCGCGCCGGTTTTCGCCACCGGACCCTCGATGATGGTGACGTTGCAGCGCGCGAGGTGCTCGATGACCTGCGGAAGGGGCGTCGTCGTGACGAGGCAGATGTCGAGCGTGCCGGGTGCTGCGAGATGGGCTTTCGGCTCGAACTCGCGGCCGGCCTCGTGCAGATTAATTTTTTGCCGGCCGAACGCGAGCGCTCTGCGGCCGCCGGCGAACGTCACCGGCTGCATGCCGAGCACGTGCTCGTAAAACGCGCACGTTGCGTCGACGCTGCGCACGGTCATCACGACGTGGTCGATACGATCGATGTTCATCGCCGGGTTCCGTGCTGTTGTCAATCGGCAGCGGCCAGTGCGTGCGTAGCGGCCGCGCGCGCGTGGATCAGCGTCGTGTCGAACGTCGGCACGGACGCGTCGTCGGCGCCGACGAGCAGCGAAATCTCGGTGCAGCCGAAGACGATTCCGCCGGCACCGCGCGCGACGAGCCGGTCGAGGATGCGGCGATAGTCCGTACGCGACGATTCGACGATGCGCCCCAGGCAAAGCTCGTCGTAGATGATTCGATGGACGATGTCGCGATCGGCCTTGTCCGGCACGACGACGTCGAGTCCGTGCAGCGTACGCAGCCGGTCGCGATAGAAATCCTCCTCCATCGTGAAGCGCGTGCCGAGCAACCCGACGGTGCGTACGCCCGCCGCCTTGACGGCCGCGGCCGTCGGGTCGGCGATGTGCAGCAGTGGAATGCGTACGGCCCGCTCGATCGCCGCGGCGACCTTGTGCATCGTGTTCGTGCACAGGACGAGGAAGTCGGCACCGGCGACCTCGAGCGTGCGCGCCGCCTGCGCGAGCAAATCGCCGGCTTCTCCCCAGCGACCGTCGCGCTGCATCGCCTCAACATCGTGAAAATCGACACTCAGAAGCGCGATGCGCGCCGAATGCAGGCCGCCACGCATCTCGCGGACCGTTTCATTGATGACGCGGTAGTAGGGAACCGTGGACTCCCAGCTCATGCCGCCGATCAGACCGATCGTCCGCAAGCTATCACCGTTGCGCATCGCCTTCGGTTTCCTGCGTGCCGCCGCGTCAGCGCGCGGCCGGGGCGAGCATGTTGGCGTCGCGGAACAGCACCCATACATCGTGCTCCTTGCGAAAGACGGTCAACGTGGGGCCGGTTCGTGCGATCGGGGCGCCGCTGCGCGGCGTGACGGTAACGGTAAGGTTCGTCCATGCGTAGCCCCATTCGCCGAACGTCCGGATCTCCTGCACGTCTCCGGTCGCGTCGATCGACGCGCCGGCCAGTGCCTGCTGCGAGGCTGCGAACGCCGCCTTGCCTCGCATCGGCGGATGGCCGGCCGTGAGGAACAGCACGTCGTCCGACATCAGCGTCAGCACCTTCTCGGTGTCGCCTGACCTGGATGCGCTGAGCCACGTCGAGATCAGCATGCGGATCGCGCGTTCGTCGGCGGTCATCGGTCTCTCCAGTGCCACGGCACGGATGTCGCGGATCATCAGGGCTTCGTCGGGCTCGATCTCGCCGGGCTTCAGCGCAGTGGCCGGGACGTCGTCAAACCCCAGACGTGTGGTCAGGCGCACCGAGCGCAGGTTGCTGCGTTTCAGAACGGCCCTTGCGACTCCGACGCTCCAGTGCTCGGCAAGTTCGCGCAGCATCGCGTGGACCGCTTCGTAGGCGAGCCCGCGTCCCCAGTACGCGCTGCCGAACACGTAGGCGACGCCCGCCGAACCGTCGCGGTAGACCGTGGCCTGTACGAACCCGATCAGGCCCGATTTCGGCAGCCGCACGACCCAGTTGAGCCATATCTCGCCGCCCTCGGCCGACCGGCGTGTCTCGAGTCGCAGGAAGCGCTCGCGCAAGAGATCGACCGACCGCGGCGCTTCGTTCTCGTAGCGGTAGATCGCGGGGTCCTGCAGCAGCTGGAACATCTCGTCGGCATGCGCGGCGACCTGCGGCTCGAGTAGCAGCCGCTCCGTCGTGATGCTGCGCATCGACGGTCGCGACTCATCCATGCGGGCGGCGGTGTCGACGGTCACGGTGGCGTCAGGCGGAACGCTTGCGCTGTTGCGCGATCAGGTGTTCCGTTGCCTTGATACTGGCCTCGACGCCGGTCAGATTCGGATTGACCTGCAGCGCGCGCTGCCAGAACGCGATTGCGCGCTCGTACTGCTCGAGCTGGAAGTAGATCTGGCCGAAGCCTGCCAGTGCACCGAAATGCGCGGGATTGCGCTTGATCACCTCGTTGCAGTCTGCGAGGGAGCGGCGGAAATCGCCGGTGAGAAAAAGTGCAGTGGCGCGCTTGTTCCAGCCCTCGGCGAAATCGGGCCGCCGGTCGATGATCGACGAGAATGTCGCAATGGCCGTATCGAGGTCGCCGCCGCGCATCTCGTCGACGCCGCGGGCGAGAAGCGCATCGATCTTCTCGTCGCCCGAATGACTCCACAGCTGCCACAGCCCGGCTTCGGCAACCTCGCGCACCTCGACGCTGGTGTCCGTCAGATGCGCCTGCAGGACCGGCGCATCGTCCGGCGTGCCGTGACTCGCGATCCACCTGATCGCATCGGCGCGACGCTCCGGCTCCGCGGAATCGATCGCGCGCAGCGCCTCATCGCGGCCCGCATACGCGCCGTCCTGCGCCAGGGCGGGCGCTGCAATGAACCACAGCAGCAGGAGCAGGCGTTGCATGGTCGAGCGAGTCCATCACCACGGCGACGATGACGATTGTAACGGGGCAACGCGGTCCGATCCAGCGCTTCAGGTGCCTGCTTTGACGCGCTGCCACTCGCGTTTCAGGATCGCTTGCGCCAGCGCAGTGATCGTTTCGATGTCGGCCTCGGTTTCGGCGTCCGCAGCGTCGTTGGACTTGAGCCGCTTCAGCGCCGCGTCGATCGCCTCGTACAAGCGCTGATGATCGGGTTCGAGCGGGTTGATCGTCAGCGTGACGAGCGGGCCCGCGATCGACGCGACGAGGGCCGTGCACGCGGAGATGACGCTGATGAGCAACGCATCCATGTCGCCCGCCTCATAGCGAATGCAGCGTTATCGTGAACAGCAGGAACCGGTAGAGCCAGACCAGATGGAAGAAGGACCATGCGATCGTGACGGCAACGACGCCGCTGTACGCGTAGCCGGCGCCGTACACGCGGCGCAGCATGACGAACAGATACGTTGCCACCGCGCATTGAACGAAGATCGACACCGGGTTGTCGTGCGTCACCAGGGCTGCGGCAATCGTCGGGGAATCGGACCACGCGACATAGGCGCCGGCGATTGCAGGGACGACGGCCGCGAGCAGCACGAGGATGAACGACCACAAGTGGGTGGCGACGATGGCGTGCGCGGCGATGAACGGTTGCCGCTTGAAGAACAGCGCGTAGAAGATCACTGCGTAGATGGGATAAACAGGAAAATCAGCGTCTTCGCGTAGCGCACGCGGCTCCCGCGCAGCTGCTCGGTGCTGAGGAACCCCGGCCTCGTCAGCAGGTAGCGCAGCGACCGGTAGCCTTTCGAATCGAAATGCGTCAGATGGTTGACGAGAATGTCGAGATAGTGCCGCAGCGAGCGATCGTCCGTTCCGAGTCTGCGCTCGCCGCAGCGGGTGCAGAACGGACCGGGGGACTCGGCGCCGCAGGACGGGCACGCGAACGCGGATGGCGACGCAGGCGGGGAATTCGCGGACATCGTCGTTTCGATGCGTCGGCTGCGAAACGGTGCTACGAGCGACCGGCCGCGTGCGCGCGGCCGCCAGGCACATGCGCGCGTTCGAGGTTGCGGAAGGCACCGAGCGCCGCGTCGCTGACATGACCGCGCATCCGCTCGGCCAGACGCCCGAGCGAGCGCCTGTGCTTTGCCGCAAACGCCGCACTGCTGCGTACGAGCTCGAACTCGTTGGCCAGCGTCAGCTCGCAAAAATCAGCGAGCGCCGACTGCGCAATCGAATACTCGGACCGGGTGAAACGATCGACGAACTGCGTGGCATGCGCCGTGCCGATGCGCGGATGAAATGCATCGCGGTCGCAAGCGCCGTAGAGGTAAACGATCGCCTCGGCCTCGGTGCCGATGGCGTCAGCGATGAGCGATCTGCGTTCGTGCGAAACGAGCGCGCCGTGTATGCCGGCAGTGCCGTACACCGCGTGGTAGAGGCCCGCGAGGCACAGCGTTTCGCGGTTCCCCCAGCGCTCGAGCAGCGCCGCAGTCCCCTGCAGGTGGGGCGCCAGCGTGCCGACGACATGGACGAACTCGCCGGCACCCATCGTCGTCAGCCGCTCGTAGTGGCCGGCCCACGGATCGCCCGCGGCGGCCGCGGTTCTGTGAGGTGCGTCCGGGCCGGGCGCGCGGTTCATGACAGTGCGATGAGCGCGAGGCCGATGGCGGCGGGAATTGCCTGGACGTACAGGATCTTGCGGCTGGCGCTCGCCGCACCGTACAGGCCGGCGACCAGCACGCACCCGAGGAAGAATACCTTGACGCTCGTGCCGTTCGGGCCCAGCCACAGACCCCAGGCGAGCCCCGCAGCGAGGAAGCCGTTGTAGAGGCCCTGATTGGCGGCGAGCACCTTGGACGCGGTCGCGACCTGCTGCGTCTGGCCGAACGCCCGCAATCCCGCGGGCTTGTCCCACAGGAACATCTCGAGGATCAGGATGTAAACGTGAATCAGCGCGACGACGGCGACGACGATGTTGGCGGCGGTGGACACGTGCCTCCTTCGATCACGACTCGCGCGTGGATGCGGCAACGGCATACCGGTAGCGCGCCTTGGCAGCTTCCTCCTCGCGGTTGCGCGGAGGTGCCTTCGTCTCCAGCGAATCCAGCAGTCGACGCGACACGTCGGCGATTTCGTCGACGGCGGCTTCGAACGCCGCTTCATTGGCCTTCGACGGCTTGTTGAAGCCGCTGATCTTGCGCACGAACTGCAGTGATGCCGCGCGGATTTCGGTTTCAGTCACGGGCGGCGCGAAATTGAACAGGATCCGGATGTTGCGGCACATGGCGGTTGGCGTCCGAAGGCTTGCAAAGCCTGCAGGTTAACGCGTGTGGCGGCATCGCGCCAACGCACCGCGGACGGGCGCCGTCACGGGTGGTCGGGACGGTCGCGTGGAACGATCGCGAGGTAGTCGGCGAGCGTTTCGCCCGTCAGCGGCTTCGTCATCACACGCACGTCGTTTACCCGCTTGCCCATCGGCAGCCCCTCACGCATGCGCAGATCGAGGTATCCGCATTGCGTCCAGAAGCGCTCGGCGCGCGCGTTGCCGCTGACCACGCCCAAACGAAGCCACCGCGCACCTTGCGCCGCTGCCCAGCGCTCGAGGCCTTGATGCAGCGCCTGCGCTGTTCCGGTACCGTGAAGATCCGTCGCGACGATGAAGAGGCCGATGTGCCAGACGCCGCGAGCCAAGAGATCGGCGACGACGTTGGCCATGCCGATCAGGTGGCCGCGACGATCGAGGAATCCGATACTGCGTTTCCAGGTGAACGGC
>Ga0207706_10000615_pt1 | contig 37825 bp, 27 predicted proteins | sample KBSC53metaG_FD_184318 | JGI IMG/M metagenome (GOLD analysis project Ga0207706, IMG submission 184318) | Corn rhizosphere microbial communities from Kellogg Biological Station, Michigan, USA - KBS C5-3 metaG (SPAdes) (version 2) | ecosystem: Host-associated > Plants > Roots > Rhizosphere > Soil ... | reverse complement strand
AAGGTGACCTCGTCAATCTCGGACATCATGATCATGGCGCCCGCCGCGACCGCCACCCATGCCGACCCAGCACCGAGCGAGCGCCGATCAAGCCGCCCGACGACATCCGGCTGGAGTCACTTCCACCCGATACGACACTGGAGGTGATGCTCGAGCGGGGCGAGATCGATGCCCTCATGTCCGTGATCATTCCCGCCGGACTGGGCAAGACAATCCGGCGGCTGTTCCGCGATTCACGCAAGGTCGAGATGGAATATTACAGAAAGACACGCATCTTCCCGATCATGCATACGCTGGTACTGAAAACGAGCCTGTACCAGGAGAAGCCTTGGCTCGCGGTCTCCGGAAACATTTCTGGCGCACGCCTGTCGCCTAACGGGCGGTGGGTGGCGTATCAGTCGGACGAGACTGGCACGCCCGAGGTATACGTCCGGCCGTTTCCCGGAACAGGGCCGCCGGTGCGCGTCTCACCAGCTGGCGGCGGTGTTCCGACATGGCGCGCGGACGGGCGGGAGCTGTACTACCTAACGCCGGTCGGCGATCTTGCCGCTGTGAGCGTGACGGCGGGAGCAAGATTCGACACAGGAACGCCACACCTGTTGTTCCGCGGCGTGACCCGCCAACCATTCACGCCGTATGTGTCCCCGTACGACGTGAGCCCGGACGGCCAGCGCTTTCTCGTGTACACGGAAAACCGAACGGCTCCGCCGCTTACCGTGCTCGCGCCCTGGCAACGGTTGCTCACGCGCCGCTGACACGACGCGACCAACCCATGCGGCGCGACGCATCGGCGTCATTGGCTACGGTCTGGGCGGCCCAGCGTTTCACGCGCCATTCATTGCTGCCACGCCCGGGTTGCAACTGTCGGCGATCGTTACCCGTGACGCCGACCAACAGCGCGCGGCGGCGCAGAAGTACCTTGGGCGTGGTCGCTACTGGCACCCCTCGGTGAAGTTGTCGACGAGCGCGGTCAGCTCGCCGTTGGCGTTTACGGTCACGTGAGCGTTCACGTGTAGTCGGTAGTTCGGAGCTCGCCCCGCGGCGACGAGATTCACCACGAATATGAAGGTATCAACGAACGGGAACGAATCGGTTAGGTGGGTCGTTTCTACAGTCGCACCTGTTTGGTGGTATTTCGTGCCGGTCGTCAGTCCCAGCCCCGTCGTGCCCTTGTCGTTGATTACGAAGAGCAGATGTATGCCGCCGGCTGCGTCGTCCGTTTCGTGGAGCACGAGCTGCTCGCGTAGAGTGAACTGAATCGCTTCCGGGCTGCCGCAAATCGCGCCGCCGATATATGTCTCCTCGATCGGGATCTTCACTGTGCTCGTGACCGCGTCAAAAGCGGGCCGCTGGACATCGACACGCGGCGCCGCGGGAGCATCGCTGCACGCGGCAGCGAGGACAACTACCATCGACACGAGAAGCGTACCGCGTTGCATGTCGCACCTCGCCGTTCGGGCGTCAGGAGGAACGTACTGGACGCGAGTCGAGCCACCACGCTTCTTTACGCGCGGAAAGTCCCTGGAGGCGGACACCAGACGCAGGACTGCTGTGCGACCAGCATGACTTGTCTCGTTGCCCGCAAACGTGTAGGTCCCATCGGTGCTGCGCCAGCGCTTTCTCGTGTACACGGAAAACCGAACTACACCGCTGACCGTGCTCGTGCCCTGGCAAGGGTTGCTCACGCGCCGCTGACATGACGCGACCGACCCATGCGGCACTCCGCGTCGGGGTCATCGGCTACGGTCTCGGTGGCTCGGCGTTCCACGCGCCATTCATTGCGGCCACGCAGGCGCTGGAGCTGACGGCGATCGTAACACGTGACGCCGACCGAAAGCGTGCGGCGGCGCAGAGATACCCGGGCGTTCGCATCGTCGACGATGTCGCGCAGCTGTGGGATGGAAGTCTCGGCCTCGATCTCGTCGCGATCTCGACGCCGAACCGCACGCACGTTCCGCTCGCGCTGGCCGCGATCGCGGCCGGGATGCACGTGGTGGTGGACAAGCCGCTGGCGCCGTCATCGAGCGCCGCGCGCGCCGTCGCGGAGGCGGCCCGACAGGGTGGCCGGCTCATCATTCCATTTCAGAATCGTCGATGGGACGGTGATTTCCTCACGCTCCGGCGCATTCTCTCGGAGGGCGCACTGGGCGACCCAATCCGGTTCGAATCGCGCTTCGAGCGATGGCGACCTGCTCCCACGCGCGGTTGGCGCGAACGCGGTGCTGCCGACGAGGCGGGCGGGCTGCTGTTCGACCTCGGAAGCCACCTCATCGACCAGGCCCTCGTTCTTTTCGGGCCCGTGAGTGAGGTCTACGCCCATTTCGACCGTCGCCGCCCGGGTGTCGAGGCCGACGATGATACGTTCGTTGCGTTGACCCACGCATCTGGCGTTCGATCGCACCTGTACATGAGCGCCGTGGCCGCCCAGGCGGCGCCGCGCTTCCGCCTTCTCGGGCGGGCGGGCGCGTACACGAAATGGGGACTCGACGTACAGGAGGATGCGCTGCGCGCCGGCGTCCGCCCCGGAGGCCCGGAATGGGGGAGGGAGCCAGAGGAACGTTGGGGAACGTTAGGCATCGATGGGCAGGTGCGGCGAGTGCCAACCGAGCGCGGTGACTACGGCGCGTTTTACGCTGAAGTAGCGCGAGCTATCCGCGCTGAGGGGCCAACTCCCGTCGATGTGGACGACGCTATCGCGATGCTCGAGGTCATCGAAGCAGCGCGGTTGGGCAATGGGCGGGCGTCGGTCGCGGTGAGCGAGCCCGACGCTTGAGTGGCGTAAGTCGAACGGAATTGGTGACCTGAATCACGTTCGCGCCTAACAACTGTGGCGCGCTCGCGCGGCACCTGTGGCGTAGGCGCAGCTATGAAATCCGTTAAACCAAGGTTAGACGCCTCTCAGGTGCGATCCGATTTCCACGGTCACGAAGTCACGAGTTGACTGCCTAACCCGACCAGGTCTCCGCTCCGGCGCACCGATTGCTGCGGGCGCGAGCGGCTGTTCGGCCTCTCATTCACCGTCACAGGCGCGTCATGAACGCAGCGGAGTACTTCGAGCTGGTTGATGCCGTCACGAAGATCGACGGGAAGACCCGACTCCGAGTCGTTGCCGATCGCATCGCGACGACCTCCATGCATCCTCTCGAGCGTCGCGTTCTGGAACGGGCGCTCCGAGCCCGGACCGAGGCGCTCGACCTCCAGAGCCACCTTCTGACATCCGACCTCGTCGGACCGTCACTGCCAGAAAGCGAATCGTTCTTGACGCGGGGATGACAGCGCCAGGCTGGCCGGCAACGTTCGCCGACGCGCTAGACACGCTGGACGACCTGATCCCCACCGCAACCAAGCAATACCTTCATAGTCTCGCCGAGAGCGACCTCGACCGGGAGCACTGGGGCCTCAGTCTCGCCATTCGGAACGAGCTGGGGTTGTGGCGGGAGGATGCTCCGCTCACGCAGTGGTTTATCGCGCGTGGCTTCGCTCAGGGCGATGAAATGTCGATCGAGGTGCTCCGCGCCTATTGGCGCCGGCTTCATGGCCTGGCACCGCGGCCAGAACCGAGTAGGGAATCGGGAATCGGGAATCGGGAATAGAGGGAACAGGGAACAGGGAACTGGGAACAGAGGCTCCACGGAGTTTCTGTTCCCGGTTCGCATCGTCGCCAGTCGCCAGTCGCCAGTCGCCAGTCGCCAGTCGCCAGTCGCCAGCCGCCAGTCGCCAGTCGCCAGTCGCCAGTCGCCAGTCGCCAGTCGCCTGCCGCCTGCCGCCTGCCGTTAGGCACACTGCCTCCTCAGCGCGGCCGGCGTCGCACCCAGGAACCGCTTGACCACCCTGGTCATGTGGCTCTGATCGAAGAAGCCGGCGCGCATGGCCACATCCGGAAGCGAGAGCGACGTACCAGTGAGGAGCTCACACGCGCGCTGCACGCGAAGGCGGCGGACGTAGTCCCCGACCGTACAGCCAAGGTGATCGCGGAAGGCTCGCGCAACGTGTACGCGATGCACGCCGGCCACCGTAGCGAGCGTCGTGAGGTCCACGACCATCGCGAGATCCGCCCGGAGATAGTCCTGCACGTGCGTGAGCCACGCGGGCGGGCACCGTTCCGCGCGGCGGCGCTCGCGACGCGCGCTCTGCGCAAGCAACTCGAGCGCGATGCTCTCGATCACCAGCCCCGAGACAGAGCCGGGCCCGGCGGCGCGCATCTCGACGTAAGCGCGAGCGGCGAGATCCACGATCCGGTCATCGCGAACGATCGTCGGGGCGTGAGGCGTCGGCACTTCATCGAGGTCGCCGAGCGTCGCCAGCGGCTCGATGACCAGGCAACGGCCGCCAGCGTTTCCGTAGCAGCATGCGTGGCCGTCGCCCGGCGGCGAAACGCGAACGCTCGGCGCCACGCGCCACACGGTCGACGTCCCCCGTCGCTCCTCGATGCTGCCGTGGGCCAGGAAGCAGATGTGCGCGGTGTGACGATGCTCGCCCACCGTGCGGACGTCGGCAGGCCACGTATGCTCGACGAGATGAGTGCGCCCGCGGGTGAGATCCGCGGTTCGCCGCAGCGCCGCTTCCTCGGGTGTCGCCGCACGCATCGATACTCTGCCGTTCGCTCGGGTTCCCTGTGGTACGCCCGAAGAAACGGCCGGGCGCGTCCCGAGCCAACACCAGCGGGATAACCAGCGATTAGGCGGTGCCGGACGAGGCCGACCAACGGTTCGTCCCACCGCACCGCACGGGACGAGGCGACCCGCCCGTGGTGCCGCTGCCTAACGCCGCATCTACGCGCGCCGCTCTGCCGCGGAGGAGATCCGGGCGAGCACGGCGCGGCGACGGTCTCGGGCCACGATGGTCGTCGACCCTTCACTCATCGTCAGCTGCAGCCGTCCGCCGGTCAGCGACCGGACAGAGCGGATCCGCTCCATGTTCACGAGTCGGCCACGATGAATCCTGAGGAAGCGCTCGGTGCCGAGGTGTTGGGCTAGTCGGTCGATCGGAACGCGCGTCTTCACCACCGTGCCGTTTTCCTGATGGATGCGGACGTAATTGCGCGCAGCTTCGACGTAGACGATCTCCGGCACTCGTGTAGCGACCTGTCTGAACCCCGACTTCACGAGGATCACCTCGCCGGGCGAACCAGTCCCCGACACCGGGACCGCAATGGATGGCGGCACGAGCTCGCGCGCGAAACGCGCAGGCTGTGACATGGACGCGGTTCTGCCAAGGAGCTCGGGGCGAGGATCGCTAGGGGCCGGTTGTCGAATGACCGGCTGCGTATCGAGAGAGTCGCGGCGGTAGCTCATGGGACGAACGATGAGCACGTGCACACGACACGTCTTGCACCCGTGTAGCACGCCCGCGTCGCGTTCCATCCCCGTTCGAGCCGCTGTGACGAGCCGATTGGCGTGCGGTTAGATCTCGCTGCCCAGCCGGTCGCGGAAGGCATCGCGGTATCCTCGGCTCAGGGTGAGCTTCGCACCGGTCGAGAGGATGATCACGTACTCCCCGCCGAACATCGGCTGCAGCTCGCGTACGCGCGCGAGGTTCACGATCGCCGAGCGATGAACGCGCGCGAAGTGTCGCGGGTTGAGCTTGCGCTCGAGCGACTTGATTGGCTCGCGCACGAGATAACGCCCGCGCGCGGTATGGACGCGCGCGTAATTGTCCGCCGCTTCGATCCAGTCGACGTCCTCCACCTGCACCACCGTCACTCGGCCTTCGCTCTTCACGAGGAGCCGATCCGCGTACTGCTCACGCGCGCGAAGCTCGGTCAGCACCGCCTCGAGTCGCTCATCAAGGGTCGCGGCGCGCCGTTCGCCGAGTCGCGATCGAGCACGGCCCAGGGCGGTGCGAAACCGGTCTTCGTCAAATGGCTTGAGCAGGTAGTCCACGGCGTGGACGTCGAACGCGCGAATCGCGTATTCGTCGTAGGCGGTCACGAACACGACCACGGGCATCGGCTCGCCTTCCAGCGACTCGAGCACTCCGAAGCCGTCGAGCTCCGGCATCTGCACATCGAGAAACACGAGGTCGGGCCGTTGTGCGCGAATGACTTGGGCGGCCTCGCTTCCGTTCCGCGCCTCGCCGACGAGTGACAACCCAGGGGACGCGCCGATGAACGCTCGCAATCCGCGCCGGACGAGTGGCTCATCGTCGGCGATGACGACCCGGACGTCAGTCACCGGCGGCCACCAGCGGAGCCGCGGACGTTGGTGGTAGCGGTGGCCGCACAGCCGGCTCGCCGCGATCGTCCGCCGTGAGTTGGAATGGAATGCGGATGCGGGCGACGCACCCGCCCTCCGGAAGGTCCGCGAGGGTGAGCTCCTGCCGGTCGCCATACAGACGCTCGAGCCGCGCTCGCGTCGTCGTGAGGCCAATGCCGTCCGGGCGCACCTGTCCATGGGCGAGCCCCGTTCCGTTGTCGCGAATCTCCACGCAGAGCCAATCGCCATCGCGGCGCGATCGGACCTCGATGCGACCCGTCCCCGCGTTAGGGCTCACGCCGTGGCGGATGGCGTTCTCCACCAGCGGCTGCAGGATGAGATCCGGGACGAGGGCGCCGAGCGTGGTGGGTTGAACGTCATAGGCAATGTCGAGCCGATCGTGGAACCGGGTTCGCTCGATCTCGAGATAGAGCGTGAGGATCTCGAGCTCTCGCCGGAAGCTCACCTGTGCGGTCGTTGCGCGCGACAACGTCAGGCGAAGCAGGTCGCCAAGGCGGGTGACGATGCGAGTCGCCGCCACCGGGTCTTCGCGAATGAGCACCGTGACCGCGTGCAGCGTGTTGAACAGGAAGTGCGGGTGGACCTGCATCTTGAGCGCTTGCACCTGCGCCAGCGCGAGCTGCGCCTCGAGCTGCGCGGCGCGGAGCTCCCGCTCGCGGAGACGCCGGTGGTAGCCTAACGTGGTCGCGACGCCGAGCACGGCGGCGTAGATGAACGCGTCGCCGAGAAGCCGGCTCAACACCGCGGCCGAGTACACGTCGGCGCGGTTGTTCTGCATGCGGGCCAAACCCACGGGGTCGAGGTAGCCCTGGATGACGAAGCTGATCTGCAGCCACAGGACCTCGATCACGAGGGCGATCAGGAGGGCGATTCCCAGATGCGTCCAGGCCGATCTCCCGAGGCGATCGCGCCGGAACGGGAACCGGTCGGCCGCGTAGAACACGATTGGCGTGAGGGGCACCCACGTGAGCCAGCGCGGGATCTGCAGGAGCGCCCACGGCCACTCCGCTCCCAGCGTACCGCGCAGAAGGTTGGACGCGACTGACTGGAGCAGCGCGACCGACGCCGGGATGAGCCACGCGAGCAGGATGAGCGACCACGTGGGTCGCTTGCCGACGAACGCACGCTCGTCGTCCCACCACGTCGAGCCTTCGGGCTCGGCGACGGCGGGACGATCGCTGAGTGGCGTGCCGGGTGTCATCGGATAGAATGTACAGCGTTGACCGAAACCGTCGAACCGAACCGCTTCAAAATACCACCTGACAAACCACGAACGCTGAGCACACTGACGGCGCTGCGCGCCGGCGCGGAAGACGCGGAGTTTTTTCTACTCAACAAAACAGCGTTCTCAGCGCCCGACGCGCAGCGTCGCTGCGTTTTCAGCGTTCGTGGTTCCGGTTGAGGCGGAGCAGTTCGTGGCCTAACGTGACGCCGTCCGCGCCGGGATCGGCTGCGCGAGCGACCGGATCGACCCAATGCGGTCCACCGCCCAGCCGCGTTCCCGAATGCGGGCAACGACCAGGTCGAAGTAGAGCGGTGTCGCGGCCAGCCCGCTATACGCCCATCGCAGCGACGGCACGTAGGCCACGAGGGCGCCGGGATAGTCTGGCAAGTCGATCGGCTCGACCCACACGGAATCACCGTCGAAACGCAGCCACTGCGATTTCGACACTACCTTGGCGGCAGAAGGTGGTTGTTTCCAGTTCCCGAGCGTCGTGCTCATTGCCGAGACGGCGCCGGGCGTCACGTAGACGGGGAGCTTCCGCTGGGTAAACCACGCAGCCCCGCCGCGACCGGTGTTCGGGGCCGTCACGAGGAGCCCGGCAACGGTCGAACCCGCGTCGGCTGACTGGAGCCATTGGACGTCGGTCTCGCTTCGCTGAGGCACGCTCGCGCCCTCGAGGAAGAGCCACGACTTGCCGAGCTTCACGGCAGCCTGCGTCCCGCCGGGGACGCCGAGACGTACGAGGCGCGGCTCGAGGAGCTTGGCCGAGTCCATCGGAAGCTCCCACATCGGTTTGCTGGATGGACCGCTCGCGAAGGCTGCCCTGAGGGAGTCCGAGATGGCGAACGAATCGGCTGGCGCGGCCGCGTCGAAGTTGGCGGAGAGCACGACGAGGCGCTTGTACATGCGTCCCACTCGGCGGACGTCCACCTGCGTGGGGTACGCGACGCCGGCGGTGCCCGGGACCGGAAACTTCTGCCAGCGGGAGTACCACATCTCCGTGTCCATGTCTCCCCACGGAGCGAGCCCGAAGTCGTTAGGCTGGCCGGCGTGATAGCGGGCCATGGCGAGGAAGCCGTCGTTGCGACGGATGAAAATGGTGGTGGGATACCCGTCGATGGTCGCGCTCAGCCGCGCATGGGACTGTCCGGCGATCGTCGTGTCGGAGAGCGCGCGGAGATCGCTCGCGGCATGGGCGGCGAGCAGCAGGCGTTCAGGTGCGAAGGCGAACACCTCTTTCCGTTCGTCGATGTAGGCGACGTTGATCGGCGACCATGGCGACGCCGCTCCATCGGGCGTCGGTGGGAAGCGCCGGATGCCCGCGTCCTTCTGGACGATGTCGGTCATCTCCTGCATCTGCGGGCCGCTGACGAACCGCCGCGTGTTGCGCCACGAAACGAGTGCGTAATTCCGGAGGTCGCTGTGCAGCTCGTACGTGCTGATGAGGTCCGTGGGGCGGCTGTCGAATGTCAACCGCTGCCAGAGGGTCATCATTTCGAAGCGCACGCGCTCGATGCGGGCGAGCGTCTCCTGACCGCCCATGCGGGCGATGGCGGTGTCGAGCGCGGCGGCCGTCGCGGACTTGCGATGCGCCGCCGTAACGGGTGGCGCGAAAAAGGCACTGGCCGTCGCGATGACGACCACGGCCGCGCCCGGCGGGCGCAGCTTTCGGAATATCGACATGACAACTCCATTCACGGTGGTGGGTGGAGTCGCCAAGGTGTAGCGCGCCCGATCGGGCGAGAATGACGGAGTGGCGAGTGGCGGAAATCAGGGGCGGACAGCAACCGAATGCGTAGTTGGGGGTCAGAGTCCTAATTCATCATTCCAACGCCCCCGGGGGCGTTGGAATGATGAATTAGGACTCTGACCCCCAAGTCATCTAAAATTGGTACCATGACAGCGATTCATTTCTCATGGATGCGCACTGCGTGCGCGCTGGCGTGGGCGATCTTCCCCGCTGTGGCCGTCGCGCAGCCGCCGGCAACGTCGTCCCGCCTGACCGTCGAGCGGATCTTCGGCTCACGCGAATTCGCCGCCCGTGGCGCCGGTCAGCTGCGCTGGCTCGACGACTCGACGTACGTCGCGCTGCAGGCGAACCCGCAACAGAACGATGCGGCCGAGCTCGTGCGGTTCAACGCGCGAACGGGGGCGCGCGAGGTCCTCGTGCCGTCGACCTCACTGACGCCTAACGGCGCGTCCGCGCCGCTCGACGTCGAGGACTACTTCTGGTCGCCCGATCACAAGCGCCTGCTCATTTTCACGGCCTCGGAGCGCGTGTGGCGCGAGAACACGCGCGGTGACTACTGGGTGCTCGATCTCGCCTCGCACCAGCTGCGGAAGCTCGGTGGCGATGCGCCCAAGTCCACGCTGATGTTCGCCAAGTTCTCGCCCGATGGCGGGCGGGTCGCCTACGTGCGGCAGAACGATCTGTACGTCGAGGACGTCGCCGGCGGCGCGATCACGCGACTCACGCGCGATGGTTCCCGCACGATCATCAACGGGACGTTCGACTGGGTCTACGAGGAAGAGCTGAGTCTTCGCGATGGCTTCCGCTGGAGCCCGGATGGCAAGTCGATCGCGTATTGGCAGCTCGACGCGAGCGGGGTCAAGGACTACGACCTGATCAACGATACGGACTCACTCTACTCGTTCGTCAATCCGGTCCAGTACCCGAAAGCGGGTACGACGAACTCCGCCGGTCGAATTGGCGTGGTTGCCGCGACCGGCGGAGCGACGACATGGCTTGCGATCGATGGTGATCCGCGCAACGAGTATCTCGCGCGCATGGACTGGGCGGGGCTCAACAACTCGAGCGAGCTCCTCATCCAGCGAATGAACCGACCGCAGAACGAGATCGACGTACTGCTTGCCGACGCGCGCACCGGCACCGTGAAAACGATCCTCGTCGAGCGCGACTCGGCCTGGGTGGATGTCGTGAACGACGTGCGGTGGCTCGACAAGGATCGAGTGTTCACGTGGATGAGCGAACGCAACGGATGGCGGCGCATGTACTCGGTCTCCCGCGACGGCGCGACCATCAAGGCGCTCAGCGCGGACTCGATGGATGTGACGCACCCGGCCTTCGCGTTCGGAGCGCAGGCCGTTCTGGGAACGGACGCGACGGGCGAGTACGTCTATCACTACGCGTCGCCGCAGAACCCGACCCAGCTCTACCTGTACCGTACGTCGCTGAAGCGGCCCGGTGCGACGTCGCGCGTGACTCCAGCGGACCAGCCGGGCACGCATTCGTATTCGATTTCGCCTAACGGGCGTTATGCGGTGCACACGTGGTCCGCGTTCGGTACGCCACCGACGGTCGAGCTGATCACGCTGCCGGATCACCGGCGCGTCCGCGTGCTCCAGGACAACGCGGAGCTCCGCGCTCGTGTCGCGGGGCTCGAGTTGGGGCCGCGCGAGTTCTTCCGTGTGGACATCGGTGACGGCGTGAAGCTCGACGGATGGATGATCAAGCCGCCCGGATTCGATCAGACGAAGAAATATCCCGTTCTGTTCGAGGTCTACGGAGAGCCGGCCGCGCAGACGGTGACCGACTCGTGGGGCGGGGGCGGTTTCATGTGGCACCTGATGCTGTCACAGATGGGGTACGTCGTGATAAGTGTCGATAACCGCGGTACGCCGGCGCCGCGGGGACGGGCGTGGCGCAAGGCGATCTACAAGCGGATGGGCGTGTTGAATGGCGCCGATCAGGCGGCGGCCGCACAGGCGATCGCAAAATGGCCGTTCGTGGATTCGCGGCGACTTGGCGTGTGGGGGTGGAGCGGCGGTGGCTCGACAACGCTCAACGTCATGTTCCGGACCCCCGACGTGTACCGGATGGGGATGGCGGTCGCACCGGTGGCGGATCTGCACTACTACGACACGATCTATCAGGAGCGCTACGTGGGCCTGCCGCAGGAGAATCCGGAGGTGTATCGGGTCGGATCACCGGTGACGTTCGCGGGGCAACTGAAGGGCGATCTGCTGGTGGTCCACGGGAGTGGGGATGACAACGTGCACTACCAGAATACCGAGGCGCTGGTGAATGCGCTGGTGAAGGCGAACAAGCCGTTCCAGCTGATGGTGTACCCGAACCGGACGCACTGCATTTGTGAGGGGGAGGGGACGTCGATGCACCTCTATTCGTTGCTGACGAGGTATCTGACGGAGCATCTCCCAACGAGTGAGGCTGCTCGAACGGCGCAATAGCCCATGCGTTAGGCGCATGCTGGGTGAGACGGCAGACGGCAGCGAACCGAAGACGGTAGACGGCAGTGAGCAGATGGCAGAGGGCAGAGGAACCCGATCCCTCTGCCCTCTGCAACCTGCCGTCTGCTGTCTGCCGTCTTCGGTTGTCTGCCGTCCGCCGTCTCGCATGGGCGTGTTGCGCGAAAGACTCTCCGGCGCCGGACTAGCCGAGCGTGGGACGAAACGACATCATGTGTGCCGCATCGAGCCCACCCCGGACTCGGCCTGACAACGCCCGGAGCGATCACCCCATGGCTCTTGTTTCCGTCGTCCGTCGCTTTGCGCTCGCAGCCATTATCGCAATAGCCCTGGCCCCGATCGTGACGCGCGCTGTCGCCCAGGGCGGCGGTGCGCCGCCGCAACAGCAGCCGTACGAGAACCTCAAGTACTTCTCGAAGGACCTCCCGCGCGACTCGCTCCTCACCATCATGCGCGGGTTCACCTACGCGCTGGGCGTGAATTGCGCGTTCTGCCACGTCGAAGAGGAGCCCGCACAGACGGGCGGGAGACCGCGCCTCCGGCCGGCCCTCGACGACAAGGTCGAGAAGCAGACCGCGCGCTTCATGCTCGCCATGGTGGATACGCTGAACAGCGTCACCCTCGCGAAGGTCCCGCAACGGCACGAGGCCGTGAAGATCACCTGCGTCACCTGCCACCGCGGGTCGCCGCTGCCCGGTACGATCGAGACGGTGATCACCGATGCGGTGGACCAGTTCGGCGCAGACTCCGCGATCGCTCGCTATCGCAAGCTGCGGGAGAACATGGGGAACGGGCGCTATGACTTCAGTGAGTTCCCGCTGAGCGTCGCGGCGCGCACGCTCGCCGGCCGTGGCAAGACGGAAGCAGCCGTCGCGATCCTCACCATGAGCCAGGAGTACAACCCGAGCTCGGCCGACGTCGACATGCAGCTCGGCGACATCTACGAGAAGCAGGGCGACAAGGACAAGGCCGTTACGCGCTATCAGGCGGCCTGGACGAAGCGGCCTAACGACCCCCGGATTCGCGGCGCTCTGACGCGGCTTGGGAAGCCGCCGGCGTAACAACCCCGATACGAATGTCTGGCTTGACTGCTCGCTGCCGGCCTCCTAGTGTTCCAAAGACAACCGAATCCCGTGGTGATTTACCGCCTATTGCCGCCACGTAAAACAAGGAGCTAAAACGCGACGCGCCCGGCGGCCCCATTCGCCCGGGCGCTTTCGTTTTCCGGTACGTCGGACGTAACACGACCGCATGCGGTCGACCGGATCTCGACCGCGGTCCATTCGCGTTACGCCCGGCGGCGTCAGTGGAGGTACGCATGGGTGACATGAGCGCGGCGACATTCAACGCGGTTGGCATCTCCGGCAGTCCGGGGGCGCGGTCGAGATCGCGGACGCTGCTGGAGCGCGCGCTGGTCGCACTGTCGGACCGCGGCGCAACCACGACGCTCATCGATCTGGCCACCCTGCCTGCGGACGCCTTGCTCGGCCGCCGTCGCGCAAACGAGGTCGACAGCGCGCTCGGCAGCGTGAGCCAGGCGACGATCATCGTGGCGAGCACGCCCGTCTACCGCGCCACATACAGTGGGCTACTGAAGGTCTTCTTCGATCTGCTGCCGCTCGACGGTCTGGCCGGCAAAACGGCGATCGCGATCGCGACTGGCGGCTCGTCCGCACACCAGCTTGTCATCGACCATGGCCTGCGACCGCTCTTCGCCAGCGTCGGCGCGGTCACCACACCCACTGGAGTGTACGGCACCGATTCGGCGTTCGAGAACGGTGTTCCTCACGCATCCCTGATCGCGCGGCTCGACGCCGCCGTCGCCGAAGCCATCACACTCAGTGAACGGATTCACGCTTCGACCGATTCATCGTCGACCACCTTCGTCGAGAGTTGATCCATGCCGAACGCAACGCTCCCCATCGCCGTCTTCCATGAGCATCCGGATTGGTTCCGACCGCTCTTCAATGAGTTCGAGCGGCGTGAAATTCCATACGTCAGACTCGACGCCGCCTCGCATCGGTTCGATCCGTCGGAACGCGAGGTTCCGTATTCGCTCGTCGTGAATCGCGCGAGCCCGTCGGCGTACCTCCGCGCGCATGGGCAAACGACCTTCTACACGCTGCATTGGCTCAAGCACCTCGAGCGCCTCGGCGTCCCGGTCGTGAACGGGTCGCCCGTGTACGGCCTCGAGATCTCCAAGGCGACGCAGCTCGATCTGCTCACGGAGCTTGGGCTACCGTTCCCGCGCGCGGTCGTGATCAACGATGCCTCGCAGGCGCCCGCCGCGGCGAAGGGCCTGCGGTTTCCGGTGCTCGTGAAGGCCAACGTTGGCGGCAGCGGCGCGGGGATCACGCGGTATGACACGCCGGAGACGCTGGCCGCGGAGGTTGCCGCGGGGCGGGTGACGTTAGGGGTGGACGGGACGGCGCTCGTTCAGGAATCGGCACCGCTCCGCAGCGGTCACATCACGCGCGTCGAGACGTTAGGCGGCAAATACCTGTACGCGATCAACGTCTATCCGGCCGTGGGGTCGTTCGACCTTTGTCCGGCCGACGCCTGCCAGACGACGAGTGGGGTGGAGCTCGTCGGCGGCGCCTGCGCGGTGGATGCGCCGAAAACGGGTCTCAAGGTGGAGGCCGCGCATCCGCCGGCGGAGATCATTGCCCAGGTGGAACGGATCGCCCAGGCCGCACACCTCGACGTCGGTGGCATCGAGTACCTGATCGATGACCGCGACGGCAAGCACTACTTCTACGACGTCAACGCGCTCTCGAACTTCGTCGCCGATCCGGTGAACGTGCTTGGGTTCGATCCATGGGCGAGATTCGTAGACTATCTCGAAGATCGGGCGACAGAGGGAACAGGGAACGGGGAACCGGGAACAGAGGCTCCTCGGAGGTCCGGTTCCCGGTTCCCTGTTCCCGGTTCCCGCATTCCCGCGGAGGTCTAGCCATGCGATACGGATACTGGCTTCCAGTCTTCGGCGGTTGGCTCCGCAACGTTCCCGACGAGCAGATGGAAACCTCGTGGGCGTACGTGAGCCGCCTCGCTCAGCGCAGTGAGGAGATCGGGTTCGACCTCACGCTCATCGCCGAGCTGTTCCTGAACGACATCAAGGGCATCGATGCGCCGGCGCTCGACGCCTGGTCGACCGCCGCGGCGCTCGCGGCGGTGACGAAGCGCCTCGAGCTCATGGTCGCCGTTCGGCCGACGTTCCATCAGCCCGCGATTCTCGCCAAGCACGCCGCGAACATCGACCACATCAGCAACGGCCGGCTGGCGCTCAACGTCGTGAGCTCGTGGTGGTCAGACGAAGCGCGCCGCTACGGCGTCCAGTTCGATCAGCATGACGATCGGTATGCACGCACGGCCGAGTGGCTCGACGTGATCGATGGCGCATGGAAGCAGCCGAAATTCGACTACAAGGGCACGTACTATCAGGTGAGCGACCTGATCGTCGAGCCGAAGCCCGTTAGGCGTCCGCGTCCGACCATTTACGCCGGCGGCGAATCCGACGCGGCGAAAGCCCTCATCTCACGCGCGTGTGACGCCTACGTCATGCACGGCGATCCGCCGGAGCGCGTTGCGCCGAAGATCGCCGACATGGCGGCGCGCCGAGAGCAGCTCGGGCTGGAGCCGATGAGCTACGGTGTCGCCGGCTACGTGATTGTCCGGGACTCCGAGGCCGAGGCACAACGCGAGCTGGAGCGAATCACGAACGTGAGCCCGGGCTCGCCCGGCTACGCGAACTATCAGGATTGGATCTCGAACACGAAGCTCGAGCAGCAGGTGAGCCTGCAGGACTACTCGGTCTCGAACCGCGGATTGCGCGCGGGGCTTGTCGGAACGCCGGAGCAGGTTGCCGAGCGGATCATCGAGCTCGAGAACGTCGGAGTGAACCTCCTCCTGCTGCAGTGCAGTCCGCAGCTCGAGGAAATGGAGCGGTTCTCCGAGACCGTGATCCCGCTCGTCAAGGAAGGAAGGCACGCAGCCGTTGCGTGAAACGGCGCAACTGCCATAGGTAATTGGTTAATGGAACTGGTTATCAGTGATTTGAACCCCCGGGCCGCTCATCTCGCTTTAGAGAGGCATCCCGGGGGTGCAAATAACCAATAACCCGTACCAGTAACCTGTAACCTGTTGCTGTTGGTTAGTCTGCCCGCAATGCTTGTACGGGGTCTACCCGAGTTGCGTGTCGTGCGGGTACGTACGCAGCGATCAGCGCGACGATCAGCAGAAGCACTGCGGACCCGATCAGGGAGATCGGGTCGGCCGGGCTGATCTCGAACAGCAGCTTCGTGAGCAGCCTGGACGCCGCCAGCGCAACCACGAGCCCAACCACCGCGCCCGTGCCCGTGACCACGAGCGCCTCGGTCAGCACTCCACGGCGCAGCCGCTCGGGCGAGGCACCTAACGCCGCCCGCACCCCCAGCTCGCGCACGCTGCCGCGCACCGACGACGCCATCACGCCGTAGAGGCCAATCGCGGCAAGCAACATCGAGACGAACGCGAAACCGGCCAGCAGCACCGCGCTCATGCGCGGCTGCGCCAACGGCTTCGCGATCAGGTCATCCATCGGATCCGCCTGCCAAAGCGTCAACGCGGGATTCACCTCCGCCGTCGCTCGTCGCAGGGCAGGGAGCACCGATGCCAGCTTGCCGTTCGTCCGAATCGCGAAGGACCCCTGCCAGTAGGACTGCTTCCACGGCAGGTAGATCTCCGCCGTGGACTCCCGCAACGAACGGTAGTGGATGTCGCCCGCGATGCCGACCACCGTGCGGAGCGTCGTGGAATCGGCGCTCCAGAAGTGAATCCGTTTGCCGATCGGGTCCTCGTTAGGCCAGAGCTTCTGCGCCGCGGACTGGCTGACGACGGCGACGTTCTCGGCCTTCTCATCGTCGGCCTCCGTGAACGCTCGGCCGCGCAGGATCGGGATGCCGTACACGCGGAAGTAGTCCGCGCCCCCGGCTTCCACCGGATAGGCCGGGTTACTCTTCATCTCCTCCGGCGTCTGGCCCTCACGATCGAGCCGGCCAATGAAGATCCCGGTGCCCATGAAAGGCGGCACGAGCATCTGCGTCACAGCCCTCACGCCAGGAACCGCGCGATACACCGGCGCGAGCTGATCGCCCAGCGCATTGAGGCGCTTCTGGTCGATCTGTCCGGCCGAGTCGCCGTACAAACTGGGAGGAAATGCGATGGAGATCAGCGACAGGTGGTTCGGATCGTATCCGAGCGAGAGGCCCTGGAGGCGCTCGAGGCTTCGCCCAAGGAGCGCCGCGCCAGCAAGCATGACCAGGGCGAGCGAAACCTGCGACGCAACGAGCGACTGCCTCATGCGGCGGCGTGCGCGTGTCTCCGTGCCTGCGCGCGAATCGTAACGCAGTGGCGAGGCGAGCTCGCCACGCGATGCGATCAGAGCGGGCAGCACGCCGAACACGAGAACCGCTGCGAGCGTGACGCCGATGGCGATGAGGACCGGCGCGCCCGCGACACCGATCACGTCGACTCGCGGGAGCTGCGGCGGCGCATAGGCGATGAGGAGCTTGATGAGACCCCCGGCGACAGCGAGGCCTAGGAGGCCCCCCGCGAGCCCGAGTAACCCGCTTTCGACCACGAGCTGCCGCACGACGTCGCCGTACGTAGCGCCAAGCGCACGCCGGACCGACAGCTCCCGCGCACGGCCAGCCGCGCGGAGGAGCAGGAGATTGCCCACGTTGACGCACGCGATGAGCAGCAATAGGCCCACCGCCGCGACGAGCACCAGGAGGATCGGCTGGACATCGCCAACCACCGCGTGCGAGAACGTCTCGACGTGCGCGCCGTCGTAATCCCGGGGTTCCTGGCTGGTGGAGAGAGCCTTCATGAGCTGCAGAAACTCGCTCTGGGCCATGCGCGACGTCGCGTTAGGCGCGAGCCGGGCGACTCCGATGACCGACAGCTGGTCCGCCGGCTGCCACACCGGCATCCAAACGTCGACTGCCGCCGGGTACTCGAGGCCTGGTGGCGCGACCCCGATCACGCGGTATGCCTTGCGGCCGTATGGTTCGATCAGTCGGCGGCCAACGATGCTCTGGTCGCCGCCGAAATACTTGCGCCAGGCGCCGTAGCTCAGCACGAGCACGAGATCTGCCCCTGGTGCCTCGTCGCTTGGCTGCACGAGCCGGCCCAGCAGCGGCCGTGTGCCTAACACGTTGAAGAAGTTGCCCGTGACAAGCGTGCGATTCAGGACGAGCGGGCGGTCGCCATCCACCAGCGGTGCGGGCGGCGCACCCCAGTGCGCGATGCCGGCGACGTCCCGCATCGTCTTGCTCTCCGCGGCGACTTTCTTGAGGTCCGCGCGCAGGACGTAATAGTCGGTATTGGGATCGCCCTTGTACGTGAACAGCTCGACGACGCGGTCCGGATTGGTCACGGGCAGCGGACGGATGACGACCGCATCGAAGACCGTGAACATCGCGACGGCCATCCCGATCCCGATGGCGAGGATGAGAACGGCCGTGATGGTAAACGACGGAGCGCGGCGGAAACCGCGCAGCGCGATTCTGAGATCGTGAGTCACTGGTCCGCCACCTCGCAGTACACCTTGATCGCGTCTTTTCCGCTGACGAGCGCGTCCATCAGCGCGCGGTAGTTCTCGAGCCCCTTGACCTTATGCGTGAGCAGCTTGTCCAACCAGTCCGGGTGCGCAAGCTCCGCTTGCGCAAGATCGCTTACGCCCACCATGTAATCGGCCCGGCTCGCATTCACGCTGCCGACCACGACCTTGTTGCCGAGCACAAAGCCCTGATTGATGCGATCGGCCGGAATCTCGATGCGACGATCGCCGCCCGTCACGCTGAGCAGGACGAGCACTCCGTTCTTGGCCAGCGACTCCATGGCCTCGAACACGAGCGGCGAGTAGCCCGTACCCTCGATGATCAGGTCGAAGGGCCCGTGCATCCGCGACGCTTCGGCGATGCTGACGTCCTTCGTGGACAGGTAGCGCCCGCGGATTTGCTCGAGCAGATCCGCATTCAGATATGGCCGGGCGGTGTTCCCCATGGCCAGGACCTCAAGACCACGCAGGCGCAGGATCATCGACGCGAGCAAGCCTAACGTTCCGGTCCCGAGCACCAGGGCACGCTTGGGCTGCCAGACCCGGAGCCGGCGCTGGATCTCGAACGCCTGGCCGATTGCTTTCTCTACCACGCTCACCGGCTCCATCAGCACGCCGACCGAGCGCAGCACCGTCGGCACCTTCACGAGAAAGTCGGCGCTCTCCGCGTAGTACTCGGCGAGGAAGCCGTGGAGAAGGTTGATGCCGCGCTCGTAGTACGTGTCGTCGGTCGTCATGTCCTGCAGTCCGATCGCGTCGTACGGACTCGACCCCGGCCTCCGAACGGTCGCGACGACACATTCGCCCGGCACCAGCTCGGTGACGCCCGGGGCGACGGCTTCCACGACGCCGAAGCTCTCGTGGCCCATGATGAGATAGTCATCTCCGGGGGGAGCCTTTCCGTACTCGGCGGCGTTGATCTCCTTGTCGGTGCCGTCCAACCCGACGCGAAGCACGCGTACGAGCACCCCGCGTTCGCCGGGCACATCGCGTAGCGACGGCATCGACACGTCGCGCAGGTGGATGCTGTTCCGCTCTCCCGGTCGCACTGCGACCGCCTTCATGGTGGACGGGCGCGCGTCCGGCGCGCCGAGCGTCCCCGGTGCGGAGTCCTTGGAGGTCGTGCTCATTGTTGTGCCCTCGCGGTACGAACCGTCGAGCCAGGCTGTATTACTCGGCACGTTCAACCGCGGATCGTCGCCAAACAAGAGGACGTATTGGCGGCGCCCGATGGGACCTTCGGCGAATTGAAAACCGCTGTACCGTTCGGGCGCCGCTATCCGGCGCGGGCGAATGCCGCAGGTTCGCGTTGCAACGCGTCGCTGCTTGAACGCAGCACACCCTCCGCAAGACGCAGTGCTTCACCCACGGACCACGCCTGGAACGGACATCCGCCTGGCGTGTGGGGCGCGTCACCGTCGGCGATCTCCGCCACGTGGCCCGGTCCGCTCTCGTCGTAGTGGCGGAGCAACGGGCCGAGGAATCGCGACGCCGCCTCGATCCGGTTTTCGGTCGTGTCGCCCCGGACGCGGAGCCACGCTTCGACGAACGCGCCGATGAGCCACGGCCACACGGTGCCCTGATGGTACGCGCCGTCGCGTTGCCGCGCGTCGCCGCGATAGTGGCCGATGTAGCCAGGCTCGCCGGGCCCTAACGAGCGGAGTCCGGCGGGCGTCCACAACTGCCGCTCGACCACATCCACCACGCGCCGCGCCATCTCGCCCTCGAGCACCGAGTAAGGGAGGCCGCCGATGGCGAGAACCTGGTTCGGGCGCAGGCGATCGTCATTTACACCAACCTTGTGGTCGACATCGACGACGTCGTACAGAAATCCTCGCTCGTCATTCCAGAACCGCTCCGCGAAGGTCGCCTGGGCGTGCGACGCGAGCGCGGCCCAGCGTGCTGACCCCCGTCCGGCAATGCGCAGCGCGTTGATCCACAGCGCCTGAACCTCCACTGGCTTTCCAATGCGCGGCGTGACGACCCAATCGCCGACCTTCGCGTCCATCCAGGTGAGCTGAACACCCTTCTCGCCAGCCGACAGCAACCCAGTTCCGTCAGCTCGAATGCCGAAGCGAGTTCCACGGGCGTATCCGCTCACGATCGCATCGATCGCCATGGTGAGCGTTCGTCGGTCCGATGCGGTGAGCGGTCGTTCTGCCTGGGTCAGCTGGAGGAACTCGTGCACCGCAATGACGAACCAGAGCGATGCATCGACCGAGTTGTATTCGGGCAGCCTCCCGCCTTCAGGAAAGAAGTTCGGCAGCATGCCCTTGCTCACGTGCTCGGCCCACTCGAGCAGGATTTCGCGCGCGTCCGAGAACCGGTCGTATTCGGCGGTCGCGCCCGAGAGGCACAGCCCGCGCAGCGCGATGAACGTGTCGCGACCCCAGTCGGAGAACCACGGGTACCCGGCGATGATCGTTTTGCCGCCGCCACGGGCGACGATGTAGTCGTCGGCGGCGCGATGCAGCGATGATGGAAACGCCGCTCGCCGGCGCCGCTCGCTCGTCTCGATCGACTCCCAGCATCGCTCGGGCGACGTGTTGAGCAGCGGCAGCGCTGCCGAAGTGCCCGCGCCGGACCCTGCGCCGAACGCGAGCACGGCGCGGCGGTCGAGGGAGAACGTGAAATGTCCCGGAACGGCGAGATCCTCGGTGTAATCGAGACCGCGCGCGCGCTCCTCATCGTACTGGAACTGCCGATACCAGGCTGGGTCGGCAGCATAGTCGCCATTGGCGAGCGCGATGATGGGCGGCAGATCGCAATACGGCTGCCAGGTGACTCGGCGGCCTGCGACGCTGGAGTCGAACCGGAGCGCGTCGTTCTCGTGATGCGTCGCGTGGATGTCGCGCCCCGAGAGGTACGGCTGCACGATGAGCCGCGCGTCCGCGGGTCGGTTGAGGCGCCATGACAGGGCAACGAGCGGTGCCCCGCGCACCATCACCAGCTCGTGGATGAGCTCAAGACCGTTAGGCAGCGCGTACGTCCAGGTTGGCCATGGATCGCGAGTGAAGCGCGTGATCCGTGCGGCGCCGTCGGGGTGAGTGACGTCAGGGGCGTAGCGCTGCGACGTGAGCGCGAATTTTCCTTCAGCCGTCTCGACCCAGGCGTCGAAGCCGTTGACGAGGACGATGCGCCCTGTCGGCGGCGTGGTTGCGACGGCGAGTGCCGCGTGATAGCGGCGGGTGCGGATGCCGTCGACTCGGCCCAGCGCAAAGCCACCGAGTCCGTCGGCTTCCAGCCATTCCGTGGCGGGCGTGATCATGATGCAGCAACAGCAAGTGGTGACTGCGGCGCGCGTGCGGGATCAGACTCAACCCGAAACTCCTCGCTGCCGTGCCGGAATATGTAGGGATTGTCGCCGCGAAAAGCGAGAGACGCATAGCGGGCCGTGACGAGAAAGAAACGCGCTCTCGTCGAGCCCGTCTCATCCCACGCGTTCGTCCGGCCCTTTTATCTGAGCCGAGTGGTCTCCGTAGCGGTCTCGTGGCGAACGTCGGGTCGTCGAGCGTCCTCGGTCGGCGGACCGCGGTTCGACGTGGAGATACCGGTACGCCTGGGCCACCGACCGGAACACGCGGTAGGCGATGGGGACGCCGGAGTGGCGTCGGTCGGTAACCACGAGCTCGCGGCCGAGGGCAGGGCCCGTCTCGACGTGGAGCAGGATCACCCGGCGATCGGCACGGCGCAGACTTCCCGCCACGTCGTGCTCGAGCACCAGCAGGTCGTGCAGGTCGTCGGCGGTCACGACGGCTGACGGGCGCACATCGACCAGGCGGCGCTCGACGAGCTCGAATGCCGGATGGGCGCGAAGCTCACGGGCGTAGGCGAGCATGTCGTCGCGGCCGAATCTGCCGGTGACGACGGTCCGCAGCAGCCCGGAGGTTGGCTCGATGGAAAACGAGATCGGCACGGCCGTCGGCGGTTGAGGACGAGACGACTGGGCGTGCTCAAGAAGATGCGCGCCCAGCCCGCTTCGCGCTGTTCTCGTTCCCCAAGTCGTGTCGCGCCGTGACGAGCCGATCGTTAGGCGGGACAGGAGGTGCGCTGGCCGTCGGCAACCATTCGGTAGCGTGGGCTCAATAACGGGACCGATGGCCGAAAACCGATGACCCACCACCCCCAACCGAAAAACTCGCCATGACATCACGAGATGTCATGGCGAGTCCTGAGTGCCGAGTGATGGGTCGTTGGTTCTCGGTTGTCAGTTGTCCAGCCACTCTCCTCATTACGGACGTCGGAACTCGGTGTCCTCGACGTAGAGGTACATCACCGCCATCGCCGTGCGATTCTGGCCGGTGGTGTTGTTGTACGCGCTCACCAGCTCGTACTGGTGGTCCTTGTGCAGCGTGATCCCTTTCGCCGACGCGATCTGGTCCACCCGCGCGAGCCCGATCCGCTCCGGGCGGTTTTCCGCCTTGCTGGCCAGCACGGTCTCGCCAGTTGTCACGTCGCGAAGCGTGAGGGATTCGGCGAACGGATGCAGGTGCACCGCCACATAGTGGACCTTGAGATCCTGGCGCATGTCGAGCCAGCCGTTGATCGGCGTGGTCCGGACTTCCCGGCCAGGTTTCACCACCCAGTGCCCGGCAAACGTGCGGCCCTCGTGGTCGTGGTATGGCACCGAGTCGGCACCCATACCCTGGGGGCCCGCATGCTCGTGCATGTCATGGTCCATGACCTCGCTGTTGTACGAGCCATCGGGCCCATCGAGCCTAACGAGCGTGTTGATCCCGCGCTGGTACAGCGGGACGAGCGGCCGCCGAAGGGCGTGATCCCGGATGTAGTGCACCGTGATGCGCTGCCGCACGCGGATCGGCGCGCCGTGATAATTGTGGTTGAGCACCTGCGCTGTGACCGAGAGCGGCTCGTCCGATCGCAGCGGGACGCCGAAGCCGTCGGGGAGGTTCACCTCGGTCTGGCCTTCCGACAGCGTGAACAGCCGCCGGCTCGGGAATTTCTGCCAGCCGAAGATCTGGCGGTGGCGCGCCATGTCGACGTCGACGTTCGAGTGGCACATGAACTCCGACGACTTGGGCTCGCGAGAATCCGCATCCACGATCGACGCCTCGTATCCGACGACCCACACGATCTCGTGCGTCGTCGTGTCGGTCAGCGTCACGTCCATCACGCGATACGGACCCTGCATGGAGGCCCATGTCGTGTCGATCGTGAACGCGTCCGAGTACACGACCCGCGACTCGACCGCCGGCTTCGCCGACGCGTTCGCACAGGCTGCGAGCCCTGCGAGCGCGGGCGCGAGCAGGAATCGTCTCATCCGTGATGTCGGCCTGCCCCCGCCCGACTCGCCATGTCGCATGTTCGCCCCAGACCCCGTTGACCTCGATAATCTAACGCGACGACCGCGCTCATTACCTCCAGCTCGGCACACGGGCATATTGCCGCGCGGCAAACCCGCCGGTCCCAGTCCACCGCCCCCAGCCAATGTCCCGTCTGCGACTCTTCGGTCTCGTCGCCGCCGTCTGCGTCAATGCCTCGTCACTGGCCAACGCGCAGCAAGGCTCCGTTCCGACACCCGAATCCTCCCTCGGCTTCGCCGTGGGGGCGGACTTCAAGCTCGCGACCTACGACGAATCGATCGCCTACTTCCAGAAGCTCGCGGCCGCCTCGAACCGGATTCGTCTCGTGGACGTTGGCAAGACGTCGACCGGCCACCCGTGGACGCTCGCGATCATCTCGTCGCCCGAGAACCTCGCCAAGCTCGATCGACTGAAGCAGATCGCCCAGCGGATCGCCCATCCGACAGGACTCACCGACGCGGAAGCGCGTCACCTTGCGGCCGAAGGCCGCGTGTTCGTCGACATCAGCGGTGGCTTGCACGCGTCGGAGATCGCCGGCTCGCAGCACACCATCCAGCTCGCGTACGACATCCTCGCGCATCCGGACGATCCGAAAATCAAGGCAATCCTCGAGAACGACGTGCTGTTTCTCTGGCCGTCGATCAACCCCGACGGCCAGAACATCGTGGTGAACTGGTATCGCGAGAACGTCGGCACGCCGTACGAGGTGTCACCGCTGCACGAGGTCTATCAGAAATACATCGGCCACGACAACAACCGCGACGCGTACATGCTGAACGTGGTAGAGTCGCGGGTCGTCGCGCGCACATGGCGCGAATGGGAACCGCAGATCATCTACGTTCAGCATCAAACGGCGCCGTTCCCGACGCGCATCTGGCTGCCTCCGTTCGCCGAGCCCATCGCCCCGCGCGTGGCGGCCCTCATGTCGCGCCAGGTGAACACCATCGGGATGACGATCGCACAGGCGCTGGAGTCGAACGGGCAGGTGGGCGCGACGCACATGGGTACCGGGTTCGACGCGTGGTATCCGGGCTACATCGACTACATGCCGATGCTCCAGAACATCAATGCGTACTGGACGGAGACCGCCCTGTATCGGTATGCGACGCCGCACTTCTACACGATCAGCGATTTCCCCGACGACATGCGGAATCTGCGGCCGCAGTCGCTGTATCCGAGCCCGTGGCCGGGCGGGTGGTGGCGACTCCGGGACGCGGTGGATTACATGCGCACCGCGTCGATGGCGACGCTCGATTACGCCGCCAAGTATCGCGAGGAGCTGCTCTACAACCGATACCAGGCGGGGCGCAACGCCATCAAGCGATACACCGCGGAGCCGCCATACGCCTACGTGATCCCGCAAACGCAGCGCGACCCGGGGACCGCGGCCGAAATGCTTCGCCGGCTCGCCTTCAACGGCGTGCGCGTCGGTCAGCTCGAGCGCGACGTCACAATGGATGGCGCGCTCCAGCGCCGCGGGAGCTGGGTGATTCCGATGGATCAGGAATTCGCCGAGCTCGTTAGGCAGCTGTTCGAGGCACAGGAGTACCCGGACCTGCGCGAGTATCCCGAGGGCCCGCCGGAGCAGCCCTACGATGCCGCCGGCTGGACGTTGCCCTTTCAGATGGACGTGAACGTGATCGAGGTCCGGTCGCCGCTAGCAGCGGATGCACGTGCCGCGATCAAACCGGTGCGCGCCAAACCAACCGACGTTCACGCGTCGCCCGACGCGCCATTCTCCACCGATTCGATCGCCGCCGGCATCGTAACGCCGGCCGCCGCAGTCACCGGATCCGGCGATCGGCTGGCCGTGAATCCCGCGCAGAACGACGCGTTCCGGTTGATTGGCCAGGCGCTCGCGGCTGGCGGCTCCCTCGGAGTGATGCCCGGCGCGAAAGGGCAGGGTGGACGTTACGTCGTCTCGGGCGTGCCGATGTCGCGGCTCGAGGGCTGGGCGCGCGATCTCTCGCTCCGCGCCGAGCGCGTGTCGCCCAAGTCCGCGGCGATACCCGCGACGCGGCTCCGGATCGCCGTCTTCAAGCCCTGGACGGCCAGCATGGACGAAGGCTGGACCGAGTGGCTGCTGGACCGGTATGGGTTGAGCTACACGGTGATTGCGCCGGTGGATGTGCAGAGCGGTGATCTCGCATCGCGATTCGACGTGATCCTCATGGCCTCCGATTCGCGGCGCTCGATCATGAGCGGCTATTCGGCCGGGACGGTGCCCCCGCGCTACTCCGGAGGTGTGGGCGATGCGGGTGTGCGCGCGCTGGATGGCTTCGTGCGCGACGGTGGAACGCTCGTGTGTCTCAACGAGAGCGCAGACTTCGCCATCAGCGCTCTGGGGCTGCCGGTGAAGAACGTGGTGGACGGCGTAGCCCGGAAGGACTTCTTCGCGAGCGGGTCGATCCTGGAGGTGATCACGGATCCGGCGCATCCGCTCATGGCGGGCATGCCGGAGCGCGCGAAGGTGTTCGTGGACGACAGCCCGGTGTTCACGACGACGGAGGGCTTCGAGGGTGCAGCGCTGGCGAAGTACGCGCCTTCGGGCTCGCCTCGGCTCTCGGGTTACTTGTTAGGCGAGAAATACCTTCATGACAACGCGGCCGCGCTGGACGTGAAGCACGGTCGCGGCCACGTGGTGCTCATCGGATTCCGGCCGCAATGGCGCGGCCAGCCGTTCGGCACGTTCCGCGTGCTGCTCAACGCGGCGCTGTTCGGCCGGGCGACGGCCGAGGGCGCCGCGGGCACCGCCGGCTTCTGGGCCGCGCCGAAATCACGTTAGGCAACGGAATGGTACGAAGGGAGTCTGACCCCGTTTGTTGCGTTTTATCCCGCCACCACAACCTTGCCCTGCATCTGCGGATGCAGCGAGCAGAAGTAGGAATAGGTGCCGGCCTTGGGGAACGACACGGTGAATCGATTACCGGTGTCCAGCAACTTCGACGATTGGAAATGTCCGTCGGCGCTCACGATGAGGTGCGGTACGTCGTCCCCGTTCACCCACGTGACGCTCGTGCCCGGCTTGACCGTGAGCGTCGGCGGCGTGAACTGGAAGTTATCGATCCCGATCTCGTTAGGTCCGAGCTTCAGTCCGCGGCCCGCGCCGGACGACTGCCCCGGCCCCATGACCATCCCAGGCGCTTCCCCCGACAGCGTCCCGTCGACGATCGCCAGCGTCCCACGACCGGGGACAAACGTCACGTCCGCGATGCCGAGCACGCTCCTGAGCCGTTCCGGTGCAACCTTCAGCGGTCCCGGACTCGGCGCCGTACCAGGGGCGGGTTGCGGAAACGCCGTGGACAACGCCGTGTGAAACGACACGTGGCCCTCGACCTTCTGCATGATCTGATGGATGTGCCCATTGAGCACCGTCACCGATCCGAATCGCTTCACCAGCGCAAGTGCCGCCTCGGAATCGTCGGTGCCCCACCCCCACTCCGGGTAGACTGTCCACAGCGGGACGTGAGCGAACAGCACGATTGGTGTACTGCTCGAGAGATGCCCAACGTCATCCCGCAGCCAGGCCAGCTGTTCGGCGCCGAGCGAGCCAAGACCGCCCGCTTTCAACCCCAGCACGTTGACCAGCCCGACGAAGTGCACGCCGTGATGGTCGAAGCTGTACCAGCCCTGGCCTTTTGTACCCTTCCCATACCGTTGTAGGTAGGACACGCCGTTGTCGGTGGCAACGTCGTGTTCGCCCGGCACGTAAAAGATCCGGTCGGTCTTCACTCCTTTCAGCACTTCGTTCGCCGTGTCGAATTCGTCGGGCTTCGCCAGCTGCGTGATGTCACCTGTGTGGAGTAGGAATGCCGGTGCGTGTGGTAGCGCGTTGAGCTTTCCCACCGCTTCCTCGAGCGTTGCGGTGACATTGGTGTTGGCTTCCTTGTTGAAGCCGATGTGGCTGTCGCTGATCTGGGCGAAGAAGATGCTCTTCTTGTCGGCCTCACTGAGCAGCGCCGAACGGCCGATGGCGAACGATTTCGGGATGCCGCCACTCAGCGCCCAGACCGTCGCCGTGCCGGCCCATGCCATGCAACGGAGAAAGCCACGTCGATCGAGTCCGTCTTCGCTGTGATCAACCGAGATGTAGTTGCTGCCGGCTGGACGAGTGTTGCCTTCGTCGTCGAACCGGCGATTGTCGCGATCAGAATGTTTCGTCATGAATTTGTGCCTCGAAACAGGGACCACACCTTGACCCGAAGCTCGTTCGCTTTATTCCCGTCGCCGTCGGGAATAGATCGCGAGCCTTCGCGGTCTTGGTGTGTGTGAGGCACGCACGCGAGCGGAATGCGATGAACGACGGGGACCTGCAGCGGTTCGAACGCGTCGTCCTGCCGCACCTGGACGATGCGTACACGCTCGCGCGTTACCTGCTTCGCGACGAGCACGACGCACAGGATGTCGTTCAGGAGGCATCGCTCCGCGCGCTTCGGTACTTCGATGGCTACAGCGGCGGCGATGCGCGCGCCTGGCTTCTGGCGATCGTGCGCAACTGCTCGCTCACGTGGCGAAAGAAGCGACGGGTGGATGATCGGACGATACCATTCGAAGACGCTGCGCCGCTCCCCACGAGCGATGCGGAGGCGCCCGACGCCGCAGCAGTACAGGCATCCGAGCAGGCGAGGGTACAGCAAGCCATCGCCGCGCTGCCCGACGAGTTCCGCGAGGTCATCGTGCTGAGGGAAGTGCAGGACCTGAGCTATCGGGAGATCGGGGATGTCGTGGGCGTCCCGATCGGCACGGTCATGTCACGGCTTGCTCGGGCGCGGAAGCGGCTCGCCGTGCTGCTTCAGCTGGATGCTCGGGAGGCGAGCTGACATGCTGTGCGACATGTGCCAGGCCTCCCTCGAGGCGCGGATCGACGGCGAGCTCACCGCGGACGAGTCCCGCGAGATCGATCGCCATCTCGCGACCTGCCCGTCGTGCGCCCGGCAGTTCGCGACGTTGAGCGAGACACGTCGCCTCGTGTCGGAGAACGCCATGCGGTACACTGCGCCCGACGTCCTCAAGGCTCGCATTCGCGGCGCGGTGGCGCGAATGGCGTCGCCGCCCGTTGTGGCGCCAAAGACCAACAGGTTTCGGTGGTGGCGCGAGGTTGCCGCGGGCGTTGCGATCGCCATCGTGAGCAGTGGTGTCACGCTCGTGGCGGCCAACCGTTCAGGCACCCGTTATTCGGCCGAGGACGAGCTGCTGGCGTCGCATGTCCGCTCGCTCATGCCCGGTCACCTGACGGACGTGTTGTCGACGGAGCATCACAGCGTCAAGCCCTGGTTCAATGGTCGAGTGGACCTGTCGCCGGCTGTACCGAACCTGGACGCCGCAGGCTTCCCATTGATCGGCGGCCGAGCGGACTACGTGCGAGGGCGTGTGGTGCCGGTGGTCGTCTACGCGCGTCGTCAGCACATGATCAACGTCTACGCGTGGCCTTCGTCGGCCGCGGGCGGTGCGCCGCCTAACGACCTCGGCCGCAATGGCTACCACTTCGTGACGTGGCGATCGGGGGGTATCGAATACTGGGCGGTGTCCGACCTGAATGCCGCCGAGCTCCATACGTTCGTCGCCACGTTCGCCGCCGCCCGTTAGAGGCCAGGGCTGGCGGCACGGCTCGCCGGATGGCATGCTGTTAACGGGGCGTTTAAGAGCGGCGGAGGCTCCATGACCAGCGGCGTGACCGATTCGCGCGCAGTGCAGAAACCCCTTCCAGCCGAGATCGACGTCTGCGGGCTCACGCACCGCGGGCGCGTCCGCAGCGAGAACGCCGACCACTTCCTCATCGCCAGCTTTCACCGAGCGATGCAGGTCCACAACTCCAGCATCCCGAGCACGGCCTTCCCGGCGCTGTCTGCCGACTCGCGCGGTTATGTCTTTCTCGTCGCCGACGGCGTCGGGGCGTTCGCTCAGGCGGCCAACGGCAGCGCGCGCGCCATTCGATCGGTCGCCCAGTACCTCGTGGACATGTCCGAGATGTCGCTCTCGGCTGAACCCGAACGAGAGCAGGAGGTTGTTTCGCGCGTCCATGACGCTGTCGTGGAGACCCACAATACGCTGCTCGCACTCGATGAGGACGGGATTCCGGGATCGGCGTTGACCACGCTCACGATGCTCGTGGCCATCTGGCCCCGATTGTTCGTCGTGCATGTCGGTGACAGCCGTGCGTATCGGCTTCGCGACGGTCAGCTCACGCAGCTGACGACGGATCAGACCATGGCGCAAGCGATGGTCGATTCGGGGGAGTGGACGCGCGCGATAGCCGACGCTTCTCCGCTCCGACACGTCCTGGTAAGCGCACTTGGCAGCCCTGAGATCGATCCTCAGGTCCGGTCCCTGGACCTGGAGCGGCAGGACATCATGCTGCTGTGCACCGACGGCCTCACCAAGCACGTCTCGGACGAGGAGATCCGGGAGCATCTGCTTCGGGCCGATGCATCGGAGTCGGTGTGCCAGTCCCTCATCGACCTGGCCCTCGCCCGTGGGGGGCAGGACAACGTGACTGTCGTGATGGGGAAGGCGCGGATTACCTGACGAGGTCGGTCTGGTGCGTCGCTTGCATGGCTCCGACGACACCAACACTTTCGCGCCCATGACGTCTCGGTCACAACCACCGACCGGTTGATGCCGGCTCCCGCGTCTCTGTCGCTCGAGCGGAAGCTCCCGTTACTCATCTCCATTCTTCTCGCGGCGCTCGCGGTCGGACTAACGGCCGCCGGGTATCACGAGGTGAGACAGGCGTCGGAGGCTCGCGGGGTCGAGCGCCTGCAACGCCTCACCAGCCAGCTCGCCGAGCTCGCGGGAACGACCACGCAGCAGCGGTTCGCCGCCCTCCGGCGTGTTGCGAGCGACACCGCTGTCGTGGCGTATCTCCTTGGGGCGGGGTCCGACACTGCTGCTCGGCGACGTGCCGTTGCCGCGTTGCGCGGTCTCTCGATCTCGTCGACCGACACCACCATTGTCGCTGAGCTTCGGCCAACGAGCGAAGCGATTCGCGTTACGACGACGCCGGAGGTCGGGGGCGACGAGGAGCAGCCGGTCGCGGCGGTTATCGCCAGCCTGAGGGACGGTCAACCCGCCATCGGCAATATCCATTTCCGCAACGACTCGGCGTATTACTGGGTCGGCACGCCGGTGAACGCTCGGGGCCGCGTGCTCGGCCACATCCTCCTTCGCCGGACGGTCAGCAGCAGCCCGCGGGTGGAGCGGCAGATTCGCGACCTCGCCGGGGGCGATCAGGTCTCGATCTACATCGCGAGCGACAATGCGCGGAAATGGGCAAGCCTGAGCGGTCGGGCCGTGCCGGCGCCGGCCATCACCCCTGATTCCGCGGACGCACCTAACGTGGCGCGTTACCGACGCGCCGACGGCCAACGGTATGTGGCCGTGGTCGCCCAGGTGCCGCAGTCGCCGTTCCGCATTATCTCGGAGATGCCGTACCAGATGCTGCTCGATCGGCCAAGCGCGTTCCTGCGCCGAAGCGTGATGGTAGCGATCGGGATGCTCGTCGTCGGTATCGTAGGCGCGTGGATCCTGAGTCGTCGCATCACGCGTCCGTTGCGCGACCTCACGCAGGCCGCGGATGCCATCTCGGCGGGGGACTATGCCCATCGCGCACCGGTTGCCCGGCGGGACGAAACGGGTCGGCTGGCTGAGGCGTTCAACACGATGGCCGAGCGGGTGCAGCGATCGCACGATGACCTCGAGCGCCAGATCGCCGAATCGCGCACGCTCGCCGCGCGGCTCGAGGAAGCGAACCGGGCGAAGGCCGACTTTCTCGCGACAATGTCGCACGAGCTCCGCACGCCGCTCAACGCGATTGGCGGGTACGTGGACCTCATCGAGCTTGGCGTGCGCGGCCCGGTGACCGAGGATCAGCGGCGTGATCTCGGACGCGTACGCTTCAACCAGCGACATCTGCTGACGGTCATCGGCAACATTCTGGACTTCAGCCGGCTCGACGCGCAGAAGCTGCCGTTGGACCTTGGCGACGTGCACGTGGATCGCCTGGTGCACAACGTGCTGACCGGCATGGCGCCGCTGCTCAATGGGAAGTCGTTGCGTGCCGAGTGCGTCGGGTGTGACGCGCCGGTGGTCGCGCACGCGGATTCCGCGCGTGTCGAGCAGATCCTGCTCAACCTTCTGTCGAACGCGCTGCGGTTCACGCCACCGCACGGGACGATCACGGTCACGCTGAGGCCTGGCGATGACGCCGTGAGCGTGACGGTCGCGGACACGGGCAGTGGCATTCCCCCCGACAAGCTGACGGCGATCTTCGAGCCGTTCGTGCAGGTGGATAGCGGCCTAACGAGAACCTTTGGCGGCACGGGCCTGGGCCTCACGATCAGCCGAGCGCTGGCTCGCGGCATGGGCGGGGATCTCGTCGCCGATAGCGATGGCGAGAGCTGGGCGAGGTTTACGCTGACGCTCCCGGGATCAGCCGCAGACACCGAGGGATCAAGCGAAGATGCACGTCTTGAGTCGGGAGTCGGGAGTCGTTAGCGCCAACCTTCGACCGCCGTCGCCCGTCGCCCGCCGCCCGTCCCCGTAGTAGTCTACGAGACGACACTGTCCACTCGGAAATCCTCCATGATCGGAATCGACTGGCGACGCGTGGCCAACCGCGCCGCCGTAATTGCCGCCTGCATCGTTTCGTCCAACGGCCTCGCTGCTGGCCAGGCTGCCCTGGGGCCATCGACAGCGACCATCGACACCTCGAGCGCGACGCCCCTTCCGCGCGATCCGCACGTCATCGTTGGGACGCTGCCTAACGGCCTTCGCTACTACATCCGCAAGAACGCCAAGCCGGAGAAGCGCGCCGAGCTCCGGCTCGTCGTGAACGTGGGCTCGATCCTCGAGGATGACGACCAGCGCGGGCTCGCCCACTTCCTCGAGCACATGGCGTTCAACGGGACCGCGCGCTTCCCGAAAAACCAGCTCGTCAGCTACCTCGAGTCCGTCGGCATGCGCTTCGGGCCCGACATCAACGCCTCCACGGGCTTCGACGAAACCATCTACGAGCTGCAGATCCCGACGGACTCGGCGAGCATCGAGGGCAAGGCGTTCGACATCCTCGAGGACTGGGCGCGCAGCATGACGCTCGATACCGCCGAAATCACGAAGGAGCGCGGGGTTGTCATCGAGGAATGGCGGCTCGGGCGCGGCGCCGACGCGCGGATGTCGGACAAGCAGTTCCCCATCCTGCTCCAGGGCTCCAAGTATGCCGACCGCCTCCCGATCGGTGACAAGAAGACGCTCGAAACATTCAACCCCGCGGCCCTCTCCCGCTTTTACGCGGACTGGTATCGCCCTGATCTCATGGCGATCGTCGCGGTCGGCGACTTCGACGCGGCGGTGGTCGAGCGACTCATCAAGTCACACCTGAGCGATGTGCCGGTCAAGCCTAACGAGCGCCCCCGAACGAAGTTCGGCGTCCCTGACCAGGACTCCACGCTCGTCACGATCGCGACCGACAAGGAAGCGGAGTACACCACGACCTCGGTGTACTTCAAGATGCCGCACCGGAACTCCACTACGGTCGGCGGCTACCGGCAGGACCTCACCGAGGCGCTGTTCAGCCAGATGCTGAACGACCGACTCGACGAGATTCGCCAGAAGCCCGACGCGCCATTCATCGGTGCCGGTGGCGGGAAGAGCACGTTCATTGGCGACCGGGATGCCTTCACGCTGACCGCCTACGTTCCCGAGGGCGGCGTGCTGCGCGGCCTCGACGCCGTGCTCTCCGAAGCGGTGCGCGTACAGAAGCATGGCTTCACCGCGTCGGAGCTGGCGCGTGCGAAGCAGAACCTCCTCCGCTCCTACGAGCGGACGTACGCCGAGCGCGACAAGCGTCAATCGTCGGCGCTCGTGGGAGAGCTCGTGCGCAACTTCCTCGACCACGAAGCGATCCCTGGTATCGAGTACGAGTATCCGCTCGCGCAGCGCCTGGTGCCGCCCATAACGCTGGCAGACGTGAATCGCCTCGCCAGCGACTGGCTTACGACCAAGAATCGTGTGATCACGGTGAACGCGCCGGAGAAGGCGGGCGTGACCGTCCCGACGCCGGCGCAACTGCTCGCGGTGTTCGACTCCGTCGCCAACCGTCAGCTCGCGGCGTACGACGACGGCAACGCGTCGCGTCCACTCGTATCGCGTGCGCCGAAGGCCGCCTCGATCGTCGCGACCACGAAGATCGCCGAGCTCGGAGTGACGAACTGGACGCTCTCGAATGGCGTTCACGTCATCCTCAAGCCCACCGACTTCAAGGCCGACGAGGTCATCATCCTCGGCACGAGCCCGGGCGGGGCGTCACTGCTCTCGCCCACTGAATTCCCACGTGCGCGTGAGGCGACGACGCTCGTCACGGAAGGCGGCGTCGGAGACTTCAACCAGATCGACCTCCAGAAGACGCTCGCGGGGAAGGCGGCGAGCGCATTCCCGAGTATCGGCGAGCTGACCGAGCAGATGTACGGCCGCGGGTCGCCAAAGGATCTGGAGACGGTGTTCCAGCTCATGTACCTCTACTTCACCGCGCCGAGAGCGGACAGCACCGCGGTGGTTGCACTCAAGCAGCGGTTCCGCGCCGCGATTGCCAATCGCGGCGCCGCGCCGGAGCAGGTGTTCGATGACACGCTGTCCGTCACGCTCACGAGCCATCACCCGCGATCCGCCCCCGTGACGGTCGCGACGATCGACTCACTCGACCTCGGCGCATCGATGCGGTTCTATCGCGATCGGTTTTCCGACGCGAGCGACTTCACGTTCGTGATCGTTGGGAACTTCACGCTCGATTCCATCAGGCCACTCGTGCTCACGTGGCTGGGCGGTCTGCCATCGACGCAACGCAAGGAGACCTGGAAGGACATCGGCGTCCACGTGCCGACGGGAATCGTCACGCGCGACGTGAAGCGCGGCACGGAGCCGAAGGCGCGCACCGTCATCGTGTTCAACGGCCCGTTCGAGTGGACTCGACAGAATCGTTACGCGCTGGCGTCGCTCGTCGAGGTGCTTCGCATGCGCTTCCGCGATGTGTTGCGCGAGGATCTCGGCGGCACGTACGACGTGTCCGCGAGCCAGTCGAGCGAACGCGACCCCCGACAGGAGTATCAGGTAACCGTCGATTTCGGATCGTCACCGGAGCGCGCGGACACGTTGCGCGCGGCGGTTTTCCGGGAGATCGAGAGATTCAAGCGCGATGGTCCGACGGCGGCGGAGGTCGAGAAGGTGCGCGAGATCCAGCGGCGCGGTGAGGAGACGGAAGTCAAGCAGAACGGGTTCTGGGTGAACACGCTCGCATCGGCGGCGCGCTACGGTCAGGACCCGCGGATGACGCTCAAGCGTGACGAGCTGCGGGCATTGCTCAGCCCGACGTTCCTGCGCGATGCGGCCCGCAAGTATCTCGACGAGTCCCGTTACGTGCAGGTCCGACTCCTCCCCGAGTCGTAGTTTCGCCGCGAGTCAACTGCCAGTACCAAGTGGGCCAGTTGATCGGTGGTCAGCCATCAGGCATCAGATCCCAACCGGTCAGTTGTGGGGCCTTGCGGAAGAGATCAGAGGCAACGGGACCTGATGCCCGATGACCCACGACTAACGACTGGCACACTTGGTACTGCGGTTTCTTTGCGGCTTGTCCCGCCGCTGAAACCGTCCTGTCCGGGCGCCACGTAGAGGCTGTACCTCCTCGAGATTCTGCCTAATGGATACGTTCCTGCAGGACGTGCGGTACGCCTTCCGGACGCTGTCGCGCAGCCGGATGTTTGCCCTCATTGCCGTCGCGTGTCTCGCGATCGGCATTGGCGTAAACACCACGATCTTCAGCGTGGTCAACGCCATCCTGCTCCGACCCTTCGCGTTCACCGATCCCGAGCGCCTCGTCGTGCTCGAGGAGCTGGATACGAAGAATGACGACCGGGCGGGTGTCGCCTGGCCGAATCTGGTGGATTGGCGCAGCCAATCGAAGGTGTTCACTGACATTGGGGCGGTGCAGGGGCGGTCGCTCACGCTGGCGAACGTGGCCGAGCCCGAACGCCTCGAGGGAAGCGCGATCACGTGGAACCTCTTCCCGATGCTCGGAGTCAAGCCCGCCCTCGGCCGCCTGATTCGCGCCGAAGAGGACAAGCCGGGTGGCGATCGCGTCGTGCTCCTGAGCGACGGCCTTTGGCAGCGCCGGTTTGGCCGCGATCCGACGATCGTCGGCAAGACGCTCATGTTGAACGAGATCGCGCACACGGTGATCGGCGTGATGCCACCGGCGTTCAAGTTCCCCGAGCAGAGTGAGCTCTGGGTTCCGCTGCGCGAGCTCGACGGCGTGAGCCGGCGGCGCGACAAGGGACTCTTCACGTTCGCGCGGCTGGCGCCGGGAGTGACGATCGACCAGGCACGAACGGCGCTCACGCAGGTCTCCGCGCGGCTGACCCGGGAATACCTCGAGAACGCCGACTGGAGCGCGAAGCTCACGCCGCTCAGAGACACCTTCATTCCGTCCGATATCCGGCTCATCACGCTCACGATGATGGGTGCGGTGACATTCGTGCTCCTCATTGCCTGCGCGAACGTCGCGAATCTGACGCTGGCACGCGCCACCGCACGATCGCGCGAGATCGCGATCCGATCGGCGTTAGGCGCCGGCAAGCATCGGATCGTGCGGCAGCTGCTCACCGAGAGCGCCATCGTTGCTTTCGTCGGTGGCGCGCTCGGTATTCCACTCGCTGCGTGGGGACTCAAGCTCCTGGACGCCGCGATGCCGCCGTCGGATGCCATCCCTTACTACATCGACTGGCGGATCGACCAGCCGACGCTCGTCTACACGATCATCATCTCGATGTTGACTGGCGTGCTGTTCGGGCTCGCACCTGCATTGCAGGCGGCGCGGGGCAGCCTCCAGGAAGCGTTGCGCGACGGCGCGCGGGGCAGTGGGTCCGGCGTGCGCAAGAATCGGCTGCGAAGCGCTCTCGTCGTCGCCGAGATCGCGCTGTCGCTCGTGCTCCTGGTCGGTGCTTCGCTCTTCGTGCGGAGCTTCCTCACGCTCCAGAACACGAGCGCCGGGTTCTCGACGACGTCGCTCATGACGACGCGCTTCTACCTGCAGGGGCCGCGCTACGATTCGCTCGCGTACCGCGCTCGACGAGCCGAGGACATTCTGGAGCGGGTGGAGGCGTTACCGGGCGTGCAGTCCGCGTTCGTGTCCGGGCTGATTCCAGCGAGCGGCGGCATGGGTGGCGGTGAGATCCTCGTCGACGGGCGCGCGGCCGAGTCGGGCCGACAGCCGCTGGGACTCTACGCCGGCGTCAGCGAACACTTCTTTTCGACGTTAGGCGTCAAGCTCCTGAGCGGCCGCACGTTCACCGCGGCCGAGGCGCGCGACAGTACCCCGGTAGCGGTCATCAACCAGACCATGGCGAAGCGCCTGTGGCCGGACGCCGACCCGATCGGGCGCCGGTTCAAGTATGCGAACGACTCGCTGGGCCCATGGTTCACGGTCGTCGGCCTTACGCCCGACATCGCGAACGATGATCTCGACGAGAAGCGCCCGCAGCTCGCGGCCTATCTGCCGCTGCGCTTTGCGGTCTGGCGCGGGCTCGGGCTCGTCGTGCGAACGACCGGGGAGCCGTCCGCTATCACGCCGGCGCTTCGTCGCGCCATTCGCGACTCGGACGCGACGCTGGCGCTCTACGACGTGAACACGATGGAGAAGGTGCGCCAGCTGGGGTTCTGGCAGTACGGTCTGTTCGGCAAGATGTTCTCGGTGTTCGGCGTCATCGCGTTGTTGCTGGCCGCCGTCGGGGTGTACGGGGTGATCTCCTACAGCGTGTCACAGCGCACACAGGAGATCGGCGTCCGCGTCGCGCTCGGCGCCCGTCGTGCGGATGTCCTCAGGCTGGTGGTGGGGCAGGGGATGCGGCTCGCGGCGATCGGACTGGGCGTCGGACTGGTTGGCGCGTTAGGCGTCACGCGCGTCGTGCGCAGTCTGCTGTTCGGCGTCACGCCGACGGATCCCGTGAGCTTCGCCGGCATCACGGTGTTTCTGACGCTGGTGGCGGCGGTGGCGAGCTGGCTCCCGGCGCGGCGCGCGATGGGTGTCGATCCGATCGTGGCGTTGAGGCGGGACTGACGCGGATAGCGGGCAGCTGCCGGCTGGTAGCCGAGGGCTGCAGGCTACTGCCGCTTGCTACGAGCTGCTGCTATTACCCCAACGAGCCGAGTCCCCAGTCCCCAGTCCCCAGTCCCCAGTCCCGATTCCCGA
>Ga0207706_10000614_pt1 | contig 37833 bp, 39 predicted proteins | sample KBSC53metaG_FD_184318 | JGI IMG/M metagenome (GOLD analysis project Ga0207706, IMG submission 184318) | Corn rhizosphere microbial communities from Kellogg Biological Station, Michigan, USA - KBS C5-3 metaG (SPAdes) (version 2) | ecosystem: Host-associated > Plants > Roots > Rhizosphere > Soil ... | reverse complement strand
AGACGCCGTATTTACGGCCTTCCTTGGCGATACGCTCCAGGATCTTGCGGACAGCCTGTCCGCCGGTCGCTTCGTCCTTGGGAACGTAGCGGTGAGCCTCTTCGCAGACGAGCAGGAGCGGACGCTGCGCCTCCGTCCTGGACCAGATAGCATAGTCGAAGACCATGCGTGCGAGCACCGAAACGACGACCGAGGTGACTTCGGACGGCACGCCTGAAACGTCGACGATCGAGATCGGGCGGCCCTGGCTCGGAAGTCGGAATAGCTTCGAAATGAAGCTGCCCATCGAATCGGAAACGAGCATTCCGGAGAACATGAAGGTGTAGCGCGGATCCGCTCGAAGCTCGTCGAGCTTGGTCTTCAGTCGCTGGAACGGAAGCGTGTCGCCGGCGCGGTCGAGCTTGCCCATCTCATTGACGATGATCCCGTTGAGATCGGTCAGCAGGTACGGGATCGGGCTGTCCACCGTCACCTTTCCGAACTGGCTCATGTCCTTGCCCTTGGTGCGGGCCGCAAGCAGGCACTTGGCGAGGATGTCGGCGTCGCGCTGACGCTCGGCATCCGACGTTGTCAGAAGCACTTCGCAATGCTCTTCGAAATTCATCAGCCAATAGGGAAGCTGGAGGTTGTCGACGTTGAAAAGCTCGCCGCAACCCTTGAAGGCAGCCGAATATTCCCCGTGGGGGTCGATCATCACGATGTGACCCTCGGGGCTGAGCTCCGAGATCCGATGAAGAATGAGCGAAACGCTCGTGGATTTACCGGTACCGGTCGATCCGAGGACGGCAAAGTGCTTGCCGAGCATCGGGTCCACATAGAGCGCACCGCGGATATCGTCGGTCGGGTAAACGGTGCCGATCTCGATGTGCGGCTCGTCGCTCGCGGCAAAGATCGAGCGCAGATCCTCGGTCGTGACGGGAAGCACGTCGGCGCCGGGGATCGGATAGCGCGTCACGCCGCGACGGAAATTCGTCATCCTGCCCGTCGAATCGCGGCTGCCTTCGCCAAGGAAGTCGACATGGGCAACCAGTTCGCCAGTCTCTCCGGCGCGCAAGGTGCGCACGTTGGCAATCAGCCAGCTGTTACCCACCACGGTCTTGATCTGGCTGCCGACCTGGCCCGACATCGCAACCGAGGGATCCTTGTGCGATTGCAGGGTCGTGACGGCGGCCGAATCCAGCCGAATCTGGGAGCCTGAGCCTGCGATTTCGACGACCTTGCCGATTGCGCCGAGCGCAGGGGCCGGTGCCTTCGCCGGGGCTGGCTGAGCCTCATCTTCACTGAAGCTGCTGACTTCATTAAGAAATTCGCGCAGATTCGGTTTGGATTGATCGTCCATGTGCCCTGTTACTCCCAGAGAATATGGGCTCGGCACTACGCTGGAGCGGTTAAGATTAACTTGAGGACGTTTGGAATATTTACATGCGCCGGCGGAATGCAGCAGCGGCAGCCCAACCCAGCCCCAGCGACAGGAGCACGCAGGTCAGTCCATAAAGGAAGCGGTGGCGGCGGGCGGCTAGCGCTACGTAGCGCTCGAACCCCGACTTGTTGATCTCGATGTCGCGCGTGGCCGCGGCAATGACCTTGCGGCGGTCGATGAGGAAAGTTTCCGCGGTATAGGTGCCGACCGGCACCTGGCTCGGGATGGTGATGACCGCGCGATAGAGAACGCGCCCATTGATCTCCACGCCATGCGGATTCTCGGAATAGAGGCCGTGACGGCTGCGAAGGTCGAGCAGCCCCGCCTCGAAACGGCGCTCCTTTTCGGGAAGCGCTCCGCCCCCCGGCGACAGCTGCAAATCATGCAGTCCAAGCTCGTAAATCGCTGCTGTCCGCTCATCGATCAGGTCCTTGATCGGGCGAGAGGAAGCGACGGCGTAAAAGGAGGGAGCGGACCTGAAGCGGTTGGAATCCGCATTCATCCAGATCCCGGCGATCTTTTCCTTTTCTCTAACCAGGATCGGCTGGACGGGCCCGCGAAGGACCACTGCAATGTCCACCTGCCTGTCGGGTGGCCGCCCGCCAGGATACACGACCGCGCCGAACAGGAGCAGCTGCGCACCAGTGAAGCTGTAACGGATCTGAACCTGCCGCGCGCTGATATCCGGAACGAGCACCGGCTTGTCCGCGCCGATCAGCATCGGAACGACGAATGCAAGCAGCATGGGATGTAAGCGCCGGTTCACAGATATTCGATCGAGAAAATCTCGTCAGGCCGCCACGCCAGGCCGAGCGCCATTCGGAGCGCGACCAGGAGGATGATGATCGCTAGCGCAAGCCGAAGCATGTCGGGCTTGATCCTCAGCGCCAGCAGGGCGCCGTACTGGGCGCCGATCACGCCGCCGACGAGCAGCAGGCCGGCCAGAACGACATCGACGGCGCGGGTGGTGATTGCGTGGACCATGGTCGTCGCCGCACTCACTGCGAGGATCATCACCAGGCTCGTGCCGATCACGACGCGGGCCGGCATCCCGAGCAGATAGATCATCGCCGGGACAAGGATGAAGCCACCGCCGATTCCCAGGAATACGGTCAGGGTTCCCGCAAGGAAGCCGAGCGCAAGCGGCGCGACCGGCGAGATGTAGAGGCCTGATCCGTGAAAACGCCACCGATAGGGCAGGGAAGCCACCCACCGATGGTGCCGGGGTCGGGGTTTCGCGTCGGTGCTGGCCTGAATCAATCCAAGCGACGTCAGGCTGTCGATCAGCATGAGGCCTCCGATCCACCCGAGGATCATGACGTAGAGAAATCCGATCACGACATCGATCTGGCCAGTCGTCTGCAGCAAGCGGAACAGGCCGGCGCCGACGAAGGAGCCAAGCAAGCCCCCGGCGATCATGACACCGCCCATTTTCATGTCGACGCCGCCGCGTCGCATGTGGACCATCGCGCCCGAGACGCTGGCGCCCGTGATCTGCGTGGCCGCCGATGCGACCGCGACAGTCGGCGGGATTCCATAGAAGATGAGCAGCGGAGTGGTGAGGAAGCCCCCGCCGACGCCGAACATGCCGGAGAGAAGGCCTACCAGAAACCCAAGCACCACGATGAACAGTGCGTTGACCGATTGGCCTGCGATCGGGAGGTAAATGTCCATGCCTGCGGCAAGGACTAACCGCAAATCGGCGCCGCGGCCAAGTTAGGGAAGCTAGAAATCCCCTGCGAGCGTCAGGGCGGGGCCGGAACCCGGGCGAGCATTGCCGGCAAGCCGCTGCCGCCAATCGGCATGGAGCTTCACGTTGGGCCTTACCTTCACCGTGAGGCGAGGCCCGGCATCAACGCGGTAGACCTTCGGTTGCGCTCCTCCCCAAATGCCGAAACCAGCGGAGATTCGACGCCACAAGGGACGCGTCGCGCTGATTCCCGCGTCAAAGAACAGGTCCCGGCTACGGACACTGACGACGCCACCTTGGCCGTATGCGTCGAGGGCGAATCCGAAAGGCAATGGTCGATCGTAAATTCCCGCTTCGGCGAAAAAGGCGAAGGCATTTCGTCCGCCGCCTGTGCGGCCGATTGCCTGCCGCCGTTCGGACGTGAACCACACGGGAATGCTTCCTACCGGCTGGATTCGAACGCCCGCCGCCACTTCGCCGCCACTGCGGCCGACTTCGGAACTCGTCCGAGCGGTGAACGCGATCCGACGATTGACATTATAGATCAGCCGAATGCCGGTCTGGCTGGCGCCAAGCTGCCCATCATTTGCAAGCGAATGCGATCCCGCGATTGCCGGATTCTGGCTGCGCAACAATGCCCAGCTTGAGATTTGCAACCGGTCCAGCCGAGGCTCCAGCGGAGGCGCGGGCGGAGGCGGAAGGGGCGGCTCAGTGCTTGCCGTTGTAGAATATGCTGGGCGCTCACGAGGGCGAGAGAATGCGCCTTCGTCCAAACCCCAATCCGATGCAGTGAACAACAGCTTCGATGCTTTTAACCCGTTCGGTCGGCCGGCAGGCGGCGAAACCTGCGCGGAGTAAAGCACCGGCACGCTCAACGATTGCGCCGGGATGCCGACATAAACGGGAATTGCTTCGGGAGCTGCCTGCCGCACCGGATCGATCGCCGGAAAGCTGGTCGCAACGATCGGCGGCGGTTTGGCTTCGCTCCGTCCGATTCGGAAGAGTTCGGCGGCGGAGAGCGATCCAAGTGCGGCCGTGCGAATCGCCGCCCAGGCGATCAGCACGAAAGCGAGAAATCGTAGTGATGGTTTCATTGGGGCAGGCTCGCGGGAAATATGTGACCCGTCTTGTCCCAACGGGTCGCGCCGCCGCCCACGTGGATCGAAACCGCTCGCGCGGCGGCAAGTATCGCAATGACGTTGCCGACGAACAGCCTCGGAACGGACAGCAGGCCCTGACGCCAGCCATAAGCGGAGGCAGTGAAGAAGGCGCGCATCAGCACCCGCCATCCGAGCAGCGCGCCATTGACGTTGAGTAATGTCAGCAGTGCCGGATCGAGCTCTGCGCCGATCGGCGCTCCGAGGGCATCGGCGACCCAGATCTGCGACCAGAGGATCGCAGCGACATAAGCGGCCAACATCAGCAAGGCAGCCAGCGGCCCCCGACGGTCACGCAGGCGCATCCACCGCTCACCGATTCCACCGCTCCACCCCAGCCGGTCCCACCCGGAAAGTGCGATTCCTCCGAGCCAGCGCGCCTTCTGGCGCACCGCCGCTCCGATCGTCGCCGGAAAATGGCCCCGGCTTGCTACCACGCCCGGGTGGCCGGGCTGGACACGGATTCGCACGAACATGGTCTTGAGGCCGAGCGCACCCAATTTCAGGCCCAGCTCATAATCTTCGGTCATGCTGCCCAGCGCGAACGGCTTGCCGTCCTGCATGGAGGCCAGCCTTGCAAGCGGCTTTCTGGCAATCGCGCAGCCAACGCCTGCAAGCGGGATCGCGGCTCCCACCGCCTCGCGAACGACGAGCTCCTTGATGTGCGCCTCGGCAAATTCGTCACAATAATGGCCCGCAATCCAGCGCGAGTTCGGATCGGGGAGCGGCAGGACCGGAAGCTGGATGAGTGCGGCGCGATCGATCAATCCGTCGAACGTGCGAAGCTCCAAAGGATGAACGACGTCCTCGGCGTCGTGAAGGACGACGGCTTTGACCTTGCACTGGTTGGCTTGCTCATATCGCAAGAGCGCGTCGTAAAGATGGTTGAGGCAATCGGCCTTCGTCGTCGGCCCATCCACAGGGATCTCGACCGGCTGAACTCGTGCATCCACCACGCTTCGGATTGCGGCCGCGGTCGCGGGATCGTTGCGATAATGGCCGACGAAGATGCGATATCGGTCATAATCGAGGCGCTGAAGGGTTGCCTTCAGCATCGATGCGATGACCATGGATTCATCCCAGGCGGGAATGAAGATGGCAAAGAGGCCCGGGTTTCGATTGAACAGGTAATAACTGGCAAAAGCGCGGCGATGCCGCCGGTAGACCCCCAGCGAGCGCCAAATGCGCCGCGCGAAATAGATCAGATCGACAATGAGGTCGTTGACCGCAAAGAACAGGAATCCGACGCCAGCGAACAGCGCGAGTTCCGCGGCAACGCGGCTGAGGATGAAGGCAAATCCCACCTTGATAGGAGCTTCGGCCAGAGTCCTAGGATCGAACCGAAAGGTGTGGATGTAGTGCCCGTCTCATGATGCCCTCCCAGCAGGCGAATCAACGAACCGAGCGTGCGGACGGATGGCACAGCTAATATATAACGACAAGATAGTCCGTTTCGAACTAGATTGAGACGCTGGTATGCTGGCATGGTCCCGACTAGCGTCGCACAAGTGAAAGGGCTGTCGATCATCATCGTTGCGACCGCTGCAGCGGCTGCGAGCGCGAACGCGCGAGGGACCGTCCTCTATGCCGGGGGGGCCTGGGCGGCGATCGATCGCGGCGCAACCTGCGAAGCTTTGTCGCGCTCGCAAAAGGTGATGCCCAGAGGGAAGATCCAGCCCCTGGCGGGATTCACATTTACTGCTGATCATCACCGTTGGGGCGAATTCCATGCGCGGCTCAGCGAAATCCCTCGGGGCGATGGCAGCGTGATGCTAACCATCGGCGACCAGCCTTTCCTGCTTGTCACTCGAGGCGGTTGGGCGTGGAGCCGGGGGCCGCTGCAGGCCCAGGCCATCATTTCCGCCTCGCGGGGCGCGACTGCGATGAAAATCGAGAGCAGGGACGTCACTGGCCGGCGCTTCACCGATCCATACCTCCTCGACGGCGCGCCGACCGCGATTGACGCGGCCGCTGCCCGGTGCGCGCTTCGCGGTGCTGGCAAAATCCAGTAAGAACACCTAGATAGGCGCCTCGCCATGAGTGCCGATACAAACCTGATGCCCATTCCGGGCCCTGTCGATCCTGTGCCCGTTCCGCGCGTGGCGACGTCGCGCGGGGATGGGCGGATCGAGCTTGTCGGCTTTTCGAAGGAGCGGATCAGGCAGGAGTTCGAAGCGGCGGGACTCGAACCGAGGCAGGCCAAGCTTCGCGCCAAGCAAGTCTGGCACTGGATCTACAATCGCGGGGTCAGCGACTTCTCGGCGATGAGCGACATCGCGAAACAACAGCGCGGCTGGTTTGCGGACAGGTTCGTCATCTCCCGGCCGGAAGTGGTCGAGGCGCAGGTGTCTTCGGACGGCACCCGCAAATGGCTTTTGAAGACGCACGACGGCCATGATTTCGAGATGGTGTTCATCCCCGACGCAGACCGCGGAACGCTATGCGTATCGAGTCAGGTCGGCTGCACGCTCAACTGCCGCTTCTGCCACACCGGGACGATGCAGTTGGTGCGCAACCTGGAACCTGCGGAAATCGTGGGCCAGGTCATGCTGGCGCGCGATGCACTCGGTGAATGGCCGTCTCAGCCCGACGGCCGGATGCTCACCAATATCGTGATGATGGGAATGGGCGAACCCCTCTACAATTTCGACAATGTGAAAGATGCGCTCAAGATCGTCATGGACGGCGACGGGCTGGGCCTGTCGCGCCGCCGCATCACGCTGTCGACCAGCGGCGTCGTCCCCATGATGGCGCGCGCCGGCGACGAAATCGGAGTCAATCTCGCGGTCTCGCTGCACGCGGTGACTAAGGAAATCCGCGATGAGATCGTTCCGCTCAACCGCAAGTACGGCATCGAGCAATTGCTGGAGGCGTGCGCCGCTTACCCGGGTGCCAACAATGCGCGCCGAATCACCTTCGAATATGTGATGCTGAAGGACAAGAACGACAGCGACGATCATGCGCGTGAGCTGGTTCGGCTCATCCGGCACTATCGGTTGCCGGCGAAGGTGAACCTCATCCCGTTCAATCCCTGGCCCGGTGCTCCATACGAATGCTCGACCGACGAGCGGATCAGATCGTTCAGCAACATCATCTTCGAGGCCGGCATTTCCGCGCCCGTGCGCACGCCTCGCGGGCGCGACATCGACGCTGCGTGCGGGCAGCTGAAGACCGCAGCGGAAAAGAAGCGCCGAAGCCGAGAGGCAGCCTAGGCCGACATGCTGTCGCCGCTTCGCCGAGCCTTGGTCCGGCAGGTACGCGCGACCTTCAACGATCAGTCGAAAGGCGAAAAGCCTACGCCCGCGTCCGATGACGCCCTGTTTCCCCGCGGATCCGTGATCCGTCGCGTGCATGGCGACGTCACCTCGATGATGGTCGGCGGAATCGCCGCACTACTGACTCAGATGCTGCATCCCAAGGCCCTAGCCGGTGTGTGGGACCATAGCGACGTCGAGGAGGATCAGCTCGGACGACTTCGCCGAACCGCCCGCTTCATCGCGGTTACGACCTTTGGCCATCGCGATTCTGCCCATGCCGCAATCGAAAGAGTGAAGGCGATTCATGAGCAAGTTCGCGGAACTCTTCCGGATGGAAGCGATTATCGCGCGACCGACCCATGGCTCCTCGCCTGGGTCCATGTGGCTGGTGCAGTGAACTTCCTCGATGGATGGCGCCGTTATGCCGAACCGCGAATGAGCCGTTCAGACCAGGACCGCTACTTTTCGGAAAGCGGCGAAGTTGCCCGGCTGCTCGATGCTGATCCCGTGCCTCGGACGCGCACCGAAGCGGAGCGGCTGATCGCCGACGTCCGTGCGGAGCTGCGCGCCGACGATCGCACCCGCGCCTACCGCGACATCGTACTGAAGGCGCCCATTCGGTCAGTCGCTGAAGCGCCGGTGCAGTTGCTGCTCATGAATGCCGCGGTCGACTTGATGCCCGCATTTGCGCGGGACATGCATGGGCTTACGCGCCCGATGCTTCCGCCCGTGCTTCGCGGCGCCACCTTTGGTTTCGCTCGAACCATCCGCTGGGCGTTCGCCGGAGAGCAATATCGCAAGCCGCATTAATTTGCGGCGACGAGCATCCCGTGCCATCGAAGGTGAACCAAATGGAGTACTCGCATGTCGCTGATCGGCAGGTTCATTGATCAAATCCTACCCGTCGGCAGCATCACCATTGTCGGCCCGGACGGAAAGCGCAACACGCATGGGCCGGGCGGCGGAAAGCACATCACCGTCAAGCTCCACGATCGCCGCGTCGCGCTCGAACTGTTCCGCAATCCACGCCTCCGCTTGGGCGAGCTTTATATGGATGGCCGGCTCACGATTGAGGACGGAACGATCCTGGATCTCCTGGAGCTCATTGTCGGTGCCAAGCCGTGGGAACAGGGGCAACGCAAGGCGCTCGGCAAGGGCAAGGCGGGCAAGCTCGTCTCGATGTTCCGGCGAAACCCCGTGAGGAAAGCGCGGAGCAACGTCGCGCATCATTATGACATCGGGAATGAGCTTTACGCTCTCTTCCTCGACGATGACCTCCAATATAGCTGCGCTTATTTCACCGATCCCGGCAACAGCCTCGAGCAGGCGCAAGCGGACAAGAAGGCGCACATCGCCGCGAAGCTGGACCTGGAGCCGGGACAGCGCGTGCTCGACATTGGCTGCGGCTGGGGCGGGATGGCGCTCTATTTGCACAAGGTGGCCGGCGTCGATGTGCTCGGAGTGACCTTGTCGCAGGAGCAACTGAAGATCGCGCGGGAGCGGGCCGCGGCTGCCGGCGTCTCGGACCATGTAAAGTTCGAGCTGATCGATTACCGGCACCTCGAAGGCCCGTTCGACCGGATAGTCTCAGTGGGAATGTTCGAGCATGTCGGCGCCGCGCATTACGACGAATTCTATGCGAAGTGCCGCGAACTCCTGGCCGAAGACGGAGTGATGCTGCTGCACACGATCGGGAAGCTTGGCGGTGCGGGGACGCCGGACCCGTTCACCGACAAATGGATCTTTCCCGGCTATCACCTCCCCAGCCTGTCGCAGATGTGTTCGAGCAGCGAGAAGGTGAAGATGATCGTCAGCGACATTGAAACCTTGCGGCTGCATTATGCCTACACGCTCCGCCACTGGCTGGAGCGCGCGACGAGGTCACGTGCGAAGATCGAGAAAATGTACGACGCTCGCTTCTTTCGGATGTGGGAATTCTACCTCGCCGGGGGCATCGTGATGTTCGAGAGCGGCGCGGCCTGCAACTATCAGGTTCAGTACGTCCGGAACCGGCGCGCCCTGCCGATCACGCGCGATTATATGCTCGAAACAGAACGGCGTTATCGCGAGCTCGGAGCGACTCCAGCGCCGGCGGCGAAGAAGCCGCGTGGCGCCGGAGGCAGGAAGGCCCTGGAAACTACCGCTTGAGCTCGACGAGCAACGCCGGGGCCGGATAAATCGTCTTCAGCGCTTCCTCGACCGCGGCCGTGGAAACAACGACGGTCCTGTTGAGCACTGGATCGTAGCCATAGGCTCCGCCGATCGAGTGGATATTTCCGTCGAACGCAGCGCCGATCACCTTGCCTTCGCGGTCGATCACGGGTGAGCCCGAATTGCCGCCGATGATGTCGTTGGTGGTCACGAAATCGTACGTCACTTTCGGGTCGATCTTCGAGCGGTTGGTAACGAAGGAAGGCGCAAGGTCGAACGGCTCAGAGCCCGTCGCTCGGGCATACGTCCCCCCGAGATAGGTGCGCGTCGGAACCATCGTGCCGCGCTCGTTCCACCCAAGGACCTTCCCGTAGCTGATGCGCAGGGTGAAAGTGGCGTCGGGGTACAAAGTGTTGCCGTAAGCTGCAAAGCGGGCATCGGCGAGCTTGGCCTGCGCAGCGGTGATGGGTCCGTCCACAGTCGCATTATATTTCTGCTCGAGCAGCCGTGCGTTGGGATCGATCTTGCGCGCATAGACGATCATCGGATCGGTCGACGCATCGACCGCAGCCTTGCCGCCTTCCCATAGACGCTTGCGATACGCCGGGTCGGCGAGCTTGCTCCCCGCGACCAGTCGTGCGGCGAGTACCTCGGGCGATTCCTTGCCCAGCAGCAGCTTGGTCTCCTGGTCGTCGGGCCCGAGATATTCGCGTGCCTTGCTCAGCGACCATTCAAGCTGGAGCTGGTCGAGCCACGGATAGATTGGCTCAGGATCGAGCAGCCGCTTCTGCACCAGCGGCAGTGCGGATTCGGTGTAGGCAGGAAGCCGCTCGGAATCCGGCTTTGCGCGCTCGTCCGCGGCGCGCACCAGGGTGATCGCGTAATTGAACAGGTCCCCACGCGGCAGCGCGAAGTAACGCGCGAGGTAGAGATTGCGGTAAGATTGGGTCGCGGTCGCAATGTCGACCCATGGATTGCCGAACTTGTTTCCGCTCTTCGCCTTGAGGTCGGCTTCGGCGGCGGCTAGCTTGCCCATGAAAGCGGGATCGTCGAGCGCCCTTTTCTGACCAAGATAGACCTTGAGGCTGTTCTCGAGGCCTTCGAGCGCCTGATGGCCTTCGCGATTCTTGGCCGGGCTCGATTCCATGGCGGTGATCAGGCGTCCGCGAAATTCCGAATAGGTCGTCACGCGCATTGGCAACACGAGCTCGCGCTGCATCGCCATCTGCTCGGAAGTGTAGAGCCGCTGGGTCGAGCCGGGATTACCGACTACGAATGTCGCTTCGCCGTCGATCGGGGCGCGAGCGATCCACTGCAGATGTGCCGGCGTGGCCGCCGGCTTTCCGCCTTCGTAAGCGCGGAGGAAGCTCGCATCGAGCGAGTAGCGCGGAAAATTGAAATTGTCGGGATCGCCGCCGAACTGCGCGGCTTGCGCTTCCGGCACCCAGACCAGCCGGACGTCGCTATATTTGTGGTAGGTGTAGAGCTTGTACTGGCCGCCGCCGTAAAGCGAGACGACTTGGCAGCGCGTCGTCGCCTTGTCCGTGCAATTCGCGCTTTCGATCTTCGCGATGGCCGCATTGCGCGCCTTGACCGCAGCCTCGCCGCTCGCCGATCCGACCGCGCCTTTCACGTCGGCCGTCACGTCGCGGATTGAAGTGACTACCTCCGCCTGCTGGCCCGAACATTTGAGCTCGCGCTCCCGAGTCCCTGCGACGAAACCCGCTTTCAGGATATTGTTCTTCGCAGTCGAATTCTGCTCGGCGCAGCCAGCCACGCAATGGTGGTTGGTGAGAATGAGACCTTCCGCCGACACGAAGCTTGCAGAACATCCGCCGGTCAATCGCACCGCCGCCTGACGCACCTTGTCGAGCCACGCCTGATCGGGCGCCCAACCGTAGGTGGCTCGCATTTTCGCGGCCGGGAAATTGTCGAACGTCCACATTCCTTCGTCGGCGTGAACGGCGGTAAGCGGCATGCAAACTAACGCAACAAAAGCTGCGGCGCGGCGAAGCATCATTGAAAGAATCTCCCCTCGGAAATTGCGGGGCACAAGCCACGAAAAAAGACCCGGCGCAAGACGCGCCGGGCCTTTCTTTCTTACGCTCTTCGAGGCTTAGCTCGGTTGACGCTGAGCGCGTTTCATTTGATGCGCCTGCCGACGCTCGTCGGGCGTCAGTTTGCCGTCGTGGTTGAGATCCGCGCGATCGAAATGCGCGAGCGCCGCGGCCTGGGCCTCGGCAAGCGACACCCGCCCGTCCTTGTTGGTGTCCGCCATTTCGAAGAGGTGGCCACCGAATCCGCCCATGCCCATTCCGTGCATGCGCATCTTCATCCCGGGTCCGCCTGGCGCGTCCGGTGCGGAGCCCTGGCGCATGATCATCACGCGCTCCTGGCGGCCTTCGTGACCAGCCATGAATTCCTGCCGGCTGATGTTCCCATCATGGTTCGTGTCGAGCCGATCGAACATCGCACCGCCATCGCCGCTCATGACGCCGCGCTCGGCGAGCTTCTTCTCGATGTCGGCATGCATGCCCATCATCCTCGCTTCCAGCTCCTCGCGGGTAAGGTACCCGTCCTTGTTGGTGTCGAAGCGGGAAAACATGTCGCGGATGTGCGTGACCACCTCGTCTCGTGTCATGACTTTGTCTCCCATGACCATGACACGAGTTTGCGTACGGACCTGTGGTGCCGGCGCGACCGGAACGGTTCCCTGGGCGACTCCGGGCGGAGGCGCGGACTGCGCGAATGCTGGGGCGATACCAATGGCGAGCGCAACGGCTGCGCTACCGATCAAAAGCTTTTTCACGATCCTTGCCTCCTCACAAATATTGAGGAATGGCTAAATCATCCAAGCTTGCTGCAGATTGAACGGACGCGAAACGGTTCAGCGACGGTAATACGGCCGAACGTTGATGTAGCCCCATTCCTCGATCGGTCCGGAACGGCGCACCCGGGCAAGTGCAGCAGGCATATCGCCGGCCGGGTCGAAAATCCCGCTTTGTCTGGTGACGAGCCAGATGACTGGCACGTCCCTGACGCCGGGATCACTCGCGAATGTGGCGGCCTGCGCGGGAGTGACGGATACGGTGGCCGGCCAACCGGCGCGGATCGGTCCCGTAAATCCGAGCGTCGGGAAGGCTTCGGGAATCGGACGGACGATGCCTGGCAGGTGCCTGCCACTCTCCTTCAGCGGAAGAGCGCTATCGGCGGGATACAGCCAGATCTGGTCTCGAGGGGACACGTTACGCGAGAGATAGGCCGACAACAGGTCCCACCGTTCGTCGACCGGACGAAGCGGAACGGTCGCGGCCGCGGGGACCAGGGTGATGCAGATTGCCGCGGTGATCATCCGTCGCTCGCGAGCATCCGTGCTCCGGGCGATGGCTCCGGCAATCATCAGATAGGCCGGGATCAAAGTTCCAGTAAGCGTTCGCGCAAGGAAAACCGGGACGATAGTCGCGGAAATGACCGCTGCGAGCAGCGGCGGTCCAAGCCACAGAAGCAGCAGCAGCCGCTCCGAATTCCACCCCTTTGACGCCCAGGTCGACGCAATCGCGCGCTTGATCAGAAGCGCCATCGCCAGCGCGGCCACCGCCGAACCGACCGTCATCACTTCGACCGGCACGGTGTAAAGGACGAGCAGCTGGAGGAGCATGCTAACGTCCCAATGGAGCCAGTTGGTGCCCCAGTCATGCGTCCGGCTGGCCAACAGTACCAGGCAGGGAAGATAGACGAGCGCAACCATCGCCGCGGTGACAATCCCGCGCGAAATTCGCGCCCGATTTGCGGGCGCGGTCAGCCAAACCGGAAGCAGCGCGAGGGCTACGCACAATCCGTACAGCAGGCCGAGCGCATGAGCCCAGCAGATCAACGCGGTGCTTGCGCCAAGCAGGGTCCAGGAAGCCCAGCTGCCGGGCGCGCCCTCGTTGAATTGGCGCACCAGCCGCAGCAAGGCGAGGATCGCCAGAGCATAAGCGAATGTCAGAAGCGGATAAGGCCGGGCCTCCTGGCCGATGACCATGAACATTGGCGAACATGCGGCGAGGAACCCCGCGAGTCCGGCGCGGAGCAATGGGCGCCCGGTTGAAGATTGCCGCTCCTGCTCGAACGCGATCGCCATGATCACCGGAACCGTCAGGGTCCCGAACAAGACTGAAAGGCATCGCATCGCGGCATGGCCTTCGCCAAGGACGAAGCGCCAGCATTTGAGCAGAGAATAATAGAAGGGCGGATGTGCTTCGTAGGTGGGAAGCACGGTCCAGAGATAGTGGAAGCTCTGGTCCGAGAACCAGGCGCTGAACGCCTCGTCGAGCCAGAGCGGCCGCGAGCCAAGATTGATCAGGCGAAGCGCAATTGCGAGCAAGATCAGGGATGCGCCGAGGCGTAGCGGGGTGATGCGCCAATCGACGCGGATGCCGACCCTCGGTGTGCTTATGGAAGAAACGGCGTCCATCTCGCCCCAAGCCCTAAGGCAAAGATGGTTAACAGCGTGTAATTCGCACGCGCTGCTCATGGACAATCGGCTGCGCGCCGCTAGCCTGCTGTTACAATGGGGGCACAGGTACTTCCGACAATCGGCGCTTCCGGGACATCACGGCCATGGTGGGATCGGCGCTGGTTCCTGGCGCTGATCGTGATCGCGACCATGCTGCCACTGGTCTATCCGGCGATCCCACCGCTCGTTGATCTGCCGGGGCACATCGGGCGCTACCGGATCGAGCTCGATCTCGCTCATTCGCCCTCGCTGCAGCGTTTCTACGGCTATGAATGGGCGCCGATCGGCAACCTTGGCGTCGATCTACTGATCATCCCGCTCGCGAAGCTCTTTGGCCTCGAGCCGGCCGCGAAGCTGATCGTGCTTGCGATCCCGGCTTTAACTGCCATCGGAATGTTGTGGGTCGCCCGTGAAGTCCATGGCCGAATTCCGCCGACCGCCCTCATGGCGTTGCCTTTCATTTACAGCTTCCCGTTCCTGTTCGGATTCCTGAACTTTTCCCTGTCGGTTGCGCTGGCATTCCTTTCGTTCGGACTCTGGCTGCACCTGGCAAGGACCGGCAGAACGACGCTCAGGGGCTGGCTGTTCGCGCTCATCGCGCCGACCATCTTCTTCTGTCACACCTATGGCTGGGGCCTCCTCGGCTTGATGTGCTTCACCGCGGACGTCGTTCGGTTGCGCGACATCGGACGGTCCTGGGTTGCTACGATCGTCCAGGCCGCTCTGAACGCGTCGGTCATGGTCCTGCCCGTGCTGTTCATGGCCGCGTGGCCGGTCGGAAGCCACGGCGGAGTCGCCAGCGGATGGTTCGACTGGGATGCCAAATGGGTGGGCGTCCTAGGCGTGCTTCGCGACCGCTGGGGCCCGTTCGATGTCTCCTCGCTAGAGCTCGCAGCCGTAGTCTTCGGGTTCTCGCTGCTGAGCCCGAAGCTCGCCTTGTCGCGGAAGCTTATCTTGGTCGCGATCCTCCTCGCGCTTCTGTTCGTGCTGCTCCCGCGCTTCATTTACGAATCCGCCTATGCCGACGAGCGCCTTCTGCCGGTCCTCTTCGCCGTAGCGTTGCTAGCGATCCGACTCTCCGATCCTTCAGATGTAAGATTCGGAAACTGGGTCGCGCTGCTCGCCCTCCTGTTCTTCGCCGCGAGGCTTGCCGGAACGACCGTCAGCTTCGCGATGGCAGCGAACGATCAGCGGGCGAAGCTGGCCGCGCTCGATCAAATTCCGCAAGGCGCCCGGGTCGCCTCCTTTTTCGGCCTTCCTTATGCCGAGCCGTGGTCGCTCCAGCGCAACAGTCATCTCGGCGGGTTGGTCATTGCGCGGCGCGAAGGCTTTTCCAACGATCAGTGGATCACGGCGAGCCACAATCTGCTCGTGCTAAAATATCGCGAGGCGGGCACGTTTGCGGCCAATCCGTCACAGGTGGTCCGGCCGAACGGGACTCACGACGGCGTGTACCGGACGATCAATGAGGCTTTGGCCCAGCTGCCGCGCTCCGGATTCGACTATGTCTGGCTGATCGACGCTCCGTCGTTCGACAAGGGCCTGGTTGGCGATTTGCAGCCGGTATGGAGCGGACCGGGAACCGTCCTTTACCGCATCCCTCATTGAAAGAACTGGCGGTACCGCTAGGAGGCGCCGGTTAAACAGGCGGGTGGACGATATGGGGGCCGAGGCTCCAGCGGTGGCGATGACGGAAGAAGCGCGTCCCTGGTGGGAACGGCGCTGGTTCCTTGCGCTGATCGTGCTGGCAACGACGATCCCTCTTCTCTACCCACCGATCCCGCCACTGGTCGACCTGCTCGGCCATATGGGGCGCTACCGGGTCGAACTCGACCTCGATCATTCGCCATTCCTCAGGGAATATTACGACTATCACTGGGCGGCGATCGGCAACCTGGGGGTCGACCTGCTGGTCATTCCGCTCGGCAAGCTGTTTGGCCTCGAGCCGGCGGTGAAGCTCATCGTCCTCGCAATTCCACCGATGACTGCTGCAGGTTTCCTTTGGGTCGCGCGCGAGGTGCACGGCCGCGAGCCGCCGACAGCCTTCTTCGCGCTGCCGTTCATCTACGGCTATCCGTTCCTGTTTGGGTTCGTGAATTACACGCTGTCGGTGGCGCTTGCGTTCCTTGCCTTCGGACTGTGGCTGCGCCTTGGACGGCTCGAACATACGACCCTCAGGAGCTGGCTGTTCGGGCCAATCTCCGTCGTCGTCTTCTTCTGCCACACTTATGGCTGGGGCCTTCTGGGCCTCATGTGCTTTTCCGCGGACGCCGTCCGCCTGCACGACCGCGGCCGATCATGGTGGCGCGCGGGCATCGAAGCTGCGCTCCACACCTCCGTGATGGCGCTTCCGATCCTGGTCATGCTCATCTGGCGCAGCGAGACTCACGGCGGCCAGACGATCGACTGGTTCAACTGGAAAATTAAGTGGCGCTGGATCTATTCGGCGCTGCGCGACCGCTGGAAGCTGTTCGACATTTGGTCGCTCGTCGTTCCTGCGGTCGTCCTCCTTTATGCCATTTTCAGCCGCAAGCTGACGCTTTCGCGCAATCTCGCATTCTCGGCGATCGTGCTGCTGGTCTCCTTCGCGATCCTGCCGCGGATCATCTTCGGCTCGGCTTATGCCGACATGCGGCTCATCCCATATCTGATGGCAGTCGCCCTTCTTGCCATTCGATTCCGCGGCGCGCCCGACCGAACGACCGCCCAGGTCCTGGCGGTGCTCGGGCTCCTGTTCTTCGCAACGCGGACCGTTGCAAACACGATTAGCCTTGCGACGGCCGCGGACGATCAGTCGGCCAAGCTTAAGGCGATCGACGTGATGCCGCGCGGCGCACGGGTCATCAGCCTCGTCGGAATGACCTGCAAGGAATATTGGCCAATGCTCCGCAACGGTCATTTAGGGGCAATGGTCGTCGTTCGCCGCGATGGATTTGCCAACGATCAATGGGTGATCGAGGGGGTCAACCTGCTTGATCTCAAATATAAGAGAGCGGGCTATTTCGCTGCCGATCCCTCGCAACTCGTCAGGCCGAACGGCTGTTACGAGCCGCTTCACCGGGAGATCGACCAATCGCTCTCGACCCTGCCCAGGAATGATTTCGACTACGTCTGGCTGATCGATCCGCCCGCCTACAATCCGGAAACGGCTGCCGACATGAAGATAGTCTGGCGCGGTCCCGGTTCTATTCTCTACAAAACGCGACCATGACCGCACTCTCCATCGTCGTTCCCTGCTTCAACGAAGAAGCCTGCCTTAATGAACTGCATGCACGCCTCGGCTCCGCGGCGCGCATGGCCGTGGGCGAAGATTACGAACTCGTGCTGGTCAACGACGGCTCTCGCGATGCAAGCTGGCCGATAATGCAGCGGCTGTCGGCGGAGGATCCGCACGTCGTCGCAATCAACCTGTCGCGCAACCACGGCCACCAGCTGGCGCTCACTGCCGGGCTCGATCTCTGTCGCGGCGATGCGATCCTCATCATCGACGCCGATTTGCAGGATCCGCCCGAACTGCTTTCGGCGATGCTCGCAACGATGCGCGAGCAGCAGGCTGACGTCGTCTATGGAGTGCGCAGGAGCCGCGCGGGAGAAACGGCGTTCAAGCGCGCAACGGCGCACGGCTTCTATCGCTTGCTGTCGCGCGCGACCGAAGTCGACATTCCGCTCGACGCTGGCGATTTCCGGCTGATGAGCCGGCGCGCACTCGATGCCCTGCTCGGAATGCCGGAACAGGCTCGCTTCATCCGCGGCATGGTCGCTTGGATCGGATTCAGGCAGGTGCCGTTTGCCTACGACCGGCAGGAACGCTTTGCCGGCGAGACCAAGTATCCGTTCTCCAAGATGATGCGCTTCGCCTTCGATGCGCTGACCGGCTTTTCGTCCGCTCCCCTGAAGCTCGCCAGCCATGCCGGCTTGCTGCTGTCGGCCGGCTCCGTCCTTTTGATCCTTTACATCGGGTTTGCCTGGATTTCTGGGCAAAGCATCCAGGGCTGGACCTCGCTGATGTTGGTGGTGGTCGTGCTCGGAGCAGTGCAGATGTTCGTTCTCGCGTTGATGGGCGAATATATTGGCCGGCTCTACAACGAGGCTAAGCGGCGTCCGCTTTACATCATCCAGGAGGTCGCCGGAGGCGGGGAGCGCGGTGCAGCCCGGCTCGGTTATCTCGCCGACGCGATTGCGAAGAGCGACAAGCCCGGCGGCAAGGGGACGCGGCCTACCAAATAACGCTCCGCGGCGAAGACCTTTTCCAAAGCCGCGTTAAGCGGGGCAGACGGCAATTTGACGTCGGCATCTTCCTTTCCCAGCAACTTGGAAACGGTGCGCTCGGCAACCGCGAGCGGGAAAAGCAGGCTGTTGAAATAGCCCATTTTAACCAGCCGCATCGGCGATCGGTTGATCAGCCGCCCAAGGCCTCGCTTCGAATAGCGGCGCTTGTGATGATTGACCGTATCGTGCGCCGTCCACATCCACTGATGGGCGGGAACGGTCATCATAAAGGTGCCGCCCGGCTTCAGCTTGGTCGCGATCGAGGCAAGAGCAGCCTGATCGTCATCGATATGCTCGATCACGTCGAACGCGCCGATAAGGTCGTAATGCCCATCCGGGACTTCCGCGAGCTCGGGAAGCGGCGAGCTCATGATCTTGCGGCCGAGCCGTTTCTCCGAAAGTGCGCGAGCCTCATCGTCCAATTCCAGTCCTTCGACATGGCCGAACTGACTGAGCATCGCGAGATTATGGCCGGTGCCACATCCGATCTCGAGAATCGCGGCATCGCCCGGAAGCCGGCCTTCCCGGCGGATGAGATCGGCGATGATCTCGCGGCGCGCGCGATACCACCAGTGACGGTCATCGAGCTCGGCCATTTGTTGATAAACAACACGTTCCATCAGCGGAAAACCAGTTGGCGATTGAGGAGGAAGGTCGCGAGCGGAGTGACAAAGATCGCCGGAACAAGCGGCCACCAGGTCGGGCCGTGGAGCGGCCCGGTCAGCACCCACGTGAACGCTTCGTTGAGGAAGAATCCGGACAGCTGGACCAACAGGAATTTGACCTTCAACCGATTGTCCTCACGGCGCCCGTGGCCGCGAAAGCTCCACCGGCTGTGAAGGACGAACCCAAGGCTCACGGACACGACGAAAGCGACAACCACCGCCAGCACCGGCGTCATCACATAGGTCGCAAGATACCAATAGATCGCCGAATAAACGCCGGCGAGCGAGAAGCCGACGATTGCGAAGCGCACCAATTGGCCGAACGTCTCGTTAGGAAAGTTTAATCTAGTCGCCATGCCTCGGCTGCTTGCCGTTTGAAGTCGATTGGCTACAGCCCGAAAAATGGCTCAAGGCAAGGAGGAGGAATGGGAACGCCGCGCGCTCGACGTGGTCGGGCGCGAGTGGAAGTGGATCGTCCTTCTGGTCTGGCTCTGCTTCTGCGGTTGGTTCATCGCCGACAAATGGGACCAGATTCGCTGGTTCGGCCTTGGTGATACCGACGACAACATGCGGATCATGCAGGTCCGCGCCCTGCTTCACGGCCAGGGCTGGTATGATCTCCGCAATTATCGGCTGAATCCGCCGTTCGGGGCCAACATCCACTGGTCGCGACTGGTCGACCTCCCGATTGCCGGCCTGATCCTTGGATTGCGCCCGCTTCTGGGAGGACCGGCCGCCGAGCGTTGGGCGGTCGCCATCGCGCCGCTCCTTCCATACCTTCTTCTGCTCTTCTCGCTTGCCGTGACATCAAGGCGCTTGCTTGGGCCGACTGCCTATCCGCTGGCGTTCCTTACCTTGTTCTTTGCCGGGTCGACCAACGGCATGTTCATGCCGGAGCGCATCGACCATCACGGCTGGCAGCTCGCCTTGCTGGCACTCAGCATCTCCGCACTCACCGATCCAAAGCGCGTGCGCGGAGGACTGACGCTCGGACTGTCGACTGCGCTGTCGCTTGCCATCGGGCTGGAGATGCTGATCTACCTCGCGCTTGCCGGCGTAGCGATGGTGCTTTTCTGGGTCGATGAAGCGGAAGAGCGAGAGCGGCTCCGAGCCTATGCGGTCTCGCTTGGCGGCGGCACGTCCCTGGCCTTCCTGATCTTTGGATCGAACGACAATTGGAACGCCGTCTGCGACGCTCTGTCTCCGGTCTGGCTGTCCGACGCCATGCTCGGGAGCGCGATGATGCTGGCGCTTGCTTGGTTGCCGCCGGGCGACTGGAAGCGACGACTTGCTCTCGCCGTCGGCGCAGGGGTCATCCTCGCGGCCTTTCATGCATTGACCTGGCCGCACTGCATACAGCGGTTGGAAGGCGTATCGCCGGAGGTCGAGCGGTTGTGGCTGAGTCACGTCAAGGAGGCGCGGCCTTTCTATCGGCACGGGTGGCGGATCGCGACGCTGATCATGGCGCTCCCCGTAACGGGCGCGATCGGCTGGGGGGTATTGATCTGGCGAAACTGGAGCGATCGAGACGCCCGCAGGCGGGTGATTGCTGCGGCAGTGCCTGGATTCGCAGCGACCTTGCTTCTCTTCTGGCAGACCCGGACCGGGCCGGCATCCCAGATGATGGCGATCGTCGGCGGAGCGGCGATCGCGTGGTTTCTCCTTCCCAAGGTCTGGAGCAGCGGAAGCTCCGTAATCCGGGTTCTTGGCGCCGTGGCAATCGTCATTGTCGGGGCGGGAGCAGCGACGCCTTTCGTTATGCGCTTTATCCCGGAGCCCAAGCCGAGCGCTCAGGACACGCAAATCGGAAAAGCCAATCGCCTTTGCGGATCGATGTGGGGGTTAAGACCCGTCGCGCTGGAGCCGCGAGGAGTGGTCATGACTTTCGTCGATCTCGGTCCTCGCCTGATCACCGTCACTCATCATGACTCGATCTCCGGGCCTTACCATCGCAACGGACAGCAGATTGCCGACGTCATGAATTTCTGGCGTGGCTCGGCCGACCAGGCGCATCAATTGGCAGCCAAATATCGCGCCAATTATGTGCTGAGCTGTCCGTACAGCTCCACGACGACGATCTTCATGGCCGAGGCCCCAAAGGGGTTCTACGCCGAGCTGCAGCGCGGCCAGGTGCCGGGCTGGCTCACGCCCGTGCAGCTCCCCAAGGATTCGCCGTTCCGGATGTGGAAGGTCGTTGGTTAGCCGAACGTCAGGCGAGTACGTTCGGAAAACTCTGCTTGAGCCCGTCGATCACGAACTGCGCCGCAAGCGCCGCCAGGATGACCCCAAGGATGCGGGTGATTGCCGCTTCCACCTTGTCGCCGATCAGGCGCATCATCGGTCCCGCGGCAAGCAACGTCGCCATCGTGATGAGGATGACGACGGTAATCGCGGCAAGGACGACGGCAACGTGGGCCGGGTCTTCAGCCCGCGACACCCATAGCATCGCGCTGGCGATCGATCCTGGCCCACTAATCATCGGCATGGCCATCGGGAAGACGCTGATATCCTCAGCGTCCGGGGTTCCTTCGATCGAATGCGCCCGCTCTTCGCGGCGCTGGGTCCGCCGTTCGAGAACCATGTCGACGGCAATGTAGAAAAGCAGGATTCCGCCGGCGATCCGAAAGCTCGCAAGGCTGATCCCAAGCGCATGGAGCAGGGGCCGCCCCAGCAAGGCGAAGAACATCAGGATGGCCCAGGCATTCAGCGACGAGCGGATCGCCATCGCGCGCCGATGCGCCGGCGATGTTCCTCGGGTCAGGCTCGCGAAAATAGGCGCGCATCCCGGCGGATCGATGATCACCAGGAAGGTGACCAGCGCCGACCCGAACAGCTCGATCATTTGGCTGACGGTGCCGGAATGTCGTTGTAGAGCACCTGGGCATAGGCCGTGCCGTTCCATTCATAGACGCGGAATTTGCGCGCGCCGTTCTTCTCGACCTTCCATTCCCAACCGAGGGTCCTGTCGGCGGAGAAGCCGCGGCCATTGTCCTCGGGCGTGGTTCGCGCTTCCTTGGATGTGAGCGGCGGAGGCGCCGGAATCGGGGCGCCGTGCACCTTGCCACTACAGCTTGCGCGATGGACCTTGGCGGGGCCGGCCGGCGCGGGACCGCTGCCCGGACCGCCCCCGTCATAATCCCAACGCCACCCTGCCGGAGTACGCTGCCAGACAGTGGTGAAATATCCGCCCGACGTGCCATCCTGCTTGAACCACGGGCCGGTGTTCACTGCCGTACGGCCGTCGCAGGACGTGAAGCTGTGCGCCGGGCGCCACTCGATTGCGCTGGGTGGATCTTTCAGGGTTTTCAGGAAGGACTGCGCCCAGACCGCCTGCGGAGTGAACATGACGGCATCATGGTCGGCCCATTTACGGAACGCGCTCCATTGGCCGATGCGCTTGGCGTCGCGAGCGAATTCAAGCTCGGCTTCGACGGCAGTCATTGCCGGTTTCGCGGCGGCTGGCACAGGGGCAGCGGCAAGAAGCAAGGCAGTGATCATAGACCCTCCGGATCAACGATGCTGGCACGGCGGTGCGCGGCAACCAGCGTGTTTCTCATCAGCATTGCAATCGTCATCGGACCGACCCCGCCCGGAACAGGGGTGATCGCCGCGGCGACTTCAGCAGCTTCGGCATAGGCGACGTCTCCGACAAGGCGGCCCTTCCCGTCGTCGGTCGGGACCCGATTGATTCCAACGTCGATGATGGTGGCGCCCGGATTGATCCAGTCGCCACGAACCATCTCGGGCCGACCCACAGCAGCGACGACGATGTCGGCTCGGCGAACGACGGCAGGCAAATCGCGGGTGCGTGAATGGGCGAGAGTCACCGTACAATTCTCACCTAAGAGCAGTTGGGCCATTGGCTTGCCGACGATGTTTGAACGCCCAATCACGACGGCTTCAAGCCCCGTGAGATTTCCAAGTTCCTGTTTCAGAAGGAAAAGACAGCCGAGCGGAGTGCAGGGGACGAGCGACGGGAGGCCGCTGGCCAGCCGGCCGGCGTTGACGGGATGGAATCCGTCGACATCCTTTGAAGGATCGATCGTCTCGATGACTCGGGTCGAATCGATGTGCGGCGGCAGCGGCAATTGCACCAGGATGCCGTCGACCCGTTCATCGGAATTGAGGTCGATGACGAGTTGCAGAAGCTCGTCCTCGCTGATTGTTGCCGGCAAATTGTGCGCGAAGCCGGCCATTCCGGCCTCCTCAGTCGAGCGATTCTTGGACCGGACGTAGACGGCGCTCGCCGGATCCTCGCCGACCAGGACCGTCGCAAGTCCGGGCGCTCGGCCGGCCCGGCGCTCGAAGGCGGGAACCAGGGCGGCGACCCGCTCGCGGATGGCCTGAGCCGCGGCCTTGCCATCGATCCGTTTCGCGGTCATCCGCCGTAGGTGATTTGAGCGTCGACGCCGGTCAGCAGCTTCTGGAGGACCTGGATCGCAATCAGGACCACCAAAGGCGAGAAGTCGATGCCGCCAAAATCAGGAAGCAGCCGGCGGATCGGCCTGTAGAGCGGCGCGGTGATGCGATCGATCGCGACTGCAAAGGTGCGAACGCCCTGCGAGCTAGTGTTGACGACGTTGAAGGCGAACAGCCAACTGAGAATCACCTGGATGATGATGACCCAGGTGATGATCGTCAGCAGGTAATGCCCGACTTGGATGAGAGCGCTAGCAAGATACATGGCGCTGGCTTAGCCGCGCGGTTGTTACGGCGCAAACCTCTCAGCTTCGGCCACGCTGAGGATTTCTGCGAAGTCGCCAGCCGGGTCAGACCATTCGACGAGCGGCGTCCAGCCACCGGCAAGGAGCAGCACCCGACCGCCGCGATGTCCGTATTTGTGACTGTTCTCCACGTGGATCGATGAGCCTTCGGCAAAGCGAAATTCACGTCCCTCTACCTCGAACGCGACATCGCGCACGGCGACGAGGTGGATCTCGATGCGCGAGAGAATGTCATTCCATCGCGCCTCATGGCGGAACGCGTCTACCGGAACATCGGCATCAAGCTCGCGATTGATCCGTGCGAGCAGGTTGAGGGTGAATTGCGCAGTCACTCCTTCCGGATCGTCGTAGGCAGCGATCAGCCGGTCCACCGGTTTCACCCGGTCCATTCCGATCAGGAGTTGGGAGCCCGCTCCAAGCAAGGCACGGAACTGCCGAAGCAAATCCGTTGCGCTCCAGGGGACGAAATTCCCGATCGTCGAGCCGGGAAAGAAGCCGAGCTTCGGAAGATGCTCGATCCCGCCCGGAAGAGCGAAGGGCCGTGCGAAGTCGGCGACGACGGGGATCACCTCCAGCGACGGGAAGCGCTCCTGGAGATCTCTTGCGCTTTGCTCGAGATAGTCGCCCGAAATGTCGACAGGAATGTAGACGGACGGCGAAATCGCTTCGAGCAAGATAGGCGTCTTGGTCGCCGATCCCGCGCCGAATTCCACCACGGCCGCGCCTCTTGGAACACGCGCTGCAACCTCCGGCATGATTGCATGGAAGATCGCGGTCTCGGTGCGCGTCGGATAATAGGATGGCAACCGGGTAATCTCGTCGAACAGCTCGGAGCCGCGCCGGTCGTAGAGCCAGCGTGCTGCGATCGCCGGGACGGGAGCCGCAAGCCCCTTGAGAACGTCGTTGCGGAACGCGCGCTGCTGATCCACCGGCGCAGGGGCATCAAGCGTCTTGAGCAAGTCGGACTCCCGTAAATTGCCAGCGCGCGGCCGGCGGGAAGAAGTTGCGATAGGAAGAACGGCTGTGGCCGCGAGGCGTTGCGCAACTCGCGCCCTTCAGGACGAGCTGCCCGGACATGAACTTCCCATTATACTCGCCGACCGCGCCCTTCGCTGGGGCGAACCCCGGGTAGGAGGTGTAGGCGCTCTGGGTCCATTCCCAGACATCTCCGAAGATCCCGCCGCCGGGTCGGGGCCGGACTGGGCCGGCCTCATCGAGCTGGTTGCCGACATATGGATCGGCTGAACCCGCGAAATCCTCCCATTCGGCTTCGGTTGGCAAACGCGCACCAGCCCATCGGGCGAACGCATCAGCCTCGTAAAAGCTGACATGCGCGACCGGCGCCGCCCAGTCGATTTCGCGCCTGCCGGCGAGCGAGAACTCGAACCCGTCCTCGCGCCAGTAAAGCGGTGCGGCGATGGCTTCTTCCTGCACCCAGGCCCATCCATCTGACAGCCACAAGGTGGGCGTTTGGTAGCCGCGATCTTCAACGAACTCGCGCCACTCCTTGTTCGTGACTCGGCGACCGGCGATCCGATGGGGTGCGAGGAAAGTGCGATGACGCGGCCGCTCGCAGTCGAATGCGAAACCGGTATCGGCTGCGCCGATCTCGACGACCCCGTCGCGACCCGAATGCCAGCTCAAGGGCTCGACCGCGAAGCAGGCGGCCGGCGGCAGCTGGCCATAGGCCGGCTCCACCGGATTTTCCGCGAAGGTTGCGAGGATGTCAGTCAGGAACAGCTCCTGGTGCTGCTGCTCATGATGGATACCGAGGTCGACGAGTTCGATCGCTTCGGGCGGCAGCGAGGGAAGGGCGCGTTCCAATGCCTCGTCGACGTGCGCGCGATAGGAGCGAACCTCGTCGAGCGACGGCCGGCTCAGCATGCCGCGGCGAGGCCGGGCATGGCGCGGTCCCTCGCTTTCGTAATAGCTGTTGAAGAGGAAAGCGAAGCGTTCGTCGAACACGCGGTAGCCCGCTACATGGTCTCGAAGCACGAAGCTTTCAAAAAACCAGGTTGTGTGGGCCAGATGCCATTTGGACGGCGAGGCATCCGGAAAGGGCTGGATCGTCGCATCCGCATCCGAAATCGGAGTCGCGAGGTCAAGCGTCAGCCTGCGTGTGGCGAGCAGCCGCTCGCCCATCGCCTTGGGGATTGAACTTGCATCCTCCCGGGCCATGCCGGGGCCCACTGCCACGAAACAGCGCAGGGGTACAGAGGAAAGTTCGCTAAATGTTCCGCATTTGCGCCTAGTCGCCCCGGCTTCGCCCCGGCTGCCAGAGCACATCGCCGCCTTCGCGAGCCGCGACGAACCGGGCCGAGACGAACAGATGATCGGACAGGCGATTGAGGTAGGCGAGCAGATGCGGATTCAGTGGCTCTGCGGAGCTAAGCGCGACCGTGGCCCGTTCGGCTCGACGTACGATCGTCCGTGCGAGGTGCAAAGCCGAGACTCCCGGCGATCCTCCTGGAAGGATGAAGCTCGTCAGGGGCTCCAGCCGGTCGTTCATCTCGTCCATTTCGACCTCGAGACGCGCGACCTGACTAGCGACAATGCGCAGGGCGCCATCGAATTCGCCTGGAGTTGCGACGTCGGCTCCAAGGTCGAACAGGTCGTTTTGGATTTCCAGCAGCTTCAGCTGAATTTCGTCGGCGCCGAGAGCGGAAATCGCCACGCCGATGGCGGCATTGGCTTCGTCGACTTCGCCGATCGCCGCCATTCGCAGACTGGATTTGCTGACCCTGCTGCCATCGACCAGGCCGGCGGTCCCGCCGTCCCCCGTCCGAGTGTAGATCTTGTTGAGCTTGACCAATCTTCAGCTCAGCGGGACGAGCCGGCGAGGATCAGGATCAGGACGACGATGACGATTGCCGCCGCTTGAAAAAGCACGCGGCGTTGCATCCACTTCTGCGATTGCTCGCCGGTCACATCTTTGCCGGAGGCCATGGCAATCACGCCGCGGACCAGGACGTAAGCCGTCGCCGCCATGGCGAGGATCAGCAGGATCATGAGGATCGGTGTCATTTCGCGGCTCTACTCGTCGCGAAAAGCGAAACCAAGCGGAAGCTTTCCGGCGAGCAGATCCGCGGTGAGGGCGGGCCCGTCGACGCCGCTCTCGCGCATCGCGCACAGGGTTGGGGCGAGATCGCGCTTGGCGAGGCGACGTCCGTCTTCGTGGGTCACGAGAGGGTGGTGGAGATAGCGCGGCTGGGGAAGGTCGAGCAGTTGCTGCAGCAGACGCTGGATCGGGGTCGAGGCACGGAGATCGGCACCGCGTACGACCATGGTCACACCGCTTTGTGCGTCATCGACCACGCAGGACAGATGGTAGGATGCCGGGGCGTCTTTTCGCGCGAGTATGGCGTCGCCGATGTCCTCCGTCCGCGCAGTGAAGCGCCGGCCCTCGCCTTCTTCCCATGTCGGCAGGCCAGCGAGATCGAGCGCTTTCGACGAATCCAGTCGCCAGCAATGCGGCATGGATGCGCGCCGTTCGGGATCGTCGGGCAGATTTCGGCAAGTTCCCGGATAGGAGGTAGCCGCGTCCCCGTGCGGCGCCGTTAGCGACTGTGCGATGTCGGCGCGGGTGCAGAAGCAGGCGAAGACCAGGCCGCGGCCCCTGAGGTCATCGAGCGCACGTTGATAAGCCTCCGTTCGCTCCGACTGCAGCAGCACTGGATCGTCCCAATCGCACCCGAGCCAGCGCAGGTCGTCGTAGATTGCGCCGACGAACTCCGGGCGGCAGCGGGTCTGGTCCAGATCCTCGATACGAAGGCGGAACCTGCCCCGTCCGCCGCGAGCCCGCGAATGACCGATCGCGGCGCTATAAGCATGACCGAGATGAAGCCGGCCGGAAGGAGAAGGAGCGAAGCGCGTCACAATCATGATAGGTGTTGCCGAAAGGACTCTTGACCCGGAGTCAGTGAAAGTGGTGTCATACGCATGCCACGCCGGGTTGGCATCCGGTGGGCAACAAGGGAAGACGGGCCGTATCGCCCTCTCCTCCTTGAGTGCGACGAGGCGTGGGGAGCTGGAGTTCGGACCGACCGAACGAAAGGCTGTGCTGGCTTCGCATGTATCATCCCGAGCTGATCCGCCATCCCGAAAGCTGTCCGGCGCTGGTGCTCAATGCCGATTACACCCCGCTATCCTATTACCCGCTGTCGCTCTGGCCTTGGCAAACGGCGATCAAGGCGATGTTCCTTGAGAGGGTCGACGTGGTCGCTCATTACGACCGCGAGGTGCACTCACCCAGCGTCTCGTTGAAGCTGCCCTCGGTCATCGCGCTTCGCGACTATGTCCGGCCGAACGAATATCCGGCGTTCACCCGGTTCAACCTCTTCCTCCGCGACAAATTCCGCTGCGTCTATTGCGGATCGGGCAGGGAATTGACGTTCGACCATGTTGTGCCGCGCGCGCAAGGCGGACGGACAATGTGGGAAAATGTCGCGACGGCCTGCGCGCCATGCAACCTCCGGAAGGGCGGGCGTACGCCGGCCGAGGCGCACATGCACATCCAGCGGGAGCCCATCAGGCCGACCAGCTGGCAGCTCCAGGAGCATGGCCGCGCGTTCCCGCCGAACTATCTGCACGAAAGCTGGCGCGACTATCTTTACTGGGATGTCGAGCTGGAGCCCTAACCCACCATTAACCATCTTCGAGTAGCGGGGGGCAGTGGACATTCGCTACCCATCCGTCCCCGAGGAGCGGCCGCGCATCCTGATCGTGGAGCCGAACCGCACGAACCTCGGCGTGATGGCCCGACGGCTGGCGGAAGCCGGTTATCGGGTGACCACGGCAGACTGCGGAGAGGCTGCGATTGCGGAGCTCTACCGGCTGTCGATCCATCTTGTCCTCGCCGAGCTCAACATGCCGCGAATGAGCGGTTCGGAGCTGGCTCGCGCCATCCGCGGTGAAGTTCAGTGGAACGACATTCCGATCATGCTGATCACCGGCAAGTCTGAGCCGACGGGGGCGGTCCGGGCCTACGAAGCGGGCGCCGATGATGTCATCCTGAAGCCCTTCCATTTCGAAGTACTTGCTGCGCGCATCGAGCGGAGGATCGAATGGGCGCGATCGGTACAGCGGCTCAAGGATGACAACGCAGCGCTGGACGCACGAGTGATCGAGCGCGCGATCCAGATCGGCGAATTGAAAGACGAACTCGCTAGAGCCCGGCGATAAACTCGCGCACGGCGGGACCGACATCGCGCCGTTCCAGCGCCATTGCGAGATTGGCGATCACGAAGCCGGCCGCGCTTCCGCAGTCGTATCGCTCGCCTTCGAATTTATAGGCATGGAAGGGCTGCTGCCCGATCAACTTGGCCATCGCATCGGTAAGCTGGATCTCCCCGCCCGCACCTTTCTCCTGTGCATCGAGAGCCCGCATCACCTCTGGTTGCAGGATGTACCGGCCCGGAAGCATCAGGTTCGAAGGCGCCGTGCCGGCGGCCGGCTTTTCGACCAGCCCGCGGATCTCGGTCAGCCGGCCCTCGGTCGAGCCCGGGTCGATGACGCCATATTTGCTGGTCTCGCTATCGGGCACTTCCAGTGCGGCAACGAGATTGCCCCCGACCTTCTCATACGCCTCCACCATCTGCGCGAGGCAGTTTGGTTTGCCGAACATCAGCTCATCCGGAAGGAGCACCGCGAAAGGCTCGTCGCCGACGATGTGTCGGGCGCACCATACCGCGTGGCCAAGGCCGAGCGGCTGCTGCTGCCGGACAGTGACCACCTCCCCGAACGTCGCGTTCGATGGCCCAAGGACATCGAGGCTCTTGCTCTTGGCGGTAAGCGTCGCCTCCAGCTCATAGGCCTGGTCGAAATAATCGACCAAGGCGGACTTCCCGCGTCCCGTGACGAAGATCAGTTGCTCAATGCCCGCCTCGCGGGCCTCGTCGACCGCATATTGGATCAGCGGCCGATCGACGACCGTGATCATTTCCTTCGGGATGCTCTTGGTGGCGGGGAGCAGGCGGGTGCCTAGGCCGGCGACGGGAAACACCGCCTTGCGGACGCGATTAGCCATTCATTCTCCGGGATTCGAAGTCATGCTGTTGTTGGTGACCGTGCCCGGATCGCTTCCGGCTGGAAGCGAAGGGGCCGACCCGCCACTCGGCGGCGGCAGGTCGAACGGATCTTCGGCGCGCGGCTGCGACTTCTTCAGCAACTCGTCCACGCGGTCCGGCCGGGCATAAGGCGGCGGCGTGAGCAGCTGCTCGACCGTGGGAGTCGTGCGCGCCATCATTGGCTTGACCGGCATCGCCTGGCCTGGGGCTGGCTTCAGGTCGGCCTCGCGGCCGCAACCCGCGAGTGCCGCACTGCCGGCCAGGATGAGAATGCTCTTACCCCTCATGCACTCCCGACTAGCCGCTCCGGGCATGTTTCGCCAGCTTGCCGGAGCCTGAGGCGGACTTTATGCGCGCCGGATGCGCTACGCCTTTCCAATAGTCGCCGCATTCCTCGCGCTGGCCGCTTGCCAGCAGAATGCGCAGCAGCAGGCTTCATCTAATGAGACCGCGGCTGCGCCCGGCGCCGAAGGGCCCAAGGGCGTGCACCGTGACGGAAAGGGCAAGCCTCCGCCGGCAGCGACCTTCGCCGATCCCGACGGTAAATCGGTAAAGATCGCCGATTTCTCCGGCAAGCCCGTGCTGGTGAACCTCTGGGCGACCTGGTGCGCGCCCTGCGTCAAGGAGCTTCCGACCCTCGATGCGCTGGCAAAAAGTGGCAATGTGCAAGTGCTCGCGGTCAGCCAGGATAGCGGGCCGCACGCTTCGGTCGCCGCATTCCTCCAAGGTCACCAGATCGTGGCCCTCAAGGCTTATCAGGACCCGAAGATGGCGCTTTCGGGCTCGCTCGGTCCCGACACCGTGCTTCCGACCTCGATCCTGTTCGACGCAAACGGCAAGGAAGTCTGGCGTTACGTCGGCGACCTCGACTGGACGAGTCCCGAGGCTGCTAAGCTGCTGTCCGAAGCCGGCGCTTCTCCAACGCCAGGCTGATCAGCCGGCCGTCGATTGCGGCAAGGCCCATCGCGATAAGGCCCAGGCCCAGGAAATCCTGAGGCGCCAGCGTTTCGTTGAGGAAGAGAGCTCCGAGCAGGATTGCGACCGGCGGCACCAGCAAGGTGACGAGCAGCGCATTGGTTGCGCCAGACGTCTCGATCAGCCGGAAATAAAGCACGTAACCGAATGCGGTGCAGAACAGCGCCAGCGCAACGATCGCTCCCCAGGCCGTGATCGGCGGGAAGGCGTGGTTCCACGGACGATCGATGAATAGCGACATCGGAAGCATCATCAGTGCACCGGCGGTCAGCTGGCCGGTCGTGACGCTGAGCGGCGAAATGCCCTGGCGGCGAAAACGGCGCGCCCAAACCGCGGCGAGCGCATAGCTCAAGGAAGCGGTGACGCAGGCCAGCTGGGCGAGCGCGCTGGTGCCGAGGCTCGACAAGAGGGACGGGCCGATCATCGTCGCGACTCCGCCAAAGCCAAGGAGGACCCCGGCGATCCTGCGTGGGCTCATCCGTTCGTCATGGGTCAGGAAGTGCGCAACCACGACGCCCCAAATCGGCGTGGTGGCGTTGAGGATCGACGCGAGGCCGCTCGCAATGTGCGTCTGTCCCCACCCGAACAGGGTGAACGGCAGCGCATTGTTCAGCAGTGCGAGCAACAGGATCGAGCCCCACGCCGAGCGCGGCAAGTCGATCTTTCCGCCCTTGAAATAGACGTATCCCCACATCGCGGCCGCGGCGATGGTCAGGCGCAGCCAGACGTAGGTAAGCGGCTGAACGTGGCGAACGGCAACGCCGATGAAGAAGAAGGCGCCACCCCAAATCAGGGCGAGGATGCCCAGAATCAGCCAGTCGCCGCGGTTCATTTGCGAGCGGATCACATGCGTGTCCTGCCGCGCGAGCGGCTGCGGCGCTTCCTCCTGCTTGCGGTCAAATGCGTGGGGATCGATGGGTTTCATGGCGCTGCCGATTTACCGGTCGCAGCCATGGGGCCGCCAACAAATGGCGGACCGCTGTCGATAAGCTCTGCTTATCTAGTCCCTCAGCAGCTCATTAATGCTGGTTTTTGAGCGGGTCCGTTCGTCGACTCGCTTCACGATTACCGCGCAAGCCAGCGCGGGACCTCCGCTTCTTCCGGGCAGGCTTCCGGGGACCACCACCGAATATTCCGGAACCCGGCCATATCGGATGTCGCCCGATGCCCGATCGACGATCTTCGTCGAGGCGCCGAGGAACACCCCCATCGACAGTACCGAGCCACGCTCCACGATGACGCCCTCGGCAACTTCAGAGCGGGCCCCGATGAAGCAATCGTCCTCGATGATCACGGGTCCGGCCTGCAGCGGCTCGAGCACGCCGCCAATTCCGGCGCCGCCGGAGATGTGCACGTTTTTCCCGATCTGCGCGCAGCTTCCGACCGTCGCCCAGGTGTCGACCATCGTTCCTTCGCCCACGCGCGCGCCGATATTGATGAAGCTCGGCATCAGCACGGCGCCCGGCGCGACAAAGGCGCCGCGGCGCACGATCGCTCCCGGCACTGCGCGGAAGGCGGCCGCTGCAAACTCCTTCTCGCCCCAGCCGGCGAATTTCGACGGGACCTTGTCCCACCAATGAGCCCCGCCAGGACCACCGCCGATCGTTTCCATCGGATTCAGGCGGAATGACAGCAGCACGGCCTTCTTCAGCCATTGGTGGACGATCCACTCCCCGTTCCGGCTCTCGGCAATCCGCGCTGCGCCGCTGTCCAGCGCCGCGATCGCGGAATCCACCGCTTGGCGCACGTCGCCGCGGGTGTCGGGTCCGATCGTATCGCGCTCGTCCCACGCGCGCTCGATCACTCCCTGCAGGTCACCCGTCATCCATCGTCCCCCAAAATTGATTCCAGCCAATCGCCGATGTCGGCCACTCGAACATCGATTACCGTTTCGTCATAGCCGTGGTTGCCGCGCTCCGATCCATTGTCCACCCAGATTGTCGTCATTCCAAGCTGCTTAGCCGGCACCAAATTCTGGACCATGTCGTCCGCGAGCAGCGCATGTTTGGGGTCGATACAGAACCGCTCGCACATAAGGGCATAGCCATGCGGGTCGGGCTTTGGCCGATAACTGCTGGCATGAATGTCGTGCAGGTCGTCGAAATGGTCCGTCACTCCGATCGCCTCGAGGACTCGCCGGGCATAAGGTGCGTCGCCGTTCGTAAAAACGAACCGACGACCCGGAAGCCGAGGCAGCAGGCGCCCGAGCCGCTCGTCGGCGCGAATTCGGTCGAGCGGGATGTCGTGGACGTCTTCCAGGAATTCGTGCGGATCGATGCCATGTTCCTGCATCAATCCGGCGAGCGTCGTCCCATGCTGATGGAAATGCGCTTTCTGGACGCGCTTGGCTTCCTCGGGGCTGCAGCCGAGCAGGCGTTCGATATAAGCCCCCATGCGCTCGTCGATCAGCGAAAAGAGGCCAGTCGACGCCGGGTAAAGACAATTGTCGAGGTCGAAGATCCAATCGCATATATGATCGAATTGGCGGTCCATGTGCGGCCCGCGCCGTAGCGCGTCGAACCTCTTAAGCAAATTGAAAGCATTCATAAACCATAAGGTTCGGCTGGGAAGCCGTGATTTTACAACGGCTTGGGCGGAGAGACGAGGGAATGAACAAGCGCCTTTTCGGAACGAGCGCGTGCACGCTTGTGATGGTGCTCGGCCTTAGCGCTTGCGGCGGTGCGGGCGGTGGCGGCGTGTCGCCGATTCCTCCGGCGCCGATTACTCCGACTCCGACGCCGACTCCAACCCCCACTCCGACTCCGACACCGACCCCCACGCCGACTCCGACTCCGACACCCACCCCGCCGCCGGTCAATTACGACACGAGCGAGTATCGGAACTCGGCTTATTCGGTGGCCGCAAACGCGCTCGCCGCCTACAATGCTGGGGGCACCGGGCAGGGCATCAAGATCGGAATCGTCGATAGCGGCATCAATCCGAACCTTGCCGAGTTCGCCGGAAAGATTGATCCCGCAAGCCGAGACGTTGCCGGTACCAGAGGCGTCAGCGATGACGGCGGTCACGGCACGGCCGTCAGCGCCGTCGCTGCCGCTGCTCGCAACAATCAGGATACGATGGGCGTCGCTTTCAACGCGACGATCGTCAGCGAGCGGGCCGACAATCCGGGGAGCTGCAGCCAGGCCGACGGCTGCCAGTTCTTCGACAATGACATCGCCGCGGGCATCGACGCTGCGCGGGCAGCCGGCGCGAGGGTCATCAACATGTCGCTTGGCGGCGATCCGCCAGGGCAACTCCTGCTCGGCGCAATTCAGCGAGCGGTGAATGCCGGAATCGTCGTCGTGATTTCCGCCGGCAATGATGGAACCGACCCGGTGAAGGGCGCAAATTCGGATCCGTTCGCACTGGTGCCGGCGCAGCATTTCCCGGGCATGGTCATCATCGCCGGCTCGATCGGCGTGAACAATGGCGTCGGGGGCACGGATACCAGCCAGATATCGGACTTCTCGAATCGGGCGGGCACCGGTGCTCCATACACCTTGATGGCCCTCGGCTATCGCGATCGCGCTCCCGACCAGAATGGTACCCAGTTCTTCTGGTCCGGTACCAGTTTCTCGGCGCCGACGATCAGCGGTGCGGTCGCACTGATGGCACAGGCTTTCCCAACCCTCACGGGGCAGCAGATCGTCTCGATCCTTTTCCAGACCGCCGACGATCTCGGCGCGTCGGGTGTCGATTCGGTGTACGGGCACGGCCGCCTCAACCTCCAGCGCGCTTTCTCTCCCGTTGGACCGACCAGCCTGGCCGACAGCAAGATCCCGGTTACCGGCAGCGACCTGCCCCCAGCGGCGGGCGACGCGGGGAAGAGCAGCCTTTCGATGGGCGCGGTCATCCTCGACGGCTACGACCGCGCTTTCGTGCTCAATCTCGCCTCGACATTGCACCGGGCAGATGTGGATCATCCGCTTGCACGCTCGTTGCAGAATGACGTTCGGGTCGCGGGCGGGGAAGCCGGACCTCTGAGCATCGCCATGACGGTGAGGGAGCGGCACGATCTTGACGACGGCTATGCTCTCGAACGGCTTGGCATCGGTCCCGACGATCTTCGCAAGTCGCGCCTCATTGCCGGATCGGCCGTCGCGCGCCTCGACAGAAAGACCGCGGTCGCATTCGGTTTCGCCGAGGGCGCGAAGGCGATGGAGCGCCGGCTTACCGGCGCCAATTCGGGTGCATTCCTGATCGCCAGCGACATTTCCGGAAATCCGGGCTTCCAAGCCAAGCGCAACAGCAGCGTTGCGGTGCGCCACCAGTTCGGTCGGACCGGAGTCACTTTTTCGGGTGAAACCGGAAGCGTGTGGCAGGACGTGCAGACCTCTGCGACCGGCTCTGCCTACCGATATGCGAGCGTCGCCGCGGACCGCAATTTCGGGCGCAACTGGCTGTCGGTGGGAGTTAGCCGGCTCGAGGAAAAGCAATCCCTGCTCGGCGGCCGAATGGCTGGTATTCTCGGCGGCGGCGGCGCGAACACGACCTTCCTCGACGCCGAGGCGCGGCACAATTTCGGCGGCGGCTGGTCAAGCACGTTGACGGCGAGGCGCGGCTGGACCGACTTCGCCGGCGGCAAGTTCCAAACTGACGCTTATGCTTTCGATCTCGCGAAGCTAGGGATCCTGTCCAACCAAGACAGTATCGGCTTCCGGATTGCGCAGCCGCTCCGGGTCGAGCACGGCGGTTTCGCGATGATGCTTCCGACCTCGTACGACTATGCGACTGCCAAGGCGACGGACAGCCTGACCCGTATGTCGCTGAGTCCCAGCGGGCGCGAGCTTGATGCCGAGTTCAGCTACGGCTCGACACTGCTGGACGGCAATGCATGGCTCGGCGGCAATCTCTTTTACCGGCGCCAGCCGGGACATATCGCGAATTCGCCCGACGACATGGGCGCCGCGATCCGATTCAGTCTGGGCTTCTGATTCCCCCTGGGGAGGGATCAGGCGGCGGAGCTTTCACTGCTCCGTCGCCTGAATCGCGGCACCAATCCGCCGACACTTGAACGGTAGCGGCGGTAATCGTCGCCGAAGAGGTTGATGAGGTCGCGTTCCTCATATCGAATCGCGATCAGCATGAATGCCGACATTCCGCCCGCGAGCAGCAGATGCCCGGCGGTCATTTCAGGCGCCGCCCAGAAGGCCATGAAGAAGCCGGCGTAAAGCGGGTGAGCGACCCATTTGTAAAACAACGGTTGCCGCAGCTCCGGTTCGGCGCATTCGCGGCCGCGGCAATGTAGCCACGCCTGCTGAAGCCCGAACAATTCGAAATGATTGATCAGGAATGTGCTGATGAGCACCGTCGCCCATCCGGCCCAAAAGACAAGCCAGATGAGGTCGGTGAGGATCGGGTGCGTGATCGGATTCACGCTCCACACGATAATGTCGATCGGCCGCCAGCCGACGAACAGGATCATCAACGCGATGCTCGCCGCGAGAACATAGACGCTTCGCTCGACAGGAGGCGGAACGAACCGCGTCCACCATTTCTTGAAACCCTGGCGCGCCATCACGCTGTGCTGAAGACCGAACAAGGCGACGAGGCCGAGGTCGATTGCAGCCGCTAGTAGCGGTGCGGCCTCAGGACCGTTGTCGACCGTCACGGGCTTCAGCGGATCAAGATTGAGGTCTCCGACGAAGACGATGAGATAGAGGAAGGTCGCGAAAAAGATCGCATAGCAGACGATCGCGAACAACAGGCTCACCGTACGTGACATGCTGTTTCCCCCTTCGTTTGAAACCCGCGACTAGTGGCCGCCGATTCCATATTTTACGATGATCGGAACTTCGCAGCCGCCGATGCGGCGATAAACGGTGCGGTAGGCGTCCGCGTCCGGAAGCTCGGTGAGCTTTTGCGCTTTCGGCTTCTTGTTGCGGCCGCTCGCTTCATAGCGCGACGTCGCGGGGCAGTTGGCGGGCTGGCCGGCGTTCGGATTCAGCGCCGGCATGTCTCTGATCGGCTCCACGGAGGCACCGGCGGCGGCAAGGAACAGGGACGCGAACAGGAGCATAGACAATCTCCTTTCGCGGAAGATTTACCACCCTTTGGCTAGACGGTGAAGCTTTCCCCGCAGCCGCACGATCCCTTTGCGTTGGGATTTTCAAAGACGAAACCCGCGGCGAAATCGTCCTCGCGCCAGTCCATCGTCGATCCGATCAGATAGAGCACTGACGCACCATCGACGTAGAAGGCGCCGGCAGGCGTTTGGATCTTCTCGTCGAAGGGCTGCTCCTCGGTCACATAGTCGACCGAATAAGCGAGGCCGGAGCAGCCGCGGCGCGGCGTGGACAGCTTGACGCCGATCGCGCCGTCGGGCGCTTTCGACATCAGCTCCCGGATGCGGTCCTGCGCCGCACTCGTGAGGATGATCGCTGCGGGTCGTGCGCGAAGTTTCGATTCCTTGTTCATAGCATTCCCAGTTCGAGGCGCGCTTCGTCGCTCATCTTCGACGGATCCCACGGCGGATCCCATACCAGGTTGACCTGCGCATCGCGGATGCCGGGGACCGACATCGCGCGTAGCTCGACTTCCTGGGGAAGCGATTCCGCGACCGGACAGTGCGGTGTCGTCAATGTCATGGTGATCGTCGCGTCCCCTTCGTCGCTGACGTCGACATCATAGATCAGGCCGAGCTCGTAGATGTCCACGGGGATTTCCGGATCGTAGATCGATTTCAGCACCTCGACGATCGAGGCCTGAAGATCGCTTCCCGCGCCGCCGCTCGGCTCCTCCGGCTTTTCACCGGCAAGGAAGCCCGCAAGATAATCCTTCTTCCGGTCCAGGGTCTCCGCCGGCGTTTCGGCGACACGAGCGCGCGGAGGCGTTGTCACGGCCTCGACCTCTTCGGTCTCGATCTTGCGTTCGCGATTCATGCCGAAAAGATCCGCTTCACTTGCTCGATTCCGCGCACCAGGGCCTCGACGTCCGAGCTGCCGCTGTGCGCCGCGAAGCTC
>Ga0207706_10000611_pt1 | contig 37952 bp, 33 predicted proteins | sample KBSC53metaG_FD_184318 | JGI IMG/M metagenome (GOLD analysis project Ga0207706, IMG submission 184318) | Corn rhizosphere microbial communities from Kellogg Biological Station, Michigan, USA - KBS C5-3 metaG (SPAdes) (version 2) | ecosystem: Host-associated > Plants > Roots > Rhizosphere > Soil ... | reverse complement strand
GAACTGCGCTGCTTCCTCGCCTCATCTATGAAACAGCTTTTTACTTTCTCGCTCGCGCTTTGTCTCCCCACCATCGCTGTGGCTGGCGAAACCGAAACACCTTCGCCGACTCCGGCGCCACGCTTTAAGATTTCCGGTTGGATCGACAGTGGGGTCACCTTCAATCCTGCCAGCCCGCAAGATAACCAGAACTTCGGACGGTTCTTTGACGACCGCGCCAACGAACCGCTTTTGAATCAGCTCGTAATCAATTTCGAGCGCGCCCTGGCGCCGCAACCCGGCCAATTCGATTGGGGCTTCAAATTGCAATTCATGTACGGAAGCGACGCGCGCTACATTCATTCGCTTGGTCTGTTCAGCGACACGGCGGCTACCTCGATCGTCCAGCCGGACCTGGTGGAAGGGTATCTCAACCTTCACTTTCCCATTATCAGCGAGGGCGGCCTCGACTTGAAGCTTGGCAAATTCGTCACCCTGGAGGGTGTGGAAACGATCGATCCACGCGCAAATTTCTTCTACTCACATACCTACATTTTTAATGTTGGAATTCCGTTTAATCACACCGGCGCCCTGGCGACCTTTCACGCGACCAAGTGGCTCGATCTTTACTCCGGAATTACGCGGGGCGTTAATACGAGCATCGAGGATAACAACGATAGCGTCTCTTTTCACGGCGGCGTCGGACTCAATCTTCTCGATGGCAAACTGACGATTCTTGCGACCACTTCCATCGGTCCTGAGACCCCGAAGAACAACCACGATCAAAGTTATTTCAATGACATCGCAATTACGGCAAAGATAACTGACAAGTTCACTTCGCTTACGGATCTCAATTATGCCTTGAACGGGGTCAGTGACGCCCAAGCCTTTGGGATCGCGCAATATTTCACCTATGCGATCAACAGTTGGTTAACTGCCGGAATACGAGGCGAAATCTTCTGGGATGACGACGGCTTTTACGTGGTCTCGTTTGCCAATACCCATGACCCGATGCGCGCCTTGGAGGGCGAACCGACCATCGATCCGCGCACCGTCGGTGGCGGGAAGACAACCTATGGGGCGATTACAGCGGGCGTAAACATTAAACCGCCGATGCCAAAGCCTCTGGCGGGCCTGGCGATCCGGCCCGAGATTCGATACGACTGCTCGCTTAACGACACGCGGCCATTCAACGACTCAAGCGATCGCGACCAGTTTACCGCCGGAATTGACTTTATCGTAACCTTCTAAATCGCGATTAATCGTCCCGGAGATTCGCGCTGCCTTTTTCAAAACGCTCGGATGGCGTAAGATGCCGGACGTATGAGCGACGTGGACCGGCCAAATCCGGATGAGATTCTGGCGCGTCTGAAGCGCGACCAGGCTGCGGCTGCGCGCGGCAAGCTCAAGATTTTCTTCGGAATGTCGCCGGGTGTGGGCAAGACCTACGCCATGCTCCAAGCGGCGCGGCAGAAACAAGCGGAAGGATGCGAGGTGGTGGTCGGCATTGTGGAAACCCACGGCCGCAAGGAAACCGAAGCGTTGCTGGAGGGAATGCCGATCATGCCGCGGATGCAGATCGAGTATCGCGGAACAAAGCTCGAGGAGATGGATCTCGATGCGATCCTCACCTGGCATCCCGGTCTCGCGGTCGTCGATGAACTGGCACACACGAACGCACCGAGCTCGCGTCATCCAAAGCGGTATCAGGATGTGCTCGAGCTCCTCGATGCTGGCATCAGTGTTTACACCACGCTCAACGTTCAGCACGTCGCCAGTCGCAGCGATATTGTCCGTCAGATCAGCGGCGTGTCCGTTCACGAGACCGTACCCGATACTGTTCTCGATCTGGCCGACGAAATCGTCCTTGTCGATCTAACGCCGGAGCAACTGCGCGCACGCTTAGCTGAAGGAAAAGTCTATCTCGGCGAGCGCGCGGAGTGGGCAGCCAAAAATTTTTTCCGCGAGAGCAACCTGACAGCGTTGCGCGAAATGGCGCTGCGGCTGGTGGCCGAACATGTCGATCGCGACCTGCGCGACATCATGTCGGAGGAAAAAATCGCCGGCCCGTGGAAGAGTGGGGATCGCCTGCTCGTCGCGGTCAGCGCGAGTCCTTACTCGGAGAGATTGATTCGCTACACACGCCGGTTGGCGTCGTCGATGGAAGCTTCCTGGATCGTCGCGAACATTGAGAGGCCGCGGCCGCTTTCGCAAGAGGAGCAAACACGCTTGACTCGTTATCTGGCGCTGGCGCGCCAGCTCGGCGCGGAAGTAATTTCCACGCCCGGTACCGATATCGGCGAAGCGCTGCTCCGTATCGCCCGTCAACACAACGTCACTCAGATCGTGATCGGCAAGCCGCTCGGCTCGCCATGGGCCAGTTTTTGGAGACGCGATCCGCTGCGCTGGCTCATGCGCAACAGCGGCAACATCGACATTCACATGATCCCAGCCGACGAATCGGCCCGGCCGCGCAGTGAACCAATCGAGGAACGTTTGGCGCGCGCGCCGTGGCGCGACTTTGGCGTCGCACTCGTCATTGCGGCGGTCGTAACCATCTTGTCGTTGTCAATCTTCGATTACACCGGCTACTGGGCGGTTGCGCTTTTCTATCTGCTCGCCGTCGTTCTCGCCGCCACGCGCCTCCGTCGCTGGCCGACGCTTTTTCTCGCCGCGCTCAGCGCGTTGCTCTGGGATTTTCTCTTCATCCCGCCGCGATTCACCTTTTATATCACGCACTTTCACGACTTCATGATGTTCGGCGCCTATTTCGTGATCGCGCTCGTGATCGGTCACCTCGCGACAAAATTGCGCGAGCGCGAACAATCGGAGCGCCGCCGCGAAGAACGCGCCACCGCGCTTTACCGTTTCACACGCGCGCTCGCCGCCAGCCGCGATCTCGATGAAGCCCTGCCGAAAGTTTTGGCGTTGATCAAAGAAACTTTCGAAGCTGATGCGGCGGTTTTGCTCCGCGACGAGAGCGGCCTTTCTTCTCACCCGGCAAGCACGTTCGCGCCATCGAGCAAAGATGAAAGCGTCGCCGTGTGGGCGTTTCAAAAAAAACAGAATGCCGGAAGATCCACTGACACACTTCCTGATGCCGAATCGTTGCATGTGCCGCTTGTGACGGGCGATCGCGCGGAAGGCGTGCTTACCGTCCGGCTCGCGTCTCCGCCGACCATCGAGCAACGCGAACTGCTCGACGCGTTCGCTTCACAGCTTGCCCTTTTTGTGAACAAAGAGCGCGCGTTGGAAGAGAGCCGTTCCGCACAGGTCGCACGCCAGTCACAGAAATTGCAAAAGACGCTTTTCGACTCTGTCTCGCATGAATTGAAAACGCCGCTTGCCGCCATAACGACGGCGCTGCAGCAGCCACAGCCCGATCGCGCGGAACTCCAACAAGCCGCGCGTCGTCTCACGCGCACGGTTGATCATTTGCTCGACACCACGCGTCTGGAATCTGGGCTCTTGCAACCCGTTCGCGAATGGTGTGAGCCGGGCGAATTGGTGCGCGAGGCCGCGGCGCTTGCCGGATTGAAAGACCACTCCGTCAAAATCAGCATCGCCAAGGATCTGCCGACGATTTCAGTGGATGCACGTCTGATCGAACAAGCGCTTGGAGCTTTGCTTTCTAATGCCGCTGCTCACGGAGTAAGCGACCAACCGATCGAAGTGAGCGCTGCCCGCGACGATTCCATGCTTGTTTTTTCCGTGGCCGATTACGGGCCAGGTCTCGCGCCCAGTGAGGAAAATAAAGTCTTTGAGAAATTCTATCGCGGTCCTGGCACCGCCCCGGGTGGGCTCGGCCTCGGGCTTTCCATTGCGCGTCAGCTGGTCGAGGCGCACGGCGGTACGATCGTCGCCCAAAATCGAGAGCAAACGCGCGGCTCGCGCTTTTCGATTCGCCTTCCGATTGGCGAACCGATGCGGCTTCCCTCTGAAGCGATCGCATGAAACCGGTCGCGTTGATCATCGACGATGAAGTCCAGATTCGTCGACTCCTGCGCGTAGTGTTGGAGGGCGAGAACTACCAGGTGCACGAAGCTGAAACCGGCCAGCAAGGCTTGATGGAAATCGCGAGCCGCCGTCCCGCCATCATTTTACTCGACCTCGGCCTGCCAGATCTCGACGGCCTCGATGTTTTGAAACGCTTACGCGAATGGAGCGAGGCGCCCGTGCTCGTCCTTTCCGTGCGCGACGATGAAGGCGAGAAAGTCGCGGCGCTCGACGCCGGCGCGGAGGATTATGTCACCAAACCGTTCAGCACGCCGGAATTGCTCGCCCGTGTGCGCGCTGCGCAACGCAAGACCCGGCCGGCTGAAGAAGTCTCCGCATTCAAGCACGGCGATCTGATTGTCGATCTTACCGCGCATGTGGTGACGCGCGCCGGCCACGAAGTGAAACTCACCGCCACTGAATACGCGCTCCTGCGCTTATTCGTTCGCCACTCCGGTCGCGTCCTCACGCATCGCTACATCCTGCGCGAAATCTGGGGTCCGAAATCCGAAGAACATCGCCAATATCTTCGCGTTTACGTCACCCATCTCCGCCAAAAAATCGAACCCGACTCAACCAAGCCTCGCTTGATCAAAACCGAGCCGGGAATCGGTTATCGCTTCGAAGGCGCCGAATAATTACAAGCACGCGCTGATAAATCTTCTTCGCGGTAACGTCATCCACTCGCTCCCGGAAGAAATCGATCTGCTGGTCTACGCATGAAGATGGACGAGCCCTTCGATCTCGGCGTTTTGCGGAAACATGTCGAACGGCGCCGAATGATTTCGCATGCACTTGGTTAGCGGGAAAAAAACAAAATCGAGATTAGCACAAAGAGAGGGATCAACACTGGAAGGGCGAACTTCCAGATATAGTCGATAAAGCTCGGCGTTGGAACATGCGCATGCTCAGCAATCGTTTTCACGAGCATATTCGGAGCGTTGCCGATATAGGTGAGCGCGCCAAAGAACGTCGCGCCCAGCGAGATCGCGGTCAATTCGCCGCCGCTTTTGGAAATGAAGTCTGCGACCTGCGACGGTTCGTTGATGTCGAAGTGATGGAGTCCAACCGCCGCCGCGAAAAAAGCGAGATAGGTCGGCGCGTTATCGAGCAGTGCGGAGAGCAACCCCGTTGCCCAATAGAATGCCGTCTCTGAGGTTAATGCCAGTTTCTCGGCCGATCGTTCCATGTATTCCAAAACCGGAATCATTGTTCCGAAAATGCCGAGAAAGAGCCAGCCGACTTCCTTGAGCGGCGCCAAAGTGAAATTGTTCGCTTCGCGAACCCGCTGTGGCGTAGCGAAATAGGATCCCAGCGCAATAAATACCATGAGCGGCTCGCGCCAGCCCGCGTGCACGGCGATGAGCGCAGCCAGAAGCGCAAACAGGAAAAGGAAGTTGTGGGCGCCGTCGCAGCGCCATTGCGTGATCTCGCTTTCATGAATCGCCCGTTTGCGCGTGCGAAGATTGACAAGATCGAGAACAAAAAAGACGGCCAAAACAATCGCGACCGTGAGCAACCATTGGCGCCAGCAATTTTGCAGCGTCCAGCCAAACGGCACGCCTTTGAGAAATCCCAGGATGAGCGGCGGACCCACCGGCAACAGCGCACCGCCGATGTTGCTGACCAAAAAAACAAAGAACGCGATATGCATTGGCGCGACGCGGCCTCTGTTCATCGCGATCCACGGCCGGATCAGCAGTATAGATGCGCCGACAGTGCCGATTAGATTGCCCAAAAGCGCGCCGACAAAGAGGAACAGAGTGTTTCTCATGGCGCCGCTTGGAGATTTGACGCGCAAGTGAATCCCGCCTGCGACAACGAAAAAACAACCGACCACGACGATGAAGGTCACATAATCGATTCCGGCGTGAACGACCCGCGCGGACTGCTTAACAATTAAGAGATAATACACACAAACAATGCCGGCGAGCGCGATGCAAAGCTTGTGGTAATGACGCTCCCAATGATGTTGAGCGATGAGCGGAGCGAGTGCGATCGTCCCCAACAAGATCACAAACGGCACCATGATCGGCCAGTTCGGGCGTGCCGCGACGAGAGCCAGGACCCCAATCATCTTGCCATTGGACTTATCGCCGTACGATCCGTCAATGAAACTCGGCTTTGTTGTGCCTGCTTTAAGGAATGGTCGAAGACGCCGCGCGTGCATCGATCATCTTCAGGATCCCCGGGGGCACCGCTCGCAGGTGCGCGGCGACTTCGATCTCGGCGGTTTGCGGGAACATGTCGAGTGGTGTGACGGATTCGAGCGCGAATCTTTCGTGCAGGTCTCTCAAATCGCGCGCGAGCGTCGGCGGATTGCATGAAACGTAAATGAGCGTCCGCGGTGCGAACTCAACAATCGCTTTTCGCACGTCTGCGCTCAGCCCGGTCGCGGGAGGATCCACAATAAGAGCAGTTCTTTCACGTTCAAAGGTAGGGGCGATTGACCTCAATCGCCCGAACGCAAGATCGATATCTCCGGCAATATAACTCTCTTTTGCTGTCGCGTTCTGCCTGGCAGCTTCGATGGCAAAGCGATCCCAATCCAACCCGATTACCCGCTCGAATTTGTCGAGCAATGCTTTTGCGAAAAACCCGGCGCCACAATAAGCGTCGATCAGGAGTTGCTGATCAGGCGCAACCAGACTGTCGACCAAATCGCGCAACGCATTTGCTACCGAATCATTCGTTTGCGAAAAAACCCGCGGACCCGATGAGGCGCGCAGGGTGTAGTGTCCATCGCGCACACGTTGTTGTGCTCGTAATTCCGCTAATGCACGATTGATCTCGTCGAGCGAAATTGGGCAACGCTCGATGTCGATCAAACGATGCGAGTCGCGCCGGAAAAAGCCGATCACGCCATCCTGGGCGTGGACGGTGATGCGACTTCGATATCCGTACTGTTTGGCCGATGAGATGATTGGTCGCATCGGAATATCCTTGAGTTTGCCAATGCGTTGCAAAGCGTCGCGAACATGACGCCATTTGATCGCAAGTTGATGTTCGTAATCGATGTGTTGATACGCACAGCCGCCGCAACGGCCAAAGTACGGGCACTCCGGAGGAACGCGATGCGGTGAACTTTCCTTAATATCGACCAGTTCTGCCTCCGCGAATTGCTTTTTCTCGCGCACGATTTCGGCCGAGACGATCTCGCCCTCGATCGTGTAAGGAACGAACACCGCTTTGCCGTTTTCACGGGCGACTCCCTTCCCACCAAAAGCGATGTCCGCGATTTTTAGATCGACAATGCGCATATCATCAACACCCTGCTTTAGCTGGGTGTCCGATACCAACGAAACGTTACCAACCGCTTTAGCGGTTTTTCGCGCCAAAGAAAACGGCTAAAGCGGTTAGCGCGGGAAAGAGGGCTCCGAATCACCGCGCTAAAGCGCGGTGTTAATCAAACCGAAGCGGCGTCGCAATGCTTTCTCGAAAATTCGCGTGGGCTGCTTTTGCCTTTGACTTTCCCTGGCTCTCTTAGTCGAGTAGCGGTGTTTCGAATATCCCGAGTATGAAAAATTTTCCGATCGTCGTCTTGCTATTTCTCGCCCTGTGTGTTCTCTCGCCAATTTCCGCCTGGGCCCAGGCAGCCGAATTTCCAGGCGTGGAGAAGGCGATGTCGCCGCAGGAATATGATGCAGCCGGCCTGCAAAAACTGACGCCCGACGAACGCGCGCGATTGGATGAATTCATCCGGCATTTTGTTAGTTCGAGTAACCAGGTGGCAGCGCAAAAAGCAGTCGACCGCGCGGTGAAAGAACGCAAGGCGACTCCGCCTGAAATCATTCAGAGCCGGATTGTCGGCCCTTTCACCGGATACAATGGCAGCACTGTTTTTGCGTTGGAGAACGGTCAACGGTGGAGGCAATCTCAGCCGGATAGCCGGTATTTTCCGAAGGTCGAATCACCGCCGGTGATCCTTGTTAAAGATACGTTCGGTTACCACATGTATATCGCTGGCGGTGGAGATGTTCGGGTCTCCAGAGTCCGCTAGGAGGCACTTACTAATTCAGTCCGAACCAGCTCCTGCTCCAAGTGCGCGCTCGATCGCGGCTTCGAGTTTTTCGAGCTGCACCGGCTTGATCAGATGCTCGGAAAAACCTGCCTCCAAACTTCTTTCGATGTCACCGTTGTTGCCGAAACCGCTGATTGCAATTCCCGGGATTCCGGACATCGCGCGCAATTGCATCATCAGTTCCATGCCGGTGCCGTCTGGCAGCGCCACGTCGCTAATAAGAAGATCGAACTGATTGCGTACCGCGGTCTCCATCGCCGAGCGCACGTCGTGCGTTGCGGCCACCAGATGCCCGCGACGGACGAGCAATTTTTCCAAAGCAGCGCATGTGTCCTGATGATCGTCGACGAGCAAAATTTTCAAACGTTGCCGCGAAGTCTCCTCGCTAGTGCTGGCAGGAACGGTCAATGCTTCAGCCGGTAAGATTGTTTGCAGCGACAATAGGAATGTCGATCCACTGTTGTGGCCGTCACTTTGGGCGGTGAGCGTGCCACCATGCGCTTGGGCGAGGGATTTTGAAATCGCCAGGCCGAGGCCCAACCCACCGAACCGGCGCTCAAATGATCGGTTCCCCTGCTCGAACGGATCAAAAATTCGTTGCATGACTTCCGGCTCCACGCCGATACCCGTGTCACGCACGCTGATGGTCAGAACTTCCGACGCTGGATTTGAAGACGAGATGGAAATCTCGCCGTCTTCCGGCGTGAACTTGATCGCATTTTTCAGGAGATTCCAAATGATCTGTTGGAACTTCGCCGCGTCCGCAGCCACGCAATGTCTGTTCGCGCGCAAATTAAGGTGCACGCGAAGATTCTTGGATTTGGCTTCGACGCGGCAAATTTCGACCACATTCGAGATGGCGAGGTGCGCATCGACTGGAGCGAATCTCAATTGCAATTTGTCTTTCGCAATCCGCGTGAAGTCGAGCAGGTCATCGATCAGTTGAGTTTCAAGTTCGATGTTGCGACGGATCATGGCCAGGGCCGTCTTGGCGTCTCCGGTTTGCGCCGGCTCCGTCTCGAGCGCTTCCAATGCAGAGATCACCGGCGTGAGCGGTGTGCGCAATTCATGGGAAAGCATGGCCAGGAAATGATCTTTCGTCCGGTTGGCTGCCTCCACGATTGCTTTTTGTTGGTGGAGTTCCTCTTCAACCCGCCGTCTTTCGGCCATACCAGCCGAGAGCGCCATCGCGGTCACCGTGAGTACGGCTGTCCAGCACTGCAGGCCGAGAAGCGATTGATTTTCGGTTTCCCCGACGAAGGGCCCGAAACCACGGAGTGTCCCCAGTATGGCGATCGCTGAAAGAATGAAGATGCCTATGGCTGTTTCGCGCTGCGTAAAGCGGAAGGCCATCCAAATCACGACCGGTCCGCAAATAAACGCGATTGGATAATTTCTGGCCGAAATTGTAACCCATCCGCCAAAGACTAGTTCGCTCAGGGCGAATAACAGCACCAGGAGGACGCCCACTTCAATGGCTTCCCTGCTGTTCCAGCGCCGTTTGGATGCGACGCTCCACAGGATAATCAACGGAGCGAATACAAGGTCGCCTGTTGTATCCCCCAACCACCATGTCAACCAAATCGCGCCATAATTGGCCCAATCGGCGAAACCGCCGAGTGCAAGACTGGTCACACCAAAAGCGGGACTGATAACGGTGCTAGTGGCTGCTGCGAGTGCGAATTTGAAAACGCCTTGCGGACGATCAAAAACACTTCTTCCGCCGGCGAACCGATTCACGAGCCAGGCACCACATACCGCCTCAAGGGTATTGCCGGTGGCAATACCAAACGACGTGGCAAAATTGCCTGCCGTTGTCACATTCACCAAAAACGCACCGACAAGGATTGCTGGCCACGCGCGGTAACCAATCACGAGCAATGCAGCAAGCGCAATTCCGGCTGGCGGCCACACCGGCGATGCACTTGCGTGCAGCGATGCCAACATCAATCCGAACTTGCCGGCGATGAAGTAGACCACCGTCAAGATACCAATGAGTGGCAGCCCGAAAAAACGTCGCGATTGCATCGCCTGAACCGCCTCAGCGAATCGCCTATCTCTACGTCCATGACGCGCCACGTCAACTTCTATTGCACGTTAGCCACCCTTGCTCGTGCGAGTGTCAGTGATGACTGTGCAAGGATGTACAGACTCGAAGTCCGTGTTCCTAAGGCTCTCTTCCGGATTAGAGTAAGACGCCAGCGCGAGATTAATAATCCCGCACGTACGGATATTTTGATTCGTTGCCGAGCTCGGGCGGAAACTCCGAGTAGCCAGCGTGAATGTATGGAATATCTGGCGGAAGCATCGGGTAGTAGCTTTCGCGCCATGCCGGAAAGGGAAATGACAGTATCTCAAGCAGGCCAGCCACGTGTCGGACAGCCGAGCGGCCCACACCACGCACGACACCGTATCCATTGGCTGCGGAATTGCCGTCATAGGTGTTGATCGTCGTCACCGTCACAAAAATCTCCGCAGGAGCGATGATAAAATTCGAGAAACCACGACCGAGTTTGCGCGTCGGACCATAATCGTTCGACGGCGGATCTTGAATATCGGCGAAGGCTCCGCTGGCAAGGCCAGCGACCGCTGCGAGGGAAAGGAGAGTTTTCATAAGCGCTCCAAACCAGTTAAATAATTCCGAATAGCGAAAGCAACACTTTATTTTTTGCCTTCGGCTGCAACGCGGTTCTGCGTTTTGACCATCGAGAGCGCGATCGTAATCCCAAGAATAAGCGCAATGATCCCCAGAGAGAGGACGCGCGGCAACGGAACGTAATCGGCAATAATCATTTTAATCCCCACAAAGCCGAGGACCAACGCGAGTCCTGTTCTCAAGTAAATGAAGCGATTCATCAACCCGGCTAGCAGGAAGTAGAGGGATCGCAAACCGAGAATCGCGCAAATGTTCGACGTATAAACAATGAATGGGTCGCGAGTGATCGCGAAGATCGCAGGGATTGAATCGACTGCGAACGCCAGGTCCGTGACTTCAATCACGATCATGGTCAGAGCGAGCGGGGTAAGCATCCACCGGTCATTCACGCGCACTCTAAAGTGTTGGTTGTGGAATTCGTCCGTAATCGGAAGGAATCGCTGGCAAATCCGCATCACCCAGGTTTCGGTAAGCTCGGGCGCTGGATGCTTTTGAAACAACATGCGCACTGCCGTGATGAGCAGGAAGACACCAAAAACATAAAGGATGAAATGAAAGCGTTGCACGAGTGCGATCCCGCACACGATCATGGTGCCGCGCATGATGAGCGCGCCCACAATTCCCCAGACCAAAACGCGGTGTTGCGCGCGCGGAGGAACACGAAAATGTGTGAAGATGACCACAAAAACAAAAATGTTGTCCATGCTCAGCGAGTACTCGATCAGGTAACCGGTAAAAAAATCGAGCCCGTGGTGTGGCCCTTTGATTCGCCAGACCAGCGCGTTAAAGGCAAGCGAGACAACTATCCAGAGGACGCTGCGTCGCGCCGCAGCGCGCATGCTCAATTCACGGTCGCGCAGGCGGAACGTAAAGAGATCGATTCCAATAGCGATAAACACGCCGATGTGAAACGCGACCCAAAACCAGATGCTCGTCGTCACCGCGGTGAGGTTTTCATGCTGCGCGGCGCCCGGCAATCGCAAATTGCGCTAGACGCCCATGCGACCTATACGTCACATGGCACGTGTATGTCCCATAAATGGACCCTGAACTAGAAAAACTTGTCGAATCGGGAAAGCTCACCTCTAAGGGCGCCGAGCAACTGGAAAAGCTAAGGCCGGGCACATTTTGTCTGCATAAGAGTTGGGGATTCGGCCGGGTGCGCGAATGGAACTTGCTGCTCAATCAGATTGAAATCGATTTCGCCAGCAAAAAGTCCCATGCGATGCAGCTCCAGTATGCAGCAGAGAACCTTGCACCTCTCACGACAGAGCATTTTCTCGCACGCAAGGCAACGGAACTCGCGGCCATTAAGAATTTAACGAGGGAAGATCCGGTCGCGGTGGTGCGAAATATCCTGGAAAGTTTGGATGGCAAAGCTACAGCCCAGCAGATCGGCGAATGGCTAATCGGCGAGGTCTTCACCGAAGCGGAATGGAAACGCTGGTGGGAATCAACCAGGAAAGCGCTAAAGGCGAGCGGCGCTTTTTCCATTCCTGCAAAAAAAACCGAGCTAATCCAAATTCGCGGCGAAGGCGTATCGCACGCTGACGAGCTGCTGGCCGCTTTCAATAAAGCGCGACAGCCAAAACAACAAATCGCGGCCCTTGAGCAGATCATAAAAGCTCATCAGCAATTTAAGGAGCCTGAAAAACAGCTGCAGCCGATCATCGCAATGATCGAGAATGTCGCGGCTCGCAATCAAAAGATTCATCCCGAACTAGCGTTTGAGCTGATCATCGCGCGGGACGATTTGCTTGCGCACGTCCCACAGCTTCACACGACGCATATCGGCTTCACTCTTTCGAAGCTGATTCTTGACGAGGAAAAGCGCCTAGTATCCATCCTCTCAAAATTACCGGCAGCAAAAGAGAAAAAAATCTTGCAAGCGTTGCCATCGGCCCTCGGTCCGCGCTGGACACAACGCGCGCTATATTTAATGCAAAGCGCTCACGGCCGCGCCGTCGCCCAAATTCCACGCATCTTAAATGAAGCCGGCCAACATGCCGAGCTTCGGGAAATGCTCGAGCGCAGCATTCGCGAGCATTCAGCCACGAGCGAGATGCTTACCTGGCTGTGCAGTGAACGTGACCAGTGGCGTGAATTGGTCACTCCAGATTTGCTCACCGCGATTCTAGCGGCGCTGGAGCGAGAACAATCCCGCGGCGTCGGATCGCCCGGTCGCGCCAGCAAGTTGCAGCGCGCCATGCTTGAGGAGCGGCAATTGGTTGGCGAGATTTTTGCGAACGCAGATGTCGGTCTCGCACGCGACGCGATGCGGCGGCTCCAGTTGAGCCCACTGTTCGATGAGCTGACGAAACGCTCCCTCCTGGCACGAATCGTCAAGGTGCACCCGGACTTGGAAAGCATGATCACCGGCGCGCAACCGCAGGAAAAGGAGGCGGCGTTGATCGTTTCCTGGAGCAGCCTGGAAAAACGTAAAGCGGAATACGAAGAGCTCGTGAGAACAAAGATTCCCGAGAACAGCAAAGAAATCGCGCTTGCCAGGTCGTACGGCGATCTGAGCGAGAACTTTGAATTTAAGGCCGCGAAGCAAATGCAAAGCGTGCTGATGCGACGCAAAGCTGAACTCGAACAAATGCTGCATAACGCGCGCGGGACTTCATTTGAAAATATCGACACGTCTCGCGTGTCCATCGGCACAATCGTGACGTTACGTAACGCGGAGACAAACAACGAAGAGACGTACACCATCCTCGGAGCATGGGACGGCGATCCCGACCGCCACATCATTTCCTATCAAACCGCCATTGGGCAGGCATTGCTCGGGCACAAAACCGGCGAAGTGGTTTCGCTCAACACGGAGCACGGCACAGCTCAATTTACGATTCTTTCAATTCAGCCTGCATCGCCAGATAAGAACGCGTCAGCTCCGGCTCGTCCGCTGGAATCTGCCGTCGAAGCGGCGATCACGGAATAAACCCACCCTGGGAATCGGGGAAACACTAAGTCCCCCCATTAGCCAGGAAAAGCTGGCTCTGGGTTGCTACGTCAGCAACTCGTAGGAGAGAACACTCAGACAATAGATCGCGGCGGTCTCAACTCGCAGGATGATTGGACCAAGAGTGATGGGGCGGCACCCATGACCACGGGCCAGCGCAAGTTCCGCAGGCGTAAAATCGCCTTCCGGTCCGACAAGCATCAAAACGCTTTGCGGACGATGCTGGTGTTCGCTCGAATAATCTGCGAGGATTTTCTTTAAGTGTTGCGCGTCGGGCTGGAGCGACCCAATCAGGCGAAGATCGAATCCTGCATTCGGCACTGCTGCATCAAAGAACTCGGCAAGTTTCCGCGGTGCGTGCACGCGCGGCAACCAGTTCTGGCCGCATTGCTTGGCCGCCTCAATGGCGATCTGCTGCCATTTCGCCTGTTTTTGACCGGCGCTTTCGGGATCAACCTGAACAACAGTCCGGTCGGAAATGATCGGCGCTATGTCGGCCGCACCGATCTCGACCGCCTTGTGCACGATCAAGTCCATGTTTTTTCCTTTCGGAACTGCTTGTCCCAAAACGATCCGGCATCGAAGCGGTGGCGTTTCGGCTTCGTGCAATTTTCGCAAGCGGATTTCGCTACCGCCAGGATCGATAATTTCGGCAGTGATTTCGCGGCCGCATCCGTTGAAAACAACAATCTTCTCGCCGTGCTTCATGCGCAGAACGTCGCGCGCGTGGTGGGCTTCCGAGTCCGTCAACACGAGCGCCTCAGGGTTCCAATCCTCAGGCGAAATGTAAAAGCGGTGCATGGAACCGGATGCGATGGGACAGCTGCGACGTATGGGACTCATATGGCCCATGCCACAACTAGCTACTGAAAGTTAGACGCGATGAGCGAATTCAGTGCCAGCATATTCTGCAGCGATTTGCCGATCGGCAGCTCGACGCCGCGCTGTTTAAGCGCCTCGATTACGCTCTCGGTCGGAATGTTCCCAACCAGCGCATCCTGCGCGAACGGGCATCCACCGAGACCGCCCATTGCCGAGTCGAAGCGGCGGCAACCTTCGTCGTATGCGGCGAGCACTTTGGTTGATGCGTCGCCAGGCGTGCTATGCAAGTGCACACCGATATCGTAGTAAGGGTACTGGGTCGTGACCGATTGTACCACGCGCCCGATCAGGTCGGGCGAGGCGACGCCGACCGTGTCTGCCAGCGAGATAGATCGGATCGCAAGATTGGCGATTTTCTCAATTGCTTCACTCAGCTTGCCTTCATCCCAGGAATCGCCATACGGATTTCCGAATGCCATGGAGACATAAACAACCATGTCGAGGCCGCACTTATCAGCTTTTGTTTTGATCGACTGCAAAACTTCGTAGCACTCGTCGGGCGTCTGATTCTGGTTCTTTCGCAAAAAAGTTGCCGAGATGGAACAGGGATAACCAAGGGTCGTCACGGCCTGGGTTGCAATGGCGCGTTCCGCGCCCTTGTCGTTCACTACGATTCCGATGATTTCGACATTTTCGGGCGGATCGATTTGTTCCAGCACTTTCTCGCTGTCCGCCATCTGTGGAACGGCTCTTGGAGAGACGAAGCTTACGGCATCAATGTGCTTGAACCCGGCCCCGATTAGCGCGCGAAGGTAGCGCGCCTTTAGGTCGGCCGGGATTTGTTTCTTCAGCCCCTGCCAGGCGTCCCGGGGACATTCGACCAGTTTTATGGCATCGCGGGACACGGGAGCGTCGCGGTTTACTTAAAAAATTCCCTGGCGCGTTCAAAAAAGCTTTTACGCAACGGGGTATTCTCCTCGCCGCAAAGCGCGGCGAACTCCTCAAGTTTTCTACGTTGTTCCGCATTGAGGCGCGATGGCACCTCGACGATCAAGCGCGCAAGCAAATCGCCTCGGTCGCGTCCGTTGACGTTTATGATTCCTCTGCCGCGCAATTTGAAAATCCGCCCGCTTTGGGTGCCGGCGGCCACTTTCAGATGGGCTCTGCCTTCCAGTGTCGGTACCTCCACTTCACCACCGAGGGCCGCGATCGAGAAGGGAATCGGCACTTCACAGTAAAGATTGTCTCCTTCGCGCTGAAAGATTTTGTGCTCGTTGATATGAATGACGACATAAAGGTCGCCTGGGGGTGCGCCGCGGATGCCGGCCTCACCGTTGTGCGAGGAACGCAGCCGCGAGCCTTCTCTGATTCCAGCCGGGATTTTCAATTTGACGCGGCTGAGTTTTTCCACGCGTCCATCGCCGCGGCACTTTGGGCATGGCTTCTCGATTATTTCGCCGGCGCCGCGACAGCGGGGACAGGTTTGCGAAACATGAAAAAATCCGCGCGAACTGATCACCTGACCACGACCGCCGCAGGTTGGGCAGTTAATGGTGCGCGAATCCGGCTCGGCGCCGCTGCCCTGGCATTTATCGCAGGTATCGAGCTTCTCGATTTCAATCTCTTTTTCGACGCCAAAAGCAGCTTCTTCCAGTCCGATCTGCATGTCGTAACGCAAATCGGATCCGCGCTGCCGATCTTCACTGTGCGTTGCGGCGCCCCCAAAAAATGTCTCGAAAATTCCGCCGCCGAACCCGCCTCCGCCAAAGACTTCGCGGAAAATGTCGAACGGATCATGGAACCCGCCGAAACCAGCGCCACCCGAGGCAAAGGCAGCGTGGCCGAAACGATCATAAGCGGCGCGCTTATCCGAATCCATCAGGACATCATAAGCTTCCCCTAGTTCCTTGAATTTTTCCTCGGCATGCGGATCGTCCGGATTCTTGTCGGGGTGAAACTTGACGGCCAGTTTGCGATAAGCGCGTTTAACCTCTTCTTCGGAGGCATCTCGCCCCACACCCAGCACCTCGTAGTAATCGCGTTTCTTCGTGGCCATTGTGACTGATAAGTCCTGTCTGATCTATGGACTAATGGGAGGGACCCGCAACGAGCCTCATTTATTTTCCGGGCCGCTTGAAACAACCACCTGCGAGGGTCGCAGCAAACGATCTTTGAACCGATAACCGCGCCGGGTCTGGCGGATAACTGTTTCTTCCGGAAAATCGCTCGACTGATGCGCAATCGCCTCGTGCAGGTTCGGATCGAATTTCTTTCCCTCCGCCTCGATTGGTTGCAGCCCATTTTCGGCCAGAAAATCGTTGAGTTGTTTCAATACGAGACTCATTCCGGAATAAATGGGAGACTGGTCGCCTTCCCTTTTCGCGGCTTCGAGACCAAGCTCAAAATTATCCACAATCGCCACTAGCCTCTCGAGCAACGAAGTGTTCGCGTACCTGATTGCCTCTTCTTTTTCGCGGGCAGCGCGCTTTTTGTAATTCTCGAAATCGGCCTGGCTGCGCAGCGCCAAGTCGCGAAACCGATCGAGGTCGGCTTGCAGGTCTTCCAAATCATTTGCATCCGCCTCACCCGCTGGCACGGCCGATGCGGATGCCGGATTTGCCGGTGCCAATCGTTCTGTTTCTTTCTTTTTCATGTTTTGCGAATCGCAATCAAAGTGATGTCGTCATTTTGGGGAACCGACCCGGTAAAATTACGCACATCCTCGATAATTCTCTTTACAATCGTCTGGGCGCCATCGGTTGCACTAGCGCGGACCGACTGAATCATGCGATCAAGTCCGAATTCATCTTCTTCCGCATTGAGCGCTTCGGTCACGCCGTCGGTATAGAGAACCAAGCAATCATCACGCTCGAGCGGGACGGCGAAATCGATGGTAAGCCTATCGAACACACTTCCGCTGTCAATTCCGACGACCATACCCGGCGATTTTACCGGCGTAACCGTTTGCGACTGCTGCTTGTAGAGTAACGGTGCGTCGTGCCCGGCCCGCGCGAGCGTAATTCCGTGGCGTTGATGGTCCAGGATGAGATAGGCCATGCTGATAAACATGTCTTCCTTGATATCAGGGTAGAGTTGCCGGTTCACTTTTCGTAAAACATCGGCCGGAGAAGGATTGCGCGCCGCCTCGGAACGCAAGACGCTGCGGCAGATCGCCATGATCAGCGATGCGGGGACGCCTTTCCCCGAAACGTCCGCGATCGCCACCCCGAGCCGCTCGTCATCGACCCGGATGTAATCAAAATAATCGCCACTCACCTGACGGGCAGGCACACTAATGCCGCTGATCTGAAATCCGTTAATGGCCGGCGCTTCGGCTGGCAGCAAAATTCGCTGAATATCGCGTGCGATTTCGAGATCGTGGTCGAGTCGCTTCTTTTCATTCGCCATCGAGTAGATAATGGCGTTATAGAGGGCAAAGGCGGACTGCTCGGCGATCGACTTAAAAACTACGAAATCGCCCTGCGAAAATGGTGCGCCTATGGGGCCATTGGCGATGGCAAGCACCCCCAAATCTTGTTTTCCGTAAGACAGGGCCGCCGCCATGACTGATCCAGTGCCGAGAGCGCTGCCGCGCGATTTTACCAGTTCTGGCACTTCTGAGGTATCGTTCAGGCAAATCGGTTGTCCTGTTTGCCACAAGCGCCCGATCATCCCCTCACCCGGAGTAACCGAATGCAGCCGCAGATAACTCTCTAAGGCGATGGGAGTAACGGCTGCTTGCTGCAAAATATTGGGTGGAACATCTACCAGTGGTGGGCAACCCTTGGAGATAAATGCTGGAGTAAGCTTTCCGCCCGTCCGATCGGTCAGATAGAGCGCGCCACCGTTTGCGTCCAGAATGCGCGTTGCCCCTTCCACGATGAGCCGGTGCAGTTCCTGAGGTCGAATGGTCTCGCGGAAGGCCTCGCCGAGCCCGTGCAGGAAATCGAAAACCAGGGTTTCTTCGACCTGAATTTCCTCATGAGAGCGTTCAAGTCTTCGAATTCTCCGCGTCTGAAGATAGGCGGTAAAGATCCAGCCTGCCACAGACGCCAGAAGCAGTCCGAAAAGAAGAGTCGGCCACATAATGGAGGGGCCAGCTTACTTCGAGGGCGTCTCGTGATGAAGGTCTTGTTTTAAATAATCGAGAACGTCCTTAAAGCGCAGAAGATTTTCCGGTGCCGCCTCGCACAGGGCTTCGTGCGCTTCCAGCATCGTTTCGGCTTGCTCCTGTTTCTCGTTCTCTCGCGACTGGTCCCTGGTTTCGCCCTCAAGCGCCTCACATTCGGGCGCGGTCGAGCCATTGGAATGGATGTCGAATATCTGATCGAGGCCAAGCCCGGAAAGGAGTTCTCGACTGCGATTCCGACAATGAACAACGTGAAGATGACCCCGACCGAGTTCCTTCAAGCGTAATGCCACGCTGGCCATTGTTCCCATGAAGGTGGAATCCATCATGGCGCAATCGGCCAAATCAATGACAAACTCGCGATAACCGCGGTCCAACATCTCGCGCGCGAACTCTTTCAAGTTGCCGCTATTGAGGAAACTACCTTTTCCCTCTACTTTCACCCAGACGGTCGGACCATTTACCCCTACTTGAATCGATGACTCCACGTTTGCTCAGGTTAAAGATACAAGATCAAGAGCCAGACTGTCAACCTTGGTCGGGCTTGGAAACACTCCAGAATTAGATTCGAATCGGCGAAGTCAAAAAGCCGTATCCTCCAAGGAGAGCGGGGTTTGTTTACTCCCACATGTAGGAGCGGTTTTCGGCCACGATCCGCCCATTTTCGATCAACAAACATCGCCAGGCAATCACTCGCCCGTCGTCAAGATAATCGTCGCCGATAACCTTAAATTCTGTCTTACGGTTGCCGTGCACGTTGCGGTAGGAAATCTCCTGGGCCTGAACGTGATCGTGTAATTTCTCCTGACGATACTCGAGCCGCACGGTCACGTCGGCCTGCCGTTTGGCGCGCCAAAAGAAATCGAGATAATCGCCGAAACGTTGACGTTGATCCAGCTGGGTTACGGCCCCAAAGAGCCGGTATTGCCGTTCAAATGTGATTGGCACATCCTGAAGCGTCAGCGTCTTCTGAGAGGGAGAAGTGCCGGACGATCCCGGTTTAAACGTGCTCGTTGTCTGTCGGGCGCGATCAGATTGTCTCGGCGCCTTCTCGCTCAGGAAGTAAAGTTTCGTTTTCCGGAACTCGAAATCGTTGCTCAACGCGAGCGGCAGCGGTGCCACCTTTTCGACGATCCTTGGTTCTTCCACGGTCCGGGCGAACCCATTGGCGATAATGAACAGCACCATCGCTGCGGGGATAAGTCTCATCCTCTTAATGAAACCGGCTGAATTGCGGCCTGTCAATATACGTCGCAGCAAAGCGATGGCTCCGATATTTTCGCCCGCCCTGTTTCGCGCCTAGATTTCCCCGTGATTGATGTTCGTTTTGAGCGCGGCGTCTATTTGCGGCGACAGGATTTGTGGCTTGACCCCTGGGATGCGAAACGCTTCGCCTTCGTTTCACACGCGCACCTTGATCATATCGCGCCGCACGACGAGATCATCGTCTCTGAGCGGACTGCGCGTTTGATGCGAAGCCGGCTTCCGGGCTCGCGGACAGAGCATGTCCTGCCATTTGGTGAAAGGCGAACCATGCGCGGCTTCGATCTCATGTTGCTGCCCGCCGGCCACATCTTTGGTTCGGCACAGTGTTTCCTTTTCACTGATGATGACACGCTGCTTTACACCGGGGACTTCAAACTGCGACCGGGCAAATCCGCCGAGCCGGCGGAATGGCGCCGAGCCGATACACTCATCATGGAAACGACTTTTGGCCTGCCCCGCTATCGCTTTCCGCCAACCGAGCGAGTCATCGACCAGATCGTCGCTTTCTGCCGGGAGACAATCGACGACGGCCAGGTGCCCGTGCTCCTGGGTTACTCATTAGGCAAAGCGCAGGAAATTTTGTGCTCGCTCGATGGAGCTGGCCTCACGCCCATGTTACACGGGTCTGTTTATCAGATGACGCGCATTTACGAGGAGTTCGGCCAATCGTTTTGCAAATACGTCCGCTACAGCGCTGATAACGTTTCAGGGAAAGTTCTGATCTGCCCGCCGAGCGCAAATCGGTCGCCCATGCTGGAAAGAATTCCATGCAAACGGATCGCAATGATCAGCGGGTGGGCAGTCGATCCGAATGCCCTTTATCGCTATCAGGTTGACGCCGCTTTTCCGCTCTCGGATCACGCCGACTACTCCGACTTAATTCGCTATGTCGAGCTTGTGCGACCCCAGCGCGTGTTCACCCTTCATGGTTTCGCGGCCGAGTTTGCGCGTGATTTGCGCGAACGCGGCGTCGAGGCGTGGGCACTGAATCAAGAAAATCAAATGGAGCTGCGCTTGGCGACCGCGGGCAATCGACGCGTTGCTGCCGGTTCGCCGGAGCCGAGGCGTTCAGCGGCGGACATGTTGCCGGCAGCCTCTAGAAAAACGCGCGATGAAGTTGGCCGGCGAAAGCACGGACAAAGCGAGCAACACGTCCGCGCTCCCGAATCCGACTCGGAATTTCTAGCGTTTGCCGACGTTGGCGAAACGATTGGTGCAACTCCTGCAAAATTGGAGAAGATCGGCTTGCTCGCCAATTATTTGCGCAGGCTCGATCAAGAGCAGCTTCCCATTGCGACGACTTATTTTACCGGCCGCGCGTTTGCCCAAAGCGATCTCCGCACATTGCAAGTAGGAGGATCGATCATTTACCGCGCAATGATGGCAGCGTCGAGATTGAGCGACGCTGAATTCCGCCGCATGGCCCACAGCCACGGAGATGCGGGCAAAACCGCCCTCGAAGCGCTGGACAGACACACCAAGCCCGAACCGTTCGCGCTAAGGCAGTCGCGTGATTTCTTCGACGCGTTGCACAAAGTGCGTGGGCCAGTCGCTAAAACCGAACTGTTGCGATCGCGTCTTGCCAGGCTTTCTGCGCGAGAGGGTCAGTACGTGGTCAAGATTCTCAGCGGAGACTTACGTATCGGTTTGCGGGAGGGCCTGGTCGAAGAAGCAATTGCCTCCGCATTTGAGGCGACAGTTGATGAAGTGAAGCAAGCCAACATGCTTTTGGGCGATATCGGCGCCGCCGCAACGCTCGCCTCTCGAAAGGAATTGGATCGCGCGGAATTGTCCATCTTTCGTCCCATCAAGTGCATGCTTGCCACTCCCGAACCTACTGCAGAAGCGGTCTGGGAGCGGTTCGTTGGCGAACACTTGTCTCACGGTGACCATGGAGCGGCAGCCACAATTTACGTCGAGGATAAATTCGACGGGATTCGCGCACAGCTTCATCGCAGCGAAAAGCGGGTGGAAATTTTTTCGCGCGATTTGCGGCGTATTACCGATCAATTTCCAGAGGTGGCAGAGCGAGCGAAACAGTTTGAGCAAGAGCTAATTGTGGATGGTGAAATTATTGCATTCCAGGAAGGTCGCAGTCTCACCTTCTTCGATTTACAGAAGAGGCTCGGGCGGAAAAGCGAGATCGCGGATTTATTTGAGGGAGGCGCGGCGGATGTACCGGTCGCGTTTGTTATTTTCGATCTTCTCTGGCTGAACGGACGCTCCTTGCTAAAAACTCCATTGCGGCGCCGGCGCGAATCGCTCCGCTGCGTACGCCTGCCACCGCATTTCCAAACTGCCGAAGTATGGCCCGCGCATTCCGCCGCCGAAATCGAGCAAATTTTCCAGCAGGCTCGCCGCCGTTTGAATGAAGGTTTGATGATCAAGGACCCGGAAAGTTTCTATTTACCGGGGCGCCGGGGAATGTTTTGGTTCAAACTAAAGAAGGAACTCGCGACGCTGGATGTGGTCGTGGTCGCGGCTGAGTTTGGCCACGGCAAACGTAATAAGGTGCTGAGCGATTACACATTCGCGGTGCGCGATGAAGCCACCGGTGAACTATTGCCCATTGGCAAAGCCTACAGCGGATTGACCGACGGCGAGATTGCGGAATTAACCGAGCATTTCAAGCAAAACACCATCGCGGATCATGGCCGATATCGTGAAGTGAAACCGGACATCGTGCTCGAGGTCGCATTCAATTCCATCCAGCCGAGCACGCGCCATGCGAGTGGACTCGCGCTGCGATTTCCTAGAATCAAAGCGATCCGGCGCGACAAAAATGTGGAGGCAATCGACACACTCGAATATGCGCGGCAGCTTGCGGCCAAGCGACCGAACATTGAGTGATGGCGTGATGCGGCCAATTCGCGGGACTACTTCGCCGCCGGCGCTACTGCGCTGTTTCGTCGGAAGATTCTGGCGTCGGACTGGAGGAAAAGCTTTCCGTTGGGCCAGGCGACGGCGAAACAGATGGCGACGCCAGATCGGCGGGCGTAACAAAAGGAGTCTCAGGGTGTCGGCGCCAACGCCGAAGCCGCCGGCGTCACGATTGCGGTTTCGACCCGCTCCCGCCGAAAATGCTGGATGTTGGCATAAAGAGCCAGGAGTGCCATTGATCCAAGGATGATGAGCATAAGCACAACACCCCACCGGGGAACTCGGGATGGTGGTGGCGCTTCGCCGGCCGGGGGCGTTGAAGTCACGTGTGAATATGGAAGCCCGGCTTCGGCGCGCAAATTGCATTCACTTTAAATGTAATGCCCCGATCGCATCCATAACGCGCTGGCTCAGCCGCTGGTAAATGTCCCTGGCCGGCGATTCGAGGTCGGCAGTCGTAAAAAAAATCGGTTTCCCAATCACAATGGTGATTGGTACAAAGCGCAAACGACGACGACCACGCGACAACGCTTCGTGGGCGCCAAAGATTCGCATCGGCACGACCGGAGCGAGCGTTTTTGCGATCACAAGCCCCAATCCCGGTTGCGTCGGCTGCAAATCGCCATCGAGCGTGCGCGACCCTTCAGGGAAAACAAGCGCAGCGTTTCCAGACTTGAGAACGCGAATCAGGGCCTTGAGCGCGCTGCGGTCGATTCCTTCCTGATTAACTGGGATGACATTCAGCTTGGGTAAAAGCCAGCCGAGCAGCGGTGTGTCCATTAACGTTTTCCTGGTCAGAAAATAGATCGGACGATCACAAGTGGTGCCGGCAAGCGGTGGATCGAGGTAGCTCTGGTGATTCATCGCGAGAATTACCGGACCATTTTGAATCATCCGCTCCCGGTGAATTATTCGAAAACGAAAAAACAATCTGCCAGCGAGTCGAGAGAGATGGTACCCAAGCCAGTAGTAAAGATTCATGGTTGGGGCGTCGAAGCGGCGGTCAGATGGAAACGTGGAGGCCGTTTTGTTCGAGTCGAGCAATGATCTCGTCGACGACTTCTTCGATTGTCAAATGCGACGTGTCGATGACGTGCGCATCCTGCGCGATGACGAGCGGTGAAACAGGCCGCGAAGAATCGGCCTGGTCACGCATCTTAATTTCATCGCGCTCCCCCTGCGCGGCACGACGGCGCAAGCGCACGTCGGGCGAAGCATCCACATAAAATTTATAGATGGTATCTGGAAAGACAACGGAACCTATGTCCCGGCCTTCGATGACGACATCGTGATTGCGGGCGCAATCACGCATTCTCTGCACCGCAATTTCACGGACCCGGGGCACACTGCTGACGTGAGAGACGTTCTCGTTCACGCGGTCGTTACGCAGGTTATCCATCGGATCGACGTTATCGATAAGGATGCGCGACTCGTTGTTTTGAAGGCGGCAGACGATCTGAGCAGACTCGGCAGCCTGGATGACGCGGCAGACATCGCTCGTGTCTATCCCTTTTTGCAGGATATGCCACGTGATTGCCCGATAGACCGCCCCCGAATTCACGTAAGCAAAACCCAAGCGCTTGGCAAGCCTTCGCGCAACGCTGCTCTTCCCGGAGGCCGCCGGGCCATCAATGGCGACGACGCGATGAGAATCTGGCTGGGAAAGGTACAATCCCATGCGTCGCATGTGTCGTATGCGTCCGATGGCAGCAACTCCCTAGCCTTCCTCGACCGGAGCGGGAGTAAGCGATCCGATGACAGGCGTACTTATCTGCATCCGCTTTGGATTGGTGAACTCTTCCAGCACGGTTGCAAATCCAGGATAAGATTCGCGAATGCAGTCGGCATCCTGAACAATGGTTTCGCCGTCTGCAAACAAACCGGCAATGGCAAAAGCCATCGCAATCCGATGATCGTCAAAACTCGCCACGCGTGCTCCGTGGAGCGGAGCCGGGCCATAGATTTGGAGGCCGTCACTCATTTCGGTAACTTGCGCGCCCATCGTGCGCAAATTGTGTGCGATGGCAGCGATGCGATCGGTTTCTTTCACGCGCAATTCCTGGGCGTGACGAATAATTGTTTGGCCATTTGCCAGAGCGCCTGCGACTGCGAGGATGGGCAGTTCGTCAATAAACTGCGATACCTCTTTGCCCTGCATAACGGTCCCTTTGAGCGGTACGCCCGTGACCTCGACAATTCCTCTCGGTTCAAGCTGATCGACATCTTCGATGGCCTCCCGTACCTGGGCGCCCATTCGCAATAAAACACCGAGAAATGCCGTTCGTGTGGAATTTAAACCAACCCCGCGGACGAGCAGATGCCCCCGTGGTTGTGCCGCCGCAGCGACCAACCAAAAGGCTGCCGAGGAAATATCGCCCGGAATGGTAAAGTCGCGCGACTCCGGAACCTGGTCGCCGAAGACGGTAACGTTTCCGTCGTCATCCTGTGCTATGCGAACGAGAAAATAGTTAAGCAGCACCTCTGTATGACTTCGCGTCGGGGACGGCTCCTCGACAGTCGTCTTGCCCCTGGCAAAGAGGCCCGCCAGAAGCAACGCACTCTTGACCTGTGCGCTCGCAATGGGCAGGCGATAGTGAATTCCATGCAAGGAGCCGCCACCGACACGGAGCGGCGACGTCTGTTCCGGCCCTTCTGCGATAATGTTTGCACCCATCTGACGAAGCGGTGTAATTACGCGGTCCATTGGACGTCTGGAGAGCCCAGCATCGCCCACCAGTCGGCTCTCAAACGTCTGTCCGGCAAGCAGGCCAGCGAGAAGCCGCATCGTTGTGCCGGAATTTCCGCAATCGATCTCCTTTTTTGGTGGCGTAAGCACTCGCTTTTTTCCATGGACGACTAGCGTCTCCGGCTCAGGCTGTTCGATCTTGATACCCAAAGCGCGCATGGCGTTGACCGTATGCATGCAATCTTCGCTCGGGAGAAAGCCGCGCAATGTGCATATGCCATTGGACAAAGCAGCGATGATAACGGCGCGGTGCGAAATGCTTTTATCGCCGGGTACGTTGATTTCGATATCGATTCGAGGAGCGCGTTTGATCCGTAATTCCATAGACGAGTGAAGGAAACCGATACTGGATGATTGATGCTAGAGCTTGATGAACAAGGCGACGCTGCGCTAATTCAGCATCCAGTATCTAGCATCGAGCCTCAGCCGCAACCCCGAAAGCATTCGGAAGCAAACCCGTTATGGTACGAGAAAGATCTTATCGGTGTACGGATCTTTCACTTCCGTTCCTGGAGGGAATCCTTCTACATCGACGTACTTGCCAGGTGAATAAGGGCTTTCCACCAAATGAGGTTTGCCAGGTACGGGAATGCCGTACGGATAGTCTCCCTTTGCAACTTTCGTCGGGGCAGCCGTTGGAGGAGGTGAAGGCGCAGTCTCCACCTGCGGCGCGCCGGAGGGCTGAACAGGGCCGTTTGGATTGAACGGCTGTTGTGGCGGTGGGTATTGCTGGGTTTGGGGTGCTGAGTAAGTCGCGACGCGCTGAGAAGAGCGTTGCGGCGGCTCTTCCGCGCATGATGCAACAAAAAAAGCGGCGAGCAGGGCAAGCAAGAGTGAGAATTTCATAAGTCGGATTGCTCCGACAACTGTATCCACAGTCCGATTCGTTGCCAATCACTAAAATCGCAATCCTATTCAACCAACCCGCCGACAAAATCGACACGAATACAATAACCGGGCGCTTTTCATCCGAATCCAATGGAGAGATGTCGAACAACTCCCCTGCGCTGATTCTAGTGGTGGATGATGACGCCATAAGTCGCAAAATCCTGGCGCAACTGCTGACGTCGACGGGTTACCAATGCAGTCAGAGCGAGGACGGGGCCAAAGCGTTAGAAAAAATTCATGCCAAGCAGCCTTCGCTTCTTCTTCTTGATTTTGATATGCCAGGGCTAAACGGCGCCGAGGTGTTAAAACGCCTTCGCGCGGACAAGGACCCGGCAATCGCACAAATTCCCGCGATCATGTTGACCGGGCATGGGAGCGAAGCAAGCGAAGTCCGTTGTTTGCAGGCTGGCGCGGATGATTTTGTTACAAAACCGGTCAACACCGCAGTGTTGCGGGCGCGAATTGAGACCCAGCTTCGCCTGCGCTCCATGCGGCGCCAATTGGAGCGGCAAAACGATGAACTCGAAGAATGGCGTCGTAATCTCGAGCGCGATCTGGCCGCTGCGCGGTTGACCCAACAATCCCTGATTCCTCGGAAGCCGCCGGGGCTGCCCGGCTGGCAAGTTGCTACGTGTTATCGCCCCGTAATTCAAGTGGGCGGCGATATCTACGGTTGGTTGCCTCTGAAGGAGGGCCGAATTTTGTTTTGGATCGCGGATGGCACCGGTCACGGAGCCGCGGCTGCGCTGCTTACCACTCTGGCGAAACTCCTTTTTCATCATGGCAGCGTAGAACACAACACGCCAGCCAGGATCATGGAAGCCGTGAATCATGACTTTCGCAGCATTTTTGGCGCGCGATCTTTCATGACGGCGATGTGCGTTGCCGTTGACCCCGAGAGCGGACGCGCGAGCGTGGTGGGGGCGGGTCACCCGCCGCTCCTGATCGTACGCCACGACAGCGCGACTGAGTCGATCGCGTCGATCGCGCCTCCATTGGGTTTGCTCGAACATCCAGAATTTACCGAGACCCCTCTCGACCTGGAATCGGGGGATGCTTTTCTCCTCTATACGGATGGTCTATTTGGCTCGAGCAAAGGCGCCCGGCGCCGCCTCACACCAAAAAGCTTGGAGAAAATGCTCGATCACTCCGCAGCCAGCGCCGAAGCGCTACTTAAAGGAGTATTAGACCGGGCAGCTCCAGATGAAGCCAGGGATGGTTCGCCGGATGATGTGGCGGCGCTGGCGGTACGGCGGGTGGCCTAGCAAAAAATTTTTTTGTTTCATTAAAATTAGTGTTGCCCTCGCGCGAGCGAAACGATAATCAGCCTCTATGCCGAAAACCAAAAAGAAAACTTCCAAACGCAAACCCAATCCCGCCTTCATGAGACCGGTCCAACCCGACGATAAGCTTGCTGCCATCGTTGGGTCGCAGCCGCTACCACGTTCCGAGCTTACGAAAAAGCTTTGGAACTACATCAAGAAGCACGGTTGCCAGGATAAAAAGAAAAGAACCATGATTAACGCGGATGACTCACTCAGGCCGGTATTCAACGGTAAGAGCCAGGTGAGTATGTTCGAGATGACCAAGCTCGTCTCGAAGCATCTGCGCTAGATCTTTGATCCGTTTATAGCCCGGCGTTCGTTCGCCGGGCTATCTCCGGACACAGCGAGATTATTCCCGCACCGGCGGTGCGCTGTACCGTTCTTGCGCCCAGCCGCAATCCAGTCGAAGATGACGATGTGAAAAAACATCGTTCAATTCTCTTCGCCGTTGCGGCTTGTCTTTTTCTCTTCGCGCTTTTCGCCCGCGCCGAGTCTGGCTGGGTGAACGATTACAAGAAAGCGCGGCAAGATGCGACGGCTAACCACAAATTCCTCATCCTCGATTTTACCGGCTCGGACTGGTGCGGCTGGTGCAGAAAGTTCGACAAGGAGATTTGGTCCCAGCCTCAGTTTAAGGATTACGCGCGTGAGAATCTTGTGCTTGTGGAGGTGGACTTCCCGCGCGCCAAACCGCAAAGCGTCGAGTTGAGAAAGCAAAATCAAGAGCTTGCGCAGCAGTACGAAGTCCAAGGATTTCCCACTATCGTCGTGCTCAATGGCAACGGAGAGAAAGTTTGGCAGTACGACGGCTACTTCCCCGGCGGGCCGGACGCGTTCATCGCTGAACTAGAGAAATTACGCAAAGGCTGAGCGCGTTTCGAATTTTTGCGGCAACGTAACAATCCAATGCAATTTCGTTAGTCCGGCGTCCTCGACAGCTGCGTCTTGCGCAACCGCCGGCCCCTGCTAAATACACACCAATTCGCCACGTTATCGTTCATGCTTGTTTCGCGGTTGCTGCTCTTTTGCTTTGCGGGACTGATTGCAGCGCTTCAGCTTCGAGCAGAGCCAAAGGTCACAACACAAGCCGGGGATGACAATCCCAAGAGCGCGGCGGAGCCGAGTATCACTTTCAACTCAGTCCACGTTGATGGGCCTTACATCGCAATGACATTTGATGATGGGCCAAGCGCGACGCTCACTCCAAAACTGCTTGATTTACTAGCAGCGCATCATATCAAGGCAACATTCTTTGTCATCGGCGAAAACGTCGCCGAACATCCTGAAATCGTCGCGCGGGCTGCGCAGGAAGGCCACGAGATTGCGAATCACAGTTGGTCACATCCGAACTTTGGCAAGATGTCGGACGAGGGCGTTCGTAGCCAATTACAGCGGACCGATGATGCAATCAAAAGCGCAACCGGTAAGCGTCCCACATTAATGCGGCCACCGTACGGGTCGATCACGGCACGCGAGAAACGTTGGATCCATGATGAATTTGGATATCAAATCATTCTTTGGGACGTAGATCCCTACGACTGGAAGCGACCCGGCCCGGCTGTGGTTCGTAATCGCATTCTTAAAGAGACTCGGCCTGGTTCGATTGTGTTGTCTCACGATATTCACCCGGGAACAATCGAAGCCATGCCTTCTACTTTCGATGCCCTCGAGGCGAAAGGATTCAAATTCGTCACTGTGTCGGAGCTAATTCGCGCGGCGGCAATCCAACCCTCCCGGACACCGCCGGCAACTTCCACAAGCGGTAGGGCGACTATTCCCTTGTCATCACCGTCTCCGCTTCCGGGATCTTCGCCCGGCGGCTAGGTCAAGGTGGAATGAGTCGTCATTCCTAAGGCGGGGAAAGGGAATTAAACAGGGTATATCTCCGACCCGACGGCCGGGATAAAATAAACGAATTCCTCTCGGGCCCTCGTAAAGAAGGCTATTTTCGTGCAGCTCCCGAGAATCGTTCGGCGAGACGTTGTTCGGTTTGGCGGCGCGCGATGACGAACTGATTATTTTCTCCGTAACTTCGCCACGGACCCGGCGGTACATCACGCACTTCGACAAATTGCCAATCCGTCACGTCCGTCGGAGCCAGGCCGAGGTAATCGCGAACCGCCGGAGAAACATCCAAACCAGCCCCATGGTTCAGATTGGGTTTCGGTCGTTCATTCTGGAACACGTACTGGAAATGATCGGTGCGAAATGGGCCGCAATCCTCCCATTGCGCATAACAAGTGCGATTGCCTTTCCGTATTGCGATCCAGCGACCTTTGCACACTGATTGACCCGGCCCCGTGTAGGCTTGCTTGAACCAGGGAATCACCAGTGGCGCTTCTGGTTTAAACTGCCCATGGGAGACGTCGTTGTAAGGCAGCGCACAGTAAAATGGATTTTGACGGGGAATGAAAGCTACCGGGATATAATTGCGCCGCGCCGAAGAGTCAGGGGTGTCAAAGCCGCCATAATTGCTCGTCCAATTCGCGTCCCACGAACTCCTGTGGTTGGGCACCGGATTGTTGCCTCCGGCTTGTTCTCCAATCCAAAAGACCGTTGTCACAATATTCGCTTTCCAAGGGAAACGTTGCGTCGCAGGGCGCGAGCTTGTCGGGACAAAAACTTGCGGCTCTACTTTAAGCAACGCCTGCTCCCGGAGCCTCATTGCATATTTGGCAAAATCCGCCGCCGTCGCGTATGGCGAAGTGGATTGCTCGTCGGCATGAATCACGCCAGCAATTGTTAGACTGAAACAGGCCGCTAAAAGTCGCTTCATCTTGGAAGTTGCCGCCACCTCTTATCCGATGACTCGGCTTTAGGCAAGGCAAATTTTGAGGGCAACGGTCGCCACAAATTGCGATGATACCGACACTCAACCGCGGCTCAGCACTGTCTCGTGTCTGAATTGTCGGTCTTTGGGCTCGGGATAATCCAGCGTGTAATGCAAGCCACGGCTCTCTTTTCGGCTCAACGCCGAATCGACGATTAAGGCTGCCACCGTTGCGAGATTACGCAGCTCCAAAAGGTCCACGGACACTTTGAAATTCCAATAAAACTCATGGATTTCGCGTTGAAGATTGCGCAGCCGCGCGCTGGCCCGCTGCAGCCGCTTTTCAGTCCGGACAATCCCTACGTAATCCCACATCAGCCGTCTGATTTCGTCCCAATTATGATAAATCACGACCATTTCATCGACGTCCTGCACGTTTCCCGATTTCCATTCCGGTAACGCAATTTCTTGTTTTGAACTCAGTCGCGAGCCCACGCAGGCCGCTGCCGCGCGATGCGCCATTACCAAGCCTTCCAGGAGCGAGTTGCTCGCGAGACGATTTGCTCCGTGTAATCCGGTACACGCAACCTCGCCAATCGCATACAACCCTCGCAAACTTGTCGCACCATCTACATCCGCCTTCACTCCGCCGCACTGATAGTGCGCGGCCGGCACAACCGGAATCGGCTGTTTCGGCATGTCGATTCCGAATCGCAGGCACGTTTCATAAATGTGCGGGAAACGCTCCCGAATGAATTCCGGCGACTTATGTGTGATATCCAGAAACACGCATTTCGCGCCTGAGCGTTTGATCTCCGCATCGATCGCACGCGCCACGATGTCGCGCGGTGCGAGTGAGCCGCGCGCGTCGTAGCGCTTCATGAAATCTTCGCCTCGATTGTTGCGCAAGACTCCACCCTCCCCACGCACAGCTTCCGAAATCAGAAATGATTTCGCCTGAGGATGAAAAAGGCACGTGGGATGAAATTGAATGAACTCCATGTTTGCGATCTGGGCTCCCGCTCGCCAGGCCATCGCCACGCCATCTCCGGTCGCGATATCAGGATTACTCGTGTACAAGTAAACTTTTCCGCAACCGCCGGTCGCAAGCACGACCCGGCCCGACCGGACCGTTTCTACTTCTCCGCTCTTTTCGTCCAGGACATAGGCGCCCAGACACCGATCTCCTGCGGCAAACCCCAGCTTGGCAGCTGTGATCAAATCAACCGCCATGTGATTTTCTAACAGCTCGACCTGCGGCCGGCGGCCGATCTCGCGCAGCAAAGTCTCCTCAATCTCCTTCCCAGTCACGTCTCGCACATGCAGGACACGGCGCTTCGAGTGACCGCCCTCTCTGCCCAGATCAAGCTCGCGATGTCCTGAGACTTCGCGCTCATCAAAGTGCAATCCCAGTTCGATCAGCTCGCCGATACGCTCTGGAGCTTCGGTAACCATGGCGCGGACCACCGCCTCGTCGCAAAGTCCGGCTCCTGCCTCGATCGTGTCGCGCACATGCAGCTCGAATGAATCTTCGTCGCTGGTGACACACGCGATTCCCCCCTGCGCCCAAGCCGTATTCGTATCGGCGCCTTTGCGTTTTGTGACTACCGCAACTGAACCATATGTCGCCGCCTTCAGTGCAAAGCTAAGACCGGCTATGCCGCTGCCGATGACAACGAAATCGTATTTCTTCACGCGAGCAGAATGTTGTCGATCAAACGAGTTTTGCCGAAGAAAACTGCAACGGCCACCAGCGAATTTTGCCTAACGACTTCAATCGGCTGCAAGGTTTGCGCGTCCACAAGCTCGACATAATCAATCCGGGCGAGCGGCGCCTGCCCAATCGTCTCGCGAACTGCGGAGGTAAGTCGCGCAGCCGATGTTTCGCCAGTGCCTGCCATATTAGCTCCTTTTAACAGGGCTTTTCGCAAAATCGTTGCCTGTTTTCGCTCCTCGGCGATCAAGTACTGATTGCGCGAACTGCAGGCCAGCCCGTCCTCTTCGCGCACCGTTGGCACAGCAATAATGTCGATCTTAAAATTGAGGTCGCGTACCATTCGTCGAACGATGGCGAGCTGCTGAAAATCTTTTTCGCCAAACACCGCCGTGTCCGGCACAACAATATTAAAAAGCTTCGCGACCACCGTGCACACGCCGCGGAAATGTCCGGGCCGCGATTTGCCCTCGAGCACTTTCGACAACGAACCTTCCTCCACGTAAGTCGAGCGGTCCTTAAAATACAGCTCCTCACCCGCTGGTCGGAACAAAAGGTCAACACCCGCGTTTCGGCAAAATTCTTCATCGGTTTTTTCCGGACGAGGATACTGTTCGTAATCGCTACCCGGCTCAAACTGAAGGGGGTTCACAAAAATGCTCACCGCCACTTCGCCATGTTTTCCGGCATGCTGACGCGCGATTCGAATCAATTCCAAGTGCGCTTTGTGCAGGGCTCCCATCGTGGGCACGAGCACGCTCGGTTTTGAGCGCGGTCGCGATTGAGCCTCCGCGATCGTGGTCGCAATTTCCACGTCCCGATTATCACTCAATCGCCTGGCGCGCGCGAATTTTCGACTTCACTTCAAAGGACAAGGATCAATAAGCCAGTAATCATCAGCGCAAGCATCCAGAAGATGTCGACGTTGAACCAGGCGTGGCGCAGGATGCCGACCCCGAATCTTTCGTAAACCAAGATTGCGACGAGACCGGTTGCCAGAAGATAGCCCAAAGTGTGGACTGCAACTGAACTCGCCAGCAGAGAAGGCGTGTTGAAGTTGGCGAATTCTAGACCGTGGCCCGCGTGCGTGTGCCCAGTCATTGCCCACTCTGCTGCAGGCGCCTGAGGAGGTGAGCTAAGAAATAACGGAATTAGCATCAAACCCGCGCCATGGGCTGATGCCATCACAAATGACCAGAGAGTCAAATCGCGAAAACCCACTCGCATGCCTACCCAATTTGGATGACGGGAGCGGAAGAGACGATACAAACCAAAAGCAAACAGGATCGCTGCGGCGGCAATTTTTAGAGCGCGATGTGGCAGGCTAACGCGGGCCAGCAGAACTGCGGCGATGATAATCCCAATGGACAGCGCGTGCCCGAGAGCGATTGGTGGCAGCGCACGCAGGACTGCGGCGCGCTTCTGTTCCTGCAAGCCAAGTCCAACAGCGAACAACCAGCCCATGGCTGGATTGATCCCGTGAAAAGCGCCGAGCCCGAACAGGGTCAGCCACGCCCAGAGCCCGCTCACGGAAAACAGAATGAATCGCTCGAGGAATCGCCTCCTTCGAGACGAACTTGATGAACCCGGTAATCGCTGCTTTCCAAGAAAAAGTTTTCGTCAAACGCGATGCCGCCGTCGCGGCCGGCGTCAAGTTTGACCATCCAACTGCCGACGCCGTCAGGATAGAATTGCTCGTCCCACGCGGCGTAAAGTGAATTTGTGAAATAGATCCGTTTACCGTCGCGGCTTACTTCTACCATTTGCGGTCCGCCAGCCAGCGGCTGCTTCGGATTCCTTGGGTGCGCCGTGCGGTTGGCAATCCCGCCAATCCGCACCGAGCCAGTCTTTTTCGGACTGAAGGGATCGGACACATCGTACTGCAAAAACTCCCCTGTCCCCCAGCAGGATACGTAGAGGAATTTGTCATCGAGCGACAAATTGATGTCCGACACTAGCGGAGGCACCGCTTTAAAATCCTTTAGCATCGGCGGCAGCTTTTCTGGGTCGGCGGGTTCGGCTGGAATCTCGATGACCTTCTTTAAATCCCACGCCCCGTTGTCGCGATGCCAGAGCCAGACTGACGCCGACAAATCCTTAAGCGAAACGACGACGCCGACGAAACCGTATGCTTTCGTCGGATTGTGTGCGGGACGCATCTCGAGAACCATTTGCTGTTCGTTGCCCAAATCCAATGCCTGCAAATGGCGGCGCCGGCGCAGATCCCAAATGTGCATTTGATGACCGTACTTGCCGCCGAGGAGCAGGTCGGGTTGCAGTCCGCTTTCAATCATGTTCGGCGTGCCCCATTCACTGCTCAGCAACGTATCGAAACCGAGATGCCACCAAAAATCGTATTGGAAAAATTGTGGGCCCCGGTTTATCTCCCACTGACCCAGGATCTCGAACGTCTCACAATCGAGCATGAAAATACCTCCCGGGCCGTCGCCGTTGGGTGCCCCAAGAGCGCTGACGTAAATCCCTTCCGGCCCGCAGTGAATCGTATGTGGACGCGAATAACTGGCGCGCGCAAAAACTTCTTCGGGCTCGATCACTTTGACCACTTCAGGTTTTCGCGGATTGGGCTTTGTATCGATAATGTGAATGCGAGATGAGCGCAGGCCAGGAACAACCAGATAACGCCGCTCGACGTGTGGATGTGGCGCATATGGGCAAAGGGCCGAACTGCACGCATTCCAGCCAAAGTGGTGCAGCTCGTCGCCAAACTCTGGCATCTTGACCTCGCCGACGCGCTGGCCGTATGTGCCGGAGCCAGGATCAACATCGACAATCAACAGCGCGTCGTTGAGTTTGCTGCCGGGAGGATTGAGCGCCGCTACAAATGCATGCTTCTCCGGCGGAGCTTGCATCGCCAATCGCGGCGATGGGTAAAACGTCGGGTCTGGCTTTAAGAGCGGCATAAATTCCTTTCCGTTGTCTGGTTCAATTCATTACGTCTTCGCAAATTTCACGGTGTCGTTCAAGCTGATTTCAAGCCGCAGAAAAGGTCAATTTCAAATTGAATGTCGTTCGAGCCAAATGGCCTGGCGCGCGAAGCGGAATTTTTTGTGACCGAAATTTTTCCAGCCGGCGCGCTCGGAGAGTTTGTGCATTTCTGCAAATGAAAATGCCCGCGCAGCTGAAAGCCGGCCATCGTGGCGTGTCATCGGCTCACGAAAAACGAGTGCGGTCAAAAAATACACCCCAACTGTGGCCAAAAATCCGCGTCGCAAATCGGAAACGAGAACAAAATCGCGAGAGGCCTCGCGGCAGCGTTGCAGAACGCTCACGGCGTCTGCAGCACTGAAATGGTGGAGCACGAGCGTGGAAAAAACGATGTCGTAGGCGTGGGCGGGACGCCAATCGAGAATGTTTGTTTCCTGGTAGGAAATTTCAGGATAAGCGACGCTCAACTTCCTTGCGATCTCCAGGGTGGCGGATTGTCGATCTAACGCATCAATCTCAACTTTCGCGCCAATTTTTCGGGCATGATCGACAATTAATCGCGGAATGTCGCCTGATCCGGTGGCAAGATCGGCAATGCGCATGTTGTCACCGGGCTTGACCCAACGGCGTACAAACTGGCAGATCAACCGGTAGCTGCCGAACCAGCGATTGAGTTGGCGGATACGTTCCAGATCGCGCTCTAACTCGGCCGAAACCGCCTGGGGCCGATCCATCATTTCCAAAACGGTGGGATCGAAGCTTCGCTTCATTTGCGAAAGTGACGCAGGCAATCCTGCCTGCGAGCCATCCGTGCAGACGGGATTGTCTGCGTCACGGCTTCAATAATTTCTGCCAGCCTTCCGGCAGCCCAGCAGTTTCAATCTCGCTAGCGATTCGGCCTTCAAACTCGGGATGAAAAACGGTGCTCGTCCCATAAACCATGATCACGTCTTCCGATCCTTCTACGCGAATCGCGTGCGCGACCCCGGGTGGAACAACCACTCCCACATTGTTGCTGCCCTGATGACTGTCGCCATCGATGAAGAAACGCATAATGCGCTTGGAAAAACCAGCACGCACATCGCACAAAATCATCTCCACGCGTCCCTGGAGGAAAAACATGACGTCCCACTGTTCGTCATCATAACGACGCAGCGAATAGTTTTGCGGCGCGCGCATGAACACGCGTCGCAGCCACTTCTCGGCGGTCGTATCGGACGGAATGCTCGGTGGGTGCACATGAAATCCTTTGGCGCTTTGCGCAAACATGCGCGCAGCCGACCATTGCTTCGGCCAAAATCCAATTTGTGCCAGAACTCCCTCGTCACGCCGGACAAATTCACCGAAGACTCCGCGATGAGGCTGGGAATGGATTGTACGAGAGAAAATTTCCACGCCGGGGATCCAGGCACGTTTGATCTCCGGCCTCGACCGGTCCGCATTTGCTAGTTCGCCGGCAGGAATACCTGAATGCGCGACTCGTTGCAGCAAAGATCTCAATTTGTACTCGCGCGAAGTCAACGCATTTCGTGCCGCCTCGCTCACACCCAGCCACAAATTTGTTTCGCTCTTATTCATGTCGGTCTTTTCAAAAGCGTTTACTTGCCTAGCGAGAAATCAGCGCGTTCGCGAGAAAGATTTGGATTGTAATACGGATCGTGCTGCAAAACGTCGGGCCAACGCTCGCGCATAATCGCGTCGCTGCGCGCGTCGGCCCTCTCATGTTGCGGTGCGTGCCAGTAAAGTTTCGCAAACGGAGTGTAAACAATCAGATAACCTGCGCGCCGCATTTTGAGGCAAAGATCGACGTCGGCAAGCGATTCCGGCAGGCTTTCATCGAACCCACCGACTTCCTCGAGAACATCGCGACGGGTTAACATGCACGCGCCTGATACAGCACTGCAGTTGCGAGTGATCTGCGGTTGCCTGTTCGCTCCGGAATGCTCCGCCGGAAAACCGCGAAAAGCCGGCTGCGCAATTCCATTGACGCCAAGAACAAACCCCGCGTGCTCAATCGTATCGTTCGGATTCAGCAATCGTCCACCGACTGCGCCAACTTCCGGCCGCTGAACGTGCTCGGCCATGATCGTCAGCCAATCCGGTTCGATCGCCTCGATATTGCCGTCAATGAAAAGCAGCCAGGGGCTGTCGGTCTGTTTGATCGCGAAATTTCTTACGGCGGAGTCATTGAATGCGCCCGAGAAGCGCAACAGGCGATGCGCCATGCCCGGAAGATAATCACGAGCGTCGTCTGGCATATCCTCGCTGCCAACAATAACGATGTCGTAATTAGGATACCGAGTCGTTCTCAGCAGATTTTCGACACGGGGGGTAAGTTGCTCCGGCTCGGAGCGGATCGGAAGAATGATTGAGATTTTCCTCGCCACTAGCAGTTCACGCCTGACGTAAAAGGCGTGGGTGCGCCAATCCACCGCAACATGAGCCGGCTCGCCCCGGCGCTTGAGATGACTTTCAATCGCGAGCCGTGAAGCATCGAATTGACCAGGCTTTTGCCGAACGCTGATCGCACTGGAGGCTTCGCTTCGTCGCCAATGATATAACACCCGCGGAATATGATGAATCCGATCGCTCTGCTGGATCACACGAAGAAAGAGATCGTAATCCTGCGCTCCGTCGAATTCCGAACGGAACCCGCCAACTTTCTGGGCAATCTCGCGTCGGATGGCGGTAAGATGGCCGACGTAATTGTAAGAAAGCAAAAAATCGGGCGACCAATCCGGTTTAAATAGAGGCGCTTCGCAGCCATTCTCGGCCAGTTTGTCTTCGTCCGAGTAAATCAGATCAGCGTCGGGATGGGTTTGCAAAAGCCTCGAAACTTGGAAAAGCGCGTC
>Ga0207706_10000608_pt1 | contig 38085 bp, 30 predicted proteins | sample KBSC53metaG_FD_184318 | JGI IMG/M metagenome (GOLD analysis project Ga0207706, IMG submission 184318) | Corn rhizosphere microbial communities from Kellogg Biological Station, Michigan, USA - KBS C5-3 metaG (SPAdes) (version 2) | ecosystem: Host-associated > Plants > Roots > Rhizosphere > Soil ... | reverse complement strand
CGGCAAGGCGGATCACGCGGTAGTGGTTGCGCGCCAGCCAGTCGAGCTGGGCGGCAAAGCTCGCGGGCGACACGGTCATCTTGCCGCCGCTGCTGCCGAAGCGGTGGTAGCAGAGGATGGGCACGACCTGGTACTCGCCGGCGCGCACGCCGATCGGGTTGGGGCTTTTCATCGGCACCACGAGCGGCTGGCCCGCCTCGGCACGGGTGACGTTGTTGAAGTCGCCGATCATCCAGTCGAGCTCTTCGCTGCCGAGCAGGCGCTGGGCGATGGAGCGCAGGCTGTCGTGCTCGGCCGGCAGGTAGATCGCATAGCGCTCGTTGCGGGCGATGACCTCGCCGCGCGCGGCCGCGGGCGGCGGTGCGGCGCGCGCGGCCGAGGGTGCCGGCGCGGGCGGCGCGCTGCCGCAGGCCGCGAGCAGCGCCGCGGCGGCCAGCGCGACGAGCGGGCCGAAGAACCTGGGCTTCATCGCCGCCTCAACCTGATTTGCCGGCCTCGGTCATCGGGCGGTGGAGCGGCGCCGTCGCGGGGTCGGTGCGCGGCGCCACCGGGGTGACCGGACCGCCAGGCCCTTCGGGCGCGGCACCGGCCACCGGCACCGCGCTGGCGCGGTCCTGCAGGGCCTGGGCCATGCTGTCGAAGGCGGCGTAGAGCAGGCCGAATTCATCCTTGCGCTGCTCGCGGATGCGGTAGTCGAAGCGGCCCTTGGCGATCTCGGCCATCGACTCGCTGATCAGCTTGATCGGCCGCGCGAACCAGTTGGCGACGAAGTACATCGCCACCGCCACCGCGAGCACGGTCACCACCACCAGCACCGCCATCAGCATCAGCGAGAGCTGCGCCACATGCTCCAGCGGCCGCTCGGGCAGGCCCAGCGCCACGCGGCCCACCTGCTTGCCCTGGAAGGTGATCGGCGACTCGAAGCCGAGCACCGGCTCGCCCCCGGCGGCATAGCGCGTCATTGCGACGCCGTTGCCCAGGCGGCCGAGCGCCTCGGCCTGCGGCGGCTGGTACATGCGGCCCACGGCCGCGGCATCGCTGGCGGCGCGCACGACACCGCTGCGGTCGATCACCGTGACGCTCTCGAAATCCTTGGTCTTCATGATCTCCTGCAGCGCCGCGTCCACCGAGATCCAGTCTTCGGCCAGCGCCGGCACCGCGTTCTGCGCGGCGATGAAGCGCGCGAGCGAAGCGCCGTAGTCGCTGACCTGCGCCATCATCGCGGCGCGCTGCCGCTGCGAGATCACGGTGGCGGTGAGCGCCATCACCACCGCGACGATCAGCGCCATCGTCGTGGCCCACTTCACGCGCAGCGGCACGATGCGCGGCTTGTCCTTGTCGCGCGCAGATTCGTCGAGCTCGACCAGCACGCGGCTCAGCGCATCGGCCAGCTCGCGGCCGCTGCCGAAGCGCCGGTCGGGCGACTTGGCGAGGCAGCGGTCGATCACGCGGCGCAACGACGAAGGCAGCCCGGGCCGCAGCTTCTCCATCGGCGGCGGGTCTTCCTTGGCGATGCGCAGCGCCAGCGTGACGAGGCTGTCGCCCTGGAAGGGGCGCTGCCCGGTGAGCATCTGGTACAGCACGATGCCGGCCGAGAAGAGATCGGAGCGGCCGTCGATCTTTTCGCCCTGCGTCTGCTCGGGCGACATGTACTGCGGCGTGCCGAGGATGTCGCCCACGCGGGTGCGGTGCTCGCTCGCGTTGGTCGACTCCATGTGCGCGATGCCGAAGTCGGTGACCTTGATGGTCTGCGTGCCCTTGAGCCGCACGATGTTGCCGGGCTTGATGTCGCGGTGGACGATGCCGCGCAGGTGCGCGTAGTCGAGCGCGCGCGCCAGCTGGATGCCCATGATCACCACATCGCGCACCGGCAGCGGCTGGCCGCTTTCCATCACCTCGCTGAGCGATTCGCCGGTGAGCAGCTCCATCGCCATGTAGGGCCGGCCCTCGATCTCGCCGACATCGTGCACGGTGACGATGTTGGGGTGCGAGAGGCCGCCTGCGGCGCGCGCCTCGCGCAGGAAGCGCGAGCGGTATTCCTCGTCTTCGCACAGCGTGGCGTGCAGGAACTTGATCGCCACGTCGCGCCCGATGCCGGGATCGTGCGCCTTGAACACGGTGGCCATGCCGCCGCGGCCCAGGCGCTCCTGGATCTCGTAGCGGCCCACCTGGCGCACCGCCATGCCCCCGGGCTGGGCGCCGCCGGGCAGCGTTTCGCTCGATACGCGGGCGGGCTTGCGCGGCAGCGGGCTGGTGGGCGGATGGGCCGGCGCGATGCGCGTGGCCTCGTCGTCGTCTTCAGGCGGCGTGGGGCCCGCGACGCCCGGCACGATCCCGGCCGGGTGAGCGGGCAGTTCGTCGGGGCGGGCAGCTTGCGGCATGGAGCGATGCTTGCCCCGATGCCCCGGCGGCGCAATGTCCGAAAGTCATGGCGCCGGCAGGGCACTTCATTCAAACGGGGGATGGCCGCCCCGCCTTAAGTCACCGGGTGGCGGCGGGGGTTTGGGCTACCTTGGGCAGACACGGCGCGACCCCGCGACGCTGCCATGCCGACATTCGACGACGACCTCACTGTGATCCGGAGCCCGGTGCTCGCTGAGCCCGGCAGCGCGCTGCCCGTGGGCACGCGCATGGGCGAATTCGAGATCGAGGGCTGGGTCGGGGCGGGTGGCTTCGGCATCGTCTACCTCGCGCAGGACCACTCGCTGGGCCGCCGCGTCGCGATCAAGGAATACATGCCGGCCACCTTGGCCGCGCGCACGCAGTCGCTCACCGTGTCGATCCGCTCGCAGCGCGACGCCGAGACCTTTGCGGCCGGGCTGCGCAGCTTCGTCAACGAGGCGCGGCTGCTCGCGCAGTTCGACCACCCCTCGCTGCTCAAGGTGTACCGCTTCTGGGAGGCCAACGGCACCGCCTACATGGTGATGCCCTACTACGCCGGCATCACGCTCGGCCAGCACCTGAAGCAGGCGCGGCAGCCGCCCGACGAGGCCTGGCTGCGCGCGCTGCTGCTGCCGCTGCTCGATGCGCTGGAGCAGCTGCATGCGGCGCAGTGCTTCCACCGCGACATCGCGCCCGACAACATCCTGCTGCTGCCCGACGGCCGGCCGCTGCTGCTGGACTTCGGCGCGGCGCGCCGTGTGATCGGCGACATGACGAAGGCGCTGACCGTGATCCTGAAGACGGGCTACGCACCGATCGAGCAGTACGGCGACGTGCCCGACCTGCAGCAGGGCGCGTGGACCGACCTGTACGCGCTGGGCTCGGTGCTGCACTTCGCGATCACCCGGCGCACGCCGCCGCCGGCGATCCAGCGCTTCCTCTCGGACAAGTACCAGCCGCTGGAGCGGATGGCCGGGCTGCCGTACAGCGCCGGCCTGCTGAAGGCGATCGACCGCATGCTGGCGCTGCTGCCGAAGGACAGGCCGCAGACGGTGGCCGAGCTGCGGCGGATGCTGGACGGGCCGCGCACCGAGGCAAGGCGGCAGGCAGCACCGCGCTGGCGACACGGGTGGCCTGCGGCGGCCGCCGCTGCCGGGCTGCTGGCGGCGACAGGCATCGCGGTCGGGGTGTGGCGGGCTCCCACCGAGGCGCCACTGCCGGTGGAGCCGACGGCGGCGGGAGTGGCGGCGCCTGCGGCGGAGGCACCGAACGCTGCGCTCGAAGCGCCACCGCCCGCGCCCGAACCTGCGCCGCGGCCCGTGCCCGCCGTTGCACCAGCGGCGATCCCCGCGCCGATGGTGGCCGCCGCACAGCGCGCGCCGCGCGCGACGCCCCGCGCGCCGGCTGCGCCCCCGGTGCAGCCGCGCCGCTGCGCGGACATCGTTCAACGCGTCTCGCTCGGCGAGCCGATGACGGCCGACGAACGCGACTTCCTCCAGCACCACTGCGGACAGCCATGAACACTGCCACCCCTCACCTCCTGCTCTCGCGCCGCGCCGCGCTGCTCGCTTCCACCGCGTGGCTGGCCGGCTGCGTCTCCAACCCGACCGTCAGCACCGACGAGCTGCCCTTCGACCAGGCCGCAGCCATCGCCGCTGACGGTCTCATCGCGCAGAGCCAGAAACTGCCGGCCTTCGTGGCCAAGCTGATCAACCGCGCGGTGGTCGTGGACCCGATGCTCGAGGCCGGCTCGGGCCAGCAGACGGCGCTGACCCACCAGCTCGAAGGCAAGGTCGGCGCGCGCCTGCGCGCCAGCCAGTTCGAGCTGCTGCCCTTCGAGCCGGCAAGCCTGGGAAAGGCGCAGTACCTGCTCACCGGCACGCTGGCGCGCCTGCCCCATGCCGGCGGCCGCGGCGGCCGCGCGCCGTTCCACATCAACCTGGCACTCACCGACATGAAGAGCGGCAAGGTCGTCGCGCAGGCCTCGGCTCGCGCACGCGACGATGGCCAGGACACCACGCCCACGCCCTACTACCGCGACAGCCCGGTGCTCGTGAAGGACAAAGTCGTCGACGGCTACATCCGCACCGCGCAGACGGCGCCCGGCCAGCCCGCGGATGCCGATTACTTCCAGCGCGTGAACGTGGCCACGATGATCAACGCCGCCACGCTGGCCTACAACGCCGACCGCTACCAGGAGGCGCTGGGCCTCTACCGCAATGCACTGGCCGCGCCCAGCGGCGAACAGCTGCGCACGCTCAACGGCGTGTACCTCGCCAGCTGGAAACTCGGCCGCACCAACGAGGCCGAACAGGCCTTCGGCAAGGTGGTGGCCCACGGCATCGCGAACAACAACCTCGGCGTGAAGTTCCTCTTCAACCCCGGCAGCACCGAGTTCTGGTCAGACCCGAAGGTGAGCGGGCCGTATTCCATCTGGCTGCGGCAGATCGCCAAGCATGCGGCCGGCGCCAAGGTGTGCATGAACGTGGTGGGCCACACGAGCCACACCGGGGGCGAGGCCTACAACGACAAGCTGTCGGAGCAACGAGCCGCGGTGATCCGACAGAAGCTGGTCGGCGAGGCGGCGGAGCTGGGTGCGCGCACGAAGGCGAGCGGCGTGGGGTTCAGGCAGAACATCATCGGCACGGGGACGGATGATGCGAGCGATGCGCTGGATCGGCGGGTGGAGTTCAGGATAGCGGGGTGCTAAAGCATGGTGCTCGGCTCTGCAGCAAGCACTCTGGAATGTCAAACCACACGCTCCCATACAGACCCGCGAAGGCGAAACAGATCCTTGGGACCCATGGAATAGACCGCCTCGTTGTCGTGCGATTTCAGCAAATGCAAGCAGGTTGCAGGCACGTCTTCCGGGTCGGCGAAGTTGGCGACTGGCTCCAGCCCGTCAGCCACAAGCCGCATCAGCTTATAGGCGCTGCAAACATACGTCTCCCCGCCAAAACAACAAACGTCGAGCAAGTTCTCGGTATGCCCTGAGTCGACCGGGGCCCACACGTCGCCTCGTCCGCGAACCATGCCACCGTCATAGCCCACGGCGAGAACCGTGCCGTCGGGCATGCAGCACGCGGCACTTAAATGGGTGGAGATGGGACTGTCAATTTGCCGCCAGACCTTCTCATCCCAATTCCATATTTCGCCGTGCCATCCGACCGCGTACATCTCAGAAAGTGACGTGCCGACCAAATCGTTGAAACCAGTTGCCCGGCCTTCTGGCAAGGGCAAGGATGGTCCGAAGGAAGCCCATGTTCCGTCAGGCTCCCTGCGCAAGGCCTTCCTCGCCATTCCCACTGCGAACATGGTCTCGTTGACGACGCGGAGGCGCCGCGCTTGGAATTTCTCTCCCTGAAGCAATTGACCGACATTTTCGACTTCAGCCTCCGCAACCGATTCCCAGTACTGTCCGTGCGGACCGACGGCCACGACGATTCGTCCTATCTCCTCTGGCTTGATGGAGGCCATGGAAATCGCAGGCCAATCAACACTTTCTGAATACTGTCCCCACTCTTCGCCATCCAACCCAAAGAACCCACAGACCACCCCCTGCTTACTTGTCCGTCCGTCTTCTGATTTTGCAAAGAAGAGCATGTCGTGAAATGGCGCGTAGCCGGAAAGAAATGTGGTGGTGCTGTGATCCATGGTGTTCTCCGCGAGGGGTCGGCTTGATGAAGCCTTCCTTGGGTTGCTATACAAGAAGCTAACGCTTGAACGTCTTCTTCGGCGCAAGCTGTGCAATCCTGTCCTTGCTGGCGATCTTCTTGTACTCGACGTTGGTTGTTTCAGGTGGAAGCTGCTGCTCCTGTTCGAAGTGCTGAACCAACTGATCCCGAATGCAATCCTCTGAGCACCCACATTGCTCCGCCGTCGCCTTGGCGGAAACATCGATCGCATCCTTGAGCTTCGGCGGGTTTTGACTGGCCAACGTTCCCTTCGATTTCCCCTGCGCGTCCTTCAAATCTAGATTCTGCGCGTGGTAATCGATGAGCGCATGGTTGTCTGCGTGCGTGCCTACGTGCTGCGTCATGCCTTCCAAGCAAACACAGAGCGCAGCGCCATATTTATAGCCCGACACACCATCGAAATATGTGTCGGGCGGTATGTGATTCGGCGTCTGCCCTGGACAACAACCGGCCTGGTCCTTGTTGGGCGACTTGGGACGCAGAAAGCATCGCATCGCCTTCACACACTCGTTCGCATCGGTAGTCGCCATCCGGGCTGCATTGACGGTGGCACTTTGATCCTTGCGCACAGTCGGTGCGTGGTGTGCCATCGCCGCTTTGGCATCGCTGGAGAGCGCAGCCTCCTTCGCTCTCCAGCCCGGCACCTTTTTCTGCACCCGCGCAAACTCCTTCTGCTCGTTCTCCACGGACCTACCCAAGGCGCCCGGACATTGCGGCTTGTCGCTACATGCAGTCGCGATCTTGTCCTTGTCCGTGCCGCAACTTTCGATTTTCCCCATCGCGGTCGTGGCCGCATGGACCGTGGGGGCAGCTCCGTTGGCAGGCGAGCAGGCGTGGTTGTGCGTCGTCATGTCCAGATGACGAACCACGTTCTCCCCCTCTACTTTCACATCCATCGACCAGGCGACGAAATAGACCTTTCCTTTCGTCTTGCTGTTGATCAGACCCTTCTTCGGTGCCGCCCCCGCTTCGTCCCCGGTGCTCTGTTTGAACGAGGACTTGTCTTTGAGCATGATCGACTCGCCGCAAATCTTGACCGAGGTCGACCCCTCCGTGGTATCCGAAGCCATCCCAGTGTTGGGATAGGGAATAGGCACGCCTGGCGGAGTGGCGGGCGTTTGGGGTGGCGTAAAGCAGACATCGGGAAACTGGCAAATCGACTTGCCTCCCATTGCCTTACTGGAGATTTCCTGAGAGTTCGCGAAGACCGCCATGTTGCCTAGACCGCCAAAGAAACGATCGCCGCTCGATCACCCTGATCGCCGCTAAAGTGAAACACCGTTCGCCGGCCAGGCGCATATGCATTGGCAGCCGCAGCATGGCCCATCGCGAGGCAGGCGATCCCCGCCAAGGCACCGGTTTCACCGATGGACTCGGCGGGATGCCACAACTCGAAGTCCTCTCTGCGCTTTCTGAGCAAACGGTTCAACGCAAGCGAGGCTTCCTTGAAGTAGTACTGTTCACCGGATATATCGGCGATCCGATAGTCGATCTCATGCAAATCGACCCGAGCATCATGCAGAGCTGATCGGACTGCAGTCGTTAGCCCGTTGCCCCGCAATGGATGCTCAGATCCGATATGAGCGCTCTCTACACCGAAGCCGAACCCCTCGAGTTGCAGGGCACCCTGCCCAGCCATGCCCAGCAACAACGCGCCGGCCCCTTCGCCAGCCATGAAGCCGTTTGAATTGCGCGATGTCAACAACCGATCATCTTGCTCAAAGTGACTGAGGGTCTGCCAGTTCAGCAGGCTGTCGGCAGCGGCAATCACCACGTGTGGTGTGCCTCCGTCAAGAATCATTGCACGCGCCTGCTCCAAGGCGAACGCGGCCCCGAGTTTCCCGCACGCGACCAGTCCTGATTGCGGGGAAAACCGGACACCCAGCTCGCTCTCGATGTCGGGCAAAAGACGATCGTCCAGCCCGTCCAAACGTCCCACGCGCTCTTTCTCCGCCACGCAAAGCAACAGTGGAATCGACGATAGCTGCTGTCTTGGAACATCGCCAATCACCTCCTCGATAGCCAGGACAGCCATCTTGGACAGCTTCTTGAGGCCGCGCCAGGGTGTGGCCAGAGGGACTTGGTGCGCCATGATCCATTCGCCTCCTGCGTCGATGAAGCGCGTCTGGCTCGGATTGGTTACTTTGGCGCGAATCGCCGCACATGCCGAAGGCGATGTCATACCGACGGAAGTGACGAGTCCGGATCGCAAGATCGCAATGCGCGGGGTCATCTCCGGCTACTCCTGCGCCTGGTGCTCTAGCGGCACCATCACCACGGGAACAGGGAATGCAGCCCTTTCACGTTGCTGCCACCACTCCCGCCCCTTCTTCCCCACCATCACCTGCGCAATCTCGAACATGTTCTTCTTCAGCGGCCGCGCCACGCGCCAGCTCATCGTGAAGCGCTCTTGATCAGGCTCGAACACGATGGTGTCCAACGTCGCCGTCAGGTCCTCGCGCTCGCCGCGCTTCGGGAACACATGCACCGGCGCCTCGAAGTGCGGCAGCACGAATTGCCTCAGCCCATCAGGCGTCAGGTTGACCAGCGTCACCTCCATCGGCGTTTTCGAGAACGGCACCTGCTGGTCCGGCGGCGCGGCCTGGAAGTAGCGTTCATCGAAGTCCTGAGGCAGGAATGGGAACACGTCGTCCAGCCATTGCTGGTCGTAGGTGCCGGCGAATTCGTAGCGTCCAGCCCAGCCACGGCCGACAGGGCCGAAGGCCATCGGTTTGTATTTGTCGGCGGGCCACGTCACTGCCTGGCGGGGTTCTTCGGTGTTGGGCAGAGGCGTGCCGTCGATCCAGGCATTCTTCAGGTGCTTGCGAAAGCCTCGGCCTACCGGGTTGGCCATGTAGGCGTCATGCTCTGCCGGATCTTCCGACGCCTGGTCGACGCCGCCGAAGGCCACGTCGTACGAGATCGGCTGCTGCACGAAAGCCTGCGGCGGTGTAGCGCGGATGCCGGTGAGGCCCGCATCCCACGCCCGGTCTCCAACCACGTCGAATCGCTTGGCCATCGGGCCGATGCGCAAGCCCACTTCGACGCGCGTCGTCGGCCGGCCACCAGGAGCATGCGCGCTGCCGAGCAGCAGCGCGTCGCAAGCGCGCTTGCGCGGCGCGAAGTCCACTTCGTAGACCGGCGCGCTGTAGCCCGGCGCGCCGGTGAAGGTATCGGCCATCACCAGCGGCAGTTGTTCATCGTGTAGGCGCACCTGCTCGCCCGGCTTGGGCAGCACGAAGGTACCCTTGATCACGACGACCAGCAGTTCGCGTCCGCTGGGCTCCAGGCCCATCGTGTAGCCGGCCACCATGCGGGTGGCGTTGATCAGCTCCATCGCTTCAGTTCAGCTGCACCGAGCCGCCTTTGATGCGGTTGACACCGGTGGACCGGCTCAGCACGTAAGCGCCCTCGATCAGCACCTTGCCCGCCCGCGTCAGCGTGATGCTGGCCTTGCCGCAGCGCAGGACCAGCTGCTGCGTCGCGTTGACAACGAGGCGCTCGCCATCCGCATCCACCTGCACCTGCTCCGGCTTCTTGTGCTGCGGCCAGCCTTCGCTGCCGCGCAGCACACCCAGCACGATGGGCCGCGACGGATCACCGCCTTCGAACGCCAGCAGCACCTGCTGCCCGATGTGCACCGCATGCAGGTCGACCACCGCGCGTGCGCGCAGTACCGCGCCCCCAGGCTGCGCCGGGTCGATCACCATCGGCGTGCGGCCTTCGTCGGCAAAGGCGACCAGCTCGCTCACCTGCACGCCCAGGCCCGGCACCAGCGCGCCGGCGGCCCATGCCTCGAATTGCTCTCTGCCACTCATGATGTCCTCGCCTAGGTGTCAGTCAGTTGTGCAAGATCTTCGAACCCTTCATCACGATGTCGCTCGACGCCTTGGCGTGGATCTTTCCTGAGCCGTCGACCGTGATGTCCTTGCCGTTGATCTGGATCGTGCCGTCGTTCTTCATCGTGATGCTGGCCTTGCCCGTCTTGATGGTGACGGAATCGCCCGCATCGATGACGAGGTTCTTGCCCACCTTCAGCGAATCGTCCTGCGTGATGGAGGTGGTGCGCGCCTTGCCCACGCTGGTGGTCTGGCCACCGCCTACCGTGAGGCTGCGGTCGGCGCCGATGGTGTTGGTCTGCTTGGCGCCGATGTCGTTGCTCTGGTTCACGCCCACGCTGGTGGATTGATTCAGCCCCACCGTGATGCTCTGCGCCGCGCCCACCGCCACCACCTGCGCGGCGCCGATCGCGATCTCCTGCGCGGCGCCCACGGCGATGGTCTCGTTGATGCCGACGCTGTGCGTGCGCTGCAGCGCCACCGTGGCGGTCTCGCTCGCGCTCACGGTGATGGTTCGGTTGCCGGTGATGCTGATCGTCTCGTTGCCGCCCACGCTCTCAGTGCGGTTGGCCGTGATCGAGATGGTTTCGTTGGCACCGACGTCTTCGGTGCGGTTGGCGCCGATGCTGATCTTCTCGTTGCTGCCGACTTTTTCGGTGCGGTCGACGCCGATCGTGATGGTTTCGTTGTTGCCGACCGTCTCGGTGCGGTCGTGCTTGACGTTGGTGGTCTCGTCGTTGTCGATGTTCTTCTTGCGGTCATGGCCGACCCAGTGGGTCTCGTCGTTCTCGACCTCGATGTCCTGGTTCTTCTCGGCGTGCAGCCACAGCTGTTCGCTGCCCTTCTTGTCTTCGAAGCGGATCGCGTTGGCATTGGCATACGCGCCGCCCTTGCTCGAGCGCGTGAGGAAGCCGCTCTGCGTGGCATTGGCGGGCAGGTCCCAGGGCGGCAGGTTCTCGCCGTTGTAGGTGCGGCCGATGATCAGCGGCGCATCGGGGTCGCCTTCGAGGAAGCTGACCACCACCTCCTGCCCGATGCGGGGGATGTGGATGCCGCCGAAGTTGGAGCCTGCCCACGGATAGGCCACGCTGACCCAGCATGAGCTCTTTTCGTTGCGCTGGCCGCGCCTGTCCCAGTGGAACTGCACCTTCACGCGGCCGTACTTGTCGGTGAAGATCTCTTCGCCGCCCGGGCCGGTGACGGTGGCCGTCTGCGGGCCGCCGACGCGCGGCTTGGGCGTGCGGCGCGGCGGGCGGAACTGCTGGCTGGCCGCGATGGCGTTGAAGCTGCAGGCCAGCAGCTCCTCGCTGTCGCCGGCTTCATGCGTGGGCTGCTTCACCTCGAGCGTGGTGCCGGTCACGAGGTATTGCGCGTTCTGGTCGTCGCGCGGGTGGCGCGCCAGCTTGAGCAGGCTGCCGGTGCGCACGCCCTGCGCGTTGGTGCCCGCCTCGAACACTTCGAAGCGGCTCTGGATCTCGTCGAGCCTGTCCTCGGCGTACTGCGAGCCGTCCGAGGTCTTGATGTAGCCGCCGGGATAGTCGAACACCTCGCCATCCGAGAGGTCGTAGCTGCGCGCGCGCGCCTGCTGGGTCAGCAGCGAGGCCGAGGGGCGCTCGAAGTCGTAGTCGGTGATCACCACCTTGCCCGACTTCACCGCGCGCGACAGCGACCATTGGCTCACGTACTCGAGCTCGGGCGGTACCTGGCTGGCGTTGCCGTAGAAGGGCAGCGAGTCGCAGCCGGGCGCCGCATCGTGCCCGCTGGCCGAGTCGCACAGCACCAGCTTGTGCTCACCCTCGGCATGCTCGAAATACCAGTAGATGCCCTCATGCTCGAGCAGCCGCGCGACGAAGTTGAAATCCGTCTCGCGGTATTGCACGCAGTAGTTCCACTGCCGATAACTGCGAAAGAGCTTGGTCTCCACGCGCGCGACCGGGTGATCGTCGAACACCGACTTCACGATGTCGGGCACTGTCATCTCCTGGAAGATGCGGCAATCGGCGGTGCGCGTCAGCAGCCACAGCCAGGGGCGCAGGGTCATCTCGTAGACGAAATACTTGCCCTCGAATCCACCCTGGCTGAAATGCGTGACATACGCGTTGAGCGGGCGCTTGGCATCGTCGCGGAAGGCCAGCGTCAGCGTGACGGGCTTGCCCAGCAGGTCATCGGGCGAGATGTCCTTCTTCTCGCTCAGCAGAACGAGCTTGGCCTCGCCGAGATCGCTCAGGCCCTCACGCCACACGCACGACTGCACCCGAAGCAGATCGTCGGCGAGCGGCGTCTTGAGCAGGCAAGGGCTTGGCATGCTCCGACGGTAGCGGGGAGCATGGGCGGGGCGAAAGGGACGAAAGTCATTTGGAGGTTGGAGCGCTGCAAGGCCCTGGGCAGCCGGGCCTTGCCGAACGAGTGGTGGTGGGCAAAGAAGAATTCATCCGTGCCCCACAGCGAATGGTGCCGCACGGCTGCGAGCGGGCTGGCCGAACCAAACCCCAAAACAACAAGCTCAACAAGCACTGCTGATCGTCAACCGGACAACACGCCCCTGAGCATCCCGCCGCACCCGCGCCTGGCACTGGCAGACCTCGCCCCGCGACACGGTATCGATGGCCCCACCTTCAGCCGGCAGCGTCTCGCGCCGGCTCCAGTCGATGCCGCAGCCCTCTTCGCCGAAGCTCCACAGCTCGGCCCGCGCCAGCACCAGCGTCGGCTCCTCCGCCAGTGGCGCAGACAACCCGGCCTGCTGCTCGACGAACTCGATGCTCGCATCGCGCGTCGCACGCAGCGAGCCGCCGTTGCGGAAGCGATAGCGCAGCTCCACCGTGGAGCGCTCGCGCCGCATGGTGCACGAGGCCACGCCCGAGCCGCTGCCGGCCGCCGCGAACATCGGCCCCGCCTCGACCACGCGCTGGAACTCGCCCGCCGGCTTCAGGCCCACCGGCACCATGCCGTCCGCGTCGGCCTGAAGGCAGGCCGCGAAAGACGACCCCGGTATGCCGGCTCCGGGCGGCTCATCCATCGTTGCAGTGCAGCCCGCCAGCACGGCCACGCACCACACCCCGATCCCGCGCATCCACTGCTTGTACTGCATACCCCCATTGGACGGGCGTGCCCGGCTCATCCGCAACTCCCCGAATGAGTGCCATGCCCGGTGGGGATTGCGGCTTTGTTCACAAACTCAGTCGAATGCGTAGTCGAAGTCGCCGTTCTCCACGCTCAGCGCGACGCGGCTCACAGCGCGGCCTTCATGCAGGCGCGTGAGGTATTCACGGCTGATGCGCGGCAGCACGGTGTTGGTGAGGATCGCGTCGATCACGCGGCCGCCGCTTTCCACCTCGTTGCAGCGGCTGACCACCAGCTGCACCACATCGTCGCCGTAGGTGAACGGCACGCCATGGTTCTCCTGCACGCGCTTCGCGATGCGGCCCAGCTGCAGCCGCACGATCTGGCTCATCATCTGCTCGTTGAGCGGCATGTACGGCACGGTGACGATGCGCCCCAGCAGCGCCGCGGGAAACACCTTGAGCAGCGGCTCGCGCAGCGCCTTGGCGATGCCCTCGGGCTCGGGCATCAGCTCCGGGTCCTTGCACAGCTTCATGATCATCTCGCTGCCGGCGTTGCTGGTCAGCAGGATGATCGTGTTCTTGAAGTCGATGTAGCGGCCCTCGCCGTCTTCCATCCAGCCCTTGTCGAAGACCTGGAAGAAGAGCTCGTGCACATCGGGGTGGGCCTTCTCCACCTCGTCGAGCAGCACCACGCTGTAGGGCCGGCGCCGCACCGCCTCGGTGAGCACGCCGCCCTCGCCATAACCCACGTAGCCCGGCGGCGCGCCCTTGAGCGTCGAGACCGTGTGCGCCTCCTGGTACTCGCTCATGTTGATCGTGATCACGTTCTGCTCGCCGCCATACAGGGCTTCGGCCAGCGCGAGCGCGGTCTCGGTCTTGCCGACGCCCGAGGTGCCGCACAGCATGAACACGCCGATCGGCTTGCTCGGGTTGTCGAGCCGCGCGCGCGAGGTCTGGATGCGGCGCGCGATCATCTCCAGCGCATGCTGCTGGCCGACGACGCGCTGGTTCAAGGTATCGGCCAGCCTGAGCACGGCCTCGACCTCGTTCTTGACCATGCGGCCCACGGGGATGCCGGTCCAGTCCTGCACCACGCTGGCCACGGCCTGCTCGTCGACGGTCGGCAGGATCAGCGGCGAGTCGCCCTGCAGCTCGTGCAGTTGCGTTTGCAGGCCGGAGAGCTCCTTCAGCAGGGGCTCGCGCTCCGCGGGCTTCAGGTCGGGCCGGCCCTCTTCGCCGCGCAGCAGCGCGCGGATCTCGAGGGTGCGGTCGACCACGCCCTTCTCCTGGCTGAAGCGTTCTTCCAGCATCGAGAGCCGCGTGTGCTCCTCGTCGAGCGAAGCCGCCACCTTGCGCCGGCGTTCGGCCACGTCGATACCGATCGCGCCTTCGCGCTGCACGATCTCCTGCTCGATCTTCAGCGCATCGATGCGGTGCCGGCAATCCTCCAGCTCCGGCGGCGTCGCATGCTGGCTGATCGCCACGCGGGCGCAGGCTGTGTCGAGCAGGCTCACCGCCTTGTCGGGCAGCTGGCGCGCCGGGATGTAGCGGTGAGACAAGCGCACCGCCGCCTCGATGCCTTCGTCCAGCAAGGCCACGCGGTGGTGCTTCTCAAGGATGGAGGCCACGCCGCGCAGCATCAGCACCGCGCGCTCCTCGCTCGGCTCGCCGACCTGCACCACCTGGAAGCGCCGCGTCAGCGCCGGGTCCTTCTCGATGTGCTTCTTGTACTCGGCCCAGGTGGTCGCGGCGATCGTGCGCAGCTTTCCGCGCGCCAGCGCCGGCTTCAGCAGGTTGGCCGCGTCGCCGGTGCCGGCCGCGCCGCCCGCGCCGATCAGCGTGTGCGCCTCGTCGATGAACAGGATGATGGGCTTGGCCGAGGCCTGCACCTCGTCGATCACCGAGCGCAGCCGGTTCTCGAACTCGCCCTTCATGCTGGCGCCGGCCTGCAGCAGGCCGATGTCCAGCGCGTAGAGCGACACATCCTTCAGCTGCGGCGGAACGTCGCCCTGCGCGATGCGCAGCGCGAAGCCCTCGACCACCGCCGTCTTGCCGACACCGGCCTCGCCGGTGAGGATGGGGTTGTTCTGCCGCCGCCGCATCAGGATGTCGACGATCTGGCGGATCTCTTCGTCGCGGCCGGCGATGGGGTCGATCTCGCCGTTGCGGGCGCGCTCGGTCAGGTCGACCGCATAGCGCTTCAGCGCCTCCTGCTTGCCCATCGCGGCCGGCGAGATCGCGCCGCTGGCCTCGCCGGGCTCGGCGCGCCCATCGGTGGCCTGCATCCGCTGCTCGGGCGAGCCTTCCAGCACGCGCGCGAAGTTGTCGACCAGGTCGTCGACCTTGATGCGGTCGAACTGCTTCGAGATCGACAGCAGCGCATTGCGCATCGAGGCGGTCTTCAGCAGCCCGACGATCAGGTGCCCGGTGCGCACCTGTGGCTCGCCGAACATCAGCGAACCGTAGACCCAGCCGCGCTCCACCGCGTTCTCCACCCAGCTCGACAGGTCGGTGATCGAGGTCGCGCCGCGCGGCAGCCGGTCGAGCGAGGCGGTGAGATCGGCGGCGAGCTGCGAGGCGTCGAGCCCGTAGTGCTTGACGAGGCGGTGCAGGTCGGAATCCTGCGTGTTGAGGATCTGGTACAGCCAGTGCTGCAGCTCGACGAAGGGGTTGCCGCGCAGCTTGCAGAACACCGTGGCGCCCTCGATGGCCTTGTAGGCCAGCGGGTTCAGCTTGCCGAACAGCGCGGTGCGTGAGATCTCGGTCATGTCGTTGCTCCAGCGGGCTTGAGCAGGGATGAGCCGTGCGGCCGCAGGCGCAAGTCGCCGCGGTCGTGCGGATGAGGCTGGCGGCCGGCACGGCCGCTCCACGAGGTGAGGCCCAGGCGCAAGCCGGCCTTGGGCTGCGGCGCCGGCACTTCGTCGGCGCGCAGGATCAGTTGCACGTCCCAGCGCAGGTCCAGCCCCACGTACTGCCGCACCCAGTCGTGCAGCGGCTTCCACGCGTCGCCATCGGGCAGGAAGCGCTGGTACTGCGCCAGCGTCAACGGCCCGAGCGCGATGCGGAACTTGTACTGTCGGTCCCACAGCTTGCTGCCCGCGCTGGCGTTGCAGCCCAGCCGGGCCAGCGCGGCGCCCACGCGCTCGGGGCGGTTGCGCGCATGGCCCAGGCGGCTGCGGTCTTCCGCCTCCACCGGCAGCCAGTGCGGCACATGCTGGACGATGCGCACCGGCACGCCGAAATGCAGCGAGAGGATCTTGGCGAGCCCCTCGGGATGCCGGCTGCGCCCGCCCAGCAGGCCGGCGTGGAAGAGCCGCGCGCTCTGCGGTAGCGAATCGTCCGGGCGCAGCACGCCGTCGAGGCCCACCGAGGCCCCCAGCCAGGCGGCATAGCGGTCATCGGCCGGCCTGTCGTGCTGCACGGTCGGCTGGCCCTGCGCCCAGGCGCGATAGAACAGCGAGAGCAGCCGGTGATGGAACACATCGAGAAAGCGCGCCAGCGTCGGGTCGTTGCGCTGGCGCAGCCGCTCGCGTGCGTATTCGGTCAGGTGCAGCGGCATCGGCCCCTGCGGCCCGAGCAGCCCGAAGAAGCGCACGCCCAGCCGCGGCACATTCGGGCCGCGCGTGAAGCTGGCCAATGCGGCCGGCGCGAAATCGAGCTCCGGTTCCTGGCCCAGGCGCAGCGCCTCCTGCGAAGGCCGCAGCGCGCGGCCGAAGCGCGGCGCCTCGGGCGACAGGCCCTCGATGCGGCGCAGCAGCGCGAAGAAATCGTGCGCCCAGGGCTCGGCCTCCACCTGGTCGAACAGCGCCTGCAGCGCCGCGGCCCGGGCTGTCATGCCATGGCCTCCATCGCGATCCGCGGGCTCCAGCGTTTCACCTCGCCGCGCTGCATCGACTTCAGCTGCAGCTGCGTGAAGGTGTTGATCGCCGCATGGCGCGCGAAGTAGCGCTCCAGCACGCTGCCGAAGAGAAAGGCGCTGCTGCCCTGGAAGGCCAGCTCATCGAGCTCGAGCGCGATCTCGATGCCGGTGCCGAAGGTCAGCGGCCCGCTGAACGGCAGCCGCCGCACCACGGAGCGCGCCTGCACGCTGCGTACGCCGTCGACCTGGCGCTGCCACGCGGCATCCTCCGGCGGGCCGTAGAGCGAGAGCAGGCGCCGCAGCGTCACCGCGGCCTGCTGCGGCTCTTCGTCGGCCCACGGCAGCTGGTTCAGCGTGAGCAGGCTCACGAGGCTCCAGCCGATCTCGCCCACCGGGCGGCGGCTCATCGGCCGCGTGGGCCCGCGCAGGGCATCCACCCGCAACACCGGCCCCGGCGCATCGAGCTTCCACAGCGGCTCGGCGCCGGCGCTGCCGTTGTGCGGCAGCAGCGCCGGCAGGTCGCGGTTGGTGACCCAGGCCGAGACCGAGAGCTGGCGGATGTCTTCCCGGTAGGGCGCATGCCGCGGATCCACCAGCGAGAGGAACACCTCCTCGCCGATGTACGACGAGCGCGGCCCGTGCTCCTTTTGCCGCGGCGACAGCAGCCGCGGCTCGCGGCGCGCGGTGTAGAAGCCCGGCGCGTCGCGTGGCGCCTCGTGGTAGGTGGCATACAGCGGCAGGAAGGCCTGCCGCCCGGCCTTGCCGCTGCCGAAGCCCACCACCGATTGCAGGCTGTGCACCTCGTAATCCATCGGCCGGGTGCGGTCGGGCACCACGTGGTATTCCCAGCTGCCGGTGCCGAGCTGGATGCGATCGAGCCGCTTTGGAAAGAGGTTGATCGCGGGCGTGCAAAAAAGCGCGAGGCTCCTGGCGTCCACCAGCGATTCGAGCGCAGGATCCCCGCGAGAAAACAGCAACACCAGCTCGACCTCGTCGGTGTTCACACGCGCGAGGCGCGCCGCGAGGTCGGTGATCTCGAAGAACAGCAGGCGCTGCGGCATCGCCGCCACCTCCTGCAGCAGCCGGCAGCCCGAGAAGCTGCGGTGCAGCTCGGGCAGCAGCGCCTCGTCGCCCGAAAAGCCCAGCGGCTGCAGGCTCTCGGGCCCGCGCCACTGCGCCAGCGCCGGGGCGGGCGCCGTGCTGACCCAGCTGCCCAGCGCGCTGCCGAGCACCAGCTCGTGCAAGCGGAACGCCACGTCGTCGGGCGCGCTGATGTAGAGCGCCAGCCGGTCCAGGCGCAGCTGGTCGAACGAGATGCCGCCGCCGGTGCGCAGGCGGATGCGCAACCCGCCCTTGGCCCCCAGCGCCGGCGGCAGCTGTTTCAGCGGCAGGTCGGGCGCGTAGCTGAAGTACTGCGCGCTCACCAGCTCGATCGGCCACAGCGTGACCGCATGCGCGGTGCGGAACTCGCAGCGCGTGTCCTGCCCGCGCGGCAGCGCCGATTCCAGCGCGGCGCCGCGCGGCACCGGGTAGCCCTTGATCAGGTTGGGGTCGGTGGTGTCGACGCCGAAGCGCGCCACCAGCATCGATGGCACCGGCGCCAGGAAGTTCGGGTAGATCGACTCGAGCAGGTGCGCGATCAGCCGCGGCTGCTCGGCCTCGAGCTTCAGCTGCACGCGGGCCGTGAGGAAGGCAAAGCCCTCGAGCAGGCGCTCGACGTAGGGGTCGGCGACCTCGGCGCCCTCCATCCCGAGCCGCGACGCGATCTTGGGGAATTCGCGCGCGAACTCCGCGCCGACCTCATGCAGGTGGGTCAGCTCATCGGAGTAGAGGCGCAGTAGCCGCGGGTCCATGGATCACTCGAACCGACCGTCTACGACAGCGACTCCAGATACGACTTCTGGTTCTTCGTGAGGTAGGTCTTGTACTCGGCAACGCCGCTCGCCTCGAAGGGAAGATTCTCAAGGGGCGGACACTTGCGGAACTCGGCGGTTGCCACGGACTTGTGAAGATCGTAGTCCGGCATCGTCTCGTAGATCACGCCGTTGTACTCGATCCACATGTGTTCCGGCGCCTTCTGATGACGACGAAAGCCGCCGTAGACGATGATCTGTTCTTCCGTGACATCGGATTGGCGAGCTGCTTCGACCAAGGCCTTGAGGGCCGCGTTCCTGCTTTCCTTGTTGTTCGCCACGACGAGTAGCTTGGCCTTGGCTGCATACAGCTCATTGACCTCCTTGGCGGTGTCGTCATCGTCGTACCCGTCGATGGCCCAGACGTGGCAGGCAATATCTTTGAAAGGCATGGGGACTCCCTTTGATCGATAGACAAACGGCAGCGTGTCAGCGCAACGCCGATGCGGCATCTCGCACCTCGACCTGCCCCGCCTCCAGGTCCAGCTGCGTGCGCAGCAGGATCTCCAGCGGCACCGGCTGCGACCACAGGTGGCCGCGGATCTCGAATTCGATGACGTTGTGCGTGTCGAGCACGCTGGTCGCTTCGAGCGCGCGCACCTCGAGCGTGTCGGCCAGGATGCGCGGCTCGTAGCGCACGATGGCTTGGCGGATGGCCTTCTCGAGCACGCTGACGTCGACCTTCGAGGCGAGCTGGCCCGACAGCGCAGGCAGGCCGAAATTGAGCACGCTGCCCGCGAGCTGCGGGTTCGTCTCGGCCACCTTGCCCAGCGGCTGCACCGCGTTGAACAACCAGCCCAGGTCGCGCAGCACCGCCTGGCGCAGCTGGCCCTTGGACATCACGCGCTGGTCTTCGGCTTCTTCGCGGTGGTGCGGGTCGTCGTCGGTCAACCGGTCGAGCAGCGCCGGCTGCAGGCGGTCCTTCAGGTTGGCGGTCACGGCCTCAGCTCGATGCTGCGCACATCGAGCAGGGCCTGCTCGCCCGCATCAGTGGCCAGCACCCGCTGGCCGGCACCGGCGAACTGCTCGGTCGACAGCGCCACCCATTCGGTGCGCCGCGACATCCACACCCGCTCGTCTTCCCACATCGTGCTGCCCGGGTAGCGCGACGGAATCAGCGCCACCGACTCGCCGCCGTTGGGGAAGCTCAGGTGCGCCGGCACCCACACCAGGTCGCGCAGGTCTTCGGGCGCCTCGATCTGCACCCGGCTCAGCGCGCCGAAAGGCACCCAGCAGTAGCGCCCGTTGACGATCGCCTCCAGCACCGGGCCCAGGCGCGAATCGGCATCGCAGATCCATTCGAAGGGCTGGCCATTCAGCGTGCCGGCGGTCGTCTCGGCCTGCTCGAACGCCTGCTCGCGCAGCGCGTGCGCCGCGGTGCGGTCGCCGCCGGCATCGGACTGCAGCGCCTGCACCAGCAGCGCCACCCATTCCTTCGGCTGGCCCAGCACCATCGGCGAGGTGCGGCCGGCGAACACCGCCTCGCGCACCAGCTCGCACCTCAGCGCCTCGCGGTAGGTGTTCACCATCGCGAGCGCCGCCGCATCGAGCTCGCCGCACAGCTCGAGCTGCGTCGCGGCACGCTGCCACTGCCCCGCCACCGCCATCAGCTGGAACAGCAGCACGCGCAGCTTCGCATCCTCGGGGCGCGAGCGGGCCTGCTGCTGGGCCAGCGCAAGCGCTTCGGCGGGCCGGCCGCCCGCGACCAATTCCTCGACTTCATTCATGTCAAGTCATCCATGAAGCTGTGGCTGGCGCCGAGTTGGCCGCTGGCGCTTTGCAGGCGGTATTCGGCCGCCACCTTCTGGAAGCTCAGCACCACCTTCTCGACCGGCGTGCCGCTCGCATCCGTCTCGATGTCGTAGGCCGCGACGCGGGCCTTCTCGAGCGTGATCGAGAAGAAGTCCTCCTGCTCGCCGCCGGCCTTGCGCAGCGTGAGCTTGGCGTTGCGCACTTCGTCGTTGGTGGCCACCGCGCTCATCAGCGCGGTGCTCGCGGTATCGAGCCGCTTCAGCAGCACCAGGTTGCGGTAGCTGCGGCGGCCGGTCTGCTGCGCGGCCACCGCGTCGCCGCCCGCGCCCACGCCCCAGCTGAAGCCGAGCAGCACGATGTCGTCCTTGTGGCCCGCGGCCACCGATTCGCCCTTGACCTTGCCCGCCCGCTTGAGCGTCAGGTCGAGGTACATGTCGGCGCTGCGCGAGGCAGCGGCATCGACCGGAGGGATTCCGCCGAGGTTCGCTGCCATCGCGTGCTCCGTGGGTGATCCGCGTCAGCGGGTTTCGGTGCTGGCGGTGTTCCAGCCGAACTTGACGGCGCCGCCGAGCGCGCCCTTCTCGTCCTGCGGCTTGTATTCGAACTCGATGTCGGCATAGCTCATTGCCACGCTCTCCGAGATCTCGCCGCCGCTGGAGGCCGAGGGCGCCACCGAGGTGACGAGCACCTGCTTCAGCGTGACCTTCAGGAAATCGAGCTGGCCTTCACCGGCCTTGCGGCAGGTGATGACCGCCTGGTCGAAGTGCTTGCCACTGGCGCAGCTCTTGGCGAGCACCGGCGAGGCCTTGTCGTAGTAGTGCGCGAAGACCAGCTGGCCGGGGATGCCCTTGCCCTTGCCCGAGCCGGTGCCCATGGCGGCGGTGCTTTCCTGGCGCACGTCCCACGACCAGGCGAGCAGGTCGATCTCGCCCTTGTGGTCCTTGTGGGTCGATTCGCCGTCCACGCCGGCGATCTTGAGGTGGGTGTCGATGGTCATGATGAAACGCTCCTTGGATGGTGATGTGAGGGCTGGTGGCCTTCTCGAAATTCAATGCAGGGTCAGGCTTGCGTGCTTCACGCTTGTTTTTGTGACGGCAGCTTGGACACCAGCCGCAGGGACACGGTGAGTCCCTCGAGCTGGTAGTGCGGCCGCAGGAAGAACTTGGAGCTGTAGTAGCCCGGGTTGCCCGGGATCTCCTCGACCGTCACCTCGGCCGCGGCGAGCGGCTTCTGCGACTTGGTCACTTCCGACGAGTTGGCGGGGTCGCCATCGACGTAGTTCATGATCCACTTGTTGAGCCACTTCTCCATGTCGGCGCGCTCCTTGAACGAGCCCACCTTGTCGCGCACGATGCATTTCAGGTAGTGCGCGAAGCGGTTGCAGGCAAAGAGGTAGGGCAGGCGCGCGGCCAGGTTGGCGTTGGCGGTGGCGTCGGGGTCGTCGTATTCGAAGGGCTTCTGCAGCGACTGCGCGCCGATGAAGGCCGCGAAGTCGGAGTTCTTGCGGTGCACCAGCGGCATGAAGCCGTTCTTCGCGAGCTCGGCCTCGCGCCTGTCGCTGATCGCGATCTCGGTCGGGCACTTCATCGCGACGCCGCCTTCGTCGGTCGGGAAGGTGTGCGCCGGCAGCCCCTCGACCGCGCCCCCCGACTCCACGCCGCGGATTCGCGTGCACCAGCCGTAGAGCTTGAACGAGCGGTTGATGTTGACCGCCATCGCATAGGCCGAGTTGGCCCAGGTGTAGCTGCCGTGGTCGCCGCCGGCGGTTTCTTCCTCGAAGTTGAACTCCTCCACCGGGCTGGTCTTGGCGCCGTAGGGCAGCCGCGCGAGGAAGCGCGGCATCGCCAGGCCGATGTAGCGCGCGTCGTCCGACTCGCGCAGCGACTTCCACGCCGCGTATTCCGGCGTGGTGAAGATCTTGGTCAGGTCGCGCGGGTTGGCCAGCTCCTGCCAGGAGCTCATCTGCATCAGCGAGGGGTTGGCCGCCGCGATGAAGGGCGCGTGCGCCGAGGCGGCCACCTTGCTCATCTCGCCGAGCAGCTCCACATCGGGCGGGCTGTGGTCGAAGTAGTAGTCGCCCACCATGCAGCCGAAGGGCTCGCCGCCGAACTGGCCGAACTCCTCCTCGTAGACCTTCTTGAACAGCGGGCTCTGGTCCCACGCGGTGCCCTTGTAGCGCTTGAGCGTCTTGCCGAGCTCGGCCTTCGAGATGTTCATCACGCGGATCTTCAGCATCTCGTCGGTCTCGGTGTTGTTGACGAGGTGGTGCAGCCCGCGCCAGGCGCTCTCGATCTGCTGGAAGTCGGCGTGGTGCAGGATCGCGTTGACCTGCTGCGAGAGCTTCTTGTCGAGCTCGGCAATCATCGATTCGATCGACATGATCACGTCGCTGCCGATCAGCTGGGTCTGCGACAGCGCCTGCTGCGCCAGCGTCAGCACCGCCGCTTCGACGGCCGTCTTCGCGTCGTCGGTCTTGGGCTTGAACTCGCGGTTCAGCAGCGCGGCGAGTTCGTTGCCTTCGTATTCGATGCCGCTCAGCGCGGAAGAAGGCTGGACGAGGGTGTCTTCGGCCATGGTGGGTCTCCGCTTGGTCAGGGGGCGTTATTGGTTTTCCTGCGCGGCCTTGGGCTGCGCGGCGGCCAGCGACTTCAGCAGCGCCTCGTCCTTGATCACCTTGGCGATCAGGCCTTCGGCGCCGGTCTTGCCGTCCATGTAGGTGATCAGGTTGGCGAGCTGCTGGCGCGCCTCGAGCAGCTGCTTCAGGCCGTCCACCTTGCGCGCCACCGCGGCGGGCGAGAAGTCGTCCATGCTCTCGAAGGTGATGTCGACCATCAGGTTGCCCTCGCCGGTGAGCGTGTTGGGCACCTGGAAGGCCACGCGCGGCTTCATCGCCTTCATGCGGGCATCGAAGTTGTCGACGTCCACGTCGAGGAACTTGCGGTCGGCCACCGGCGGCAGCGGCTCGGTCGGCTTGCCCGACAGGTCGGACAGCACGCCCATCACGAAGGGCAGCTGCACCTTCTTCTCGGCGCCGTACAACTCCACGTCGTACTCGATCTGCACCCGCGGCGCGCGGTTGCGGGCGATGAACTTCTGGCTGCTGGTTGCCATGGGACGGGCTCCTTCCGTGGGAACGTGATCACTCGCTGCCGGTGCCGGCGAGCCTTTCGATCTGGTTGAGGCCATCCGGGACGAGGTCGCGGATGATGTCGACGAAGTTCTTGGTCATCAGCCGCTGCGCGCGACGGATCAACAGCGGCGCCGGGTGGCTGGGCTCGTTGCGCTCGATCCACTCGCACACGCGCTGCAGCGCGGTGATCGCGTCTTCACGCGAGCCGATGCTGCCCATCAGCATCGCGCGCGCCGTGGCCGTGGGTGCCTGCGCGCCGGCGCTGGTGTCGGGCTCCGCGGGGACGCTGCCCTGTGCGCGGCGTCCGGCTTCGGCGACGTGCTGCACGAGCTTGCGCAGCGGTGCGAAATCCGGGCCTTGCGCGGGCGCGCGCTGGTCGATCACCGAGACGATGGCCTGCACCGCCTGCAGCCCGGCCTGCAGCTGCGCGGGCAGCTCGGGGGTGCGGGTGACCGCGGAAGCGAGCGCATCGACCAGGCCCTGTTCAGTCGGCATCGCCTCGCCGGGTGCCGCGTCGGCGCGACCGAGCGCCAGCTCCACGTCGCGCACGCTGGGGCCGCCGCGCGCGCCGGTGAGCGTGGCCGCACGCAGGTCGTTCAGGCCTTCGATGTGCACCAGCGGCATCAGCGCATTCAGGCGCGCGGTGGGGTCGTTGCCGTCGCTCGCGTCGAGCTGCGGATGCACATGCTCCCAGTGCTGCTCGAGCAGGCCCTGCACCAGCTGGAGCCCGCGCACCGCGCCGGCCCAACCGTCGGTGCGGGCCGCGCTGCGCGTGAGCCACACGGCCAACCGCAGATCGCGGGTGCGCTCGGCGAGCTTCAGCGCCTGCTCCCTCACCGCGGGCCAGTCGGGCTCTTCGGCGGGGATCACCGTGTCGCCGTATTGCTGCTCGGCTCGGCCGGCGCCGGCCTCCTGCAGGGCCAGGAACGCAGGGTCGTACTCGAGGTCGGCGCCGCAGGGGGCGTCGCCCGCAAGGGGTGACAGGAGCGACTCCAGCGCGAAGTCAGGCATACGGGGCTCGGCACGATCGGTGTGTTTGGTGCAGGCCACTCTATGTGTCTGGTGCCTGGCGCACAGTGGCCGAAAGTCATTTCGCGCCGGCCCCGGCGTCCCCTGTTTTGGGGAGCGGTACGATGCGCCCCGCCATGAACCACCGCACCCTTTTCGCCGCAGGCTTGGTCCTGTCGGCCGCCGCCTCCCTCGCCTGCGCGCAGGCGCGCGACCTGCCGCGCACCGACCCCGATCGCGCCGCCATCCTCGATGCGGCACGCGGCGATCAGGCCAACATCCGCTTCGTCGTGAAGGATCTCGTCAAGTTCGGCCCGCTGGCCTACCTCTGCGCGCTGGTCAGCGAAGGCGGCGAGCTGCGCCGCACCGACGAATCGATCGAGGTCTACCAGTACGGCGTGATCCGCACCGACGGCCGCTGGCGCGCGATGGAGGTGGGCGCCGGCTTCACCGATTCGTCGCGCAAGGTGCCGTGCGACACCGAAGAAGGCACCGTCAGCTCGGAGGACGACATCCGCTCGCTGCTGAAGCGGCTCGGGCAGGAGGCAGTGCAGCGCGAGCTGGACTTCGCGTTCTCGGCCCAGCTGCCGCCGCCGATGTTCGCCGAGCTGGCGCGCGGCGGCATCGTCACCACGGTCGACATCGAGCATCCGAAGCAGCCGTTCAGCCTCGACCAGCTGAAGTTCGCGGTCGAGAAATGCAGCGGCGCCGGCTGCCAGGCGGCGCAGAAGGAGGCCTACGCCGCGTTGAAGACCTGGGAGGCCGATGCCGGCCTGAGCTCGCTGGTCTGGGAGAACTGCCGTTATGGCCTGCGTGTCTTCAGCATGACGGCCATCCGCGACTGCGTGGCGCAGAACATCGGCCGCCCCCAATGCCGGCCGCACCTGGAATACCCGAAGGACACCAAGCTGATCGACGCCTGCGTCAGCGGCCTGCGAAAGACCTGCCACGCGGCGTTCAAGGACGCGCAGACGCGCTCGATGGTCTGCAGCGGCTGAAGCAGCGGTCCGCTGCGCTTCAGGTGTCGCGCAGCTCGCGCCGAAGGATCTTGCCCACCGGCGTTTTCGGCAGCTCCGTGTCGCGGATCTGCACGATGCGCGGGATCTTGTAGCCGGTGAGGTTGGCGCGGCAGTGCGCGATCACATCCTCGACCGTGAGCGAAGGATCCCGCGGCACCACCACGACCTTGATGCGCTCGCCGGCCAGCTCGTCGGGCACGCCCACCGCCGCCGCCTCCTTGACCAGCGGGTGCGCCGCGATCACCGCCTCGATCTCGTTGGGGTACACGTTGAAGCCCGAGACGAGGATCATGTCCTTCTTGCGGTCGACGATCCTCAGGAAGCCCTGTTCGTCGAACACAGCCACGTCGCCGGTGGCGAGCCAGCCGTCGCGGTCGATCACCTGGGCGGTTTCGTCGGGCCGCTTCCAGTAGCCCTGCATCACCTGCGGCCCGCGCACGCAGAGCTCGCCCGGCTCGCCGATCGCGGCCCAGCTGCCATCGTCGCGGCGCAGCCGTACGTCGGTGGAGGGCACCGGCAGGCCGATGGTGCCGCTGAACGCATCGGGCGCCTTGCCCCGCACCATCGGCTGCATCGAGACGATGGGCGAGCACTCGGTCAGTCCATAGCCTTCGTAGATGGCGCAGCCGGTCACCTGGCGCCAGCGCTCGGCCACCGAGGGGTGCGTCGCCATGCCGCCGGCGAAGGTGGCCTTCAGCGCGCTGAAGTCGCGTTCGCGAAAACCCGGTGTGTCGAGCAGCGCGGCGAACATGGTGTTCACCCCGGCGATGCAGTGGAAGTGCTCGCCTTTCAGCGAGCGCATCACCAGCCGGGTGTCGCGCGGGTTCGAGATCAGGATGTTGCGCCCGCCCAGCCCCATGAACACCAGGCAGTTGGCCGACAGCGAATACACGTGGTACAGCGGGATCATCGTCACCGCGGTGATCACCTCGCCATCGAGCATCGGCTTGCTGAAGGCCATGCCCTGCAGGCAGTTGGCCAGCACATTGCCATGCGTCAGCATCGCCCCTTTCGAGACGCCGGTGGTGCCGCCGGTGTACTGCAGGAACGCCAGGTCGTCGGCCAGCACCAGCGGCCGGTGCACCCTCAGCCGCTCGCCGATGCGCAGCGCATCGCGCAGCCACACCGCCCCGGGCAGCGAATAGGCCGGCACCATCCGCTTCACGCGGCGGATCGCGAAGTTGATCGCCCGGCCCTTCAGGTTGACGCCATCGGAGAGCAGGTCGCCCATCTGAGTGAGCAGCACGCGCTTGACCTTGGTGTCGGGGATCGCCTGCTGCACGGTGCGGGCGAACATCTCCATCACGAGGAGGGTCTCGGCGCCGCTGTCCAGCAGCTGGTGGTGCAGCTCGCGGGCGGTGTACAGCGGGTTCACGTTGACCACCACCGCGCCGATGCGCAGCACCGCGAAGATCGCCACCGGGTACTGCATGGAGTTCGGCAGCATGATCGCGACGCGGTCGCCCTTGCGCACACCCTGCGCCTGCAGCCACGCGGCCAGCGCGCTGACCAATCGGCCCAGGCGCTCGTAGCTCATCTCGCTGCGCGCGCTCACCAGGCAGGGCCGGCTCGCATATTTGGCAACGGCTTCGTCGAAGTATTCGTTCAGCGAGGCGTAACGGTCGAGCTCCACATCGCCCGGCACGCCCTCGGCATAGGCGGCCTGCCAGAAGCGGCCCTCGGTGCGCGACGGCGCAGGCGGAAAGGCAAGGCGCAAGGCGGCAGAGGCGGACATGGCGGCTCCTGAATGGGTCTCCTGCCCACTCTAGACACCGCCTCCGCGCGCGCAAGAGGGCCTTACCCGCTTTGGCCTCGCGCGCCGCAACAGTGGCTCACGAAGTCATTCCGCGCAGCGCGTTGAACAGCTTGCGCGCCTGCAGCGGCTTGAACAGCACCGGATGGCCGCTGTCGGTGGCGCGGCGCATCTCCTCGTGCGATGTGTCGCCGGTGACCAGGATCGCCGGCACCTCGTGGCCGCACTGCCGGCGCACCGCCTCGATGGTGGCGATGCCGTCGGGGCCGTCGCCCAGGTGCAGGTCGCTCAGGATCAGGTCGGGCGACATCTCCAGCGCGCGCACCGCCAGCTCAGCCTCGCGCATCGTCGCCGCCGAGATCACCTGGTAGCCCCACTCCTCGAGCAGCATGCGCAGGCCTTCGCGGATCGGCGCCTCGTCGTCGATCACCAGCACCGAGCGCGGCAGCATCACCGGCATCGGCAGCGTGTCGGCCGCGGCGGTGGCGTCTTGAATATCGGGCAGCCCGCCGATCGGAATGCCGATGCGGAACATCGTGCCCCGCCCGGGGCAGGAGCGCACCGTCAGCTGGTGGCCGAGCAGCCGCGCCAGCCGCCGCACGATCGCCAGGCCCATGCCCAGCCCCTGCGCGCGCGCCCGCCGCTCACGGCCCACCTGGCAGAACTCGTCGAACACGCGCGGCAGGTCCTCGGGCCGGATGCCGACGCCGGTGTCCCAAACCTCCACGTTGACATGCGTGGCGGTGCTGCGCGCCACCACGACGATGCCGCCGCGCTCGGTGTACTTGATCGCGTTCTGGATCAGGTTGCCGACGATGCGCTCCAGCAGCTGCGGATCGCTGCTGACCGATTTGCCGCCCGGCGAGAAGCGCAGCCCCAGCCCGGCCTGCTCGGCCTGCCCGACGAAATGCATGTGCAGCCGGCGGAACAAGTCGCGCAGCGGAAAGTACTGGATGTTGGGTTCCACCGTGCCCGCATCGAGCCGCGAGACATCGAGCATCGCGTTGAACGAGCGCTCCAGCCCGTCGATCGAATGCATCACGTTGCGCACCAGCGGCTCCTCGACCGAACCCTGCAGGCGCTTCTCGAGCGTGGCGGCGAAGAGGCCCAGCGCATGCATCGGCTGGCGCAGGTCGTGGCTGGCCACCGCGAGGAAGCGGGTCTTGTCGCGATCGGCGCGGATCGCCATGTCGCAGGCCGCCTCCAGCGTGCGGATGCGGTCGTCGCGCACGATCAGCGCGCGCTGCATCGCGGCCCAGCTGCGGTGGCGCCAGAAGCCAAGCCAGGCCATCGTGGCGCACAGCCCGACGCCGATCCACACCTGCGCCCAGGCGCCGCTGTTCGCGAGGCCGCTGCGGGCCAGGCCGGCGAGCGCCGGCGACAGCATCAGCAGCATCGCCGGCAGCGCGCTCGCGCCCATCGGCGCGAGTGCCAGCGCCGCCATCAGCGCGGCCACCGTGAGCGCGAGCTCCAGCACCCAGCGCTCGCCCGCCACCCCCGGCCGCTCGGGCAGCCACGGGGCCAGCGCCAGCGTCAGCATGCACAGCAGCGCGAGCAGCACCACCAGCAGCCGCTGCTGCCGCGTGTCGCCGACCCAGCGCGGGTGGCGCCACAGCGTCCACGGCACCACCGCCCACGCGCTGCAGACCAGCAACGCTGCCGCCGCCCACAGCAGCGGCAGCGCGGAAAACCCTTTCAGGTACAGCACCGCCGGCACCACGGCCAGCGACGGCAACGCGACGACCGGCAGCGTGGTCGCCACCGCCTGCAGCGCCGCATCGCTCAACCGGCGGTCGACCGCGCGCCGCTCGGCACGCATCGCCTCGGTGGCTTCATGCTGCGAGCTCTCGCGCGGGCCGACGGCAACGAAGGTCGCTGCCGGCAGCTCCATCACGGCGCTCATGCGTTCAAGCGAAGCGGCGTGGGAGCCGACATGTCATCGGAAGAGGCTGATCATGTGCGATCGGGACTTCACGTCCAACGCCAGCAGCAGCGACGACACGTAGTTCTTCACGGTGCCCAGCGAGAGCTGCGTGGAGCTGCTGATCTCCTGGTTGCTGCAGCCCGACAGCACGAGCTCCAGGATCTCGAGGTGGCGCGGTCCCAGCTCGGCCACGCGGTCGTACATCGCCGAGGCGGGAAAACGCGGAAACAGCGTGCCGCTGGCCACCGGGCCGCGGCCGCGCTGCGGCCACAGCAGCGCGGTGAGGGTGTCGCGCACTTCATCCGTCAAGGCGCCCTTGGGCACATAGCCCACTGCGCCGAGAGCGCGTGCCTGGCGCACGACGAATTCATCCTGCGTGCCGCTGAACACCGCCACGCGGGCATGGGGAAACGCCTGCAGGAATTGGCGCAGACCCTGCAGGCCCTTGCAATCGGCGAGGTTCAGGTCGAGCAGCACCGCATCGATGCTGCCGTCTTCGCGGTAGAGGGTCAGCGCCTCCTGCAGCGAGCTGGCATCGACCCAGTCGATGGGCACGCCGTTGATCTCGACGTACATGGTCTTGACGCCCACGCGCACCAGCTCGTGGTCATCGACCAGCAGGATTCTTTTCGAGGGATGGGCTTTGTCGGCAGCATGGGCCGAGGCAAGCACAACCGCCTCTGGCCTGAGAGGAGTACAGAGATCTTGCATGACGTTCCCCCATCGGCCCCCTTCTGCCTTGAGCATGAGGCGAAGGTCCGGCCAACCGTTAAGGGAGCCGATCGTACGCTTCTCGCACGGCCATCTGAATCCTCCAAAATGGGGAAACAGATCTATCACCATGACCCCATGCCGGCAGCTCAGCCGACATCGAGGTTGCTTTTCACGCGGCGCAGCAATTCCACCAGTGCACGCCGCTCGTCCTCGCTGAAACCCGCCACCGCCTGCGTGCCGAGCCGGCGCGCCTGCTGGTGCAGCGTGCGCTGCACCGCCTGCCCTTCGGGCGACAGGCTCAGGCGCACGTTGCGGCGGTCGGCCTCGTCGGCCTCGGCGAGCACCAGGCCGCGCTCGCGCAGGCTCTTGATCAGGCGGGCCAGCTGCGCCTTGTCGCGGCCGCTGTGCTGCACCAGATCGCTCTGCGTGGCCCCCGGATGCCGCGCGAAGAAGCCCATGACCTTGCTCTCCATGTGGGTGATGTCGTGCGGGCCACCGCGCAGCACCTGGTATTGCAGCGAGCGGAACTGGTGCATCAACGTGTGCACGAGGTCCATCACCTCGTCGGCAGGCGCGGCGCCCTGACTGTTGACTTTATCAACTGATTTGCGCATGATGGATGACATTATCAACCATCAAGGGACAAGCCCATGAGCACCGACACCCTCGGCTCCCGCGTGCAGCGCGTGCGCCACGAGATCAAGCGGCGCGACCTCGAGGTCATCGAGGTCGAGGCCATCACGCCCAACTTCCGCCGCATCACGCTGGCCGGCGAGTCGCTGGCCGACTTCACGAGCCTGTCGTTCGACGACCACGTGAAGCTGTTCTTCGACGGCGCCGGCAGCGAGCCGGCCCGGCGCGACTACACGCCGCGCGGCTACGACAACGCCGCCCGCACGCTGACGCTGGAGTTCGCGCTGCACGGCGAAGGGCCGGCCGCGGGATGGGCGGCGCAGGCGGCCCCCGGGCAGCGCCTGGTGGTCGCGGGCCCGCGCGGCTCGTTCGTCGTGCCGGTCGACCACGACTGGCACCTGCTCGCGGGCGACGAGACCGCACTGCCTGCGATCGCGCGCCGGCTCGAGGAGCTGCCCGCGGGCACGCGCGCATTGGTGTTCCTGCAGGTGAACGAGGCCGACCGGCGGCCGCTGCGCAGCGCCGCCGCCCTGCAGCTGCACTGGGCCGACACCGCCGACGATCTGCTGCAGGCCGTGCATCGGCTCGCGCTGCCCGGCGGCGACGGCTACGCCTGGTGCGCCGGCGAGGCGGCGATGGTCAAGGCGCTGCGCCGCCTCCTCGTCGACGACAAGGGCCTGAGCCGGCATGCGATCCGCGCGTCGGCCTACTGGAAGCGGGGCGCCAGCGCGCACCACGAAGACCTGGACGACTGAGCACCGGTCTGCGGGCGGCGCCCTCTTATGATCCGCTCCACCAAGGCGGCTCGGGGAGGCGATGGCGACGATCAAGGATGTGGCACGGCTGGCCGGCGTGGGCGTCGGCACGGCCTCGCGCGTGATCAGCGGCAAGGGCTCGTTCTCGGCCGACGCCGCGGCCCGGGTCGAAGCGGCGGCGCGCGACCTGAGCTTCCGGCCGAGCAACATCGCGCGCGCGCTGTCGCTGCGCAGCACCGGCACCATCGGCGTGTTCGTGCCGGCCTTCCGCGGCTCTTTCTACGGGCCGCTGCTCAATGCGATCGATGCGGAGCTGCGCACCCACGGCCGCCACATGGTCGCGGCCAACGGCTGCGGCGCCGACGACTCCCGCCAGCAGGCGCTCGATGGCGTCAACTTCCTGATCGAGCGCGACTGCGACGGCATCGTCGTGGTCAGCAACACGCTGCGCGATGCGGACCTGATCGCACTGCACAAGCGCTTTCCGCGACTGATGGTCGTCAACCGCGAGGTGCGCGGCATGAAGAGCCAGTGCTTCAGCCTCGATCACCGCGCCGGCGGTGCGCTGGCCGCGCGCACGCTGCTCGACCATGGCCACAGGCGCATCGGCGTGATCGGAGGCCCAGGCACCGCGAACGACAGCCGCCAGCGCCTGCAGGGCTTTCTCGACGCGCTGCGCGCCGCGCGCGTGGCGGCCTCGAACATCGCGCTCGAAGAAGGCGACTTCTCGCCGCGCTCGGGCTGGGATGCGGCGGGCCGGCTGCTGCAGCGCAAGCAGCGCATCACCGGCCTGTTCTGCGCCAACGACCAGATGGCGATGGGCGCGATCTCGCGGCTGCGCGACGAAGGCGTCGACGTGCCGGGCAGCCTGTCGGTCGTCGGTTATGACGACGACGAGGCGGCCGGTTATCTCTCACCCCGCTTGACGACCGTGCGCATCCCGATCGCCGCGATGGCGCTCAACGCCTGCCGACAGCTGCTCAACACCTGCTACGACGCGTCGCTGCCGGTGTCGCAGCAGTTCGAGCCCGAGCTGGTGATGCGCGACTCGGTCGTCAAGGCTGCCTGAACGGCAGGCCGAGGTACAGCCGGCCCAGCTCGGTGAGTTCGCCGGAACCGGCGAGCAGGCTGGTGTGGTGCACGTCGTTCGGCCAGCGGCCGGTGAACCAGGCATAGCGGAACACGTCGTCGCGCTGCTCACAGGTGGCCACCATGTCGGTCATCTGCGCCTTCTGCTTGTCGAGCGTGTCGATCTGCGCACCGTCGTTCTGCGCATGCCAATTGGCGAACTCGGTCACCCAGAACGGCTTGCCGTATTTCTTCAACCGGTCGAGCTGGCCGGCCAGGCCGTAGTCGTACCAGTGGAAGCCGAGGTAGTCGATCTGCGGATCGCGGTTGCCGTTGGCGCTGCGGTAGGCGGCGTAGAAGGCATCGAGCCACACCACCGGGTCGCCATAACCGGGCATCGTGCCCCAGGTGACCTGCGGGCCGACGATCTTGACGCCGGTGTTGCGCGCCAGCGCCTCGTAGCCGGGCCACACGGCGGCGGCCTGCGCCGGCGTCAGGTTGGCCTGGTCGACGAGGTTGGGCTCGTTCATCACGAGCAGGTACTTGATCTGCGGATGCGCCTTGAGGAAAGCCTCGACCTGCGCGCTGTCGTAGTGGCCGTTCCACAGCATCGGCAGGAAATCCATCGACCAGCGCGACGCATGGTCGGCCGGCACCGAGGCCTGCGGCTGCGGGCTCCAGTTGTACCACCAGCTCACGCCCGGCGAGACGGCCTCGAGGTCGCGCGGGTCCGAGAGGTCGTAGGCGACGCCGCGCTTCGCGCTCTTGCCCGCCGGCACCGTGCCGCCGGATGGCTTGAACAGGAACAGCTGTGCACCGGTCCCGTTGCAGGTGTACTGCTGCACGTTGGCACCGTCCGCGGTGGAGGCGCCGGCCACGTCGACGCACTTGCCGCTGTTCGCATTGACCAGCGTGTAGCGCTCGCTGCCCGGCGTCTGCAACCTGAAGCGCTGCGCGCCGGTGTGGTTGACGCTCCACTGCTGGATGTTCGCGCCGTCGGCGGTGGAAGCGCCGCTGACGTCCATCGCCTTGCCGCTGGAGGCCACCGTGAGCTCGTAGAGGCCATCGCCCGCGGCCACGAGGTCGAAAGCCTGCTGCGCCGCGCCGGTGCAGACGGCCTGCCGGATGTTGGCGCCATCGTTCTGCGCGCCGCCTTCCACCTCAACGCACTTGCCGCTGTTGGCATTGACCAGCGTGTAGCGGCCCGCCGGCAGCGAAACCGCGGCCGCCGCCTGCACCGAGCGGGGGTCGCCTGCCGCGGTGATGCCGGTGGGGGCATCGGCCGCACCTCCGCCGCAGCCGTTCAGCAGCGCCAGCAGGCCGAGCGCCGGTGCCAGCCTGAAAAGAAGGGGTTGCATGCTGTGGCTCCCTGAGCGCGTCACTGCACGAGCGTCGCGCGGTCCTTGCCGGGCTCGGCATTCACCGTGTCGCCGCGGTTGTTGAGGATGTGGGTGATCTCGCCCTTGCCGCCCAGCGACACGGTGGTCATGTTGCGGAAGCGCACCCCGGCACGCTCCGGCGCCTCGATCGCACTGCCGAGCTTGACCGACGGGTTGGTCTGGAAGAAGCAGTAGATGCCCAGGCCCCAGGCCTCGTGGATGGTGACGTCCCTGCCGACCTTGTAAGAGGCGAAGCCGTTGGCGCCGTTGTTCATCCAGCTCGCCTGGTCCGGCACGTCGTAGGGGATCTCGCTCTGGTAGAAGAAGAGCCGGCCGCCATTGCCGTTCCACACCGTCTGGTATTGGTGGAAGTGCTCGACGAAGAGGCCGTACACGGTGGCGTCGGCCCCGTCGACGATCAGGCCGTTGGTGGTGGTGTTCTGCGTCCAGCCGACGTTGTCGCCATGGTCGGCGCGCCAGACCCAGAAGTGATCGCCGATCACCTGGTTGCTGTTGATGCGGATGCTGCTGTCGGCGCGGCCGGGCGAGCCGGTGCCGCCGACGCGGAAGAACAGGTCGTGCAGCGAGATCGGGTTGGCCGCGTGGTTGGCGCTGCTGCCGGCAGGGCCGACCTCGAGCAGCGTCGGCGAGCTGCGCTCGCCGGCATCGAACAGCAGGCCGGCGATCTTGACGCCGTCGACATCGTCGATCGCCATCGCCGGCTGCCCGGTGGTGGGCAGCAGCGTCGCCATGCCGAGGCCGAGCACCACGGTGTTCGCGCGGCTGACGCGCAGCGTCTGGTCGAGGCGATAGACGCCGGGCGTGAACAGCAGGTGCCGGCCCGCGCTCAGCGCGGCATTGATGCTCGCGGCGTTGTCGCGGTCGGAGCGCACCACGTAGAACTGCGACAACGGGATCGTCTGGCTGCCGGCTGCGGTACCGCCGGCCCAGGTGATGCCGCGCGTGTTGCTGGCCAGCGCCGGCACGATGACGTTGTAGCGCCCGTCCGCCTCGACGGTCAGGTAGGGCTTCTCGCGCACCAGCGGCGTCTGGTCGATCACCGTGTGCGGCGGATTCGGGAAGCTCGGCGCCGGCGCGTTCTGCACGCCGACGAACACCATGTTCCACACCCCGCCCTGCCAGTTGCCGAACTCGGCATTGCGCGACAGCCACTGCTGCTGGCTGCCGGAGAGCACGGTGCCGTCGACCTTGGCATCGGCGATGAAGCCGCCGCTGGACCAGCCGTCGCGGTCGAACAGGTAGAGGTTGCCGCGCACATGCATGCGGCGGAAAGGCGCGGCCTGCGCCACCGCCCACGTCACCGTGCCGCTGCTCGGCACCACCGAGAAGTTCTCTGCGCTGCGCCAGAAGTTCTGCGTCGCGTTCTGGTTCATCCAGGCGGCATCCACCTGCAGCGAGCCGTTCAGCGTCACGGCATCGGGCGTGGCGCCGAGGCCGAGCACCTGCGTGTAGAAGCCCACACGCACGCTCGCCTGGTAGCTGCCGGGCTTGAACAGGAAGGCATAGCGCTGCGTGCCGAACTGGTTGGTCTCCTGCTGCGCGAACACCTGGTCCACCGCGGCCTGGATGTCGGCGGCCGGCATCGACGGATCGAAGACCTTCACGTTGGGCCCGAAATCCGGCACCGCGTCGCCCACCGGCTCGAAGAAGAACTGCTGCGCGCCGGTGCCGTTGCAGGCCCACTGCCAGATGTTGGCGCCGTCGGCGCTGGAGGCATAGGACACGTCGACGCACTTGCCGCTGTTCAGGTTGACCAGCGTGATGCGCCCGTCGGCGCTGCGCTGCATGCGGAAGCGCTGTGCGCCGGTCCCGTTGTCGACCCACTGCTGGATGTTGGCCTGGTCGGCCGCCGAGGCGCCGCTGACATCCATCGCCTTTCCGCTCGCCGCGTTGAGCAGCTTGTAGAGGCCGGCCTCGGGCTCGCTGACGTCGAAGGCCTGGTTCAGGCCGCCGGTGCAGCTGTTCTGCTGGATGTTGGCGCCGTCGGCCGTCGAGCCGCCGGCGACCTCGACGCACTTGCCGCTGTTGGCGTTCCTCAGTACGTAGCGGCCAGGCTGCAGCGCCGGTGCATCGGCGGCGGCACGGCGGGCGGTCGACGCGCCGGCGGCGGCGCTGCCGGCCGCGCCGGGCGATCCGCCGCCGCAGCCGGCCAGCAGCACCGCGCTGAACAGCAGGCCAGCCTCGAGAAGGTGAATGCGAAGGGATGTCATGTCGTCTCCTGTGTCGCTTCGGCACCGATAATTGGAACCGGTTCCATACGGCGAGCATCGTGCCGTCCGGCGGAGGCCGAGGCGTTGCGGGTTAACCCGCAACCCGAGCGGCGCTTCGTATCTGTTCGCAACCGAAGGATCAGCAACACAGCCGAAACGCCACAGATGGCGCGCAGCGGCGGCATCTGGGGCCATTGCGATGCATTTGCTAACGGTTCATTGGAACCGGTTCCAAGACACTCCCGATCCACCCCACCTCGAGAAGGAGAAGGCCATGATCCGCAAGCCATCCCTCCGGTCGACGCGCACGGCCGCCGCGGGACTGATCGTCATCGCCGTCGCCGGCTGCGGCGGCGGCCTGTCCGAAGGCAGCGGCAGCCGCAGCGCGGCACCACGGCGGGCGCAGGCGCTCGCCGCGGCCCCCAGCGGAAGCCACGCGCTGCAGAACGCGCAAAGCAACCTCTGCGTCAGCCCGCCCGCGGGCAGCGCCGCGGCCGGCACCAAGCTGAAGATGTCGGCCTGCGACGGCAGCACGGCGCAGCGCTTCGACATCTCGGAGCCGGGCACCGGCGTCTACAGGCTGCTGGCGGGCGGCACGGGCCTGGCGCTCGACATCGAGAACGCCTCGGCCGACGATGGCGCGCCGCTGCAGCTGTGGACGGACAACAGCACCGGGGCGCAGCGCTTCCGGCTGCAGGCCGACGCCGGCGGCAACTATGCCCTCGTCAACGTGAACAGCGGCAAGTGCCTGCAGCCCGACGCCGCCGGCGCGCTGCGGCAATACGCCTGCGACGGCAGCAGCGCGCAGCAGTTCAGGTTGGACGGCAGCGCCACGCCCGACCCGACGCCCTCGGCCTATGTGCCGCTGTACCCCGAAGGCACCGCGCTGACCGAGCAGATCCAGTACACCGAGCCCGACGGCACGCTCGTCACCTTCATGGGGATGCGCCCCACCGAGCGGCATGCGCGCGAGCGCGGCGAGCCGTGGGATGCGCCCGACGAGGGCCCGGGGCGCTACCTCACGTTCCCGTCGTTCTACTTCCAGAACCGCACCTTCGGCCTGGTGATCCGCGACGAGGTGCCCGCCGGTCGCCAGAAGATCACGATGAGCATGCGCGTCAACGACGGCACCTTCGACGGCACCACCTTCAGCCTGTTCCGCAACGCAGGCGACCCCAACGTGCGCGACTACGGCTGGGCGCTGAACTACGGCTTCAACAATCCGAAGTTCCGCAACCAGGACAACTACCCGCTGCCGATCTGCATCGCCGGCCAGCCCGACGCCGACTGCCAGATGGTGGTCGACTCCAACTGGCGGACCGATCCGCACAGCGCGCTGAAGATCGGCGACCCGATCGAGCTGGCGCCGGCCCCGCGCCTCCAATACAAAGCCGACGGCAGCGCGGTGATCGACGGTGGCGGCGCGCGCTACCACTCGTTCGAGCAGCTCTACGTGGTGGGCGTGGGGCTGCGACCGTGGTACGGCGTGGTGCCCAACCTCGACTCGGCGCCGCTGCCCGACGACACGCTGCTGGGCGGGCAGACCAGCCTGTCGTACAACTACTCGGAAGAGCCGATGCGGGTGTTCCAGCAGATGGCCAACAACATCGGCATCGTCGATGCGAAGCGCTTCGTCGAGGGGCGGCGGCTGTTCCACACCTCGTTCGTCGACGGCCGGCACTCCGAGCATGCCGACACCAACCCGGTGTTCAGCGCGCACATCGGCCAGGCCGGCCCGCGCTTCAACGAAGTGAGCTGCATCGGCTGCCACACGCAGAACGGCCGCAGCCCGGCACCGCTGGCCGGCGCCCGCTTCGCGGCCACCGTGATGGCCGGCGCTGCCTCGGCCGACGGCCGCCGTGTGCCCGACCCGACCTATGGCTTCACCGTGCTGCAGCGCGCGACGGATACCGCCGCGCCCGATTACGGCGTCAAAGTGCAGCGCTACGACACCAGCGTGCGCACGCTG
>Ga0207706_10000606_pt1 | contig 38141 bp, 31 predicted proteins | sample KBSC53metaG_FD_184318 | JGI IMG/M metagenome (GOLD analysis project Ga0207706, IMG submission 184318) | Corn rhizosphere microbial communities from Kellogg Biological Station, Michigan, USA - KBS C5-3 metaG (SPAdes) (version 2) | ecosystem: Host-associated > Plants > Roots > Rhizosphere > Soil ... | reverse complement strand
CCGGCCGCGCTTTCGCGTCCGGCGACACATCGGGGACTTTGCGGGTCGTGCGTTCCGCGAAGAAGACATGGACCAGCGCCCTCGCCTCGTCGGTCGCCTTGGCTTCGTTGGCGAGCCGCGTCTCGTATTCGAGACCCGCCTCCAACGGCAGCCGCGCTGAAGCAGCCACCGCCTCGATTGCCCTCAACGGAGCCTGCCGATTCGGGTACTGCTGCGCTGCCCGCTTCCGGGCTCGCTCGACGATCTCATCGCTCGCGCTGGCAGGATCCACGTTGCGCTCGGAGGTGCGGCGCGGGCCGCGGCCGGCGGAAACGAGCCTTGTGACGTACGTGAGCGCCGCGGCGCGCAACTCACCGTCGACCACCTCGTCGAGAAAACCGAGCTTTACCGCCGTCGCGGCGTCGACCGGCTTCGCGTCGAGGATCAGATCGAGAGTTCTCTCTACACCGATGAGACGCGGCATGCGTTGTGTGCCGCCGGCGCCCGGGATGACACCGAGCGTGATCTCCGGCAGCCCGAAGCGCGTGCCGGGAAGCGCTATGCGGTAGTGACACGCGAGCGAGATCTCGAGCCCGCCACCGAGCACGGTGCCGTGCATCGCCGCGATCACGGGAACGGGCAGCCCCTCGAGTCGCCTGAAAAGCGCCCGGTATGCTTCTTCCTGCGGCGGGCCGCCGAACTCGGCGATGTCCGCTCCTGAGAAGAAGGTGCTGCCAGAGCACATCAGAACCACCGCTTCCACCCGCGGCTCGAGCCGGTCGAGCACCCGATGAAGCTCGTCGCGGACGGCACTGCTGATGGTGTTGACCGGCGGATTGCTGACGGTTACGAGCGCGATACGCTCGGCGTACTCGACGGTGGCGGACGCAGACATCGTTCGGCTCCGGGTGATCAGTTGCTGTCAGCGAGCTGGCCCAGCAACCTGAGCAGTTGCTCGCGGCCACCTGGTCCGAGCCGCCCGCAGACTCGCGCTTCGTGAGCGCGCTGCAGCTCCGCTGCGCGCGCGAGCACGCGCTGGCCCGCCGGCGTCAGGGCCAGCGCCTTCGACCGCCGGTCCGGCGGCGACGACACCCGCCGCGCGAGTCCGCGTTTCTCGAGATCGTCGATTATCGCGACGAAATTGGCGCGCCATATTCCAAGAGTCTCGCAGACCTCGGACTGCGTTACGCCGCGGTTGCAGTCGATGACCATGAGCGCCGCGAACTGACCGGGTCGAAGTCGAAGCTCCGCGAGCGCTGCTCCGAAGTCCGCGAATACCGCGAGCTGCGCACGGCGCAGCATGTATCCGAGGCTCGCGTTCAGCATCCCGACGGCGAGACCGCGCGTCACGGGAGCCTCGTAACCGTTGTGGGCAGGCGTCGCGGCCAATTCGGCTCGTGATCTGATCAAGGCGTAGTTCCGTAATTCGTTCCGATGACGGCGGCCCCTGCCGGCAATCGGGTGTTCCTGCGCGCCGGGCTGTCTTGTCGCGGCCGGCAGACATGCTCGGCTGTGCGGGAGAAGGCCATGCGGACGAGCGCGAACAGAAATTCGACCGTGAGCGAAGTACGATCGCGCGGCCCTCTGGGTACCATGCCCGCGACGTCCGCAGGCGGGAAGCTACGTGAACGACGGCGCAGTGAATCCGGAAGATCCCATGGCGGCTGCAACCGTTCAACAGCCCTGGCCGAGCTCGCGCCGTGCTTGGTACGGCGTGACGATCTTTGGCCTTACGGTCATGACGATCTTCGGCAGCATCAATCTCACGGGGCTGCTGGTGCAATCGATCAAGGTCGATCTCGCGCTCACCGACACGCAGGTCAGCCTCATCGTCGGATTCGCGTCTGCCGCCTTCAACGCCGTCGCGAGCCTGCCGATCTCGCGTCTCGTCGACCGGATGAGTCGCCGGCTTATCATCGGGATCGGCCTGCTGACGATCGCGGTCGGCAGCGCGCTCACAGGCCTCGCGAACGGCTTCTGGCAGCTCTTTGCCGCGCGCCTGTTCTCCGGGATCGGCGGCGCCGGCAACGGGCCGGCAACGTACTCGATCCTCGCGGACTACTTCCCGCCAGCCAAGCTTCCGAAGGCGATCGCCTTCATGAATTTCGGCTTCACCTCGGGTAACGGCATTGCGCTGCTGCTTGGGGGAGCCCTGATCGCCGGGCTGGCTCAGATGGGCAATCCGACGCTGCCGCTGATCGGCGCCGTGAAGCCCTGGCAGCTCGTGTTCCTGGTGATGGCAATTCCGGACCTGGTGCTCGGAATCCTGATGCTGACGACGGTCTACGAGCCGCCGCGGCGCGGCGTCGCACTGGCCGCGGGTGCCGCTCATCGTGCGGCGCCGATACGCGCCGTGCTCGCGCATCTCTGGCGCGAGCGGGCGGCGTTCGGGCCGATGTTCCTCGGGCTGGCGTGCAATTCGCTTGCAATGGGCACGCTGCTCTGGGCCGCGCCGTTCTACGAACGGACCTACGGCTGGGGTCCCGCGCAGTACGGCATCATCCAGGGCTTCGTGTACCTGCTCATCGCACCCTTCGGCCTGGCGTTCGGCGGCTGGCTCGCGGAGCGCTGGGCGCGCGAGGGGCGGGATGACGCGAACCTGCGCGTCGTACTGGTGGCCGGGCTGGCACACATGCCGTTTGCCATCGCGTACGCGCTGATGCCGAGCCCGTATCTCGCGCTCGCCTGCTGGAGCCTCAACTCGGTACTGATCCTGATCGGGGTCGGCCCGCAGAACGCGGCGCTGCAGGTCATCGTCCCGAACGAGATGCGCGGCCAGGTCACGGCGCTGTTCCTGTTCCTGTTCACCATGATCGGATTCGGGATCGCCCCTACGGTGGTTGCGCTGCTGACCGATTACGTGTTCCGCGACGAGCTGAAGCTGCGGTACTCGATCGCGACGATGCACACCGTGCTGGCGCCGCTCGCGGCGTTCGTATTCTGGCGCGGTCTGAGCGGGTATGGCCGGGCGGTTGCCCACGCCCGTTCCTGGCAGAGCTGATACCAGGCACAGATGTCGACGGTCACCACAGGTCCGCAGCCCGGCAGGCAGCCGCTGCGGCACGGTTTCTACACTCCGTTCCGGATGGAGGTCGACCTGCGCGATTGCGAGGTCGACGGGCGCCTGCCAGCGGACCTGCGCGGCAGCTTCTACCGCATCGGCCCGGATTTTCAGTATCCGCCGCGCCTGCCGAACATTCCGTTCGACGGCGAAGGACATCTAGGCGTGTTCCATTTCGCGGATGGCCACGTCGACTATCGCAGCCGCTACGTGCAGACGCAGCGCTTCAAGGCACAGGCCGCCGCGCGCGAGTCGCTGTTCGGCGTTTACCGCAATCCCTACACCGACGATGCGCGCGTCGCGGGCTTGAGCCGCGGCACCGCAAACACCGGTGTCGTCTACCACCACGGCAAGCTTCTCGTGCTGAAGGAGGACAGCCCGCCGGTCATCGTCGACGCGGATTCGCTCGCGACGCTCGATGACTACTACACCTTCGACGGCCAGCTCAGGAGCCTCACCTTCACGGCGCACCCGAAGATCGATTCCGAGAGTGGCGAGCTCGTCGCGTTCGGGTACGAAGCGCGCGGCGAGGCGACCGACGATATCGCCATCATGAGCTTCGACACACGGGGGCAGCTCACCTGGGAAGCCTGGATCAAGGCGCCCTACGTCGGGTTCATACACGACTTCGCCGTCACGCAGAACCATGTCGCGTTTCTCGCGACTCCGATGGTGACCAGCGTGGAGCGAATGAAGCATGGCCAGGTGCATTTCGCCTGGGACTCGCGCCTGCCGACCTGGCTCGGCGTGCTGCGTCGTGGCGGCGGCGGCAGCGACCTGCGCTGGTTCAAAGGTCCGGAGCGCTGCGCGACCCACACCATGGGCACCTTCTCCGACGGCACGCGGCTCTACGTGGACATGGACATGGCCGAGACAAACCAGTTTCCGTTCTTTCCGAATCTCGACGGTGCTCCGTTCGATCCGGTCCGCGCGCAGGGCCACGTGACGCGCCTTTCGGTGGACCTTGCCAAGTCGCGACCGGACTACGACATGGAGATCCTGTACCCGGAGAATGGAATCCTCTCGCGCCAGGACGACCGCTATCACACCGTTCCCTACGGTGTCGGCTTCATGCCGACGCTCGACGCCGCACGCCCGCTCGATCCGAGGCTGGTGGAGGCCAGCCCGATGCGTCCCTTCAACTGCTGGACGCGATTCGATCACGCGACCCGCCGCGCGACGAGCTACTTCGCGGGTCCCGACTCGAGCGTGCAGGAATGCTGCTTCGTGCCTCGCCATGCGCGCGCGGCCGAAGGTGACGGTTATCTCATCGGCGTCGTCAACCGCTGGCTCGAGGTGCGGAGCGACCTGCTCGTCCTCGACGCGACGCGCCTCGAAGACGGCCCGCTCGCCACCGTGCGCCTGCCCACGCGCATCCACCCGCAGATCCACGGCTGGTGGGTGCCGGACGAGCAGCGGCTGCAGGCGGCGCACGCGAACCGAGTGACATGAGAGATGGCGCCCGGCATTCGGGCGCGAAGGGGGCCCGCGATGACTGAAGACCCGCGCGCGATACTCGCGCTCGAGCGCATGACCCCCCGGCAGGCGATAGCGGTCGGGCTGTGTGTGCTGCTGGTGGCGCTCGACGGCTTCGACGTGCTGGCCATCAGCTTCGCGTCGCCCGGGATCGCAAAGGAATGGGGTATCGACCGCGCTGCACTCGGCATCGTGATGTCGATGGAGATCCTGGGCATGGCGCTGGGCTCACTCGCGCTCGGCAACGTCGCCGACCGCATCGGGCGGCGCCCGACCGTGCTCGGATGCCTGATCGTCATGACCGCGGGAATGTTTCTCGCCAGCACGGCGCGCGGCGTCGAGCCAATGTCGGTGTTCCGCTTCATGACCGGCCTTGGCATCGGCGGGATGCTCGCGGCGATCAATGCCGTGGCGGCGGAATGCGCCAACAACCGCCGGCGAAATCTCGCGGTGACGCTCATGGCAACGGGCTATCCGCTCGGCGCCGTCTTCGGCGGCATGATTGCGACGAGGCTGCTCGTGGGTGGAGATTGGCGCTCGGTGTTCATGTTTGGCACGCTCGCCACCGCCGTCTGCATCCCGCTCGTGCTGTGGCTGATGCCGGAGTCCGTGAGCTACCTGGTCGAGCGCCGACCGGCGAAGGCGCTCGCACGGGTCAACTCCACGCTGCGCAGGCTCGGACATCGATCGGTCGGATCGTTGCCGCCGGCGTCGGCAGCGACCGGCGCGCGAGTGGGCTCGTTCACCGAGCTCTTCTCCCCGCAGCTCGCGCGCGCGACGATCCTGCTGACCCTGGCGTATTTCGCGCACATCATGACCTTCTACTTCATCCTGAAATGGATACCGAAAATCGTCGTGGACATGGGCTTCGAGCCCGCCTCGGCCGGAGGCGTGCTCGTCTGGGCCAACGTCGGCGGCGCCTCGGGCGCGTTGCTCTTCAGCCTGCTCACTCAGCGCATTGGAGTGCGCAGGCTCGTGATCGTCGCGCTGGCCCTCACGGCGGTGATGGTCGTGTTTTTCGGCCGCTCAGCATCCGAGCTTACGCAGCTCTCGATGCTGGCCGCGGCCACCGGGTTCTTCTGCAATGCGGGAATCGTTGGCTTGTACGCGATGTTCGCGCAGTCCTTCCCGGCGAAGATACGCGCGAGCGGCACCGGCTTCGTTATCGGCGTCGGTCGGGGAGGTGCAGCGCTTGGACCGATCGCGGCCGGCTTCCTGTTCGTGGCGGGCTCGACGCTTCCGGTCGTCGCGGCAATCATGGCGCTCGGGTCGCTGATCGGCGCAGCCGCAATCCTCCTAATGCGATACGAGGAGGCCGGTGTCGCATGAGCCTACGTCCCGCAGCGGCTCACTTGCTGCTTCGGGTCGCGAGTCGCGCGCGGTAGCGAATGTAGTGGCGTAGCGCATCGAGCTCGCGGTCGGTGAGCTCGCCAAACTTCGGCATGCCCCGCGACTCGAGGCTGCCATTTCGGACCACTGCCGCGAATGCAGCGCCGTCGAGCGGGATCGGCGATGCGCGCAGATCAGGCGCGGTGCCGCCTGCGACCGCGCCCGGACCATGGCACAGCAGGCAGCGCGTGTACTGCTCGAGCCCGAGCGGGACTGCCGCCTCGTCGACCCGGAAATCCGGTGCGTCGAGCGGCTCGACGCGTCGCGGCGGCGGCGTCGGCGGCAGGCTCGCTTTCGCATCGAGCGCGAACGCGAGCAACCGCCGCGGGTGCTCACGCGCATTCCAGCCGAACTGCGCCGACACGGAACCAAATCCGCCGACCGAGCCGTGCAACGGGCCGGACAGCATGGCCACATACTGGTGCCCGTTTACGCTGAAGGTGATCGGCGTACCGAGCACGGCGGTTCCAGCGTCGAAGGTCCAGAGGCGCCGGCCGTCGCCTGCCGCATAGGCATGGATGTGGCCATCGGCCTGTCCCTGGAACACGAGGTCGCCTGCAGTCGCGAGCGTGCCGCTGTTGTGCGCACCCGGCGTCTCGATCTTCCAGGCTGGGCGCGCGCGGACCGGGTCCCATGCGGTGAGTGAGCTGTGCCCGGAGTCCGCCGGCGGATCCCCGTCCCCGCTTGCGATGCCCGCGAACTGGACGGAGTGCGGTATCGGCGTCCAGCGCGAAGGGTCGATGCCCTTCTGGCTGTAGCTTGCGCCCATCTCTGTCACCGGCAGGTAGACGAGCCCCGTGCGGGGGCTGAAAGACATCGGGAACCAGTTGTGCGCGCCCTCGAAGCTGGGGAAGAGCTGCACCTCCCCCTGCTCGTAGAACGCGTTGGCCGCCACGACGGGACGGCCGGTTGCCAGGTCGACTCGCTCCGCCCATGTCACCTTGGCGAACTTCTCCGCGGAGAGCAGCCGACCGTCCGCCCGGTCGATCACGTAGAAGAAACCGTTCTTAGGTGCATGCAGTAGCACCTTGCGCGTGCGTCCATCGATCACGAGGTCGGCGAGCGTCATGTCCATCGCCGAGTTGTAGTCCCAGGCCTCACCCGGCGTCGTCTGGTAGTGCCAGGCGTATGCGCCCGTGTCGGCATCGATTGCCACGACCGCGCTCAGGAAGAGATTGTCACCACCACCGGGGCTGCGCAGTCGTGGATTCCAAGGGCCACCATTGCCCGTGCCGAGGTAGAGCCGATTGAATTCCGGGTCGTAGGTCATGGCGTTCCAGACCGTTCCACCGCCGCCCCGCTCCCACCAGCGTCCCGACCAGGTGCGCGCGGCCATCTCCATAGCCGGGTTCTCGAATCCTCTGGCCGGATCGCCCGGCACGGTCCAGAAGCGCCAGAGCTGCTTGCCGGTCGCCGTGTCGTATGCGGTTACGTAGCCTCTGACCGGACCGAAGTCGCCGCCGCCGAAGCCGATCACGACTTTGTCGTCGAACACGCGTGGTGGGCCCGAGACGAACGACCCATCGGCGGGATCAATGGTCTGCACGCTCCACACGGGCGTGCCATCGCGAGCGTCGAGCGCGAGCAGTCGCCCGTCGTGCGTCCCGACGAAGACCCGCCCCTTCCAGTACGCAAGACCGCGGATTCCCCAACCCGTACGCAGCTTGACGCCGGCGCGCTCGGTGACGCCCGGGTCATAGCGCCACAGGAGTCTGCCGGTGCGCGCGTCGACCGCATGGACGATGCTGTAGCCCACAGCGAAATAGATGACTCCGTCCACCGCGAGTGGCGTCGACAGGACGTTCTGCGGCTCGAGGTCGAGGCTCCAGGCGAGCCCGAGCCGACCGACGGTGGCGGCGTTGATCTCGGTAAGCGGGCTGTAATGTGTCTCGCTAAAGGTGCGGCCGTAGGCCGCCCAGTTCCGGCCGTCGCCGTCGTCGGCGAGTGTGCGGTCGTCGATGATGGTCGGCGCAGCAATTGCGAGCCCGCAGCCGCAGCCTATTGCGACCGCGAGCGCGCCAACGGCGCCGAACAGTTCGTGCCGGCCATTTCGACTGCGCATCGCAACCTTCCGGATCGATACCTTCCCAGCGTCGAAGTCTCGATGAGTGCTCGCCATCCGTACTCGACCCTGCGGGAAGCGAGTATCGTCATCTGAAGAACCCAAATTGCCCGAGGAACACTCATTGCGCTTTCTGAGCGATGCCGATCTCGCGACGCTGCATGCCGCCGACGAGTCCACGACGCCGTTGCCGCTGCCGACGCAGATGATCTCGAATGGCGAGTACACGCCGCTCCCCCAGACGGCGGCACAGCGCCAGGTCGAGGCGCGTGTCGAGAACTACGCCAGCACGCTCGCGCCCAGACACGGCATGACGCGCCGCGAGTTCCTTGCTTCAAACGCCGGGCTCGCGGCCGCGTTCATGGCGATGAACGAGGTGTTCGGGTCCGTCTTTACGACCAGCCGGGCGGAGGCCGCGACACCGGGGCATGCGGACGACCGCACACAGTCGCTTTCCTCCCAGTTCATCGTCGACTGCCAGACGCACTTCGTGCGCGACGATTACAGCCAGCCGATGCTGATCATGGCCGCGCGTTTCGCGAAAGAGCACTGGAACCCCGCCTTGGCGGACGTCGACGGCCTGACCCGTTTCAAGTTCCAGAACTTCGTGAAGGAGATCTTCCTCGACAGCGACACCAAGATAGCGTTGATCTCGGGCACGCCGACCGACGAGGCCGAGTTGATGTTCCTGAGCAACGACCAGATCGCGGCGGCTCGCGACATCATCAATCGCCTCGCGGGTACGCGCCGCGCGATGGGCCACGGCATCGTGACACCGGGTGCGCCGGGCTGGCTCGATGAAGTCGATCGCGTGCTGGAGAAGCTGAAGCCGCAGAGCCTCAAGGGATACACGATCGGCGACCCGCTGTACCAGTCGAAGAAAAAGAGCAACTGGCGGCTCGACGACGAGCGCAACGTCTACCCGCTTTACGAGAAGATGCTCAAGGCGGGCGTCACGACGCTCTGCATACACAAGGGCCTGATGCCGGCCGATTATCGGACTAGCTGGCCGGACCTGTGGCAGTACGCGACCGTCTGGGATGTGGGCCAGGCAGCGCGCGACTGGCCGCAGATCAATTTCGTCATCTACCACTCGGCGATGCGTCCGTTCATCGAGCTGCCCGATCGGGAGCTTGCCCAGTTCGAAGCCACCGGCCGGTTCGACTGGGTATCCGAGCTCGCCGACATTCCCGGCAAATACGGCGTGCGCAATGTCTTCGGAGAGCTCGGCACCTGCTTCGCCAACACCTGCGTAACGCACCCGAAGCTTGCGGCGGCGCTGCTTGGCACCCTGGTCCGCGGACTTGGAGCGGATCGCGTGATCTGGGGCACCGACTGCGTGTGGTGGGGCTCTCCGCAGTGGCAGATCGAGGCACTGCGACGGCTGGAGATACCGGCCGACATGCAGGCCACGCACAACTTCACGCCGCTCGGTCCCGCCGACGGGGTGGTGAAGACCGCGATCTTCGGCGGCAACGCCGCCCGGCTCTACGGCCTCGATCCTGCGGCACCCGTAGGTGCCATGCGTGCCGACGGGATCGACGCACTGCGAACCGAGTATCAAGCTGCCGGCGGACAGAGAAGCAACCTGCGTTACGGCTACGTCGCGCTGTGAAGACGGACGCGTCGCGCCGGCCGCCGCTCATCCTGATTCCCGGGCTGCTCTGCGACGACACCGTCTGGCGGGCGCAGATCGACGCCTTCTCTGCGACTCACGAGGTGATCGTGCCCGAGCTCGACGGGTTCGACTCGATCCCGGACATGGCGGCAGCCCTCCTCGAGCGCGCGCCGGCCGAGTTCGCGCTCGCGGGGCACTCGCTCGGAGGGAGAATTGCGCTCGAGGCCGTTCGGCAGGCGCCGTTACGCGTAACCCGCCTCGCCCTCCTCGACACCGGCGTGCACCCGTGCACAGCCGGCGAACCGGCACGCCGACGGGAGCTGTTGTCGATCGCCTGTCTGGAGGGGATGCGCGCCGTTGCACGCGAGTGGCTGCCGCCAATGGTGCATCCGGATCGACATTCAGACCCGGCCGTGATGAAGCCGCTGGAGGCGATGGTCGAGCGTCAAACCCCCGACACCTTCCGCAACCAGATCGAGGCGCTTCTCAACCGACCCGATGCGGGCCCGCTGCTCGAGTCGATCCGTTGCCCCACCCTGGTGCTCTGCGGCCGCGAGGACGGCTGGAGCCCGCTCGCCCAGCACGAACAAATCGCCTCGGCAATCCGCGGCTCGATCCTCGCGGTGATCGACAGGTGCGGTCACATGGCGCCGTTCGAGCGACCGGCGGAGGTGACCCGGGAGCTCAGGCGCTGGCTCCATTTGCAATTGGCATTCCGGCTGCGACCGGCGGGACAATGACCGGCATGAACGCTTTGGGAGTCACCGGACGATGAACGTCGTGTATCGCAACATCCGCCGCGCCGAGACGGCCGTGATCGACGGTCTCGCCGCCTGCGGCGTCGCGACCGCCCACGAGGCGCAGGGCCGCATCGGCCTGCTCGGGCCGTCGCTCCGACCGATCTATCCCGGTGCGCGGATCGCGGGTAGCGCGGTGACAGTCAGTGTCGCTCCGTGCGACAACTGGATGATCCACGTGGCGGTCGAGCAGTGCCGCGACGGCGACATCCTGGTCGTCGCACCGACCTCCTACTCCGATGCCGGGTACTTCGGCGAACTGCTCGCAAGCTCGCTGCAGGCGCGTGGCGTCCGTGGTCTGGTCATCGATGCAGGTGTGCGCGACGTTCGCGATCTCACCGAGATGCGCTTTCCCGTCTGGTCGAAGTGCGTATCGTCACAGGGCACGGTCAAGGAGACGCTCGGCAGCGTAAACGTGCCGGTCGTGTGCGCCGGCGCATCGATCGAGCCCGGCGATGTGCTCATCGCCGACGACGACGGAGTCTGCGTGGTACGGCGCCGGAGTGCCGCCAACGTCCTCGAGCAATGCGTCGCGCGCGAAGCGAAGGAGGCCAAGGTGCGCAAACGCCTCAAGGCCGGTGAGCTCGGGCTCGATATCTACGGGATGCGTGAGCGACTGGCCGAACGCGGTCTCGAGTATCGAGACGAGCCGCCGGGAGAGGAGTGACCAGCCGATGCTGCGCGGCATCCCCTGCACGCTGATGCGCGGCGGGACATCGAAGGGACTCTATTTCCACGCCCCCGATCTGCCTGCCGATCGGGCGGCACGCGATCGCGTGCTGCTCGCAGCGATGGGCTCGCCCGATCCCCGCCAGATCGACGGCGTCGGCGGAGCGCATCCGCTCACCAGCAAGGTTGCAGTCATCGCGGCGTCGACCCGGCCTGACGCCGACGTCGATTACCTGTTCCTGCAGGTCGTCGTGGACCGTGCCGAGGTCAGCGACAGCCAGAACTGCGGCAACATTCTCGCCGGGATCGGTCCTTGGGCGATCGAGAACGGACTCGTTCCCGCGCTCAATCCGGTGACCCCCGTCCGCATCCACATGCAGAACACCGCGCGCATCGCCGTCGCGCATGTGCCCACTCCGGGCGGGCGGGTCGAGTACGAAGGCGAGACACGGATCGATGGCGTGCCGGGCACGGCGGCGGCGATTCCGATCGACTTTGTCGACGTCGCGGGCTCGAGCTGCGGCGCATTGTTGCCGACGGGGTCCATTGTCGATCGGGTGGACGGCCTCGAGATCACCTGTATCGACAACGGCATGCCCGTCGTGCTGCTGAAGGCGAGCGATCTCGGCAAGTCGGGCTACGAGGCGCCCGATGACCTCGAAGCCGACCCGGATCTGAAGGCGCGAGTCGAGCGGATACGTCTCGCCATCGGCCCGCGGATGAACCTGGGCGACGTCACCCGCAAGACGGTGCCGAAGATGTGCCTGGTGGCACCGCCGCGCGCCGGCGGCGCAATCTGCACGCGGACCTTCATCCCGCACCGGGTACACGACTCGATCGGCGTCCTGGGCGCCGTCAGCGTCGCGACCGCCTGCGCGCTGCCGGGCTCGGTCGCGGCGCAGGTCGGCGTTGTTTCCGCCGCTGGTTCAATCCGCCAACTCGATATCGAGCATCCGACGGGCTTCTTCACCGTCGCGATCGATGTTGCGATCGCCGGATCGTCGATCGAGGTGCGCCGCTCGGCGCTGCTGCGCACCGCGCGCAAGCTGATGCGAGGCGAGGTGTTCGTCCCGGCCCGGCTTTGGAGCAACCCTTGAGCGACTTGCGCCGCATCTGCCTGCTGGGTTTCGGCGAAGTCGGCCAGGTCCTCGCGGCGGATCTGCGCACGCGGGGTGAGGTCGTCGCCTGGGACCCGCTCTTTTCCACGCCGTCGAGTTCCCCGAGCCGTGCGGCGGCTGCCGGGCTGGCGCGCGCAGCCCGGGGCGCCCCCGACGCCGTGACCGGGGCGTACCTGGTCGTCTCGGCGGTCACCGCCGCGCAATGCGTGGCCGCCGCGGCCGATGCCGCACCCGCGCTCGCGACCGGCACCGTCTACCTGGACCTCAATTCGGTCTCGCCGGCCACGCGGGCGCGAGCCGCTTCGAGCATCGAGGGCGGCGGCGGCCGCTATGTCGAAGCCGCAGTCATGTCGCCGATCGGCCCGAAGCGCATCGGCTCGCCGATGCTGCTCGGCGGCCCGCACGCCGAGACGCTGCTGCCGACGCTGCAGGCGATCGGCTTCGGTGGTGCCACGGCATTCTCGCCCGTGATCGGGCGGGCCTCGGCGGCGAAGATGTGTCGCAGCGTGATGATCAAGGGCATGGAGGCGCTGCTTGGCGAGGCGCTGCTGGCTGCGCGGCATCACGAGGTCGAGCAGGTCGTGCTCGAGTCCCTCGGGGACCTGTTTCCCGGCCTCGACTGGCGCACGCTGGCGCGCTACATGATCGGTCGCTCACTGCAGCACGGACGGAGACGGGCAGAAGAGATGCGCGAGGTCGCGCTCACGGTCGACGAGGCAGGAGTCGGCAGCGCGATGAGCCGGGCGGCCACGGATCGCCAGGACTGGGCCGCGCTGCATTCCGCGGCCCTGCAACACCAGACGCTCGAGCCGATGCTGGATGCGATCCTCGCGCGGCTCGGAGCCGGAGAGGCCCGCTCATGATCATCGACTGCCACGGTCACTACACCACGGCACCGGCCGGCCACTCGCAGTTTCGCGAACGTCAGCTCGCGTGGTTTGCCAATCCGGCCCTGCCCGCCCCGACACCGGCCGTCATCGGCGACGACGAGATCCGCGAGACGATCGAGACGAACCAGCTCGCGCTGCAGCGGAAGCGCGGATCCGATCTGACGCTCTTCTCGCCGCGCGCCTCCGCGATGGGACATCACGAGGGCGATGAGGCGGTCTCGCTCACTTGGTCGCGCGCCTGCAACGACCTGATCGCGCGCGTCGTCGAGCTCTATCCCGACAACTTCGCAGGCGTTTGCCAGCTTCCGCAGTCACCCGGCGCTCCGCTCGCGGCGTCGATCGCGGAGCTTACGCGCTGCGTGCGTGACCTGGGGTTTGTCGGCTGCAACCTGAACCCCGATCCGTCAGGCGGTCACTGGACCGCGCCACCGCTCACCAATCGGCACTGGTACCCGCTTTACGAGAAGATGGTGGAGCTCGACGTGCCGGCGATGGTTCACGTGTCTGCATCGTGCAATCCGAACTTTCACGCGACCGGTGCCCACTACATCAACGCGGATACGACCGCGTTCATGCAGTTCATCCAGGGCGACCTGTTCCGCGACTTTCCCACGCTTCGGTTCGTGATTCCCCACGGCGGCGGCGCCGTTCCGTATCACTGGGGGCGCTACCGTGGCCTTGCCGACATGCTGAAGCGGCCGCCGCTCGCCGAGCACGTCATGCGGAACGTCTTTTTCGACACCTGCGTCTATCACCAGCCGGGGATCGACTTGCTCGTGCGCGTCATCGACCTCGACAACATCCTGTTCGGGTCGGAGATGATCGGTGCCGTGCGGGGCGTCGACCCCCAATCCGGGCACTATTTCGACGACACGCGGCGCTACATCGACGCACTGGCGCTCGACGAGCGCGACAAGCGGCGCATTTTCGAGGGCAATGCGCGCCGCGTGTACCCGCGCCTCGATGCGCGACTGAAGGGACGGCGTCCGTGAACGCGGCCGCCAGGATCGTGCCGGGTACACCGGGCTGGCCGTCGCCCGGAGCGACCGGTCCGTTCACGACGGATCCCGACTGGCTGCCGTTCCACCCGGATCCGTCGCGGCCCCTCTTTCGTGCGCCGCCGGGCGCGGTCGACGCGCACTGCCACGTCTTCGGGCCCGGCGAGCGGTTCCCGTACGCGCCGGAGCGCAAATACACTCCCTGCGACGCGCCGAAGGAAAAGCTCTGGGCGCTGCGCGACTATCTCGGGTTCGAGCGCAATGTGCTCGTCCAGGCGACCTGCCACGGGAGCGACAATCGCGCGCTGGTTGATGCGCTAACCGATGCCCATGGATGCGCGCGCGGCGTTGCAACCGTCGGCCACGACGTGTCCGACGCCGAGTTGCGCGCGCTCGATGTGGCCGGCGTGCGCGGGGTGCGCTTCAATTTCGTGCGGCGGCTCGTCGATGTCACGCCGCAGGAGGTGCTCGCCGGCATCGCACGCCGGGTCGCGCCGCTTGGCTGGCACGTGGTCATCTACTTCGAGGCCGCCGACCTGCCGGGGCTGTACGCGTTCCTCGCGTCACTGCCGACGACGATCGTCATCGACCATATGGGGCGGCCCGACGTGACGCAGCCGGTGGACGGGCCCGGGTTCGAACTGTTCGTGCGGCTGATGCGCGAGCATCCCAATGTCTGGTCGAAGGTGAGCTGCCCCGAGCGGTTGTCACGGCTGGGTCCGCCCGGATACGGCGACTTCGTGCCCTTCGCGCGCCGGCTTGTCGAGCAGTTCCCGGATCGCGTGCTGTGGGGCACGGACTGGCCTCATCCAAATCTGAAGTCGCATATGCCGGACGACGGACAACTGGTCGATCTCATCCCGGCCATCGCTCCTACGCCCGCGCTCCGCCGCGCGCTGCTCGTCGACAACCCGATGCGGCTGTACTGGTCGCAACAGGAGCCCCGCTGATGTCTCTGGAAAAGCCCTATGCCGACGTGCCCGGCACGACGATCTTCGACGCCGATCAGGCCCGCAGGGGCTATCACCTGAACCAGTTCTGCATGTCGCTGATGAAGGCGGAGAATCGCGCCCGCTTCAAGGCGGACGAGCGCGCGTACCTGGACGAATGGCCGATGAGCGAAGAGCAGAAGCAGGCCATGCTCGCGCGGGATTACGGCCGGCTGATCCAGCTCGGCGGCAATATCTACTTCCTCGCCAAGGTTTTCTCCACCGACGGACAGACCTACATACAAGCCGTATCGACGATGACCGGGATGTCGGTCGACGAGTACCGCAACATGATGATGGCCGGTGGCCGCCCGATCGCGGGCAACCGCTACGTCGGGGAGAAGAAGTGATGGCCAGGATCACCGCCGGAGTCACGACTTCTCATGTGCCCGCGATCGGCGCGACGATCGACCATGGCCGGACCGCAGAGCCCTACTGGGCGCCGATGTTCGCCGGGTACGACTTCTCGAAGCGCTGGATGGCGGAACACACGCCCGACGTCGTGATCCTCGTCTACAACGACCACGCATCTGCGTTCAGCCTCGATATCGTGCCCACGTTCGCGATCGGCTGCGCGGAGAGTTTCCCACCGGCCGACGAGGGCTGGGGGCCGCGGCCCGTGCCCGTGGTGCAGGGCCACCCGGAGCTCGCTGCGCACGTCGCCCAGTCCGTCATCCAGCAGGATTTCGACCTGACATTCGTCTACAAGATGGATGTGGACCATGGGCTCACCGTGCCGCTGTCGCTCCTTTTCGGCCAGCGCGACGCGTGGCCGTGCCGAGTCATCCCGCTGGCCGTAAACGTGGTGCTCTACCCACCGCCGTCCGGACGGCGCTGCTACGCGCTCGGCAAGGCGATCCGGCGCGCGGTCGAGTCCTTCGACGAGGACCTCGACGTGCAGATCTGGGGCACCGGCGGCATGAGCCACCAGCTCCAGGGCACCCGCGCGGGACTGATCAACTCGGCCTGGGATGCCGCGTTCATCGACCGCCTGATCGCAGACCCCGAGGGTCTGTCACAGGTGCCGCACATCGAGTACGTGCGCGAGGCGGGCTCGGAGGGCATCGAGCTCGTGATGTGGCTGATCATGCGCGGCGCGCTCGCGGATCGGGTCAAGACGACGCACCGGTTCTATCACGTCGCCGCGTCGAACACCGCCGTCGGCCACCTCATCCTGGAAAACGCATGAAGATCATCCTCGCCGGAGCCGGCGCCTTTGGCCAGAAGCACCTGGACGCCATCAAAGTCATCGGCGGCATCGAGGTCGTCGCGCTGGTCGGCCGCACCATCGAGCAGACTCGCGAAGTTGCCGCGAAATTCGGCGTCCCTCATGTCGCCACGGAGCTCGCCGAGACGCTCGACCGGCCCGGCATCGACGCCGTGATCCTGGCAACACCGACCCAGCTGCACGCGGCACAGGCCATCCAGTGCATGCGGGCCGGGAAACACGTACAGGTCGAGATCCCGCTCGCCGACAACTGGGCGGACGCGCGGGAGGTTGCACGCGTGCAGCACGACACCGGCCGCCTCTGCATGGTCGGTCACACGCGGCGATTCAACCCGTCGCACCAGTGGATCCATCGGCGCATCCGGAGCGGGGAGCTGCGGATCCAGCAGATGGACGTGCAGACCTATTTCTTCCGTCGCAGCAACACGAACGCGCTCGGCCAGCCGCGCTCCTGGACGGATCACCTGTTATGGCACCACGCGGCGCACACCGTGGACCTCTTCCAGTACCAGACAGGCGAGCCGGTCGTGTTTGCCAACGCCATCCAGGGTCCACCGCACCCGGTGCTCGGCATCGCGATGGATATGTCGATCCAGCTCAGGAGCGCATCTGGCGCGATCTGCACGCTATCGCTGTCCTTCAACAACGACGGGCCGCTCGGGACGTTCTTCCGCTATATCTGCGACAACGGGACCTATATCGCTCGCTATGACGATCTCTTCACCGGGCGCGACGAGAAGGTCGACGTATCGAAGGTCGATGTTTCGATGAACGGCATCGAGCTGCAGGACCGCGAATTCTTCGCAGCCATCCACGAGGGACGCGAGCCCAACGCGTCGGTGCAACAGGTCCTGCCCTGCTATGAGGTGCTCGAACGGCTCGAGCGCCAGCTCGCGGCTGCTGGCTGACCCACGCGCGGCGCGGCGACCGCACAATCACGGAATTCCGCTGCTCCATGAACACACGCCGGATCGGGACAGCCAGTGTTGCCGAGATCGGACTCGGCTGCATGTGCCTGAGCCATGCGTATGGCGTGCCGCCCGCTCCGCGCGACGCGCAACGGGTGCTGCACCGGGCGATCGAGCTGGGCATCACGCACTTCGACACGGCGGCGCTCTATGGTTTCGGCGCGAACGAGTCGCTGCTGGGCGAGGCGTTCGCCGGCTGCCGCAACCGCATCCACCTGGCGACCAAGTGCGGCATGACCGGCGTCGACGGCCGGCGCGTCATCGACGGGCGACCGGAGACGCTCAAGCGCACCTGCCGGGAATCGTTGACTCGACTGCGAACGGACGTGATCGACCTCTGGTATCTGCATCGCTGGGACAAGCGCGTTCCAGTCGAGGAAAGCATCGGCGCAATGGCGGACATCGTCGCCTCCGGATACGTGCGCGCGATCGGGCTTTCGGAGGTCTCGGCGGCCACGCTGCGGCGCGCCAGCGCGGTGCATCCGGTCAGCGCCGTGCAGAACGAGTATTCGCTCTGGAGCCGCAATCCGGAGCTGGGGTTGCTCGAAGCCTGCCGTGAGCTGGGCACGACACTGGTCGCGTTCGCGCCGCTTGCACGGGGCTTCCTTGCGGGCGCCATCGACGATCCAGGCCAGTTCGCCCCGCGCGACATACGGCGCGGCATGCCGCGCTTCCAGCCGTCGCATTTCGCGATAAACCAGCGCCTGCTCGCGCAGTATCGCGCCCTTGCGCAGGAGGCGGGCTGCCGTCCGTCGCAGCTCGCGCTCGCATGGCTGCTGCAGAAATCTCCCGAGGTCGTGCCGATCCCGGGCACGACCTCGGTGGCGCACCTCGAGGAAAACGCGGCTGCTTCGGCGCTGCGCCTCGACGCCGGACTGATCGCGAGACTCGAGGCGCTGATCAACCAGGACACCGTGAGCGGCGCGCGCTATCAGCCGGAAACGCTCCTCGAGATCGATACGGAAGAGTTCGCGACGACGGAGCGCGCGAGGTAAGCCCGTGTTCCGCTTCGATCCCTACTCGCCCGCCGTTGATGCCGACCCGTTCCCGCTCTACAGGATCCGCCGTGACGAGTATCCGTGCTTCTGGAGCGAGGACGCCGGCATGTGGGTGCTGGATCCGCGACGAGATCACGCGGCCGCGCCGACCTCGAACCCTCCATGACCGCTCAGTCGAAAGTTGCCGCTCGCGACGCGGCTCAGCCACTCGCATGTGCGGAGATATCCGCCGAAGCCGAACAGGTGGATACCGCCGAATTCCGCTGCACCGCCGCTGCGTGCCTCCGCGAGCCCGCGCACAACGTGCTCCGGGCCGTGATCGCCGAGGAGATGCATGAACGAGGAAGGGCGCGCGGTCAACGCGCGGATCGAGGGCCCCACGCCGCAGCGCATTGCAAACTTGAGCAGGGTGGCGGGTCGAGCCGGGCCCGCGACACCGCCGACGAAGCGCGCCCGGACGCCTTGAGCACGCAGGTCGCCGACCCAATCCAGGAACGGCATGTGCTCGAAAAAGAACTGGGTTACCAGGTTGACGTCCAGACCTGCCCGCGTCGCTAGCATGACTTTTTCGCGTTCGGCGCGCCGGACCTCGCCGAGCGAAACCTTCGGATGTCCTTCCGGATGCCCGGCCATCGAAACTGTCTTGAAGCCGTGCTTCTCGAGCGCCCCCGTAACCAGGACATCGGCCACCATTGAGTACGGCCCGGCGGCCACCGGGTAGTCACCGGCTACCAGCAGGACCTCATCCACCCGCGCGCCGGCGACGAGCCGGTCCAGCACGCCATCGAGTTCCGACGCACTCGCCACGAGGCGCACCGGCAGATGCGGGACGGGCCGGAGGCCCGCCGCCCGCACCGCGCGGCAGGCCGTTTCGGTCGCAAGCCAGCTCTGCCTCGGTAGGTGGCTCACGTAGACTTTCGTACCCGCCGCAAGCAGCGCCCGACTCGGTCCGAGGTCGGCAACGTCCTGGACGTTGATCTCGATCGACGCCTCGCGCGCCAGCTGCACGATCGCCTCCACCAGCGCGGCATCCGGCATGCCTGCCGTCGCAAGCGCCGGCTGCGGGTTCAACATGAGAGCCCGGCTCACTCCTGGCGCGTGCGCCAGCCCTCGTGGTACGCCTCGCGCACTTCGCGCGCATACGGGACGGGCGAGACCCGGACACGGACCTCGAGTTGCTTGTGACGCTCGACCGTCGTTTTCCCGGACCCGCCGTTCTCCTCACCCCACACCACGGTCAACTCCTCCCCGATGTTGACGTCCGGATCCACGACACCCAGCGAGAGCGCCGTTCGCTCGTTGTAGCTGTACCCACCGAACATCGAGAAGCCGACCACCTTGCCCTTCCGCATGACCTTGTCATACGAGGAAGAAGCGTAGTTCGAGTTCGGCAGGTCGTAGAACTTGTAGTTCTCGGCGTCGGGCCGGAAGAGCGAGGCGTATATCTTCGCCATGTCGTCCCCATGCCAGGCGAAGGTCACCTTCTTGCGATGCGGCTTGTCTGCGATCTTCTCCAGCGCTTCCCGACCGATGAAGTCGTGGTCGAACTTGACGAACGGGCCGTAGCCGAGCTCGTACGGCGTGAGGTAGTAATCCTCGATATTGTCCGAGACGAAGCTGCCGCCGATCGAGCCAGCGGCTTCGTAGCCCGCCGCCGGCAGCCATTCGCGGTACTTCTTCATTTTGTCGCCGGTGTAAACCGCGGGGAGCGGCGAGGGAATCCAACCCGACTCGAGCGTGTTGCTGGAGTAGGCGCGAGCGCCGACCTGCGTCAGGCCGAAATCCCTGCCCGCCTCCACGATCGCCTCGCGGATCTCGTCGCGCTCGCCATACGGGCCCCAGATCTCGAGGCCAGGCGCACCGGCCATGCCATGCCGCAAGGCGCGGACCTTGCGACCCTTGATATTGATCGCGTCCATGTTGAAGAACTTGACGTCCGGGATCGGGCCGCCGTTGAGGCGCTCGAGAACCTGTGTCGCGTTGGGTCCCTGGATCTGGTAGCGGTAGTGCCGCCGCACGACAGCGTTGCCGCGCGGCATCGAAGGCGAGCGGTCGTCGCGGATGATCTCGACCTTGAATCCGCCGGTTTCCGCGTGAAACTGCAACCAGTTCACGCTCGGCACGCGTCCCACGAACAGCAGCTCGTTCTCGTCGAGATAGAAGAGGATGCCGTCGCCGATGACGTAGCCGTCGTAGCTGCACGGCACCATCTGCTTAGCCTTGTTCGGCTTGAAATTCGCAAAGCTGTTGATGGTCGTGTACGAGATCAGCTTGAGCGCGTCGGGTCCCTTGACGGTGAGTTCCGCCATGTGATGCGACTGGTCGAAGAGCACCGCGGTCTCGCGCCATGCACGCTGCTCGTCGCGCCAGTTGGTGAACTCGTACGGCACGATCGGATAGACATACGCTCCGATCTGCGAGTTGCGCAGCATCTTGACCGGGTTGCCGGCCTCCTTGATGACGCTCTCCAGGCTCTGCTTGCTCATGGCTCTAACCCCCGAAATAGATACGACCGGCACTCATGGGATCCCTATTGACAGTTTGGGATCCTACCAAGCAGCATGCGCGCGTGCCAGACGGCGGGGGAACTCATTGAGTACGCAGCTCGACGAGGCGGTCGTACGTCTCCGGGAGATGATCCTGCGCGGCAAGCTCGCGCCCGGAGAGCGGGTGGCGGAAGCCCCGCTGGCGGAAGAGCTCGGCATGTCCCGCACCCCAGTGCGCCAAGCATTGCCGCTGCTCGCGCAGGAGGGGCTGCTCGCCGTACACGAGAGCCGGGGCTACGTCGTTCGGGCGTTCACGGCCGGTGACGTGCTCGACGCGATCGACATCCGGGGAGTCCTCGAGGGACTTGCGGCACGGCGCGTTGCCGAGCACGGCGCCACGAAACCGTTCCTGCGCAAGCTCCACGCCTGTCTGCACGACGGCGATACCCTGCTCGCAAAGCGGCGCATGGACGAAAGCGACGAGGCGACCTACTCCGAGATGAACGGCCGGTTTCATAGCCTCATTCTCGAAGAGGCCGGCAGCCAGATCCTTTCCGAGGCGCTTGCGCGGAACTCCCGGGTCCCGTTCGCCGGCCCGCAGGCGATTGCCTTCGACCGCATCAACGCCGAACGCAACTACGCCGTTCTGCAGTACGCGCATCGGCAGCATCACGTGATCGTCGCCGCGATCGAGCATGGCCAGAGCAGCAGGGTGGAGGCCCTGATGCGCGAGCATGCGAACTCGGCGAAGGAGAGCATCAACATCGCCGGCTTTCAGGTCTCGGCGGTGGAGTTGGCGCGTCGAGTCGCGCAGGTGTGAGCGCGACCGGCGGGTGAGACATCGATCAGGTCAGCAGTTTCAACAGGGGGAGCACATGGGCAGTCTCGAACGCACTGGCGACGGCATTCTGAGCGGCGGGGAGCGATTCTCACGGAAGCACCGCGAATCGGGCACGACCACGAGCAAGCGGTCCGCGCGTCGCAGCGCCTTGCTCTGCAGCGCGGTCGCGTCGACGCTGCTGAGCGCATCCGCGTCGGCGCAACAAGTGCTGGAAGAGATCATCGTCACGGCGCAGAAGCGCGAGCAGGACATCCAGAACGTCCCGATCGCGATCAGCGCGTTTACGACGGAGACTCTGCGGGCGAAAGGTGTCACGGACATCAACTCGCTGACGAATCTCACGCCGAACGTCAACCTGGACTCGAGCTCGCCGTTCTCGGGCGACACCTCGGTGCTGTCGGCCTCGATTCGCGGCATCGGTCAGGATGACTTTGCCTTCAATCTCGATCCGGGTGTGGGCGTATACCTCGACGGCGTCTTTTTGGCCCGCACGTTCGGCGCGAATCAGAACCTGATGGACGTCGACCGGGTCGAGATCCTCAAGGGGCCGCAGGGAACGCTCTTCGGCCGCAACACAATCGGCGGGGCGATCCAGATCGTGACGCACATACCGGGCGCGGAGCCGCGCTTCGAGGCGCAGGCGACGGTGGGCGAATTCAATCGCACGGACCTGGGGTTCACCGCGGACCTGCCGATCACCGACTCGCTGCTGTCCAGCCTCACGGTGTCGTCGATCAATCGCGACGGATATCAGGACGTCATCCCGTACCCGGCTGACTCGCCTTGGGGCCGCACGCCGTTTACCGTCGATCCGATGAACGCCTACCCCAGGGCAGCCTTCGATACCTCCGAATCCAATGGCGGTCTGAACCAGGACGTAGTCCGTGGCAAGCTGCTCTGGAAAGCCTCAGACGATCTCGAAATGACACTGGCGGCCGACTGGCAGCACCAGGACCAGTCGTCCACGGCGGCGACCGTGCTGTCCGTCAACGACAATTCCACCCCCGCGATCGCCATCTTCGGACTGATATACAACCTCTGCATCGGCATCCCTAAGGACGTGCTGGACGCCGGCTTGGGACCGTTCGGCCCGGCGATGCACACCGGGGAGGGCGGCCTCTGCGGTCCGCGCGCAACTGGGTCACCGGAGCTTGGCGGAACCGGGGGCGCGGCCCTGGGAGGTGCCGGTTATGTCGGCGGACCAGACGGCGGCCAGGCTTTGTCGCCGAACCCGCGGATCTATTGGGACTTCGCCGCGACGGATACCGGCGACATCGACAAGACTTACGCGAACGGCGTCAGCTTCGCGAAGAACGACGGTTATGGCCTTTCACTGACTTTCGACTGGGATGTCGGTGAGGATATGACGCTCAGGTCGATCACCGGTTATCGTGAGATCGACTGGAAGGTAGGAATCGACCTCGACGGCACGCCCGAGTCGATTCAGGAAGTCACCGACCACCAGCAGCAGGACCAGTTCTCGCAGGAGTTCCAGCTGCTCGGCAAAGTGCTCGACGATCGGCTCAACTATGTCCTCGGCCTCTATTACTTCACAGAGGATGGCTTCGTCCACGACTTCGTGCCGTTCGAGGGTCTGCTCTACGTCTACGACTATCAGAACGACGTGGATACCGAGTCGTACGCCGCCTTCCTGCATGCCGACTTCGAGGTCACCGACAGGCTCACCCTGATCGCGGGTGGCCGCTACACCGAGGAAGACAAGAGCTTCATCGGCGGACAGGCGGACTTGAACGGCTTCGGGTACAAGATCAACGGCTGCTACCCGTTCAATGCGGTGTTCGATCCGCTCCCATTTGGCCCGCCCGGCAGCCCTCCCGGTACTACTACCCCCAATCCCGACGGGCTGAGCTGCCAGCAGGCGCTAGGCTTCCCGGAAGCCGACCAGCCGTTGCGGTACTTCCCCGCCGAGGAACTGAAACAGGACTTCAGCGTCTTCACCCCGACCTTCGGTATCCAGTACGACTTCACCGACGACGTGATGGCGTATGCAAAGTGGTCGAAGGGCTTCAAGTCCGGTGGCTGGACGACGCGACTCTCAAACCCGATTCAGGACGGTGAGTTCGCCGAGTACAAACCCGAGTTTGCGGAGACAAGCGAGATTGGACTGAAATCACAGCTGTTCGACCATCACTTGCTGGTGAACGCTGCGATCTTCTACACCGATTACGAGGACATCCAGCTCAACTTCCAGGAGCAGGCCTCGCCGGTGCTGCGCAACGCCGGAACGGCTACGCTGCAGGGTGCAGAGATCGAAGCCCAGGGCGTCTTTGCCGGCGGATTCGGCTTCACGTTCGCGGCCGGCTACATCGACGCGGAATACGACGAGATCAATCCGCTGGTGATCGGGATCACGACCGACAGCGAGATCCCCAAGACCCCGGAGTACAAGATCAACGTCGGCCCGACCTATGACTTCAACCTTGCCAATGGAGGCGCAATACGCCTGGCGGCCGATTACACACACACCGCCGAGATGTTCAACGACTCCCTGAACACTGCGAACCTGAAGCGTCCGGCCGTGGACAACTGGAACGCCGTCATTCGCTACGTGTCACCCGAGAGCAAGTACGAGTTCTCCCTCGGCGGCACGAACCTGAGCGACGAGCGGTACCTGGTGACGGGATCCATCAACGAGGCCGCCGGAGAACACGTAGGCACGTACAGCCGGCCGCGAGAGTGGTACGCCACCGTCAGGGTCAAGATGGAGTGACCATCCTGCGATGACGCCGGGCCGGGGACGGCGGACCGCGAATCCGCCGCCCGGCTTGGCCGCCGCCCCGACGCGCAACGAGTTCTCGGTCTGCCTGCCACTCGCCGAACGCGCGGCGATGAGGCACCGACGACGCCGCGCGTGCCGCCCGGGTGACGAGTACAGTATGTGATCGCATAGGTGGCATCGTGGGACGGTGATGGACAAGCCAGCCAAGCTCCGAGGTTTTCCGGCTCCGAGCTCGCTCAAGGTGCTCCCCGGAACCGAGGGCGCACAGGCGGCCTACCCATACTACGTCCAGTTCACCAAGGCGGACGACGAACGCTTCTGGTTCTACAACTCCATGCACTTCCCCGAACCTATGTCGGCGTTCGACATGGTGACGGCGGAGGCGGCGTACTGCGCGCTCGGAGCCGCGAACACCCGCGTGCACTGCCTGCCCACGACGCTTGGAATCGATCACCGCATCATCAACGGCCGCGTCTACATCGGCGGCAACGCAGTGACAGATCCGGCGGAGATCGCCCGCCGCACGGAGGAATTCCAGAAGCGCGCCTTCTACTACTACGCGAACTGGGAGCGGCTCTACGCGCAGTGGCGCGAGAAGATGCTGGCCCTCATACGGGACGCACAGGCCCTGCCGGCGCCCGCCCTGCCGGAGTTCGAGCCTCTCGAGCACGTCCACGCCGGACGCGGCGTCGCCTCGAATCACCAGCTCCTCGATGTCTACCAGAAGACGCTCGAGGGCTACTTCCGGATGTGGCACCACCACTTCGAGTTCCTGCTGCTCGGCTACGGCGCCTACATGACGTTCTTCGCCTTCTGCAAAAAGGCGTTCCCGGAGATCACCGACCAGACGATCGCGCGGATGGTCGCCGGCATCGAGGCGGAGATCTTCCGTCCCGACGAGGAGCTGCGGCGGCTTGCACGAAAGGCAGTCGAGCTCGGCGTCGATTCCGCGTTCCGGGAGGGCGTACCCGTCGCCGACGTGATCCGGACGCTCGAGCAGTCGGGCGCACCGGGACGCTCATGGCTCGACGAGCTCGCGATGGCACGCGAACCCTGGTTCAACATCAACGTCGGCGATGGCTTCTACCACTACCACCGCTCGTGGAACGACGATCTCTCGATGCCGTTTTCCGGCCTTCCGGACTACGTGAGTCGCGTGCGCGCCGGGGAATCGCTCGAGCGGCCGGTCGAGAAGCTCCAGACCGAACGTCGGCAACTCATCGAGGACTACCGCGAGCTGCTGTCGACCGACGACGAGCGGGCGGCCTACGACCAGATGATCGCGCTCGCGCATCGGGTCTTCCCATATGTTGAAGGGCACAAGTTCTACTGCGAGCACTGGTATACGAATCTCTTCTTCAACAAGATCCGTGAATTCGGCGCGCTGCTGGCAGAACATGGCTTCTTCCCCGGAGCCGAAGACGTCTTTCAACTCACGCACTACGAGCTCGAGGCGGCGATCATCGACCTGATGAACGCCTGGTCGACGGGTTCTGCCCCGCGCGGCCCGACCCGCTGGCCCGCGATCGTGGCCGAGCGGCGCGCCGCGATCGCGGAATGGGCGAAGCACGACACGCCGCCTGCGCTCGGGCCGGTGCCGGATGTCATCGACGATCCGGCGATCGTCATGCTGTGGGGCATCACGCGCGAGAGTCTCGACACCTGGCTGAACGCGGACGGCGACGCGACCGCCAACGAGCTGCGTGGGTTCGCCGCGTCCAGCGGAGTTGTCGAAGGCCCTGCGCGGGTCGTCAAGTCGGTGGAGGAGATCGCGCGTCTGCGCAAGGGCGACATCCTCGTCTGCCAGGTGACCAACCCGACCTGGGCCCCGGTCTTTCAGAAGATCGCCGGCGCAGTGTCCGACATCGGGGGCTCGATGAGCCATGCCGCCATCGTGGCCCGCGAGTACGGCCTGCCCGCCGTCGTCGGGACGGGAACCGCGACGTCGCGGATCCGTGACGGTCAGCGGATCCGCGTGGATGGCGGCCGCGGCGTGGTCACGATCCTTCAATAGCAGGAGACAAACCGCATGGCCGAATCGAGCAGGAAGCCGATGGCGGCGCCGCCATCCACCGCGTACCGGATCGTTGACGTTCCGCAACCGTACGGGGCCGTGATCGAGCGTCACGGCGTACAGGGCAAGTTCGTCAGTTCCGACGAGAAGGAAAGTCCCTGGGTGCCCTTCGGCAGCAATGCCGCGATCCGTCACCTCGCCTTCGACGTGCGCCGCAACGCGTACAGCAATATTCTCTGGATCAAGTCGGGCGGCGTGGTCGGCACACACCGCCACCGCGGGACCGTCGTGATGGTGTGCATGGAAGGCAGCGCGCGCTATCTCGAGTACGACTGGGTCGCGGGACCCGGCGACTTCATCTACGAGACACCCGGGCTGACCCACACGCTGGTCAGCGATCACCCACAGGGCGTGAAGCTGTTCGGCTGGCTCGAGGGGTCAACCGACTTCTTCGACGAGAGCGGCAAATTCATCGAGACACTCGACATCTGGTGGTACATCAACCACTACGAGAGCTACTGCCGCGAGCACGGCATCGCCATCAACGAGCAGCTCTACATCTGAAGCGGGCCGCCGATGACACGCGATCGCGCCAACCTCATTCCGCGGTGATGCGACCGGCCGGCCACGTCAGCTGGTTCGCCGACATCGCGCTCAGCGACCGGACGGACGTCGGTGGCAAGGGCGGGAGCCTCGGCGAGCTCCAGCGTGCAGGTGTCGCCGTTCCTCCGGGGTTTGTGGTGCGCACGGCAGCCTTCGAGCGCTTCATGACGGCGCTAGAGCTAATTGCGCCGGTGCGCTTGCCGGTCGCAGACCTGGATCCGCAGGACCTGGACGCGATCACCGCATGCTCGAACGCACTGCGCCGCAGGATCGAGCAGGCGGACCTGCCCCAAGAAGTCGCCGCGGAGATCGCCTCGGCACATGCGGCGCTGTGCGGCGGCACGCCCGAAGCCGCGGTCGCGGTCCGGTCGTCGGCGACCACCGAGGATGCGGGCGACGCCAGCTTCGCGGGCCTCCAGGATACGTACCTGTGGATCAAGGGCGCGGACCAGGTGTTGCGCATGGTGCGCAGCTGCTGGGCGAGCCTCTACTCGGTGGAATCGATCACCTACCGCCGCAGCCGCGGCTTTCAAGAGCATGACGTCGCGATGGCGGTCGTGGTTCAGATCATGGTCGATGCCAGATCCGCGGGTGTGATGTTTACGCGCAGTCCAGTGACCGGCGATCGCTCGGTGATTGCAATTGAAGGCGCATGGGGTCTTGGGTCATCGGTCGTGGGCGGCGAGGTGACGCCCGACCGCTGGGTGATCGGCAAGATCACCGGCGAGATCTCGGTACGCGAGATATCGGACAAGACGATCCAGCACCTCCCCGCCCCCACCGGCGGCGTCGACACGGTTCCCGTCACCGAGGAACAGCGTCGCGCCGCCTGCATGACCGACGACGAGCTGCAGGCGTTGCGGGCGGTCGCGCGCGGCATCGAGCGTCACTACGGTTGCGCGCAGGACATCGAGTGGGCCGTCGATCGTGCAAGCGGCGAGATCCTGATCCTCCAGAGCCGCCCCGAGACCGTCTGGTCCGCAAAGGATGACGCGCCAACCGCACGCGCCGCGGAGAATCCTCTTTCCCACGTGCTGTCGATCTTCGGAGGCCGCCGGTGACACTCACCGCCCGGGAAGTCGCGGAAATCACCCGGCTGCTCGAGGAATCAATTTTCGACGAACTGCATCTTGAGATCGATGGACTCAAGCTGCATTTGAGGCGAGGCTCGCCCGCTCCGCCCCAGATGGTCGATGACTCCGCCGCAGCCGGCGTGTCAGCTCAGGTCACGCCGATCGTTCCCGACGATGCAGGGCCGGCTGAAAAACCGATCGTCCGCGAGGGCGATCTGCAGGATGTTCCCGCGCCGATGCTCGGCACGTTTTACCGGGCGCCGAAGCCCGGCGAGCCACCGTTTGTAGAAGTGGGCGCCCCGGTGGAAGCCGACACCATCATCGGCATCATCGAAGTGATGAAGCTCATGAATACCGTGCGCGCCGGCGTTCGAGGCATCGTGGCCGAGATCCCGGCTCGCGACGGCGCGCTCGTCGAGTACGGCGAAACGCTGCTGCGCGTTCGCAGGGCAAGCGAGCCGTGACCATCCGACGCGTTCTCATCGCCAACCGGGGAGAGATTGCGACGCGGATCATCCGCACCTGTCGCGCGCTCGGGCTGGAAACCGTGCTCGCCGCATCCGAGGCGGATCTCGACTCGACCCCGGCACGGCTCGCCGATCGGACGATCTGCATCGGTCCTGCGCGGCCAGCCGACAGCTATCTGAAAGTCGAGACCATCGTCCAGGCGGCGCTCGGCGCGCCCGCGGACGCAATACACCCGGGCTATGGGTTTCTTTCGGAACGACCCGAACTCGCCCGACTCTGCGAGCGGCACGATATCGTCTTCATCGGCCCCACGGCCGCGCAGATCGAAGCGGTCGCGGACAAGCTGCGGGCCCGGGCCGCAGCGGAAGCCGTGGCGATCCCCGTGCTGCCGGGCGCCGCGGTGGATTCGGTCGACGCGGCCATGTCCGTGGCCCGGCTGATCGGCACCCCTTTGCTCGTCAAGGCGGTTGGCGGGGGCGGTGGCCGAGGCATGAAGCGGATCGAGCGGCTGACGGAGCTGCCTGCCGCGATTGCGCTCGCCGCCTCGGAAGCAGGAGCCGCCTTTGGAGATGCGCGCGTGTACCTGGAGCGCTTAGTCACGCGCGCTCGCCATATCGAGGTACAGGTTCTCGGCGATGGCGCAGGACGCGTGATCCAGCTGGGCGAGCGCGATTGCTCGGTCCAGCGCCGCTATCAGAAACTGATCGAGGAATCACCCGCACCCGGATTGCCCGAACTTCTGTGTCACCGTCTCCACGAGGCCGCCGTACGCTTCGCGGAGCGCCTTTCCTATCGCGGCGCCGGGACGGTGGAGTTCCTGGTCGACGAGCAGCAGGCGTTTTATTTTCTCGAGATGAACGCGCGGATCCAGGTTGAGCATCCTGTAACCGAGGTCATCACCGGCGTGGACCTGGTCGCCGAGCAGATCGCGATCGCCGGCGGCGACGGTCTTCGCCTGGACCAGTCCGATATCCGACGGAGCGGCTGCGCGATCGAGTGCCGCGTGAACGCCGAGGATCCCGCCCGCGACTTCCGTCCAAGCCCGGGGCTCGTCACCGAAGCCAGGTGGCCCACCGGTCCGGGTATCCGGGTGGATACGCACATTGCGGCGGGCTCCAGGGTTCCTCCGTACTATGACTCGCTGCTGGCCAAGATCATTGCGCATGCCCCGGACCGCACGACGGCACTGCGGCGGATGCACGACGCGATCGCGTCGAGTGCCGTAAGCGGGGTCGCAACCAACCTGCCCTTCCACGCCTTGGTGCTCGGCGAGCCAGACTTTCTCGCCGGCGGCGTGGATACCGAGTTCGTGGCGCAGCTGCTGGAGCGGGATTCCCTGCGCGTGGAGGGCGCCACCCTTGGCTGACATCGAGCTAATCGAGACTTCACTGCGCGACGGCAACCAGTGCCTCTGGGCCGCGCTCGGTATCGACACCGCAAAGACGCTCACGATCGCGCCGGTGATGGACCAGGTGGGCTTCAAGGCGATCGACTTCACGACCTCGACGCACATGGGAGTAGCCGTCCGCTACAAGCGCGAAGACCCCTGGGAGCGGATCCGGCTGATGGCCGCGGCAACCCCCAACACGCCGCTGCAATTCATGTCGACGGGCTTTCGATTCATCTCCTGGGAGACCGCGAGCCCGGAGTTCATCGCGCTCGCATTCCAGGTCCTGGCGCGAAACGGCATCCGACGGTTCTGCCTGGCAGATCCGATGAACGACGCAGAGGCGAACATCATTTGCGCACGTATGGTCAAGCAGGCCGGCGGCGAGTACGTGATCGCCGCCCTTGTATTCACCTTGAGCCCGATACACGACGACGCCTACTACGCCGAGCGCGCACAAAGACTCGCCTCGAGCCCGGACATCGATGCCATCTACATCAAGGATCCGGGCGGTCTGCTCTCACCGGCGCGCGCGAGCACGCTGATCCGGGCGGTCAAGGCGCAGATCGGCGGAAAACCACTCGAGCTTCATTCCCACTGCACCATCGGCCTCGCCGAACTCACCTACATGGACGCGCCCGGTCATGGCGTGAGTGCGCTTCAATGCGCGTCCGGCGCCGCTGCCGACGGAATATCCAACCCTCCCTCCGAGCGGGTCGTCGCCAACCTGCGCGCGCTGGGTCACTCGGTGCGTATCGACACCGAGGCGCTGGCCCAGGTGGGGCGCTACTTCAGCAGCCTCGCAGAGGCCGAAGGATTGCCGGTGGGCCAACCTCAAGGCTTCGACGCGGGCTACCTGCATCATCAACTGCCCGGCGGCATGGTCGGGACCATGCGTCGCCATCTGGCGGAGCATCGTGTGTCTCATCGCGAAGGCGCGGTGATCGAGGAACTGGGCCGGGTCCGCCAGGAGCTTGGATGGCCTATCGTGATGACGCCATTCTCCCAGATCGTCCTGACCCAGGCCGTCATGAACGTGACGGGCGCCGAGCGATATGGTGTGGTTCCCGACGAGCTCATTCGCTATGCGCTCGGCCGCTTCGGCAAGCCGACCGTCCCCATCGAGCCTGCCGTGATGGAGAAGATCGAGTCGTTGCCCCGGACCCGCGAGCTCCGCACCGAAGCACACATGCTGCCGCTCAAGGAGCTGCGGGAGCGCATCGGTCCGCGGCTTTCTGATGAGGAATTCCTGCTTCGGGCGACGATGCCGGCGGGCCAGGTCGATGCGATGCTGGCGGCTGGACCGGCCGCGCGACATTACGATCCATCGATAAAGCCCTTGATGGGCCTGATCCGTGCGCTGACCGCCCGCCGCGACCTGTGGAGCGTCTCGCTCGAGAAGACCGGTTTCCGGCTCACGCTCAGCCGCTCGGAGACTCCGTCCAGGGCGGACACGGCGTGACTCCGGTGGCTGCCCGGCGGCGGCGGGCCATCCCGCGGATCGGCGGCTTCGTGTTCGACGTCGACGGCACGCTGGTACTGAGCGATCGATCACTCGCCGGTTACGAGGTCCTGCCGGGTGCCATCGAAGCCCTGTCTGAGCTCAGTGAGCGCTTGGTGCCATTCGTCCTTCTGACAAATGGCAGCGCTTATCCGCCCGCGGAGCAGGCCGCACGACTGCGGGATGTCGGCCTGCCCGTCGCGGACGCGCAGATGATCACGCCGTCCAGCGTGACGGCGGATCACATGTCGAACCGGGAGGTCAGGCGAGTGCTCGTGCTTGGCACATCGGGGGTCGGATATGCGCTGCGCGAGGCCGGCATCGAGACCGTGCATACCGGCGAGCCGCGGACGAGCGAAGTCGACGCGGTCTACGTCGGCTGGCATCCGGATTGCGGAATGAAGGACATCGAGGCTGCCTGTCATGCGATCTGGGCCGGTGCGAAGCTCTACGTCGCGTCCGACGTACCGTTCTTTGCCACCCGGCAGGGCCGTGCGATGGGGTACACGTACGCGATCGCGGGCGCCATCCGGCGCGTCACCAGGGCGCGCGCCATCCTCACGGGCAAGCCGTCGCTGTATGCGTTGCGATTTGCCGCCCGAAGACTCGCGGTTCCGCTTGGTCAGATAGGCGTCGTCGGAGACGACCCGCTGGTCGAGGCCACGATGGCACGCCGCGGCGGCGCCATCGCCTTCGGCGTCACCACCGGCGTCACGACGCGCGATGCATGGGCGCGGCAGCCCGCGGCGCGGCGCCCTCATCGCGTCGTTGCTGACCTCCGCGACCTGCTGAGCATGGCGGGACGGGACGGCTAGGCGTCACCCGTGGCCGAGAATGGCATTGAGCACGTCAGCCGCGCGCCTCCCCTGCGCACCTTCGGCATTCCTGGCGCGCCATGCGACGAATCCGTCCGGTCTAACGAGCACACAGCCGCCCGGCTCGAGCCCGAAGGCTGCGTTGAATCCGCCAGCCGGGTCCTGCAGACCGTCCAGCCCCACCTGGAGTGCGGTGATCGGCACCCGCAGCTCACTCGCAGCACGAAGAACGCTCTCGCGCCACCCCGCGCCGTCCGCCGCGGCGAGCAGAGTGAGACCTCCTCCGAAAAGGTCGAGCGACGATATCTGCCGGCCGTCCCTCTCGAGCCAGTAGTGCGGCGAGCGCGTTCCGGGCATGGCGCGGGATTCGCGCGGGTTGAGGTGCAGCAGCTCAACCGCGGGCGATTCCGGGATCACCGCCGCCGAGCGGTAGACGTAACCGAGCTCCACGTTCATGTCGGCGACGAGCGGCTGCATCGTGTCTCGCGGAATCGACGGGTCGGTACGCAGCACGTAACGGGTATACGCCTGCTCCACCGTGAGCTCACCGATCGGGCGGCGCTCGGCTTCGTAGCTGTCGAGCAGCCCAGGAGCCGCGACGCCGTTCAGCACCAGCGCGAGCTTCCACGCCAGGTTGTGAGCATCCTGCACGCCCGTGTTGCCACCCCACCCGCCGGTCGGCGGCATCACGTGCGCCGCGTCGCCGGCGATGAAGACCCGTTCGCTGCGGAAGCGCTCGGCCGTGTCCGCCCTCGCCTGCCAGTGCATCACGTTCTCGACCGTCAGCGGGATGTCCGTGGACCCGATGGCGGTCTGTACCATCCGCGATACGTCCTCGGTGGTCAGACCGCTCGATACATCCACGTTCGGCCGCGCCGGATCACCAAGCGTGTTGATCACCAGGAAGCCGCTGTCGAACGGCTTCTCGAAGCGGAAGAAGCCGCGCATTTGCGGGTGGTTTACGTATACGACCGCCCAGGACCTGCCTTCGAGGAGGCCGCGCAGATTCGCGCGGAAATAGATCGTGATGCTGCTCGAGAACGTCCCGTGTCCGCGCATCCGCACGCCGAGCGCTTCGCGGATGCGGCTGTGCGCGCCGTCCGCCGCGATCAGGTAGCGCGCACGCACCCGCCGCGTCTCGCCGGTGTCGCGATGCCGGATCAATGCCCTGACGCCGTCGGCATCCTGTTCGAAAGAGACGCACTCGGTCGAAAAATCGATCCGCGCGCCGAGTCGCTCCGCGGTTTCCCTGAGGGTCGGCTCGAGCACGTTCTGCGACAGGAATACGCGCACTGTCGGGCTCAGGTCGCGTATGCCCTCGTTGAAGTTCGCGATGTAGTGCGCGGTCGCGCCGGCCGCCAGCGTCTCGACCCCGACGACACCCGCGTCCTGCACGAACTGCGCTTCGGATTTGGTGCGCACGGTATCTTCGAGGCCGACACCGCGAAAGATTTCCATCGTCCGCTGCGTGACCGAGGCGGCGCGGGGATGGATGGCCGTCCCCCGGTGATGCTCCACAACCAGCGAGCGCACCCCGTGGTGGCCGAGCAGCAGCGCCGCGGTCATGCCGACGAGGCTGCCGCCGACGACGAGGACAGGGACTTCGAGCTCAGCCATGAAACTGCTCATCCGTCCTGCTCAACTGTCCGGGCGACCTCGAAGCCGGTGGTGTGCACGGCGCCCGCAACATGGCCGCGATCTTGCGCGTACCTCCGATCGAAGGGAATGCTCCCCGCCCGTCCGGCGCACCCGGTGTAGGATCGGCGAAAGCTGGGGCGCGTCGACGCTGCCGGCAATTCACCCAGACACCCACGAGGACCTCAAATCATGTCCGATGAGACGCACATCGCCGCCCTGAGCCGGCGAATCGACGAGCTCGAGCACCAGCTCGGCATCCAGCAGGACATCCACGCGATCCGCCGACTGCAGTATGCGTATGGCTATTTCATCGACAAGTCGCAGTACGACGAGGTCGTCGACCTGTTTTCCGACCAGGGCGAGGTCTGGTTTCTCGGCGGGATCTACCGGGGGAAAGCTGGAATCCGTCGGCTCTATATCGAACGCTTCCGCAATAATTTCACCGAGGGTCACAACGGTCCGCGCTACGGATGGCTGCTCGATCACCTGCAGATCCAGATGATCGTCGACGTGGCGCCGGATCGCAGGACGGCCAGCGTGCGTGGCCGCTCCCTGATGCAGGCCGGCCTGCACGAGACCGCCAGCGGCCGGCAGCGCGCCTGGTGGGAAGGTGGCACCTACGAGAACCGCTACGTGCGCGAGGCCGGGGTCTGGAAGATTCTGCGCCTCGGCTATTACCCGCACTGGCACGGCAGCTTCCAGGACGGCTGGGCCAAGACGCCGATCGACTTCGTTCCGATGGCGAGCGTCACCTATCCCGAGGATCCGCTCGGTCCCGACGCGCTGCTCGACCCGATGCCGCGTCTGTGGCCGGCAACCGATATCGTGCCCTTCCACTACGAGCACCCGGTTACCGGCAAGCCGATCGAGATCGACAACCGCCGCGCCCGCGAAGGTTTCAAGAGCACGTGACGGCGCCCGTAAGCGCGGTTGCCCGTCAGGGGGCGCCCGACCGTTCGTAGACGGGCTTGCCGTCGAGCATCGTCAGGTCCACACGCACGGCATCGAGCTTCGCGGGCGGCACCTTGAAGAGGTCCTTGTCCAGCACGACGATGTCGGCGGCCTTGCCGGTCTCGATGGAGCCCGTGTTCTTCTCGTGATGCATCAGCCAGGCACCCTCGATGGTGTAGGCGGCGATCATCGTCGCGAGGTCGACGCGCTCGCTCTCGTTCAGCACGTCGGTACGCACGTTGTCGGGGTCCTGGCGCGTGATCGCGACTTCCATCGCCGCCAGTGGATTTACGGTCGATACCGACCAGTCGCTGCCGCCGACTATGCGGCCGCCGGCGCGCTGAACGCTGCCGATCGGATACATGCGATTGACGCGCTCGGGCCCGACCTGCGGCATGTTGAGCTTCAGGATGTAATCGTCCGGCCAGGCCCAGAAGGACTGGAAATTCGCCGCAACGCCGAGCTCCTTGAAGCGCGGGATATCCGCCGCGTCGATCAGCTGCAGGTGAGAGATGTGGTGGCGGTTGTCCTTCACGCCGTTCTTCGCGCGCGCGGCGGCAAACGCGTCCAGGCCGGCGCGCACGGCGGCATCGCCGATGGCGTGCATGTGCACCTGCAGTCCCATGCCGTCGAACCGCGTCACCGCTGCGTCGAGATCCGCAGCGGGCATCGTGATGCTGCCTCGATATCCGGGCCTGGTCAGATACGGTGACAGCAACGCCGCCGTCTCACCCTCGAGCACGCCGTCGACGAAGATCTTGATGGCGTCGGCCTTGAGCCGCGGGCCTGCGACCTCGGTTCGCCGGGCGAGCAGCTTCTCGAAGTCTTCGCTGCCGAACATCCCGTAGGTTATCGACAGGCGAACCTTGGCGGGCAGCTCGCCACTCTCCGCCACCGACTTGAATGCATCGAAGTCCGACTCGCCGACCGATGCCTCGATGAACGAAGTGATGCCCACCTCGCTTACGTGCCCGAGCCCACGCTTCAGAGCGGCGATCCTCAGCTCACCGCTGGGCTCCGGCACCTTGTCCATCACGAGGTCGATCGCAGTCTCACGCAGCGTACCGCTCGGCTCGCCGGTGCGCGCGTCATGCTCGATCTTGCCGTTCTCGGGATCGGGCGTCTTTGAGTTGACCGCCGCGACCTCGAGCGCACGCGAGCTCGCCCAGGCCGAGTGCCCGTCCGCGCCCCACAGAATCACGGCGCGGCCCGGCGCCGCCTGGTCGAGCAGCTCCTTGCGCGGGCTGCTGCTCTCGAACAGCGACAGGTCCCATCCGCTGCCGACGATCCACTCGTCCTGGTTGCGGCTGGCGCAGGCTGCCACCGCGTCAAGGATCGCCTCGACGGTCTGCAGATCGTTGAGCGGACACTGCATCTCCTCGAGCCCGGCCGCAGCGACGTGCACATGCGAATCGTGAAATCCGGGGAGCGCCATGCGGCCGGCGAGATCGACGACCCGGGTCGTGTCGCCCTTGAGCGGCAGCACCTCTTCGTTGCGGCCGACGGCGACGATGTGACCGTCGCGCACGGCGGCAGCCTCGGCCCAGGAGCGCTTCGCATCGACGGTGTAGATCCCGCCGTTGATGAATATCGTGTCGGCGAACTCCTCCGGGGCGGACTTGCGCCCACAGCCGGAAATCGAAAGAGCGAGGACGAATGTCGCCAGCGCAAGATCGCGCAGTGCGCTTCTGCTTTGCATGGTTACACCACCGTCTGATGTGGCCGCCCTTTCTACAGGAACGGCGTCACGCGGAAAACACCCGGTGGCTTATACTTCATAAGGGCATTGATTTGCCTTGGTTTCGTTGAAGATAGTTGAAAGCCCGCCGCCCCATGCGTTCCCTGCACGCTCCCAAAGCTCACTTCGACGAATCGATTGCACTCATCGAGTCCGGTGACCTCGGCGCTGCCGAAGAACGCATCCGCAGCCGGCTCGCGGATTATCCACGCGACGTCAACCTCCAGGCGCTACTCGGCGCGTTGCTGATAAAGCGGAACCGTCTGGACGAGGCCGCGGTGCTGCTCCGGCAGGTGATCGCGGAGGCCCCGAGCTTCGCCAAGCCCCACGAAGACCTTGGACACCTGCTCGTCCAGCAGGGCCACACCGACGATGCCGTCCCGCTTCTCGAGCGTGCGACGCTTCTCGATCCAACTCTCGAGAGCGCGTGGTTCACGCTCGGCAAGGCGCTCGCCATGCAAGGTCGCGGTGCAGACGCCGACGAGGCCTTCGAGCGCTGCTTCGCGTTGTCGCCGGAGCGGCGCCTGATGGCGCTTGCGGCCGAGCATCACAAGGAGGGGCGTCTCAAGGAGGCCGAGCAGCTCTATCGACGTATCCTCAGGCAACGTCCGCGCAACGTCGATGCGATGCGCCTGCTTGCCTCGATAGCCTTGAAGTCCGGGCATGCCGACGAGGCGGAACAGCTGCTCGAGCGCGCGCTCTCGGTGGCGCCCGACTTCGTGGCGGCGCTGCTGGACCTGGGGCGGTTGCTGAAGGAACAGGACCGGTTTGCCGAGGCGCTCGAGTGCTTCGATCGCGCTATCGCGAAGGAGCCCGACGACCCGCAGGCGCACTTCCTGCGCGGCGCTACGCTCGCGCCCGCCGCGCTCACCCACGAGGCAATCGAGGCCTACCAGAAGTGTCTGGCTCTGCGTCCAACGCACATCGGCGCGCTGCTCGGGCTCGGTCATTTACTCAAGGCTGTCGGTCGCTATGAAGACGCGGTCGCCTCCTACGACGCGTGCATCCGCCAGCGTCCTGACCAGGGCGAGACGTACTGGAGCCTGGCCAATCTGAAGACATACCGGTTTTCTGACGAGGTCGTCGCGGAGATGGAGCGCCGCGCACGCGCGGGCGGCCTGACTGTTCAGTCCGAGGTGAACTTTCTGTTCGCCCTGGGCAAGGCCTACGAAGATCGCATGGAGTTCGATCGCGCATGGGCCTACTACCAGGAGGGAAACTCGAAGCAGCGAGCGTCGGTCTCGTATGACCCCGTTCAGACCGAATCGATGAACGATCGTCTTGTGCGGATATTCGATCGCGATTTCCTTCAGTCGCGCACGGGTAGCGGACTGGCGGACCCAGCGCCGATCTTCATACTCGGGCTGCCGCGCTCGGGATCGACCCTGCTCGAGCAGATACTCGCAAGCCACAGCCAGGTCGAGGGCACGAGCGAGCTGCCCTACGTGAGCCGCGTGGCCGGGTGGCTCAATCGCAACCGGGTCGACGGCATCAACTACCCCGAAGCGGTGCGTGAGCTCAGAGCCGAGAATTTTCTGTCACTCGGCAAGGACTACCTCCAGCTTGCACACATGCACCGGCGAAGTGGCGCGCCGCGCTTCATCGACAAGATGCCCAACAACTTTCCGCACGTCGGACTGCTGGCG
>Ga0207706_10000604_pt1 | contig 38186 bp, 37 predicted proteins | sample KBSC53metaG_FD_184318 | JGI IMG/M metagenome (GOLD analysis project Ga0207706, IMG submission 184318) | Corn rhizosphere microbial communities from Kellogg Biological Station, Michigan, USA - KBS C5-3 metaG (SPAdes) (version 2) | ecosystem: Host-associated > Plants > Roots > Rhizosphere > Soil ... | reverse complement strand
TCCGTCAGACTCGGTGGCGCTCCCCCACGGCGGGTTGAAACCCGCCGCTGGAACCTCGGAAAGTTCGCCTTCGCGGACTCCCGCGCGAGCATCCGCGCGCTCCCCGTCCTCGCGCAGAACCACCCCACCTGCACGGAATTCTCCCCTCCCCCAAGGTAGTTATTTGGGGGAGGGGGCCGGGGGGCGGGCCGGGGGAGAGGGCCAGCCGCGGCCGCGCGGATCCCCGACTCCCGCCGCAGCTCCATCTACCCCCCGACCGCCCTATCGTGTCCCCGCGCCCGGCGTCGGAGGGGGCGGAGGCGGCGGCGGGGCGGGCTCGGGCTCGGAATCGGCGGGCTCCGTGCCGGCCGCGGCGCTGTCGGGGGGCGCGGCGACGGCGCTGTCCACGGGGGCGGGCGGGTTCGGGTCCGGCCCGGCGACGGTCACGCGCACCGCGCCACCCATCCGGATGCTGTCGCCCGCCTCGGGGCTCTGCGCCACCACGGTGCCCGCCGGCGCGGCGGACTCCGGATCGTACGACACGCGGCCCAGGCGCAGCCCCGCCGCCTCCAGCCGCGACGCGGCCTCGTCCGCCGTCACGGTCAGCACCTCGGGGGTGAGCACCCTGGGCGGGCCGGCGCTGAGGTTCAGGATCACGATCCCCGGCATCGGCACCTGCGTTCCCGCGCGGGGCTCCATCCCCAGCAGCGTGCCCTCGTCGGCCAGGTTCTGCACGTTGCGCAGCCGCACCTGGAAGCCCATCCGCTGCAGCAGCGAGATCGCCTCGTCCTTGTCCATCCCCTCGATCGACGGCACCGGGCGCTTGTCGGGCCCGGCGCTCACGATGATGCGCACGTTGCTGCCGCGCGCGGCCTCCTGCCCGGGGAGCGGCACCTGGCTCAGCACGCGTCCGGCGGGCATGCGCGGGTTGTTGAGCGTGGTGCCGCGGGTGTACTCCAGCCCTGCCTTGTCCAGCGCGCGCGACGCCGCCGACACGCTCATCCCCCGCACGTCGGGCACGGTGACGATCGGCGAGCGCCCGAAGCCGGGAAAGAAGAGGAGCGTGATGAACAGGTACCCCAGGAAGAAGCCGCCCAGCCCGCAGTAGAGGATGTACTTGAGCAGCCGCCGCTCGTCGAAGTACGCCTTCACGCGCTGGCGCACGCCCGCGCCGCGCGGGCGCGGGCGGCGCTCCCTGGGCTTGATCACCTTCACGCGCGCCTCCGCAGCCGCGCGGCGAACGCGCCGTCCACGCCCTGCCGCTGCGGCAGCACGCACAGCCGGCCGGCGGCGTCCAGCACCTCGGCCGGCACGGCGCCCACCGGCGGGGAGGGCTCGAACTCAGGGTTGCGGGCCAGGAAATCCTCCACTCGCTCTTCGTTCTCCTCGCGCTCCAGCGAGCACGTGCTGTACACCAGCACTCCGCCCGGGCGCACCAGCGGCGCCGCGGCGGCCAGCAACTGGCCCTGCAGCGCCACCAGCGCCGCCAGGTCGTCCGGCGTCACCCGCCAGCGCCCGTCCGGGTGGCGGCGAAACGTCCCCGTCCCCGTGCACGGCGCGTCCAGCAGCACCGCGTCGGCCGCGCGGAAGGGCGGCTGTCTCCCGTCCGCCACCACCGCGCCGACCCTCCCGCCCCACCCCACGCGCGCCGCGTTCTCCACCACCCGCCTGAGACGCCGGTGCGACAGGTCCGCCGCGGCCACCCGCGCCGCGCGCTCCGCCATCCCCAGCGCCTTGCCGCCCGGCGCCGCGGCCAGGTCCAGCACCGTTCCCCCCTCGGGCACCTGCGCGTAGCGCACCACCAGCGCGGCCGCCGGGTCCTGCACCACGGCCGGCACCGCGGCCAGCGCGTCGGCGGCGGAGGCGGGCGGGAGGATGCGCAGCGAGTCGGGCGAGAACGGCACCGGCTCGCTCGCGATCTCCGCCTCGCCCAGCCGCGCCCGCGCGTCGTCGATGCTCACGCCGAGCGGGCGGATGTACAGCTCGGGCCGCAGATTGTTCGCCTCCACCAGCGCCCGCGCGCCGTCCGCGCCCCAGCGCGCCACCCACCGCTCCACCAGCCAGCGCGGGTGCGAGCCCCAGCTCTCCAGGTGTCCCGCCGGGTCGGGGCGAAAGTCGGGAAAACGGATCGCCTCGCCGCGGCGCTGCAGGTTCTGCAGCACGCCGTTCACCAGGCCCGAAACGCGCCCCGCGCCCGCCATCCGCGCCAGCTCGACGGACTGGGAGACGGCGGCGTACGGCGGCACGCTCCCCATCTCCAGCAGCTGGTAGGCCCCCAGGCGAAGGACGTCGAGCACGTCGGGGGCGACGGATCCCGTCCCGTCGCGCAGCAGCGCGCCCAGCAGGTGGTCGATGCGGCCGCGCAGGCGGAGGGTGCCGTACACCAGCTCCTGCGTGAAGGCGCGGTCGCGCGGCTCCAGCCGGGCGGCCGCCGCGTCGAGCGCGCGGTCGGCCAGGTCGCCGCCGCGCACGCGCTGCATCACCTCCAGCGCGGCGCGGCGGGTGTCGGTCACGCGGCCGGCCACGTCGCCTCGCCTCAGCCCAGCATCCCCGCCGCCGGCGACGACGGGACCGCGCGCTCGCGGCGCGGCATCCGGCCGGCCAGGTACGCCAGCCGCCCCCCCTCGGTGGCCAGCGCCATCGCCCGCGCCATGCGGACCGGGTCCTGGGCCTCGGCCAGCGCGGTGTTCATCAGGATCCCGTCCACCCCCTGCTCCATGGTCACCGCCGCGTCCGATGCGGTCCCCACCCCGGCGTCCACGATCACGGGGACGGAGAGGCGCGACTTGATCGTGCGCACGTTGAAGGGGTTCACCAGCCCCAGCCCGCTCCCGATCGGCGAGGCCAGCGGCATCACCGCGGCGCAGCCGGCATCCTCCAGCCGCAGCGCGGCGATCAGGTCGTCGTTGGTGTAGGCGAGCACGGTGAAGCCGTCCGCCACCAGCTCCCTGGCGGCGCGGAGCGTGGCGTCGGCGTCGGGAAGGAGCGTTTCCTGGTCGCCGATCACCTCCAGCTTGACCCAGTCGGTGAAGCCGGCGGCGCGGGCCAGGCGCGCGTAGCGGACCGCGTCGTGGGCCGTGTGGCACCCGGCGGTGTTGGGGAGAAGGAGGTACTGCTCGGGATCGAGGTGGAAGAGGACGCCCTCCTCCTTCGTGCGATCGAGATCGACGCGGCGGACGGCGACGGTCACCACCTCGGCGCCCGACGCCTCGATGGCATCCACCATCTGCTGGTTGGAGCGGTACTTCCCCGTGCCCACCATCAGCCGCGAGCGAAGGGTGCGGCCGGCGATCGCCAGCGGCTCGTCCATCACCCGCGGCTCGGCGAACACGGTTGCCATGTAGGTATCTCCACTACGGGTTGATCGAAATCTCGTGTCGATGGACAACGCGCCTTCGACGGATATCTGCGCGGCCGCGGCGAGGCCCCCCCACCCCCGCTTCGCGGCCCCTCTCCCCGCCCCGTCCCCGCGCTTCGCGGGGGAGGGGGAGATTGGACGGGGAGAACTTCGCACGTGCATCGATGCCTGCGTAGGAATTCGCGAAGGCGGACTTCGGGCCGTTGTTGCCGCGACGCCGCGACTTCAGTCGCCTGGGGCACCGTTCGGCCGCACCGTCACCCGCCGCCGACGAAGTGCACCAGCTCGTACGCGTCGCCGGGCTCCACGGGGGCGGCGGCGCAGGCGTCGCGGCGGAGGATCTCGCCGTTGCGCTCCACCACCACCATGCGCGGGTGCAGGCCCAGGTGCTCCAGCAGCGCGGCCACGTTCAGCCCCGCCGGCACCGTGCGCTCGCCCCCGTTCACGCGGATGGTCACCTCCGCGGCGACCTGCAGCTCTGCCATGCCTCGATGTATGCTCGCGCCGCCGATGCAGGCGACGGCTGGTCCCAGATCCCGCGGATCGCCGCGACGCCGGCCGCGCCCGCGCCGCACACCTCCGCCACCCGCTCCGGCGTCACCCCGCCGATGCCGATCACCGGCCGCCCCAGCGCCGCCACCTGCACGATCAACCCCGTCCCCACGCCCGCCTGGCCCGGATGCGACGCGGTCTCGAAGATCGCCCCGGCCAGCAGCCACTCCGCCCCCGCCTCCGCCGCCTCGCGCGCCTCGCCGATCGTGTGCACCGACACGCCGACCCGCATCTCATCCCCCACCACCCGCCGCGCGTCCGCGACGGCGATGCCGCGCCGGCCGAGCTGGACTCCGTTCGCCTCCGCGGCGAGCGCCACGTCCACGCGGTCGTTGACGACCAGCAGCGAGCCGGCGGCGCGCGCGACCTCCATCAACCGCACCGCCAGCTCGTGCATCCGCCGCCCGGACGCATGCGGCGCGCGAAGGTGCAGCGCCACGCCCGCCCCGCCCGCCGCCAGCACCTCGCCCGCGACGCGCTCGAAATCAGGCCGCGCGAGCACGTCGTCGTCCGTCACGGCGTGGAGCGGCGGGAGCGGGCGGTCAGTCACCTGCATCACCGAAGTGCAGTCGCGGCAACGAGCTATAGATCCTTCGGCCGCGCCCCATTTTGGTTCATGCCGCGGCACCTGCGCGGCGCTCCCTCAGGATGACAGCGCGCGGTGGGGCCTTGGGTTGGATCTGCTGCCCGATGCCGCTAATCCGAAGCTCGTGCCGCGCAACGGCATCGCGTCCACACCAAAGCCGGTAGTCCCCGCAGGGGGACTTCGTGTAGTCGTTGCAGCGAATTCGAATTCATTCGCCCGCCGAACTGGACGCCGAGGCCTACGGCTCCACCCCGAAGCGATCGCCGACAGAGACCCCGCGCCCACGCACCCATTCGCCCGCGGCCATGCGGCGCTTGCCGGGGGGCTGCGCCTCGGTCACGCGGACGGAGCCCTGGCCGCAGGCGATGAGGACCCCGGACTCGTCGGCCGCCAGCACGGCGCCGGGCTCGCCGCCGCGCTCCTCCACCCTGGGGCGGAAGAGCTTGACCGCGCCGCGCGCGCCCAGCGGGCTCCACGCGCCGGGCACGTCGTCGAGCCCGCGGATCCAGCGCGACACCTCTACCGCGGGAAGCGACCAGTCGAGCCTCGCGGTCTCGCGGTCGAGCTTGGGGGCGTGCGTCGCCTTCGCATGGTCCTGCTCCTGGCGGACGAGTTGCCCGTCCTCGACCAGCGCCAGCGCTTCCACCAGCGCCTCGGCGCCGATCTCGGCCAGGCGGTCGGCCAGCTCGCAGGCGCTCTCGTCGGCCTCGATCGGCTCTTCCACGCGCAGCAGCATGGGGCCGGAGTCGAGCCCGGCGTCCATCTGCATGATGGTGACGCCGGTGGTGGCCAGCCCGCGGATGATGGCCCACTGCACCGGCGCCGCGCCGCGCAGCTCCGGGAGGAGCGACCCGTGGATGTTCACCGAGCCCAGCCGCGGCACCGCCAGCACCTCGGGCTTCAGGATCTGCCCGTACGCCACCACGACGGAGATGTCCGCTTCGTACGCCCGGAGTTGCGCGACGAACTCGTCGCCGCGCGCCCTCTCGGGCTGCAGCACGGGGATCATCTCGCGCTGGGCCTCCACCTTCACGGGAGACGGCGTGAGCTCGCGGCCGCGCCCGGCCGGGCGGTCGGGCTGCGTGACCACGGCCACCACGTCGTGCCCCTCGTCGCCCAGGGCGCGCAGCGCGGGGAGCGAAAAGGCCGGCGTCCCCCAGAAGATCACTCTCACGGGGCCTGCTTCCGGTACTTGCGCAGCACCATGTTCCGCTTGAGCGGCGACAGCCGGTCGATGAACAGCACCCCGTCCAGGTGGTCGATCTCGTGCTGCAGGCAGCGGGCGAGCATGTCGTCGGCCTCGATGCGCACGGGGTTCCCCGCGCGGTCCTGCGCCTCCACCACCACGTGCCAGGGCCGCTCCACCACGCCGGTCACGCCGGGGATGCTCAGGCACCCCTCCTCGCCCTTCTCGGTCTCGGCGCCCGCCTCCACCACGCGCGGGTTGAAGAGCGCGGTGGGGCCCAGCGCCTTGCCGCCCTCGTCGTTCACGTCCACCACGATCAGCCGCTGCGGCACGCCCACCTGCGGGCCCGCCAGGCCGATCCCCTTGGCGTCGTACATGGTCTCGAACATGTCGGCGATCAGCTGGTCGAACTCGGGGCCGGGCGCCGCCACCGGCTCGGCGTGGCGCCGCAGCACGTCGCTGCCCAGCAGCTCGATCTTCAGCAGCGGCATGGCCTTACTTCCGCTCGCTGGTGGTGGTCTCGCCGCCCGGCGTGGTGCGCTTCACGATGCGGCTGCGCTCCACCTCCACGGTGGCGGTGCCGCTCTTGACCTGCACCGAGTCTTCGCGGATGGCGGTGATCACGCCGATCAGCCCGCCGGCGGTCACCACCTGGTCGCCCTTCTGCAGGGCGCTCACCAGGTTCTGGTGCTCCTTGAGCTGGCGCCGCTGCGGCACCACCAGGATGAAGTAGAAGACCGCCAGGATCGCCAGCGGCATGATCAGCGTGGCCAGCGAGCTGGCGCCCTGCGGCCCCGGAACCACCACCAGCAGCGCGATGTTCATCTATGTCCGTCTCCGGTAATCGGTTGATGTGATTCGTTTCGATGGGTTGATACCCCGCTGCGATCCCTACGCCTTCGCGGCGGCGGCCTTCCCGGCGGCGAAACGGTCGAGCCAGGCACGGCTCCAGCCTGCGTAGTCGCCGGCGATGATGTGGTCGCGGGCCTGGTTGGCCAGGTTCACCAGGAAGTGCAGGTTGTGGATCGAGAGCAGGCGCATGCTGAGCCCCTCGCCCGACACGAACAGGTGCCGCAGGTAGGCCCGCGTGTAGCTGCGGCAGGTGTAGCAGCCGCACTCCGGGTCCAGCGGCCCCGCGTCGGTCAGGAAGCGGCGCTGCTTGATATTCACCTGCCCCTCGGCCGTGATCCACACCGCGCCGTTGCGCCCGTTCCGCGTGGGCGCCACGCAGTCGAACAGGTCGATCCCGCGGCCGATCGCCTCCAGCAGGTCGTCGGGGTACCCCACGCCCATCAGGTAGCGCGGCAGCCGGTCGGGGAGCTCGGGGCGCACCACGTCGATCATCTCGTACATCAGCGGCTTGGGCTCGCCCACGCTCAGCCCGCCGATGGCAATTCCATGCCAGTCGCCGCTCGACAGCGTGCCCCGCGCGCTGGCGACGCGCAGTTCGGGGTGGATGCCGCCCTGCACGATCGGGAACAGCGTCTGCCGCGGGCTGTCACCATCCTCGGCGATGATGCGGTCGAAGGCGATGCGGCAGCGGGCCAGCCAGCGCAGGGTGCGCTCGTACGCCTCGGTGGCCTTCTCGCGGCTGCTCTGCCCCGGCGGGCACTGGTCGAAGGCCATGATGATGTCGGCCCCCAGCGCCCGCTCGATCTCCATCACCCGCTCGGGGGTGAACAGGTGGCGCGAGCCGTCGATGTGGCTCTGGAACTCGACCCCGTCCTCGCCGATGGTGCTGATGTCGCTCAGCGAGAACACCTGGAACCCGCCGCTGTCGGTCAGGATCGGCTTCCGCCACCCCTGGAAGCCGTGCAGCCCGCCCATGGTCCGGACGACGTCGTGCCCCGGGCGGAGGTAGAGATGGTAGGTGTTGCCCAGGATGATCTGGGCGCCCAGCCCCTGCACCTCTTCGGGGGTGAGCGTCTTGACCGTGGCCTGGGTGCCGACGGGCATGAACACCGGCGTGCGCACCGCTCCGTGCGGCAGGGTCAGCACGCCGGCGCGCGCGGGGCCGTCGGTGGCCTGGACCTGGAACTCGAACAGCGGTCGGCTTCCGGCTCGGTTTTCACGTCTGCCCGCGCGCGGTTCGGCCGCGCGCGGAGTGCCTGGTGTAAACCGGTAGTTTGGCGGAGGATGGGCTGAAAGGCAAGTCGCGGCAAGGAGCCTGGTGCCACGGACCCCGAGTGCAAGAAAATTCTTGGCTGGGTAGGTCGCAGCCTCTATTTTCGCTGGAAACTAACTTCTTCGTACCTTTCGCCAGGGAGCAACTATGCACGTTCCTAGAAAGACGCTGGTTCTGATCACCACGTCGTTTGCTCTCTTGCTCGCCACCTCCGCTATTGGACAGGAAGTCACTTGTATTCAGCCGCGCAACTGTTCGTCGGAAGTCACCAGCGACACGACCACTCAATTCCTGACCGTCCAGGTGACAAATCGCGGTTTGGAACCCGTCCGAAATGCCACGGTCACCTTCGAGTTGGTCAAGGGTGCCGGGAGCTTCACAGGCTCAAGCACAACTCAGACCGATGCCAACGGCTTCGCGACGGCTGCCTGGGTGCCAGCGCATGGTAGTCCATATCCAGCTGAATTCCGGGTGAAGGCTGTCGCAGAGACAGGCAACGGAGCCCAGACGATTCTGCTGTCGTTCAAGCGCGTTAGCGAAACGATTCCCCTGTTTCCGTCGGCACGATCGGGAACTCATCAAGCCTGGTATGAAGACCGTCAACTTCGGCGCAGGCTGAGGGTGGTCATCCAAGGGCCGGACAGCGAGGCAGCTTGTCAGCGCACTGCAGTCGCATTCCGGCCGATCGGCGGTGGTTCAACTGCGCCTGATACCTCTTACGGACAATGGCACTCGAATACGGTCGAACGGTGCGTAGCCGAAACGCGGTGGCGCCTTCCCAAGGGAGTAGGACTGCAAACACTGCGCGCAACCACGGGGAGTGACCAGAGCAAAGGCATAACGTTTTTAGCACACGCACGCGGTCTCCCTCGGATCCTTGTTGGACTGGTAGGCTATCGCACCCACAGCCTTGCTGAACTGGACACTGTTTCGGCTGATACCATCGAGGTGACGCGCAAGTTGCCGGATCAGATTACGTCAATCACATTCGACAGTGTTTCCGCAGTGACAAAGGTTGATACAACGGATAGAGTGGAAGCCTTGGCTCCGACGATCGGTGTCGATTTTCCTGTCCTACCTTCGGTTGGGTGGCTTAGGGTTTCGCTCGCGACAACAATGAAGAATCCCGAAGACAACGTTTTCATGGGGGTATCGTTGCCACAATTGTGGCGGGGTGTTCAACAGGAAGCCGTCGGATTCGATTTCCACCTTGTCGGACACCTGCAGCGCCAGGGTACCCTTGGAGATCCCACCGCGTGCGCTGCTGACAGCAGTCAGTGTCACACAAGGAAGCGCTGGCGATTCGGGTTCGGCATCATGGGAACTACGGACGCGGGGTCCATCATCGGGAACGTAGCCACGATCTTCGGGATCAAGTAGAAGGGGCCGCCAAGTTTCAGACGCACTATCGACCGCTCATGGCATTGCGGTGATCATCTCCGAGCCGGCCGGTGGTAGCAGCGTTGCGTCTGCGCCGGACACGGCGCTGACCGACGAGAGGCCGGCCAATGCTGGAATGGCATCGGTCACCCCGGATATGGCAGCATGCGGCAGCATGTGCAGTTGAAGGACGTACGCCGGCGTAGCCAACCGCGCCCGGCGGGATCCTCCCACCGGGCGCGCTGTCGTGCTCCTTGCCTTCCCTCAGTCGCGCGGCGGCGGGCAGGTGCAGAGCGAGTCGGGGCAGTAGCTCTTGTAGGTGTTCGCGGCACACCAGGGGTTCGTCGGCACGTCGTCGTGGCCCTGCACGGTCCCCAGCTTCTCCGCCTCGGCCCCGGTGTCGAACGAGGTCACGGCCAGCACGTCGAGGTCGAGCGTCAGCTTCTTCATCGGCTTCTCCTGTGGGGTAGAAGTTGTAGCGAGCGGCCGATACTAAAACCCGCCGCTATTCATCTGCAAGACAGGAGCTTGAATCAGAGTAACTGCTCCTTTGCGCCGTCGCAGCGGATCCCATACAGCGATCGGCGCGAAGAGGTCCGCATACGAATCTGACGCCGCAGCCTTTGCCGCACGACACCTGGGAGGTTCCCGGGGGATCACGAACGCGCCCGGCGGGAGATCCCTGCCGGGCGCGCCGACGATGTCGTGCTTGATTCAGGGAACGCGAGGCTGCGCGAGCAGTTCCGCCGCCGCCTCCGCCGGGTCGCGCCCGGCTTTGATGGCATCGTCCAGGTCGTGGCGCTTCCACCGCTTGCGCCTGGGCCGGCCGAGCCAGCGGCTGGTCATCTGCCCCGCCGCGATGGGGATCGCCAGCAGCCCCAGCCCTAGCAGCAGCACCCACGAATCGAAGGTGCGCCTGAACAGCTCCAGAACCGCGGCCTCGAGGATGATCGTGCTCACCCAGACGACCGCCAGGAACCGCCGCGTCCGCGTCCAGAATGCCATGGAGTCCTCCCGGGACCCGGGTGGAAAGCAGGTGTCCGCGACCGTCGCGTGAACGGCCCGCACCCACGGGTGCCCACAGGAAAGGCAGAAGCCATGCCGTTCAGCCGCCGCGAACCCAGACCGCACAGCCTCGCGCGGTCTGCGAGGCTTCCTGTGGTTGTAGCCGTGGCGCCGTGGCTTCAGCCGCCCCGGCCGAGTATCAGCCGCCCTGGGGAGAGGGTGACGGGCCCACCGCCTCCTTCACCTTCCGCGCGACCGCCCGGCCGACGACGGCGGCGACCTCCTCCTCGCTGGCGGCGGCGACGGCGCGCATGCTGCCGAAGCGGTCCAGCAGCGCGCGCTGGCGGGCGGGGCCCACACCGGGGATCGTCGAAAGCTCCGAGCGGATGGTGCGCTTCGTCCTGAGCTTGCGGTTGTAGCCGATGGCGAAGCGGTGCGCCTCGTCGCGCACGCGCTGCAGCAGGCGCAGCGCCGAGGAGCGCTTCGGCATGCGGATCGGCTCGCCGCGGCGGGGGACGAACACCTCCTCCTCGCGCTTGGCCAGACTGATCATCGCCTGCTGCGGCAACCCGATCTCCTCCATCGCCTTCTGCGCGGCGCCCAGCTGGCCCTTGCCGCCGTCGATCACGACGAGGTCGGGGAGCGGCTTGTGCTCGTTCACGCGGCGGGTGAACCAGCGGGTGACCACCTCGTGCATCGACGCGAAGTCGTCGTTCCCCCACTCCCCGCGGATCTTGAACTTCTTGTATTCGCCCTTGTTGGGCTCGCCGTTCTCGAAGAACACGCCCGCCGCGACGACCTCGCTCCCCTGCGTGTGCGAGATGTCGAAGCAGACGATGGTGCGCGGCACGCTCTCCAGCTCCAGCACCTCCTGCAGCTCGTAGAGCGCGTCGGGGGCGCGGCCGGCGTCGGCCTGGGCCACCATCCGCCGCTCCTCCATCAGGTGCCGCGCGTTCTGCCCGGCCAGGTCCACCAGCTGCACCTTCTCGCCGCGCTGCGGCACGTGCAGGCGCACCGCGCGCCCGGCCTGCTCGCGCAGCAGCTCCTGCAGCACCTCGCGGTCCTCGAAGTCCTCGGCGAAGAAGATCTCGGGCGGGATCGACAACCGGTCGCGGATGGCGCGGTCGGTGTAGTGGCGGGTGACGAAGGCGTTGAAGGCGCTCTCGTCGTTCCCGTCCCCCGCGTTGGCCAGGAAGCTGACCTCGCGCCCCAGCAGCTTTCCCTCGCGGATCAGCAGCACCACGCCGCACGCCTCGCCGCGGTCGCGCGCGAAGCCCACCACGTCGCGGTCGCTGCCGCTGATGTCCACCACGCGCTGCCGCCGCTCCAGCGCGTCCAGCTGGCCGATGGCGTCGCGCAGCTCGGCGGCGCGCTCGAAGTTCATCTCCTGCGCGGCGGCCTGCATCTCCTGCTTCAGCCGGTTGGCGACGAGACGCGTGTGGCCGCCCAGCACCTCCAGGATCTCGTCGACCATGGTGCGGTACTCGGCCTCGCTCTGCAGCGCCACGCACGGCGCCTTGCAGCGGCCGATGTGGTAGTCCAGGCAGGGCCGCGCCGGCACGTCGTCGGGAAGGTCGTAGTGGCAGCTGCGGACGGTGTAGAGCCTCTTCACCAGCTCCAGCGACTGCCGCATGCGGCGCACGTCGGTATACGGCCCGAAGTACCGGCTCCCGTCCTTCACCAGCCGGCGGGTGACCCACACGCGGGGAAAGCGCTCGTGGACGGTGACCTTGATGTACGGATAGGTCTTGTCGTCCTTGAGGTTGATGTTGAAGCGCGGCTTGTTCTCCTTGATCAGGTTGTTCTCCAGGATCAGCGCCTCGGCCTCGGTGGTGACGACGATGGTGTCGACGTCGGCCGCGCGGCGGATGAGCTCCTGGGTCTTGATGCCGTGCTGCGCGCTGGCGGCGAAGTAGCTGCGCACCCGCGAGCGCAGCGACTTGGCCTTCCCCACGTAGATGATCTCGCCGCCGGCGTCCTTGAACAGGTACACGCCGGGGCGGGCGGGCAGGGTGCGGAGCTTGTCTTCGAGAGAGACGTTCTGCGGCATCGGTATGGACGGCCCGACTTCTGGGAACACGACGAGAGATGTGATACCCCGGCGGAGCGGGTTGGGTCGCACGAGCCGGGCATCGCGCCGGGCATCGCACCGGGCGGTTGAAACCGCGGCAACCACGGCCCGAAGTCCGCCTTCGCGGACTCCCACACGGGCATCGGCGCCGCAAGCGGGCTCCGAGCCACCATCGACGTAGCCACGCGAAGCGAGCTCGCGAGCACCTTCGCCATCAGCACCTCGTCGACGTACACCTCCCCGGCCCGCACCGCCATCGGCTCCGTCCCATAGAGCCGACGACGAAGCTTTCGGCCAGCCGCCGCTCCGTCTCGGCGAGGGTCAGCGCCTCTTCGTCAGCGGGCGAGTAGCGGAACTCGAGCGGGTGCGCGGCGAAGCCCTCCAGCCGCAGCGCGCGGTACGCCGCGGCGTCGGCGGGAGCGAGCCGGCGCACCTCGAGCGAAGGCTGCATCGTCTACCCGGGAAGTCCCGGGAAGTGGAAGAGTGAGGACGCCGGAATCGCGCGTTCGAACGGGCACCGCCACGCGGCCTGGGCGCGTCCTCGCGGAATCGGGCGAGAGGCGGGAAAGCGGCGCCGGGCGGGGAAATTACGCCTCGGTGGGTGGGGCGCGGAAGGGGCAATGTACCGGTGCAATAGAAGCTATTGCGCAGCCACTCCAGCGGCACCATTTTCGCGTCCCTTCAAATGTACCCCACGGACCCCTGGCCGGCCACCCGCTTGCCCCCGGTCCAGCACCCGTAAGCGCCGTACCCGCGGTACCCGCTTGACCACCCGTTTGCCCGTCTGGGCGCCGCTCGCCGTGGCGCTCGCCGCGCTGTCGTCCGCCTGCGTCGACACCCGCAACGCCCCGCGTGACGCCGGGGCCGCCCTGGTCCGGGAGCTCGCTCCCACCACCTCCGCACACGCACAGATGCCGCCCGCGGGCGGGGTGCCCGCACGTCCGCAGGACCCCGCCCCGCCGGTGATCCGCGGCATCTACGTGAACGCGTACGCCGCCGGCAACCCGGTCAAACGCAACCAGCTGGTCGCCCTTACCGACAGCACCGAGATCAACACCTGGGTGGTGGACGTGAAGGACGAAGACGGCGTCCGCTACCCCAGCTCCCTGCCGCTGGCGGTGGAGGCCACGCACGTGCGCAGCATCCCGATCCGCGACCTGCGCGGGCTGGCCGACACGCTGCGGGCGCACGGGATCCACGCCATCGCGCGGATCGTGGTGTTCAAGGACCCGCGGCTCTCCCGCGCGCGCAACGACTGGAGCATCCGCGATCCGCGGGGCGGGCTCTGGCGCGACAAGGTGGGGAACACCTGGGTGAACCCGTGGGACCGGCGGGTGTGGGAGTACGACATCTCCATCGCCGAAGAGGCGGTGCGCGCCGGCTTCCGCGAGATCCAGTTCGACTACGTGCGCTTCCCCGAGGCGTACAAGTCGCTGCCGACGCAGGTCTTCCCGACGGCGGTGGGGAAGAAGGCCGACGCGATCGAGGGCTTCCTCTCCGAAGCGGCGGACCGCGTCCACCGTCTGGGCGGCACGGTGACGGCGGACGTGTTCGGGCTGTCGATGAACGAGAGCCAGGACGTGGGGATCGGCCAGCAGTGGGAGCGCCTGTCGGGCACGGTGGACCACCTTCAGCCGATGGTGTACCCGTCGCACTACTTCCCCACGCACCTCCCCGGCATCCACCGCCCCAACCGGATGCCGTACGAGACGGTGTTCACCTCCGTCGGCATGGGCGTGATCCGCAACCAGCGGCTGACGGCGGCGGGGGTGCGGCCGGCGCGGATCGTACCCTGGCTGCAGGCGTTCACGGCCACCTGGAACGACCGCGCCTTCAAGTACGGCCCCGCCCAGGCCCGCGCGCAGACGCAGGCCGTGTACGACCTGGGGCTGGAGGACTGGATCTTCTGGAACCCCAACTCCAACTACGAGGCGATCGCCGCCGGCTTCGACCGTGACGCCGCGCCGCGCGGAAAGCCGTTCACGCCGCCCACCGCGATGGTGGGCTGGGTGAACCGCTTCGACCGCGAAGGCGCCGCCGCCCTGCGCCAGCGCGTGGCCGAGATGCGCGCGCCCGGCGCGCCGCAGGCGGGAGCGCTGGGCCAGTAGATCGGGCGACGGCGGTTGGATGGATGCGGATCAGCCCCGGGGCAGGATGCTCCGGGGCTGATTTCGTCGTGTGATAGCGGACGTCTGCGCGGCCGCGGCGGGCCCCCCCGCCCCGCGCTTCGCGGGGAGGGGGAGAGTGGGCCGGAGAGTGGGACGGTGAGCGTGTGTCGGCTCATCGCTCCGTTCGTGCGAGCAGTTCTACGAGGTAGCGGCCCCACACGGCCGGGACGGAGTGGGTGCCGTGGCCGCGCGTCTGGTCGCTGGTGGGGATCAGGACGTAGCGGCCGTGCGGCACCTTCGCGATCTCGCGCTCCAGGATGCCCAGCTCGGGCGGGTTCACCTCATCGTCGGCGGAGTTGACGGCCAGCAGCGGCGCGCGGATCTGGCCCAGGTGCGGCGACGGGTCGTAGTCGCGCGAGGCGTCGAAGGCGTAGAGCATGTCGTTGGCGTCCAGCGTCTGCGTGTAGCGGCGGACGCCGGCCTCCAGCAGCGAGTCCGCCGCGTCGCGGGTGGGGGCGGCCTTCTGCTGCTGCAGCGGGGCGCTGGTCATCAGCATCAGCACGTGCACGGCGTCCGCGAGCCCGCGTGGCTGCGCGGTGTAGTCCCCGCCCCGCCACTCCGGGTCGCCGCGGATGTCGTCCATGATCATCCGCCGCATCATCCGGTTGCGCCCGGCGATCTGCACCGGCGCGCTGGCCAGCGGCATCAGCGCGTCCATCATCTCCGGGTGCGTGTACCCCCACACCCAGGTGTGCATCCCGCCCATCGAGGTGCCCATCACCAGCCGCAGGTGGTCCACCCCGAGCCCCTCGGTCACCAGCCGGTGCTGGGCGCGCACCATGTCGTCGTAGGTGTAGCGCGGGAAGCGCGCGTGCAGCCTCTCGCTGGGCCGGCTGCTGCGCCCGTGCCCGATCCCGTCCGGCAGGATGATGAAGTAGCGGCGCGCGTCCAGCGGCTGCCCGGGGCCGAACAGGTGCCCGGCGAAGGTCGGGGTGAGGAAGTTCGCGCCGTTCCCCGTGGTGCCGTGCAGGACCAGCACGGCGTTGCGCACGTGCCCGCCCGCGTCGCGTACCGGCGTGCCCAGCGTGCGGTAGTGGATGCGCAGTTCCGGCAGCCGCTCGCCGCTGCCGAACGCGAAGTCGCGCATCACGAAGTCGCCCTCCACGGGCGTGGGGTACGGCACCGCGTCGGTGTTCTGCGCCGCGAGCGAGGCCGCGCGGAAGAGGGCGAGCAGCAGGACCGCGATCAGGCGTCGCGTGGCCGTCAGCATGGGGTCCACCCGGTCGGCTTGGAATGGGAAGGTGCGGAGATGGATGCAGCACGGCGCGTCGGAACGCAAGCAGGGAGCGTCGCGCGGGGTCGGGCGAGGAAACGAACCAGGGCGCGGGCAAAGATGCTCGCGCCCCTGGTATGTCACCGGCGGAAGATCAGAAGCCGGTGCCCGACATGAAGCCCTCCATCGCCCCGCCGCCGCCCTCGTCGGGCGTGGACTCGGGGACGCCGCCGGCGCTCAGGCGCGCCTGCAGCTCGAAGTCCGACGGGTTGCTGGCGGCGGCGCGGGCCACGTTGAAGTCCACCACGCCCGACCGCACCAGGTCGGCCAGGTGCTGGTCGAAGGTCTGCATCCCGTAGGTGTCGCGCCCCGCGGCGATGTAGTCCTTGATCTCCGTGGTCCGCTCTTCCTCGCGGATGCAGTCCTCGATGGCGCCGGTGCGGCGCAGGATCTCGGCGGCCACCACGCGGCCCTTCTTGTCCTTGCGCGGCAGCAGGCGCTGGCTGATCACGGCGTCCAGCGCGTCGGCCAGGCGGTAGCGGATGGTCTGCTGCTCTTCGGGCGGGAAGGCGCTGATCAGGCGCGCCACGGTGCTGGTGGCGTCCTTGGTGTGCAGCGTGCTCAGCACCAGGTGCCCCGTCTCGGCCGCCTTCAGCGCGATGTCGATGCTCTCGGCGTCGCGCATCTCGCCGATCTGGATCACGTCGGGGTCCTGCCGCAGCGCCGCGCGCAGCCCCTTGTAGAAGCTCTCGGTGTCGCTGCCGATCTCGCGCTGGCTGATGGAGCACAGGTTGTCGCGGTGCAGGAACTCGATCGGGTCTTCGAGCGTGACGATGTGGCGGTACGAGTTGCCGTTCATGTGCTGGATCATCGCCGCCATGGTGCTGCTCTTTCCCGACCCCGTCACCCCCGTCACCAGGATCAGCCCGCGCTCGGCCTCGGCGATCCTGGAGAGCACCTCGGGAAGGCCCAGCCCGTCCAGCGTGGGCGCGTTGTAGGGGATCACGCGCAGGATGACGTTGAAGCTCCCGCGCTGCCGCATCACGTTCACGCGAAAGCGGGTGAGCCCGTCGATCCCCCACGAGCAGTCGTAGTCCTGCAGCGTGTCGATCTGCTCGCGCACGCGGTCGTTCGGCAGCACCGAGAGCGCGAAGGCGCGCGCCTGGTCGGGCGACAGCTTCTGCCTGGTGAGCGGCATCAGCTTCCCCGTGATGCGCGCGCGCACGAAGTCGCCGCCCTTCACATGGATGTCGCTGGCCCCCCGCTCCACCGCCGCGCGGATCACGGGCTCCATCATGTTGACCGGCTTGTCGGACATCGGAACATCGATTCCAGAGAGACTTGACCGCGGGGAAGAGGCGGAAAGGTAACGGATCGGCGCGACGGTGACGAGGGGAAGCAGACGGTATCACCCGCGCCCGATGCAAGAACGGCAGGCTCTACACGGAGTCTGCCGTTCCACATCTCTCGTGATCAAGCGATCGCTGTAGCAGCGTCAGCCGCCGAGGCCCGCCTTCGCCAGCTGCGGGAGGGCGACGACGAGGGCGAAGCGGACGAGGCGGCCCAGGAATCCGACGACCAGGAAGAAGACGAAGTTCATCTCCACGGCGCCGGCGGCGACGGTGGTCACGTAGAACGGGGGAAAGCCGGCGACGGCGCTCACGGCGTAGAGGAGCTTGCCGGCGAGCGGCTTCTCTTCCATCCGGGTCTGCATCTTCTGCAGGCCGGCCTGCATGCGGCCGGCGGGGAGCTTCACCACGCCGCGGCCGGCGAAGTAGAGGAGCACCTTGCCCGCCATGGCGCCCGCCGTGCCCGCCACCACCAGCGGCGCCCACAGCGCCCGCGGGGCGATGGCCGACGCGCCGATCAGGTAGAGCTCGGTGTTCAGGAACGGCACCAGCGCGCCCGCGCCACAGATGGCGAACGACGTAAGGCAGAGAAGGAGATACTCCACTCGGCGCGGGGGAGGCGGGGATCGGAAGGATGGAAGTGTGCTTCAATCATATACTTACGCCGCCCGCAAGGCAAGCCGCGGGCGGCGTGTTCCGGGTGCGGCGCCGGCGGGTCACTCCACCCGGTGTGGCGGGACCAGGCTGGTCTCGAACGTTCCGCTCGCCGTCACCTCGCCCAGGTCGTGCCACTTGCCGCCGGTGAACCGGTGCAGCTGCCCGCTCCCCGAGAAGGTGCCACCCACCCTCCCGTCCGCCGACGGCGCGCGCACGGTGATCACGCCCCGCTCCAGCCCCCAGCTCACCTCGCCCTCCTGCGGCGGCCCCTCCGGCGCCTGGCCCAGGCCGACGGCAACGCCGTAGCAGCGCGCGACGCAGTTCGTCTGGAACGTGTACTCCCCGGGCGTGACCGGCCCGATCATCGTGATCCAGTTGATCCGCCGGTCCGCCGCAGCCGCGCGGCTGTAGGAAACGAAGCCGCTGCTGTCGGCCCAGAAGTCTTCGGAATAGATCTGCGAAGCCGAGGTGCCCCGGATGACGCTGAAGTGCCCCGACACCGCCCCACTGTACTGGACGCTGATGCCGGGCATGAACGGCTTGGGCGCGGACGGGGTGTCGCACCCCGCGGCGAGCGCGGCACCAAGGGCCGCCACGAGAATCCGGCTCCGCATCGGCATGGTGGGATCGGGACAGGTGGGAGATGGTCCATCCGCGTCGGCGCGGGCGCCGACCACCGGGACGAACCGCAGGGAGAACGGTCGATCCGCGAAATCTCGCACCGGCTCCGCGACCCGGCGAGCGGGACGGCGGATCAGCGGTCGCCGACGAAGCGCCTGGCCACGCGGATGAAGCGCGTGTCCTGCTCCATCTCGGGCTTGGCGAGCTCGGCCTCGAGGATGCGGCGCACGTGCCTGTGCAGCCGCGGCTCGCCCCAGCGGTAGCCGGTGGCGCTCTCGGCGCTGCCGGTGTTGGCGTCGCGCGCGGCCTCGAGCAGCGCCTGCGCGGCCGCCGCGTCGTACCCCGGATCATCCCTCGGCGGCAGGCCGAAGCGGCCCGGCGGCACGTAGCCCTCATCCTCCTTCACGAACGCGCGCGACATCTCTTCATCCCTCCCCAACGTGGTCTCGTACCATCGCCGGCGGCCGCCCGCGGGCCGCCGCGTAGCTTGTGGACGCCGCATCCGAACCCCCGCCCGGCACGCGGCCTCTCATCGCCATGACCACGCAGCATCGAAAACCGCGTACCACCGCGTCCGCGGACGCCACCGGGTCAGTCGCCCGACGAGCCCGGCAGCAACGGCTCCAGCGGCGCGTTGTGGGGTCCGCTCTCGTCACAAACGGCGTAGGTGCCGGCCGGGTAGAGGGTGACGCCGGCATGCTCGCCGCGCGCGTTCAGCACGTAGAACTGGATGTCGAAGTTGGGGGTGCCGCGCCGGTTCAGCAGCCGCCGCTCCACGGTGTTGGCCACGATGCGCTTGAGCCCCTCCATCCCCGCGTCCTTCGGACTCATGCCGCGGCGCAGGTTCTCGACCACCAGGTACGAAGTGAGGTTGTAGAGGTTGGCCTCGCCGCGTCCCGTCGATCCGGCCGCGCCCACCGCGCCATCCACGTACAGCCCCGCGCCCAGGATCGGCGAGTCGCCCACGCGGCCGGGGATCTTCCACGCCAGCCCGCTCGTGGTCGTGACGCCGCAGATCTCGCCGCGGGCGTTGATGCCGTTGCAGTTGATCGTCCCCCAGTAGTGGTGCCGGTCGATCAGCCCCTCGGCCACCATCTGGAGCCCGGCGGCGTGCCCCGCCTGGGCGCGCGTGGCGGGATCCAGGAAGTGCGCGGGGTCCACGCGGCGCTTCCACTCCAGCCACAGCCGGCGCGAAAGGGGCGTGTTCAGGTCGTCCTCCACCGTGAACCCCAGCTGCCGCGCGAAGCGCTGCGCGTCGCGCCCCACGATCAGGTGGTGGTCGGTGTTCTCCATCACCGCCTTCGCCACGAGGGAGGGCGTGCGGATGCCCTCCAGCGCGGCCACGCCGCCGGCGCGCTTCCGGGGCCCGTGCATCACGCACGAGTCCAGCTGCACCACGCCCTCCGCGTTCGGCAGGCCGCCGTAGCCCACGCTCGCCTCGGTGGGGTCGAGCTCGTTGAGGTTGACGCCGGCTACCACGGCGTCCAGCACGTCGCTCCCCTGCGCGATCATCCCGAACGCCTTCTGCACGGCGGTCACGTCGCCGCCGTTCTTGTAGACGTTGCCGTTGCCGCTGGCGATCACCACCGGCCGCGCGGCGCCGCGAACGTGCACGGCCGGCGCGGCGAAGGCGGGCGTGGGAAGCGCTGCGGCCGCCGCGGCGGCGGCGCCGGTGCGCACGAAGTCACGGCGGGTGAGTCGGGAGCTCATCGGCGCGTCCGAGGGTGCGGTCGGGGGAGGAGGATGGAGGACGCCGCATCCTGGCACCGCCACGGTGCCGCGGCAAGTGGCATGATCCGCCGTGGCCGGCCGTCAGCTGTGGCCGCCCTCGGGAGGAAGGGGGATCGGCGTCAGCACCTGACGCTCCCACACGGCCATCTTCTCCCGCAGCTGCTGGAACACGCGCGGCTGCGCGGCCTTGAGATCGGCCTTCTCGCCGGGGTCGGAGACGAGGTCGTACAGGAACTCGCCGTCCGCCGTCTGCAGGTACTTCCAGTCGCCGGCGCGCATCGCCTTCTGCTTGCGGCGCTGGAAGATGCGCCAGTACAGCTCGCGCGGCACCGCGCCGCGCACGCCGGCGAGCGCCGGGGTGAGGTCGATGCCGTCCAGCGGCGCGGCGCCGGCGAGGGAGGCGCCCGCCACTGCGAGGAAGGTGGCGGTCAGGTCCATCGTCGCCGCCACCTGGTCCGTCCGGCTGCCGGCGGGGATCACGCCCGGCCAGCGCGCCATGGCCGGCACGCGCATCCCGCCCTCGTTCAGCGTCATCTTCCCCGCGCTGAACGGACCCATGTGCGAGTAGCGCTCGCCGCCGTTGTCGCTGGTGAAGACGACCAGCGTGTCGTCGGCCAGCCCGTGCCGCCGCAGCGCGTCGAGCACCCGGGCCACGCCCGCGTCCATGCTGGCCACCATCCGCCCATAGGTCTCGGCCGAGCCGCCGCTGGTGAACGCCGCCGTGTCGGGATAGGGCGGGTCTCCCGGGCCCTGCCACGGCCAGTGCGGCGCGTTGTACTGCAGGTTCAGGAAGAAGGGCCGCGAGCGCCGGCGCGAGACGATGCGCACCGCGCGCTCGGTGAACAGGTCGGTGAGGTAGCCGCGTGTCTCGACCGGCCGGGTGCCGTCCTGGAACAGGCTGCGCCGCGTCTCTACGTCCACGTGGCTGGCGTAGTCGGCCCCGGGGCCCAGGAAGCCGTAGAACTCGTCGAAGCCGTGGCGCAGCGGGTGGTACTTCGGCAGGGTGCCCAGGTGCCACTTCCCCACCAGCGCCGTCTCGTACCCCGCGCGTTTCATCAGCAGGCCCAGCGTGGGCGGATCGGGGTCGAGCCCCACCGGCTCGGTGGTGAGCGGCTCGTACAGGCCAGCCAGGGTGCGCGCGGGGTAGCGCCCCGTCATCAGCGCCACGCGCGTGGGCGTGCACACCGGCGCGGAGGTATAGAACTGCGTGAGCTGCACGCCCTCGCCCGCAAGGTGGTCGAGGACGGGCGTGTGGTAGTCGGTGCGGCCGGTGATCCCCAGGTCGCCGTAGCCCAGGTCGTCGGACATGATCAGCAGCACGTTGGGGCGCCGCCGCCGCGCCAGCCACCGCGCCGCCTCCCCGGTCGACGGAGCCAGCGTGAGCGCCGCGGCCGCGCCCGCCGCGTGGAGGATGAATCGCCTGCGGTCCATGGGATGTCCTTCGGGGCGAGGGGCGGTGGGATCGGCGGTGGGGAAATGGATACCCATGGTAATCCCGTGCGCGGCGATATCCAACGCCCGCCGTCCCTCCCGCTCCCCGCGTGCCGCGGCAGACCGCCGGGGCGAGAGACGGGCTCAGCGGCCCAGCACGCGCGTCGAGCCGGTCCGATGGCCCGAATCGACCCGCCACGTCCGAAAGCGAGCGGAGAATGTCAGGATCATGTCAGGCTGAAACCAGGGTGAAACCATCCGCGCGCGGCCCCCGTACGGGCCACCATCCCCAATCCGGGCGCCGCTCGGCCGCCCGCTCCTTACGCAGGAGGCTCCATCCATGAAACCTGATCGCGACCGTCGCGCGTCGTCGTCGCCGCGGCTTCCGGCTACTCGCCTGGCCGCCGCCACGCTCGCGCTTTCGCTATTCGCGGCCGCCGTTCCGGCCGCCGCGCAGCAGACTCCCACGGCCAGCCGCCCCGCCGGGGCGCAGCAGCAGCCCGCCGGCGCCCGTCCGCCGGGGCAGGCGCCCGCCGGCGCGCGTCCCCCCGCGCAGCCGCCCGCCGCCGGCCCCGGCGAGATCCGCGGCTCGGTGGTGGACGCGCAGGGGAACACGCCCGTCGCCGCCGCATCCGTCGCGGTGTGGAGCCGCGCGGACAGCGCGCTGGTGGCCGGCGCGCTGGCCCGCCCCGACGGCTCCTTCCGCATCGAGGGGCTGCGGCCGGGCGCGTACTACCTGAAGGTCACCATGATGGGGTACGGCTCCCACACCAGCCCCACGCTCACCCTCACCGAGGCCGCCCCGCGCGCCAACGCGGGGCCGATCCGCCTGACCCGCACCGGGGTGGCGCTGGCGGGGATCACCGCCACGGGCCAGCGGCAGGCCGTCTCCATCGCCCCCGACCGCAACACCTACCAGACGCGCACCGTGGCCCCCGCGGCCACCACCGCGAGCGAGGTGCTCGAGGCGGTGCCGTCGGTGCAGGTGGACGCGGACGGGCGGGTGAGCCTGCGCGGCAACGAGAACGTGGTGGTGCAGATCAACGGCCGCCCGTCGCCGATCCACGGCGCGCAGCTGGCGGCGTACCTCAAGCAGCTCCCCGCCAACACCATCGAGCGGGTGGAGGTGATCCCCAACCCCAGCGCCCGGCAGGACCCCGAGGGGATGGCGGGGATCATCAACATCCAGCTCAAGCAGAACGTCGACCTGGGCCTTTCCGGCGGGATGACGGTGGCCGCGAGCACGGCCGAGCGCTACACCGCCAGCGGCAACATCGGCTACCAGAAGGGGCCGGCCACCTGGTTCCTGAGCTACGGGTTCAACAGCGACACCCGCGACATGCGGGGGATCAACGACCGCACCCGGCTGGGCGCGCTGCAGTCGCCGCTCAGCTACACCGAGCAGGACCTGTCGGGGAGCAACGGCAACCACGGCCACAACTTCAACGGCAGCCTGGACTACCGGCTCAGCCAGAAGAACGTGCTCTCCGGCTCGCTGCTGGTGAACCTGCGCGGCGCGAGCGACGAGAGCTTGAGCCTGTACAACGAGCTGGACGGCACGCACACCCTGCTGGACCGCTACGAGCGGATCCGCGACAGCAACGCCGACAACCGGATGGTGGACGCGACGGTGGCGTTCAAGCGCACCATCCAGCCGCAGCGGCACGAGCTCTCGGCCGAGCTGCGCTTCAACCGCAACCACGACCAGGACGAGACCAACCTCTGGCGCCAGGCCGCCAGCGGTTCCACCTCGCTGCTGGACCGCGAGCTCGACCGCACCGACGCGCGCACCCGCCAGCTCACCGCGCAGCTGGACTACACCCGTGCGCTGGGCGCACGCAGCAAGCTGGAGACCGGGTACAAGGGGTACGCCCGCTGGCTGGACCAGGACTACCGCGTACTGCGCGATTCCCTCGGCACCGGCACGTGGACGCCTGGCGCGCTGAGCAACGCGCTGGCGCTGGACGAGCAGGTGAACGCCGTCTACGGCGTGCTGAGCGGCGGCGTGGGACGGTGGGAGCTGCAGGGCGGGGTGCGCGCCGAGTACGCCGGGCGCACTTTCAGCCTGGCCAGCACGGGCGAGGAGTTCCCGCACGACTACTGGAGCGTGTTCCCCAGCGGGCTGGTGAGCTACAAGCTGGGCGAGCAGGACCAGCTCAAGCTCAGCTACTCGCGCCGCATCCGGCGGCCGGGCACGCAGGAGCTGAACCCGTTCCCGGTGTTCTTCGACCTGCAGAACGTCTTCCTGGGCAATCCGCGGCTGAACCCCGAGTACACCGACGCGGTGGAGCTCAGCTACCAGCACTCGGCGCGGATCGGCTCGATCCAGGTGTCGCCCTTCTACCGGCGCACGACCGACGTGATCCGCTTCATCATCAACACCGCCGACACGGTGGCGGGGCGCGAGGTGACGTCGGTGAGCTTCGAGAACCTGGACACGGGCACCAGCTGGGGCGCCGACGTGAACGGGAGCCTGCGGCTGGGCCAGGTGTTCAACGGGCTGGCCGGGCTCAACGTGTACAAGACGGTGACGGAGGGAACCAGCGGCGAGGCCAGCCTGGGCTCCAACGCCATCGGCTGGTCGGCGCGGGTGAACGGCACCTACAACCTGAGCCCGCGCACCGCGGTGAGCGCGGCATACTTCTACCGCGGGCCGATGAACATCGAGCGCGGCCGCTTCGACGCCTTCGGCTTCGCCAACTTCTCGGTGCGGCAGAAGCTGAACGGCGACAAGGCGAGCATGACGGTGCGCGTGAGCGACCCGTTCAACCAGCAGCGCTTCCGGGTGCACGCGGGTGACGACAACGTGATCCAGCTCACCGAGCGGAGCTTCACCTCGCGCGCCGTGCACGTGACCTTCCAGTACAACTTCGGCCGCCCGCCGCGCCTGCGGCAGCCCCGCCCGCAGGAGCAGCAGCCCCAGGGCGGCACCCCCTTCGGCGGGTGAGCGGCTGACCGGCTGAACGTCCGACGGATGACGAAGGGCCCCTCGCGCGAGGGGCCCTTTCGCTTTCCCACCCTTGGGGGCAACGGTCAGCTCCCGTGGCGAAGCCAGATCAGCACGATGCCGCACTGGTCGTTGCGGCCTCGGTACTGGACCGGCGCCATCGACGGGCGGGGGTACGCCTCGATCCCCTCGATCGACTGCGGAGGGATGCTGGAGAGGTTGCCGCCGTCGCTGTCCCACTCCTTCCCGTCCACCCAGATCAGCGGGATGCACCCCGCCGCGCGCCCGGTGCGCCCGTCCATCGAGGCCGGCCCGCCGTCGGGGTTCTCGGGGTTGAGGGTGCCGCCGAACCCGCCCTGGCCCGCGCTCCCCAGGCTGTCGCCCGCGACCGAGCGGCGGGTCATCACCGAGGTCGACTGCCGGTTGCGGGCGGGCTGCCCGCGCAGGCGGATGCTCCCCTGCACCACCTCGAAGCCGGCCACGTTCCGGAACAGGTCCGACGTCTGCCCGGGGTGCAGCCGCTCGATGTCTGCCCGGGTGATGAAGCGGCCGCCCCCGGCCTCCAGCACGCGCTCGTAGAACCCGCCGTAGCCGCCGCGCTGCGCCAGCACCCGGAGCTCTTCCAGTTGCTGGGCGCGGGACGGCGGTGGCGCGGTCTGCCGCTGGGCGGTGGTGTCGGTCTGGCCCCGCAGCGGCGCCGCGGCAAGGAATGGCAGGAGGCCGGCCAGAACGGCTCTGCGAGTGGCCAGGAATCGCATTGCACCTCCGTGGGGGCGAGGCGGGTCGGCGGAACTGCGCCGCTGCGGTGCAGGAAGGAGCGAGGAATCGGCAGCTGTGGACCGCCGTCGATCTCCAGACGGAGAAACGATCCACTGCTCCAGTATACAGCCCCTCGGCAACAACCGTATCTCTCTGCTTCGAATCGCGTGCGTGCCGTGATGAACGACTCGGGGCGCGCGCGTGTGACGGAACGGAATCCCGCCGCGCCAGGGCGACTCGCCCCTCCCTGGACCAGTCGAACCAATCTCCGGGATGACGAAGGGCCCCTCGTCACGAGGAGCCCCTTCGTCATCCGTGAATCGACCCATCGACCGAGCATCACGGCTTCGCCGTCTCCGCCGATTGGGTGGCCACCAGGTCGCCGCGGCGGTTGTTGTAGACCTCGAAGCGCCAGTAGCGGTTGGGGTCGCGCAGCACCTCGGGCCACAGGTACGGCGCGTCGCGGTCGGCGCCCTCGGGCACGGACTGCGCGACCACGTTGGGTTCCGACGCGCTCACCGCGCGGTCCATCCACGCGCACTGGCCCGGCTCCAGCCCGGCGGTGGCGGGCCCGCCGCTCCGCTCGAAGATCGGCAGCCCGACGCGCGTGGGCCGCACCATCACCTTCAGCACCGCCGTCCCGCGGGCAGATCAGCGCGTACGTCGGCGGCGGTGCGAGCCTGCCGACGGCTGGCGGGAGCGGCCGGTCGCGCGCCGGCGTACGGCGGCGAGCAGACGGGCGGTGCGTGCGCGCATCGGAGAGCTCCGTGAGCGGGGCGGGATCGGGGATCGGTGTCCGGCAGACGGAGAGTCGCCGCAAGACAAGGTCGATGGACCGCCTCGCGACCCATCGGCCCTCCTGTCTTCTTCGCACTCACGCATCTTCCGCAGCCGGTGACGCTCGGCGCCGTTCCGCTGCCTCGATCTCCTCGCGAACGACCCGGCGCAGCATTTCTTCGAGGCGCTCGGCGCCGGTGATGTGATCGCGCAGAGCGGCGTTGATCAGCCGCTGGTAATCACCGCCACACGCCGCCTGGACCTGCGCGCGGAACCAGTCTAGCACCTCGTCGTCAAGCCGGAGCGTTACGCGTGTGGTGCCGGGCTGCGGCGGGATGAGAGGACCGCGCACGCCTTTGCTGAAATCGTACTCGTCCTTCACGAATGGGAGCGGCCGTCACGCCGCGTGTGGAACCTCCACGTAATCGACCCGCGAAGTGGGCTCCGGGATGGGTTCGTCGTCCTCCCGCATCCCTTCCAGGTGGAACTCGATGGCCTCGCGGATGAGCTCGCGCACCTCTGCTTCCGTTTCCGCGGCCGCCACGCACCCGGGAAGGTCGGGCACGTACGCTCCAAACCCGTTGGAGCTTCGCTCGATCACGATCGCGTACTGCATAGTTACCGTGGTGTAGATAGTTACTTCAGCCCAGCCTGCTTGAGGATGCTGTTTACAGTACCGGCAGGCAGGTCTGCGCTCGGCTTGCCGGCAACCGTGACGGTGCCGGATTTCGCGCGATGCTTGAACTGTCGGTGGCTCCCCCTCGTTCGCGCAAGGTACCAGCCGTGCGATTGCAGGAGCTTGATCACGTCGGCGGCTTTCATTCATCGAAGGTAACGGCACCTGCGAAGCACTCAAATAGAACGCCGGCCGTGCGTAAACACGGCCGGCGTCCGGCATTGTGGTGCGTAGCGGTGGCGCGTTCGGAGTTACGTCGCCGCGCGGCTGGTGCCGTACAGGATCGCCTTCTTCACCTCGCCGATCGCCTTGGTGATCTTGATCTCGCGCGGGCAGGCCTCGGTGCAGTTGAAGATGGTGCGGCAGCGCCACACCCCTTCGCGGTCGTTCAGGCGGTCCAGCCGCTCGGCCGCCGCGTCGTCGCGGCTGTCGAAGATGAAGCGGTGCGCGTTCACGATCGCCGCCGGCCCCACGAAGTCCTCGTTGGCCCAGAAGCTGGGGCAGCTGGTGGTGCACGCCGCGCACAGGATGCACTTGGTCGTATCGTCGAAGCGCTCGCGGTCTTCCACCGACTGGTAGCGCTCGCGCTCGGGGGGACGGCTGTCGTTGATGAAGAACGGGAGCACGCTGCGGTACTGCGCGAAGAACGGCTCCATGTCCACCACCAGGTCCTTGATCACCCGGAAGCCCATCAGCGGCTCCACCGTCACCCGGTCGCCCACGTCGCGCACCAGCACCTTGCAGGCGAGCCGGTTCACGCCGTTGATGCGCATGGCGTCGCTGCCGCAGATGCCGTGGGCGCAGCTCCGGCGATAGGTCAACGCGCCGTCCTGGTACCACTTCACCATGTTCAGCGCGTCGAGCACGCGGTCGGTGGGCTCCACGTCCACCGCGTACTCGCGGTAGTACGGTACCTCGTCGGTCTCCGGGTTGTAGCGGAGGATGCGAAGCGTCAGCCTGCTCATCAGTACACCCGCTCCTTGGGCTGGAACTTGGTGATGGTCACGGGCTTGTAGGTGATGGACAGGCTCCCGTCGTCGGCCCGGTTCACCAGCGTGTGCTTCAGCCAGTTCACGTCGTCGCGCTTGTCATGGTCCTCGCGCATGTGCGCGCCGCGGCTCTCGGTGCGGTTCAGCGCGCTGAGCGTGCTCACCTCGGCCAGGTCCAGCAGGTTCGCCAGCTCCCACGCCTCCAGCAGGTCGGTGTTGAACGCTCGCCCCTGGTCCATCACTCCCACGTGGCTGAAGCGGTCCTTCAGCTCGCGCACCTTGGCCAGCGCGTGCGTCATCCCCTCGCCCGTGCGCGAGATGCCCACGTCGTCCTGCATCACGTCCTGCAACTCCTCGCGCAGCTTGGCGGCCGGCTCGCCGCCCCCCTTGTTGCCCAGGATGCGGCCGAACTGCTCCTCCACCCGCGCGGTGGGGTCCGCCGGCAGCTCGGGCATGTCGGCGCTCTCGCAGAAGCGCGCCATCTCGATCCCCCCGCGCCGCCCGAAGACGACCAGGTCCAGCAGCGAGTTGGTGCCGAGCCGATTCGCCCCGTGCACCGAGACGCAGGCGCACTCGCCGGCGGCGAACAGGCCGGGGAGCACGGTGTTTTCGCCGTCGATCACCGCGCGGCACCAGACGTCGGTGGGGATGCCGCCCATCCCGTAGTGCGCGGTGGGCTGGATCGGCATCGGCTCCTTCACCGGGTCCACGCCCAGATACGTCCGGCAGAAGTCGGCGATGTCGGGGAGCTTGGTCTCGATCACCTCGGCGCCCAGGTGCGTGGCGTCGAGGTAGACGTACTTCTTCCCCCCGATCCCCCGCCCCTCGCGGATCTCCTTGTGGATCGCGCGCGCCACCACGTCCCGGGACGCGAGGTCCTTCATCGTCGGCGCGTAGCGCTCCATGAAGCGCTCGCCGTGGTCGTTGCGCAGCACCCCGCCCTCGCCGCGCACCCCCTCGGTGATCAGGATCCCCAGGCGGTAGATCCCCGTGGGGTGGAACTGGTAGAACTCCATGTCCTCCAGCGGCACCCCGGCACGGAGCGCCACGGCGACCCCGTCGCCCGTGTTGGCGTGGGCGTTGGAGGTGATCGACCAGATCCGCCCGAAGCCGCCGGTGGCGAACTCCACCGCCTTGGCGTGGAAGACGTGCAGGTCGCCGGTGTGGATGTGCCAGGCCACGACCCCGCAGCAGCGGCCGTCGTGGATCAGCACGTCCACCACCTGGAACTCGTCGTAGAAGTCGACGCCGTTCTTGATGCAGTTCTGGTAGAGCGTCTGCAGGATCATGTGCCCGGTGCGGTCCGCCGCGTAGCACGACCGGCGGACGGGCCCCTGCCCGAAGTGGTGCGTGTGCCCGCCGAACGGCCGCTGCGCGATCTTCCCGTCCGCCGTCCGCGAGAACGGCAGCCCCATGTGCTCCAGCTCGATGATGACGGGGACCGCCTCCTCGCACATCGTCTCGATGGCGTCCTGGTCGCCCAGGTAGTCGGACCCCTTCACGGTGTCGAACGCGTGCCACTCGGGGTGGTCTTCCTCGAGGTTGGCCAGCGCGGCGCAGATCCCGCCCTGCGCGGCCCCCGTGTGCGACCGGGTCGGGTAGAGCTTGGAGATGACGGCGGTGCGCAGGCCGGGGTTGCGCGACAGGTAGATGGCCGTCATCAGCCCGGCCCCGCCGCCGCCCACCACCAGCGCGTCGTAGGTGTGCGTGTGGATCATGCCCGGTGCCCTGGAACGGCGGGGTTGAACGTCAGCAGCGCGAAGATCCCCCAGGCCAGGCTGGCCAGGACGATGGCGTAGAGCACGGCCTTGGTGGCCACGCGCGGGCCCGGCCTGCGCACGTAGTCCTCGATCGAGTAACGCAGCCCGTTCAGCCCGTGCAGCATGGCGAAGGAGACCAGGCCCACGTTGAAGAGGCGCCAGAACGGGTTGGTCCAGCGCTCGCGCACCAGCCCGCTGTCCAGGTGCTCCACGCCCACGATCAGGTTCCACCAGGTGAGGTGGTAGAGCGCCATGAAGATCAGCGCCAGGCCGCTGATGCGCATGAAGAACCACGAGTACAGCTCGAAGTTGCTGCGCTGGTCCTTCTTCTTGGGACGGCCGTAGCCGCCGCGGGGGTCGCGGACCAGCGAGCTCATGGCGCGGCCTCCGTCACCGGCGGCGCGGTCGTCGTCGGGGCCGCGGGCCCGCGGTAGTCGTTGATGGACGGCTGGCGCGCCTGCATCCGCGCCCGGTGGCGGGCGGTGCCCGGCTCGTCGCGCAGGTGGAAGATCGGCGCCAGCATGATCCAGGCGACGGGAAGGATCAGGATCACCGCGGCGCCGATGGCGGCCAGACCCAGCTGCCGCTGGTGGCGCATCACGCCGGGCCAGAAGTCCTGCACGATGATCCGCAGCCCGTTCAGCGCGTGGAAGAGCACCGAGAAGAAGATCAGCAGCTCGGCGAAGCGGAAGACGGGGTTGCGGTACAGGTTCAGCGCGTGGTCGTACAGCCCCGGCCAGTAGATCACGATGGCCGTGTCGATCACGTGGATGATCAGGAAAAGGAGGATGCCCAGGCCGGTGGCCCGGTGCAGGAGCCAGGTCCACATCCCCTCGCGCCCGCGGTAGCGCAGCGCGGTCCAGAGCCCGCGGACCCTGTGCACGGTTGCCATTCTGTGTCTCGCCTTCTCGGGTCAGGTCCCTCGGCTCGGCCCGCCGCCCCCAAGCCCGGACGCGCCGCGTGCCCCGGGGGCGCGCGGCGCGTGGGCCGGGACGGCGCTCGTCACTTCACCAGCTGCATCGGCTCCAGCACGGCGTCGGCGCTGGCCTCGAGCGCGGCGCGCTCGTCGCCGGTCAGTTCCACCTCGATCACCTTCTCCATCCCGCCCCTGCCCAGCAGGACGGGAACGCCCAGGAACAGGTCGTTGAAGCCGTACTCGCCCTGCAGCCAGGCGGCGCAGGGAAGGATGCGCTTCTTGTCCTTCACGATCGCCTCGGCCATCTGCACCGCGCCGGCGCTGGGGGCGTAGTAGGCCGAGCCGGTCTTGAGATAGCTCACGATCTCGGCGCCGCCGCCGCGGGTGCGCTTGACGATGGCGTCCAGCTTGTCGCGGTCGATCAGCTGCGTAACCGGGATCCCGCTCACCGTGGTATAGGAGATCAGCGGCACCATGGTGTCGCCGTGGCCGCCCAGCACCATCGCCTGGATGTCTTCGACGCTCACGCCGATCTCGGTGGCCAGGAAGGCGCGGTAGCGGGCGGTGTCGAGCACGCCGGCCATGCCGATCACGCGCTCGCGCGGGAAGCCGCTGGCCTTCATCGCCACGTAGCACATCACGTCCAGCGGGTTGCTGACCATGATGATGATCGCGTTGGGGCTGACCCGCGCGATGTTCTCGCTGACCTGGCGGACGATGCCGGCGTTGGTGTTGAGCAGGTCGTCGCGGCTCATCCCCGGCTTGCGGGCGATGCCGGCGGTGACGATGTAGATGCCGCTCCCGGCGCTCTCCTCGTAGCCGTTGCTGCCGGTCACCCGGCTGTCGAAGCCCTCGATCGGCGCCGACTGCCACTGGTCGAGCCCCTTCCCCTGCGGAACGCCTTCCACCACGTCGATCAGCACCACCTCGCGCGCCAGCTCCTTCTCGGCCACGCGCTGGGCGGCGGTGGCGCCCACGTTCCCCGCCCCGACCACCGTAATCTTGTCCATGATCCGTTCTGGATTCGGTTCGTTTTAGTGACCCCGCGCCTGTAAAAGCGCCCCGGGCGCGGGGAACATAGACCGCGCCGCGGGGCGTGTCAAACGCAGGCGGCGGGGTTCGCCGGGCGATTGAAATCGCCGGCAACGACGGCCCGAAGTCCGCCTTCGCGGACTCCCACGCGGGGATCCGCGCGAGGAGCGAAGATCGTTGCGAATCGTGGCTGGCGGTCGGGCGTGGAGGATCAGCGCGGACGGCTGGAGAGCTGCCGGACCGCCTCGTACAGCGCGACGCCGGCCGAGGTGGCGAGGTTGAGGGAGCGGGCGCCGGGGCGCATGGGGATGCGCAGGCAGCGGTCGGGGTCGCGGGCGAGCAGGTCCTCCGGCAGGCCGCGGGATTCGGGGCCGAAGAGGAGGACGTCGCCGGGCGCGAAATCGGCGTCCCACAGCGTGCGTTCGGCCTTCGTGGTCAGCATCCAGACGCGGCGGCCGGCGACGGCGCCGGCGAAGTCGCTCCAGGCGACGTGGTGGGTGTAGTCGACGTCTTCCCAGTAGTCCATCACCGCCCGCTTCGCCCTGGGATGGGTGAAGGAGAAGCCCAGGCGGCCGATCAGGTGCAGCGGCGAGCCGGTGGCGCCGCATAGACGCGCCACGTTCCCCGCGTTCGGCGGGATCTCGGGCTCGTACAGCGCCACGTGGATGGGGTCGGCGAGGGGGAGCGAGATCATCTCGAGACCAAGGTCGGACCGGCGGCCGAAGCCGCAGCAACCACGACGAGAAGCCTCGCAAACTACGCGAGGCTCCACCGCGGCGGAACCAGGCCTCCGCGCCGAAGACCAGCATCCACCCAGCGTACCATCCACGACGACTGCCTTCGTGCTCCAACCTTTCGGCTGCACCCGCGCTCGCAGTCCGCGAAGGCGGACTTCGTGTGGTTGTCGCAGCGAATCCATTCGCCCGTCCCGGCAGCGGCTCGGGGACGGTATCGCCCCGAGCACCGCTATCCCTGCGCCTTCCAAAGACTTCGGCCCGAAACCTGCCTCCAGGCGCGGCGTTCCGTTCATGGTTCGTTCAGCCAAACAGGCGAATCCCGATGAGAAAGATGATCTGCGCGGCGCTGGCGGGGCTCACGCTCGCGGCCGTGGCTTGCTCGAAGGACAGGGACGACGAGAAGTCGCCACCGCCGCAGCGCGGCACCGCCGAGGCCGCGCGGCCCGCCGGCGGGGCCGACCTGCCGTACGCGAAGGAGCCGGACCTCACGCCCCAGCAGATCGAGCAGGGGCGCTTCGCGCAGGATTGGACGCAGGTGGTGAAGCTCGACACCACCGGCGGCGGCGCGCCGGTGCGCAACCCCGAAAAGTGGGAGCAGATCGACGCCCAGCGGGTGAACACCGGGCCCATGTTCCTGCCGCTGAGCGGCGAGGTGAGCGGGCCCAGCGTGCTGCGCGTGCAGATCCTGCTGGACCGCGCCCTCTTCTCGCCCGGCGAGATGGACGGGCACTACGGGAAGAACACCGCCAAGGCCGTGTACTTCTTTCAGCAGTCCAACGGCCTGCCGGCCACCGCCCGGGTGGACAGCGCCACCTTCAGGGCGCTGGCCCGCGTGGCCGGATCGCCCGAGAACCTGGTCACGCAGCGCCGGCTGAGCGCCGACGACGTGAAGGGGCCCTTCGTCACCATCCCCGAGAACATCCAGGACCAGGCCAAGCTGGAGTGCAGCTGCTACAACTCGCTCACCGAAAAGCTGGGCGAGACGTTCCACATCGCCCCCGACGTGCTGAAGAGGCTGAACCCCGGCGTGAACCTGGACGGGGTGCAGGCCGGGCAGAGCATCAACGTGCCGCTGGTGCGCGACCCCAACGCCGCCCGCGGCGCGCGGGTGGCGCAGATCGTGGTCTCGGGCCAGGGGAGCTACGTGCAGGCGCAGGACGCGAGCGGAAAGATCCTCTTCCACTTCCCGTCCACCCTGGGCGCCACCTACGACCCGTCGCCCAGCGGCGAGTTCAAGGTGACCAGCATCGAGCAGAACCCGGTGTGGCACTACCAGCCCGAGCTGATCGCCACCGCCAGCGACACGGCGCACGAGGCGATGGTGCCGGGCGGGCCCAACAACCGCGTGGGCGCGGTGTGGATGGCGCTGTCGGCGCCGCACTACGGGATCCACGGCACCAACAAGCCCGAGACCATCGGCTACGCCACGTCGAGCGGCTGCGTGCGGCTGACCAACTGGGACGCGCTGTTCCTCTCCCACCACATCAGCCGCGGGGTGCCGGTGCACTTCCGCGACATCCAGGGGCGCGCCGGCGGGCAGGCGTACGGCGACCAGGGGATGACGTCGGGCGGCGGCACGGCGGCCGGCACGAAGGTGGACAGCGCCGCGAGCGCCGCCAGCGGCGAGGCCAAGGGCGGCACGCACGGCACGCCGTCCGCGGGGAACCGCCCGGGGACCGGTTCGCGCGACACCTCTTCGTCCACGCGCCGCGGCCGCTCGGGGGGTGCGCGCGACACGGCGAAGACGCGATAGATCGAGAGCTCTCCGCGCGAGAGACGAGAATCCCCTGCCGGCACCGGCGCCGGCAGGGGATTCTCTGCGAATGGAAGAACGGATTTCTGCGAGCAAATGTGCGACCAGAGTCGCGGCTGCAACGGCGCGCAGTCCGCCTTCGCGGACTTCAACCGTAAGGTCGGCCCTACCAGCTTCGGGCGCTCGCCGGCGGCTCGCGCGGCTCGCAGGCGTCGGCGGTGAGGTCGATCAGCTCGCGGAGCGGAGAGATCTCGCCATCCACCACCTCCGCGACCGAGACGGCGCCGCGGCGGAGGACCACCAGGCGGCCGTCGAAGTCCCAGTCGGCCCAGTCGGCGCCCTCCAGCGGCAGGACCGGCGCGCCGTCCGCCGCGGCGACGTGGAAGCGCTCCAGGCGGCGGAAGCCTTCGATCGCGCGCGCCTTCACCATCCGCAGCGGGTGGGCGTGGTGGCCGCGCGTCATGATCTCGGGCGTGACGGTGGCGTATCCCCGGCCGGCCCGCTCGATCTCCATCTCCTCCTCCCTCCGCCACCCGTCACGCTCCAGGCGCCGGCGGTGGAGCGGGTTGTCTTCGCCGCACGCATCGGGGTTCGGCTTCGCGCGCAGACCCTGGGGCCGGTGGCGGGGGTGCGGCGTCGCCTCGTCGGGAAGGTGGTTGAGGAGCAGCGTCTTCTCGCCGTCGAACAATCCCCCGCCCCACCAGCAGTCGCCCTTGGGCCACAGCGCCAGCGCGGTGAGCCACGGCACCCGGCTCACCGCCGTCCACGCATAGGTGTACGGGTCGTCGGGACGGACGCTCCGCCGGTTGAACTGGCTGGCGAAGTACACCAGCAGCTCGCCGCCGGGCGACAGGTCGCTGCGGCGGTCGTAGATGCGGCCCTGGAACCAGTGGCCGCGCTGGAAGGTGTCGCGCCGTGTGTCCCAGCGCACCACCTCGACGTGCTTGCTGGGCCCGCGGCGGAAGATCACCGCCACCGGCGCCGCGCGGGCGAAGAGGATGGACAGCCTGGGCGGCGGCGTGCGGGGCGGCATCGGGTTCGTGGTGCGGAGGTGCGGAGGTGCGGGGGTGCGGGGGTGCGGAGGCGCGAATCTACTCCGCGACGACGCGGTTGCGGCCGGCGCGCTTGGCGGCGTACAGGCGGGCGTCGGCGGCGGCGAGAAGGTTTTCCGGGCCGTCGGCCTCGGCGTTGCCAGCCACGCCGAAGCTGGCGGTCACGCGCAGGCCGGGGGCGAGGGACGGCCAGTCGTGCGCCTCGAGGGCGGCGCGCAGCTTCTCGCAGAGCGACGCGGCCGGCTCCGGCGCGGTCTCCACCAGCAGCAGCACGAACTCCTCGCCGCCGTAGCGGGCGACCACGTCCACCGCCCGTGTCCCCTCGCGCAGGACGGCGGCGACCTGGCGCAGCACCGCGTCGCCCGTGGCGTGCGACCAGCCGTCGTTCACGGCCTTGAAGTGGTCCACGTCCACCATCGCCGCCGCCAGCTGCCGCCCGAAGCGGCGGGCGCGCTCCCACTCCAGCGCCAGCAGCGCGTCCAGCTGCCGCCGGTTGCACACCCCGGTGAGCGCGTCTTCGCGGGTGAGGCGCTCCAGCTCGTCGGCCTGGGCGCGCAGGGTGTCGAGCAGGCGCGCCTTCTCCTCGTTGGCGGCGGCCAGCGCGTCGTTGCGGGCGCGCAGCAGCTCGGCCTCGTGCTGCGAGCGCTCGATCTCGGCGTGCACCAGCAGCGCCTGGATGCGGCGCTCGGTCTCGGCGCCGTGCACCTCATCTTTTAGACGATAGTGCTCCCGGATATGCTCCAGTGCCGACACCAGGTCACCCGACGCTTCGAATGCCGCCGAGAGCGCCAGATGCGCCTCATACGCGATTCGCGGGGACTTCACCCGTTCGGCAAGCGCGAGTGCTGCCCTGAACTCGATCGCCGCCGTGCCCTGATCGCCTGATGCGGCGAGCGACTGTCCCAACTCGATGCGCGCGTCAGCTTCGACGTAGGCATTGCCGACAGCCAAGGCTGTATCCACCGCTTCCCGATGTAACTTGAGCGCAAGCGAGATCTCACCGAGCTTGCGTTGTACACCACCCAGTGCGCTCAGCGTGTCGGCATGGGTCAGCTGGTCACCGGTTACCCGAGTCTGGTGCAGCGCGGCCTCGTAGAATTGTACGGCGCGCTGATAGTCACCCAACCTGTCGTACGTCGAGCCTACATTCTCGAGCGCAACGCCTTCGCCGAGCAAGTCACCAAGATCGCGGGTAAGCGCAAGCACGCGCATGTGGAGTTCCAACGCGATGGCGTACTGCCCCTGGTACCCGTGGACATTGCCGATGTTGTTCAGCGCCTGTGAAACGCCACGTGTGTCGGCCTGCGCCTCCTTGAGCTCCAGCGACTCGCGGTAATGCTGGAGCGCTCGAGGAAAATCCGACAGCGCGTAGTAGATGTTTCCCAGGTAATTGTGGGTATCGCCTTCGCCCACACTATCGCCGGCCGCGCGCTGGATGGCGAGGGCGTCCATCTGTGCACGTAACGCAGCCGGATATTCAGCGCGGCGCCAGTAAACGTTGCCTGTCCAGTTCAGCACGGTTGCGGTCCCGACATCATCTCGCAGCTCGCGGAACAGGCGCCCGGCTTCTTCGAGGTCGGCAAGCGCGGCGTCGTGCTCGAGCAGCACGCAGTGGCATGCGCCCGCGTTGCGCAACGCGTACGCCTCGCCGCAGGTGTAGCGGCAGGAACGTGCCGCGTCGCGCGCCTCTTCCGCCAGGCGAATCCCTTCCCGAGCGTCGGAATACCGCAGCGTCCAAGCGCGTTCATTGGTCGCGTCGATCTGTTCCCATTGTCCGCGCGTGCCGTCACCGGTGTCACGAACTTCGTGGGGGGTGCAGTTCATATGAGAAGTGTCACGAGATGCGTCCAATCAAAGAACATACTCGGATTTGTTGCGAACCGGCCTGATCAGGCCCGACGGATGCGGAGCCTGCAGGGAAGAGATCATATGTAGTGGTTTGCCTCCTGACCACATTTTTGAGGCTTGGGGCGGCTGGCGCCGAAGGTCCCACAAATCACTTACGCCGAAGGATGTGGCGATCACCGAGGAGCCGGTATCGATTACTCGGCGAAAATACCGTTGCAGCCGGCGCGCTTGGCGGCGTAGGCGCGCGTCGGCGGCTGCGAGAAGGGTGTCCGAATCGTCCGCCTCGGAGTTGCCGGCCACGCCGAAGCTGGCGGTCACGCGCAGGCGGGGCGATGGAGTGCCAGGCGCGGTCTCCATGCCGGGCCGGGGAGATAAACGACGGAGGGGGCGATGATCCCGCGGCGGACGGACGCGGATCCGCGTCCGTCCGCGACGGACGGCGCTCTCACTTCGGCGGCGCCATCTCGTCGGCCGAGGGGCCGTAGACGCTGGGGACGGGGATGTCGAGCAGGCGCAGGTAGACGGTGAGCTGCGCGCGGTGGTGCACCAGGTGGTTGATCCCCAGCACGCGCAGCGCCGCCGCGCGCGGCAGGTCCAGAAAGACCTGGTCGCCCATCTTCAGCTTCCACTGGCTGGTCCACGCATTCCCCGGCACCTGCGCGATCGCGCCGGTCGCGGCCGCCGCGGCGGCGTCGAAGGCGGCGAGCAGCGCCTCGCGGTTCCGGGGCGGGCCGTCGGGCCAGCGGTTGGCGCCGGCGGCGTTGAACTCGTCTTTCGACAGCACCAGCGACGCCAGGAACGGGATCTCGGCGCAGTGCGTGGCCAGCGCGCCCAGCGACTTCGACTTCTCGTGCGGCTTCCAGTCCCAGTGCTCGTCGGCCACGCGCTCCAGCACGCGGCGGGTGGTGGCCAGCTCGGGCTCCAGGTCGTTGAACGCGGGCGGTCGCGAAGGCGCGGCGGCGGTGTCGGTCATCATGGTGCGGGGGTGCGGGGGTACGGAGGTGCGCTGGGAACGCCGGCGTTTCAGCGGACCGAGAGGCGGCGTGCCGGGCCTGCATCGTGGCACGCGGCGGCGCGGGCGTCAAGGCGGCGGGCCCTCATCCGGCCCCCGAGAAGGGGGTGAGGCAAACCGTCGGCGCGGGTGGCGGGCGAGGGTGTGGCGTCAGCTGCGTGACGATCGGTTCCTGGAACGATGGACGGATGGCCGCGTGCACTCCGCGAAGGCAGGCTTCCTGACGTTTCAGCGGCGGGTTTCAACCCGCCGTTGGACGCGCGCAAGTGTTTGATTGCGTGAGGGATGCGCGCCCGGAGGGCCGGGAACGCGGCGGGCCGCCTGCCGACCGCGTCGGTCGACGATGATGCCGGGGCGGCCCGCCGCGGGCCCGGCGCGGTTGGCAACGGCGGTATCGTTGCCTACCGCGCGCGCAGCCCGGCCCGGAGCGCAGCGGAGGGACACGCCCGGATCCAGCGGTTGGATCCCTCAGCCCGCGCGCGCCTCCGCCCGCTCCCTGCGGTAGAGCCAGACGCC
>Ga0207706_10000601_pt1 | contig 38297 bp, 36 predicted proteins | sample KBSC53metaG_FD_184318 | JGI IMG/M metagenome (GOLD analysis project Ga0207706, IMG submission 184318) | Corn rhizosphere microbial communities from Kellogg Biological Station, Michigan, USA - KBS C5-3 metaG (SPAdes) (version 2) | ecosystem: Host-associated > Plants > Roots > Rhizosphere > Soil ... | reverse complement strand
CGATCCCGAACACCGACACCACGATCGCGAGCGAGAGGAGCGCGTAGATCAGAGCCAGCACCTGGTTGACCTGCTGCTTCTGCTGGTCCTTCAGCTGGCTCTGGTTCTGCACCTCGACCGTCGGGTAGCGGTCCTTCAGGGCGTTCTCGATCGCCTTCTGCGTGTCCTTGGGCGACGCCTGCGGCGTGAGCCTGGCCAGCGCGAAGTTGGGCTGGAGGCGGCCGAACTGGCGCGTCGCGCTCTCGTCGATCAGCGCCTTGCCGAGCAGGTCGAGCTCGCCCTTCACGGTTCCGAGCACCCGGAAGGTCGCGACGCGCTCGATCGGCGTCCGCACCCGCAGCGTGTCCCCCACCTTCAGGCCCTTGTCGCGCGCGAAGTTCTCGTCGAGGACCGTGCCGTTCGGGGGCAGGCTTGCGAATGCCGCCGGATTGCCGCTCTTGAAGTCCAGCGCCAGCACCTGGCCGAGCGTCGCCGGGTCCACCGCCGCGAGCTGGATGTTCCCGCCGCCGCTCGGCAGCTTTCCTGTGGCGTAGGTGATCGCCGAGACGGTCTGCACTCCGTCCACGCCGCGGGCGACATCGAGCGCCTCGCGCGGGAACGGCGAGAAGCCGTCGGTGTTCGCCAGGACGATCTCGCCGCGGAAGTTGTCGTCGATCGTCTTGGCGACCGAGCTGTTGATCCCGGCTGCGAAGACCGTCACGAACACGATCAACGCGAGGCCGATCATCAGCGCGGCGGACGTGGTCGCGGTGCGACCGGGGTTTCGCATCGCGTTCTCGCGCGCCAGCCGGCCGGTGAGCCCGCGCAGGCGCTCGAGCGGCCATCCGGTGACCGAGGCGAGCGGCCGCACGAGCCGCGGCGAGAACAGCGACACGCCGAACAGGATCAGCGCGGCGCCGCCGCCGAGGAGGCCCGCCGCGGTGCCCGAGTCGGAGATCCCGCCGAACAGCCCGATCAAGAGGAGTGCGAATCCGACCGCCCCGAGCAGGAACGCGAAGGCGGTTACCACTCGCCCGCGCTTCTTCGTGTCCTGAAGCTCGGCCTCGCGCAGCGCGGCCATCGGCGTGACCCGCGTGGCCCGCGCGGCCGGGTTCAGCGCTGCCACGAGCGTCACCACGATGCCGACGATCAGCGACACGATGATCGTCCGCAGCTCGAGCACGGTCCCGGTGTTCGGCAGGTCGATCCCGACCGCCTTGAACAGCTCGTTGATGGCGTACGCGAAGCCGATCCCGCCGGCGAGCCCCGCGGCGGCGCCGAGCACGCCCAGTGTGAGCGCCTCCAGGCCGACGCTCGTGAGGATCTGGCGCCGGGAGGCGCCGAGCGTGCGCAGCATGCCGAACTCGCGCGTGCGCTGAGCCACCGTGATCGAGAACGTGTTGAAGATCTGGAACGCGCCGACGAACAGCGACACGCCGGCGAACACGAGCAGGGCGATGCGGAAGAAGCTCAGGTTGCTCTCGATGTCGCTCGTCTGTCGCTTCGCCGCCTGCTCGCCCGTCTCCACCTGGACCTGGGGCGGCATCACCTTCGCGATCCGGTCGCGCAGCTGCTCGGGCGTCACCCCTGACGCGGCCGCGACCGAGATCTGGTCGAACTGCCCGACGCGATCGGTGATCCGCTGCGCCTCCGGGAGCAGCACCTGGGCGATGCCGGCGCCGCCGAAGCTTGCGTTGCCGAGCTTCGTCTCACCGACGATGGTGTAGGTCTTGGCCTCGCGAGTCCCCGCCAGACGCAGCTTGCCGCCGACCTTCAGGTGGCCCGTGTCCGCGGTCTGAGTGTCGATCGAGACCTCGTCGTCGGTCCGGGGCTTGCGCCCCTCCACGTAGGTGAGCGTCTCGAAGCGGGGTGGGTTCAACGAGGAGATGAAGTTCGGCGCGAAGCTGTTCCCGATCGGGTCGCCCTTGGCGTCGACGAAGCGCCCGGAGGCGAACACGGACCCGGCCGCGGCCTCGACGCCGTTCACCCTCCGCACCCTCGCGAGCAGGGTCGCGGGGAAGGCGGGCGGCGCGGCGTCGTTCGTCTCGACGTTCGTCTGCGCCGTGATCGCCACGTCGGTGCCCTTCAGCGACTCGGTGAAGATCTCCTCGAACGACCTGTTGATCGTGTCCGTGAGGACGTAGGTGCCGGCGACCAGCGCGACGCCCAGGAAGATCGCCAGCCAGGTGGTGAAGGCGCGCAGCTTGCGGGCGCCGATGCCGCGCAGTGCAACCTTGGTCACGCCACGTCCTTCATCAGCTCGATGACGTCCTCGGCGCTGCCGGCGTCGCCGTCGTGCACGACGAGCCCGTCGCGCAGGACGACCAGCCGGTCGGCGTACGAGGCGGCCTCGGGATCGTGCGTGACCATCACGACCGTCTGGCCGAACTCGTCGACCGCGGTGCGCAGCAGGCCCAGCACCTCCTCGCTTGCGCGTGAGTCGAGGTTGCCGGTGGGCTCGTCCGCGAACACCACGGCGGGGCGCGACACGAGCGCGCGCGCCACGGCCACGCGCTGCTGCTGGCCACCGGACAGCTCGGCGGGCCGATGCGTCAGCCGGTCGCCGAGGTCCACGGTCGCGATCAGGCGGTTGAACCAGTCCTGGTCAGGCTTCCGGCCCGCTATCGAGAGCGGGAGCAGGACGTTCTCCTCGGCCGTGAGGACCGGGATGAGGTTGAAGAACTGGAAGACGAAGCCGAGCTTGTCGCGCCGCAGGCGCGTGAGCTCCGCGTCGTCGAGGCCCGTGATGTCGTCGCCGTCGAGCGTGACGGTGCCGGCCGTCGGCCGGTCGAGGCCGGCGAGGATGTGCATCAGGGTCGACTTGCCGGACCCGGACGGGCCCATGATCGCGCTGAAACGCTTCCGCTCGAACCCGACTGTCACGCCCGCCAGCGCGTCCACCGCGGCGTCGCCCTCTCCGTAGCGGCGATGGACGTCCGCCGCGGTCACGATCGCATCCATGCTCCCCAGGGTGGCAAACGCCGCGGTTGCGGACAGTACGGATAACCGGCCATAGTCATTCGCATGGACCCGAAGACGATGTGGGAGGCGGGCAACTTCGCCGCGGTGGCCGAGAAGATCATGGAATCGGGCGAGCTCGTCGTCGAACGAGCCGGCGTCGAGCCGGGGATGGACGTACTCGACGTGGCCTGCGGCACCGGCAACGCGACGCTCCCTGCTGCGCGCGCGGGTGCGCGCGTGACGGGGCTCGACTTCGCCCCCGGGCTGCTCGAGATAGCTCGCGAGCGCGCGGCCGACGCGATGGTGGAGATCGACTTCGTCGAGGGCGACGCCCAGGAGCTCCCGTTCGACGACGGGAGCTTCGACCGCGTCGTCTCGACCTTCGGCCACATGTTCGCGCCCGATCACAGGCGCACCGCGGACGAGATGAAGCGCGTGCTGCGGCCGGACGGCACGATCGCCGTCGCCTGCTGGACGCCCGAGGGGTCGATCGGGCGGATGTTCGTGACGATCTCCGAGATCATTCCGCCGCCGGCGGGGGGCGAGCCGCCGCTCCTCTGGGGCACCGAGGACCACGTGCGCGAGCTGTGGGGCGACGCCGAGTTCGAGCGCCACGCGATCGAGTGGACCGACGACTCGGTCGAGTCGTATGCCCGCTTCATGCTCGACAGCTTCGGGCCGCTGCTGAACGCACGCGAGGTCCTGGCCGAGCGCGAAGACGAGCTCGAGAATGCCTACACCGAGTTCCTCCACCGCGAGAACGAGGCCGACGACGGCACGCTCCGGTTCCGGGGCGAGTACCTGCTCTCCGTCGTCTGAGAAAGGTGGGTGGAGCGACGGCGTCGGTAAGGGCCGCCACCGCGCAGGATCCCGACAGGTGCGCGGCGATCGTCGCCGGCCTGTCCGACTTCTTTACCGATGACGTGCCCGACAAGGTGCGAAGCGACCTGCGCGACCACGGTGGCTGGGTCATCGACGACGCAGGCGGCGTCGTCGGCTTCGCCATCGTGCAGCGACGCGGGATGGCCGCGGCAGAGATCCTGTGGGCCGCGGTCGCCCCCGATCGCCGAGGAGCAGGCCTCGGCACCCGGCTCGTGAACCACGTCTTGGACGAGTTGAGCGCTGACGGCGTGCAGATCGTCGAAGTCAAGACGCTCGATCCGTCCGCCGCCTATGCCCCCTACGACGCGACGCGTGCCTTCTGGCTCGCTCGCGGGTTCATTCAGCTCGACACCATCGATCCGCTTCCCGGCTGGCCGCCTGGCAATCCGGCCGCGATCCTCGCCGTCGCACTCGCCCCGACGCGCCAGTCCCGCAGCCCGGCTGCTAGGGGTGGCGCTTGAGCCCGCGCAGGACGGCGTCGGCGTCGCGGTGCGCAGCACGGAGGGCGAGGCCGACGAGATCGAGTTGCTCGGTGGAGACTGCCCGCACGGCGGCGCGGTTGTCGGCGTCGTGGCCGGTGGAGAACATCTCGTTGGTGTAGAGCGCCACCGGGAGATCGCGATCGGCCGCCCGGCGGCGGACCGTCTGGAGCTTCTCACGGCCGGCCGCATAGATCAGCACGGGCTGCACGAGCAGGGGCAGATATCGAGCCCCGTCCGCGTCGACGTAATCCTCCCCGACGACGATCTCGCCCGCACCGGCGATCACGCCGCTGATGAGAAACGCCGTGACGTTGAGCTTCTGCCAGACGGCAAGGTCGTCGCGAACGACCACAGCGACCTTCGTATCGAAGTCGGTAACCGCCATCGGGCCACGATGCCAGCCCCGTTGTGATCGCGTCTTGAACGTTCTTGCGCTCAGGCGCGCGCGAAGCGCGCCGGGGTGACGCCCACCGATCGCCGAAACGTCCGGGTCAGGTGGGCCTGGTCAGCGAAGCCGCACGAAGCCGCGACCGCGGCCGGCGCCTCCCCCGCGGCCAGCATCCGAACCGTTCGGCCAGATACGCACGAGCTCGGCGCACCGCCGCGTGCTCATTCCCACCGCGTGGCGCCGGAGGGCCCGGGCGGAGGCGTGGAGCGCCTCGATGCCAGGGAGTCCGGCAGGACGGAAGTAGGTGCCGCTCTCGGGCACACCGCGAGGCTATCGGTCCGATCCGCCGCGTCTAGATAACCGCGCGCTCGAGGACCTCGATCTCCTCGATCGCGCGGCCCGCGCCGAGCACGACGCATGTGAGCGGGTCCTGCGCGAGGGCGACGGGCACGCCCGTCTCGGCCTCGACCCGCTCGCGGAAGCCGCGCAGCAGCGCGCCTCCGCCCGCGAGGAGGATTCCGTTCCGGGTGAGGTCGGCCGCCAGCTCCGGTGGGGTGTTCTCCAGCGCGTCCTTGACCGAGTCGAGGATCTCGACGGCGAGCGGCTCGAGCGCATCGCGCAGCTCGGCGCTCGTGATCACGGCCTCGCGCGGCAGGCCGCTCACCGGGTCGCGGCCGCGCACCTCGGTGGACGACTCGGTCGTGTCGGGCGCCACGCCGCCGACATCGAGCTTCACGGTCTCCGCCGTCTGTTCGCCGATCGCCAGGCGGTGGTGGCGCCGGATCCAGCCCGCCACCGCGTCGTCGAAGTCGTAGCCGCCCACGCGCAGCGAGCGCGACACCACGATCCCGCCGAGCGAGATCACCGCCACCTCGCTCGTGCCTCCGCCTATGTCCACCACGACGTTCGCCATGGGCTCGGCGATCGGGAGCTCGGCCCCGATCGCGGCCGCCATCGGCTCCTCGATCAGCTGAACCGAGCGGGCGCCGGCGCCGAGGCACGCCTCGACGAGCGCGCGCCGCTCCACGTCGGTGATGCCCGACGGCGCGCACATCACGAGCCGCGGGTGGGCGAAGCGGCTCTTGTGCACGCGCCCGATGAAGTGCCGCAGCATCGCCTCGGTGACCTCGAAGTCCGTGATCACGCCGTGGCGGAGCGGGCGCACGGCGGAGATGGAGGCCGGCGTCCGGCCGATCATTCGCTGGGCCTCCTCTCCGACGGCGTGGACGTCATCCGTGCGGGTGTCCACCGCGACCACGGACGGCTCCGACACCTGGATGCCCTCCCCGCGCACGTAAAGGAGCGTGTTCGCAGTGCCGAGGTCGATGGCCATGTCGCGCCCGCCGATCCGCACGCGCCGCCTGCGGCGGACCACGCCGTGGTGCGATACGGGCCCTCCGCTCATGCCCTCAGGAACGCCAGCACCGCGAGCACGCGGCGATGGTCCTCGGGGGCCGGCGCGAGTCCGAGCTTCCCGAAGATGCTCGTCACGTGCTTCTCGACTGCGCGCTCGGTGACGATCATGTGCTCCGCGATCGCGTTGTTCGAGCGGCCCTCGGCCATCAGCTCGAGCACCTCGCGCTCACGCGGCGTCAGCTCCTCGAGCGGGTCGTCGCGCCGTGCACGGCCGACCAGCTGCGACACCACCTCCGGATCCAGCGCGGAGCCGCCGTCGGCGACCCTCTTCACCGAGTCCACGAAGCGGTCAACGTCGGCGACACGATCCTTCAGGAGGTACCCCACGCCGCCCGCGGACTCGCCCACGAGGTCGAGCGCGTAGCCCTCCTCCACGTATTGTGAGAGCACGAGCACGCCCGTGTCGGGCAGCTCCGCTCGGATCTCGAGCGCGGCACGGAGACCGTCGTCTGTGTTGGTGGGAGGCATGCGGATGTCGACCACGGCAACGTCGGGCTTGTGGGCCCTCACCTTACGGATCAGGTCCTCGGCATCACCCGCCTGCCCCACGACATCGAAGCCGTTCTCCTCCAGGAGCCGGACCACGCCCTCGCGGAGCAGCACCGAGTCGTCGGCGACCACTACCCGCATGGAATCTGTGCCCTCACGGTCGTTCCCTTCCCTTGCTCCGAGTCGATCTCGAGCCGCCCCTCCAGCACCGCGATCCTGTCCGCGAGGCCGCGAAGGCCGGTGCCGTTGTCGGGATTCGCGCCACCCACCCCGTCGTCCTCCACCTCCACGAGCAGGCGGCCGTTCTGCCGCGCGACCCCCACCTTCGCATGTGTGGCGTTCGCGTACTTGGCCACGTTGGTGAGCGCCTCGGCGACCACGAAGTAGGCGGCGAGCTCCACGGCCTCAGGCAGCCGCTCGTCGGGAAGCTCGGCGAGCTCGACCGGCACGGGAGCGCGGCTCGCCAGCGTCTCGAGCGCGGTGCCGAGCCCTCGATCGCTGAGCACCGCGGGGTGGATGCCGCGCGCCAGCTCGCGCAGCTCCTCGAGCGCCGAGTTGAGCTCGGTGCCCGCGCCCTCCAGCAGCTGGTCGGCCGCGAGCGGGTCCTCGTTCAGCTTGGCCCGCGCGAGCCGGATGTTGAGCGCCATCGACACGAGCCGCTGCTGGGCGCCGTCGTGGAGATCCCGCTCCAGCCGGCGGCGCTCCTCGAGGCCGATCCTGAGCATGCGCTCGCGCGAGCGCCGGAGCTCCTCGACCTTGGCGCGCAGCTCCGCCTCGAGCCGCTCGTTGAGCAGCGCCAGCGAGGCCGCGGCACCCACCGCCCGGACGTGCGCCTCCGCCTCCTGGAGCGTCGCGTCGTAGATGATTGCGGCGATGCACTGATCGTCGCGCGCCACGAGGTGAATGGCTCGCGCGGGGTCCTCCTCGGGCAACTCAAACGTCTGGCCGCGGAAGTCGACATAGCTCTGGCGCTCGGGGATCCAGTAGACGAGCTGCAGAGACGGGTCCTCGAGCGCTTCCGAGAGAGCATCCCGCAGCCTGCCGGCGCGCGGCGCCTCGCTGAGCTGCGTCATGAGGTTGCTCACCGCTCCGCCCTGCACGAGCCGGGCACGCAGGAACGAGAGCAGGAACAGGTATGGCACCAGTGCGAAGGGGACCAGGGAAATGACGAACGCGACCGCGGTGGCGTCCCCCTGCTGGAGGGCCGACTGGATGGCGAGCTGGCCTATCAGCGCGATCATCAGCGCCACGCCCGCGGCGTACATGGGTGTGTAGAGGCGGCGCTCGGCCGGCGTGGCGCGACGCCAGCGGCGCACCAGGCTGCGAAGCACCAGCGCGACGATGATGAGCCCCATCAGGTTGATCGCGGTCCCCGCGATGTCCACCGCGGTCCGGCTGTCGGTGATCATGAAGACGTTGTCGGGGCAGTTCTCGCAGTCCTGTGACGGGTCGTAGAAGAGGTACAGCGGCAGGATCCCGACCGTGACCAGCAGGTAGGCCCACGTGACGATGCGGCGGTCGCCCCGGTCCAGCGTCCCCTGCGGTGCCGCGAGCAGCGTGTGGATCGTGGTCACGACGTAGACCGATCCGAAGAGCGTGCCGATGCTGAACAGGACCGCGATGTCGGCGCCACTGAGGCCAGCAACGAACCAGGCGAACCCGGTGGCCACCATCAGCGAGCCGAGGCTGTTGTCGGGCCTGCGCGCCCAGGTGAAGAGGCCAGCGCCGATAAAGCCCCAGCCGATTATCAGGCCGAGCGCTGCGATGACGCCCCGCAGGCCGGCGTGGTCGCTCGTCAGGATCAGAGCGACGTCGATGACGCCGAATATGAATCCCGCCGCGCCGAGCCCCCAGAGGGCTCGTTTGAGCGAGGTCAGAGGAGTGCCTCCAGCGCGGCGCCGGAAAGCTCTGCCTTTGGAATGAAGCCGCGCACATGCCAACGGTCGCGCACCGGGCCGAGGTCTGCAAGGTCGCGGCTCGAGGTGAGCACGATCGCCGGGGCCGACCCGTTGGCCGTCAGCCGGGCTGCGACCTCGATTCCGTCGATATCCGGCAGCTGCACGTCGAGCAGCACGATGTCCGGATGCAAGTCTTCGACCGCCTGGAGCGCGGACTGGCCGTCCTCCGCCTCACCGACCACCTCGTAGCCCTCGGACTCGAGCAGCATGCGCGCGCTCGCCCGGAAGCTCGGGTGATCGTCGACTATGAGGACGGTCTTGGCCATTGCAAGCGCAATTGTGAACCTGATCGGCAGTACCGCCAATACGGCTACCCACACCTACTAGCCACACCTAATATCCCGCCACCCATGGAGAGCGCAACAGAGCCGATCGCCGCGCCGCCGAGCGACCTGCCCGAAGAGCTGCGCGGGCCGCCTCCGCCGAGGCACGGCGGACTGCTCGCGCTGCTCCGCTTCATGCGCGGCAAGGGGATGCTGAATTTCAAGTACGGCCGGCTGATCGCGCGGCTGGGGCTCATCAAGCTGCGGCTACGCTCGCGGCTGCTGCTCGACGGGCTCGCCTTCGTGGGCCCCGGGTGCAACCTGGAGGTGGGCAAGCGGGCGACCCTGGAGCTGGGGCGTTGGGCGTGGATCGGCCACGGCTGCAAGATCCGCAGCCACGAGGGCACGGTGTCGATCGGGGCGAAGACGGTTCTGGGCCAGGAGTGCACGATCTCCTCGTACCAGCACGTCTCGATCGGCCGCGAGTGCGTGATCGCCGACCGCGTGATGATGATCGACTTCGACCACGGGATGGTCGAGGTCGACCGGCCGATCCGGCTCCAGGGCATCTACAAGCGCGACGTGCGCGTGGGCAACAACGTCTGGATCGGCTACGGGGCCTGCATCCTGCGCGGGGTGACGGTTGGCGACAACGCCGTGATCGGCACAAGCGCGGTCGTCACGCGCGACGTCCCGGCCAACGCGGTGGTCGCGGGCGTGCCCGCGCGCGTGTTGCGCATGCGCGAGGCGCCCACGCGCATGCGCTTCGAGTAGGTGCGCAAGCAGCGGGCGTGCCCGCTGCGCCGCGATGGCATTGGTGCGGTAGACCGCACCATCAGGGCGAATAACCCGCACCACGGGACGCCAGCCAGCCACATCGGAAGGGGCTCCGCGAAAGCGGATGCTGCTCGCATGGCTGCTCAGAGCAACACCCACACCGCCTCTACCAACCACAACATCGCCGCGCGCATCGGACGCTGGAGCGTCCGGCACCGGCGCTCCGCCATCCTCGGATGGCTCGCTTTCGTGTTCGTATCGATGGCGCTCGGGTTCAACCTGATTCCTCAGAAGAACATCGAGCAGATGGATGCCCTGCCCGGCGAGTCGGGCAAGGCGGGCAAGGTCCTGAACGACGCCTATCCCGACAAGGCGGGCGAGCAGGTGCTCGTCCAGTCGAAGTCGCTCAGGGCGTCCGATTCGCAGTTCAAGGCCGCCGTCGCTGATGTGAGCAAGCGGCTGAAGGACACGGAGGGCGTTTCAGAGGTGGCCGCCCCTCAGATCTCCAAGGACGGCCATTCGGCGCTCGTGACGTTCAGCCTCCCGGGCAAGAAGGACGTGACCGAGAAGTCGGTCGTCCACTCGCTCGCCGCCGTGCACGCGGCGCAGAAGGCGAACCCGGAGCTCCGCATCGCGGAGACGGGCGACGCCAGCATCCAGAAGGCGGAGCTGGACAAGTCGAACGAGGAGATGGGCAAGTCCATGTTCTTCTCGCTCGGACTGACCCTGATCATCCTGCTGTTCACGTTCGGAGCGTTCGTGGCGGCCGGGATCCCGGTTCTCCTCGGGCTCACCGCCGTGCTCGCGACGCTCGGCCTCCTCGGCCCGGTCAGCCAGCTGGCGCCGGTCGACGAGTCCGTGATGCACGTGGTGCTGCTCGTCGGAATGGCCGTCGGCGTGGACTACAGCCTGTTCTACCTCAAGCGGGAGCGCGAAGAGCGCGCCGCCGGACGTGATGCGAATGCAGCCATCGAGGCCGCGGCCGCCACGTCGGGTCGGGCGGTCCTGATCTCCGGCTTCACCGTCATGGTCGCCATGGCGGGCATGTACATGGGCGGAATCGCGAACTTCGCGTCCTTCGCCACCGGCACCATCATCGTGGTCGCCGTCGCAGTCCTCGGCTCGCTGACCGTCCTGCCGGCCACGCTCTCGAAGCTGGGCCATCGGGTCGAGAAGGGCCGCGTCCCCCTGATCGGCCGGATCCGCGATCGCGGTGGGCTGGGCCTCTGGTCCCGCCTCCTCGACCGGGTGCTCCGGCGTCCGCTCGTGTCGGCCGTGCTGGCCACCGGCGTGCTCCTCGCGCTGACGGCCCCGGTGGTCGGCATCCAGACGTCGCTGGGCGGCACCGACACGTCCTCGCGTGACCTCCAGGTCATGCGGACCTACGACCGCGTCAACGCGGCGTTCCCGAGCGAGGGTGGCTCGGAGATCGTCGTGATCAAGGCGGACAACGCGACCTCACCGAAGGTCGTGGCCGGTATCGACAAGCTCGAGCGCGAGACCGCCGCAAGGCCCGCCCTCTTCCAGGGCAAGCCGAGCGTCGAGCTCAGCTCGGACAAGACCGTCGCCAGCGTGACCGTCCCCACCGTCGGTGAGGGCACCAACGCCAAGGCGAACAAGGCCGTCGACGCGCTGCGCGAGGACATCGTCCCGAACAGCGTGGGCAACATCGACGGCGTCGAGGCCTACACCTCGGGTGAGGCAGCCGCGACTCGCGACTTCAACGAAGCGATGATCGGCCACCTGCCCCTCGTGTTCGCCTTCGTGCTCTCGGCGGCATTCCTGCTGCTGCTGGTCACCTTCCGCTCGATCGTCATCCCCGTGAAGGCGATCGCGCTGAACCTGCTGTCCGTGGGCGCCGCCTACGGCCTGCTGGTCACGGTGTTCCAGCACGGAGCCGGCAAGGCACTCGGCCTCCAGAGCGGCGACATCGCCGCCTGGCTCCCGCTGTTCCTGTTCGTGATCCTGTTCGGGCTGTCGATGGACTACCACGTGTTCATCCTCACCCGCGTGCGCGAGGCGTACGACCGCGGAATGAGCACCGGCGATGCCGTGGCTCACGGGATCAAGAGCACGGCCGGCGTGGTCACGAGCGCCGCGACCGTCATGGTCGGCGTGTTCGCGATGTTCGCGCTGTCGAGCGAGCTCGAGATGCAGCAGCTCGGCGTCGGCCTCGCGGCCGCCGTCCTGATCGACGCCACGATCATCCGCGGCATCCTGCTGCCCGCCACGATGAAGCTCCTGGGCGACTGGAACTGGTACCTGCCCCGGAAGCTCGGCTGGCTGCCGAAGGTGAGCCCGGAGCCGGAGGTGGCGCCGGCGTACGGATAACCGAACCAAACAACACCGGAAGACCGAACGGGAATGGCGGCCGCTGGCCGCCATTCTCGTTTCATGACCCCCTCCTCCCGGAATCTCGCAGCCCGCGCCGGCCGTTGGAGCGCGCAACACAGGAAGAAGGCGATCTTCGGCTGGCTCGCCTTTGTGATCGCCGCCGTCTTCATCGGCGGCTCCGTCGGGACCAAGACGCTCGGCGACTCGGACTTCGGCATCGGCGAGTCCGGCCGCGCCGACAAGGCGGTCTCCGACCACTTCCCGGACAAGGGCGCGGAGAGCGTCCTGGTCCAGAGCCAACGCGGCGCCCGCACCGACGACGCGAGCTTTCGAGCCGCCGTCGACGACGTCGTCGGCCGGCTCGAGCGCACGAAGAACGTGCGGAACGTGAGCAGCCCCTACGGCCCCGACAGCGCGGGCCAGCTCTCGGAGGACGGCCGCTCCGCGCTCGTCACCTTCGAGCTGCCGGGGGACAACCCGGCCGACAAGGTCGATCCCTCGCTGGACGCGGTGAGCTCGCTCTCGAAGCAGCACCCGAGCTTCCGGATCGAGCAGTTCGGGGACGGCAGCGCCGACAAGGCGCTCTCGAAGGCGTTCGAGGACGACTTCCGCAGGGCCGAGTTCACCTCGCTGCCGATCACGCTCGTGATCCTCATCCTCGCCTTCGGCGCGCTGCTCGCCGCCTTCGTTCCGCTGCTCCTCGCGATCACGGCCGTGGCCGCCGCGATCGGCCTGCTCGGCCCGATCAGCCACATCTGGCCGGTCGACGAGTCGATCAGCTCGGTCGTCCTGCTGATCGGCCTCGCAGTCGGCGTGGACTACTCGATGTTCTATCTGCGCCGCGAACGCGAGGAGCGGGCGCGCGGGCGCTCCGAGGAGGCCGCGCTCGAGGCGGCCGCGGCGACCTCCGGGCGCGCGGTGCTCGTGTCCGGCTTCACGGTCATCGCTGCGATGGCCGGCATGTACTTCGGCGGCGCTCCGACCTTCATGTCGTTCGCCACCGGCACGATCCTCGTGGTCGCGATCGCGGTGGTGGGCTCGCTCACGGTGCTCCCGGCGATCCTGTCGAAGCTCGGCGACCGCGTGAACAAGGGCCGCGTGCCCTTCATGAGGCCCGAGCGGCGCACCGGTGAGGCGCGCGCCTGGGGCTGGGTGCTCGACCGCGTGCTGCGGCGGCCGCTGGTCTCACTGCTCCTGGCCGGCTCGGTGCTGCTCGTGCTGGCCGTGCCCGTGCTCCACATCCACACGGCCGACTCGGGCGTCGACGGCCTGCCGCGCTCGCTTCCGATCATGAAGACCTACGACCGCATGCAGGCCGCCTTCCCCGGCGAGACCTTCAGCGCGGACATCGTGGTCGAGGGCCGCAACCTGAACGAGGCTCAGGTGCGCGACGCGGCGCAGCGGATGCGCGAGATCGCGCGCGAGTCCGATCAGTTCCAGGAGCCCGTGACGGTGGATGTCAGCCGCGACGGGCAGCTGGCGGTCGTCGAGGTCCCGCTGGCCGGCAACGGCAGCGACGACCGCTCGATGGACGCGGTCCGCACGTTGCGCAGCGACGTCGTGCCGGACGTGTTCGGCGGCGTCACGAGCGGCAACGTGGTCGGCGTGTCCGGATTCACCGCCGGCTCGGTCGACTTCAACGACCTGATGTCCACACGCATCTGGTACGTGTTCGCATTCGTTTTCGCGGTCGCGTTCCTGCTGCTGCTGGTCACCTTCCGCTCGATCGTGATCCCGATCAAGGCGATCGCGCTGAACATGCTCTCGGTGGCCGCGGCGCTCGGGATCGTCACCTGGGTCTTCCAGGACGGCAACCTCGAGAGCGTGCTGAGCTTCGACTCCACCGGCGCGATCACGGCGTGGTTCCCGCTCATGCTGTTCGTGATCCTGTTCGGCCTCTCGATGGACTACCACGTGTTCATCCTGAGCCGGATCAAGGAGGCGGTGGACCGCGGCGAGCCGACGGACGAGGCGGTCGCGCACGGCATCAAGTCGACCGCCGGCGTGGTGAGCGCCGCCGCCCTCGTGATGGTCGGCGTGTTCGCGATCTTCGCGACGCTGTCGTTCATCGACATGAAGCAGTTCGGCGTCGGCCTGGCCGCGGCGGTGCTGATCGACGCGACCCTGGTGCGCGGCGTGCTGCTGCCGTCGGCGATGAAGCTGCTCGGCGAGTGGAACTGGTACCTGCCGAGCTGGCTCGAGTGGCTGCCGAAGGCACCGGCGCTCGAGGGCGACGCCCCGGCGCCGGCGCCTGACCCCGAGCGCGAGGAGCTGCCCCAGGCCGCGTAGACCAGGGCCGTGACCAGGGGTTCCACGGGCGCGACCCGGCGCGGCGGCGGCGATCCTCGGCTGGACACGACGTCAGGAGAACGAGATGTCCACGTCCGAGGTTGCCGCCAGCGCCAGCACCGCCATCCGCCCGTTCCAGATCGGCTTCGCCGAGTCGGAGCTCACGGACATGCGCCGGCGCATCGACGCGACCAGGTGGCCCGAGCGCGAGACGGTCGACGACGACTCGCAGGGCATGCCGCTCGCAACCATGCAGGAGCTCGCTCGCCACTGGGCGACGGACTACGACTGGAGCAGGTGCGAGGCGAAGCTGAACGGCCTGCCGAACTTCCTGACCCAAATCGACGGGCTGGACATCCACTTCATCCACGTCCGCTCGCGCCACGAGGACGCGCTCCCCTTGATCGTCACGCACGGCTGGCCGGGCTCGATCATCGAGCAGCTGAAGATCATCGAGCCGCTCGCGGATCCGACGGCGCACGGCGGCAGCGAGGCTGACGCCTTCCACCTGGTGATCCCGTCGCTGCCGGGCCATGGGTTCTCCGCCAAGCCGAGCGCCACCGGCTGGGATCCGGCGCGCACCGCGCGCGCCTGGGCGGTCTTGATGAACCGCCTCGGATACACCGAGTTCGTGGCGCAGGGCGGCGACTGGGGGGCCGCGGTCACGCAGCAGCTGGGGATCCAGGCGCCTTCGGGGCTGCTCGGCATCCACTCCAACATGCCCGGCACCGCACCCGCCGACGTCGTCAAGGGGTTCGAGACGGGGGAGCCGGCGCCGCCCGATCTCTCGGACGAGGAGCGACGCGCGTACGAGCAGCTGAGCAGCTTCTACGCGACGCACGTGGCCTACGCGCTCATCATGGGGACCCGTCCTCAGACGCTCTACGGATTGGCGGACTCACCCGTCGATCTCGCGGCGTTCATGCTCGACCACGGTGACGGGACGGGGCAGCCCGGCCTGGTGAAGCAGGTCCTCGAGGGACGTCTCGAGAGCGACCTGACGCGAGACGACCTGCTCGACAACATCACGCTCTACTGGCTGACCAACACCGGGGTCTCCGCGTCGCGCCTGTACTGGGAGAACAAGGCGGACTTCTTCGACGCCAAGGACATCTCGATCCCGTTCGCCATCAGCGTGTTCCCCGACGAGCTGTACCAGGCTCCGAGGAGCTGGGCCGAGCGCGCGTATCCGGACAACCTCATCCACTACAACCGGGTGGACCGAGGCGGCCACTTTGCGGCCTGGGAACAGCCCCAGCTCTTCTCCGAAGAGCTCCGCGCCGCCTTCAGGTCGCTTCGGAAGTAGCCGCGGCGAGCGCGAAGGGGCTGCCCTCGGAGTCGCGGCAGATGGCCCAGCGCTCGCCGGGGTGGATGACCGAGCCGCCCAGTGCGTGAACGCGCTCGACGGTTGCGGGCAGGTCGGCGACCGTGAAGTAAGGAAGGGAAGCGGTGTCGCCCGGACCGGGTCCACGGTCATGGATTCCGAGGCGCAGGTTGCCGGTGTCGGCCTCCCACCCCGACCCCGCGGCGGCGGCCCTCGGCGCGAGCTCGACCCCGAGGACTCCGTGCCAGAACCGCAGCGCGCGATCGGAGTCGTCGGCCGGGAACTCGATGAGCGGGGCGCGCATGCCCCAAGTATGGCCAGTGCCACGTGGCTCACCAGCGGACGCAGATTCAGATAAGGCAGGGGATACTGGCCTGAGATGGCCACGTCCGACCGGAGCCTGCCTGCTGGACCGCGCCTGCCGCCGGTGCTCCAGACGCTCCGCTGGTTGTTGCGGCCGATCGCGTTCCTCGAGGCCTGCCGGCGTGACTTCGGCGACGCGTTCAGCGTGCGCTTCATCGGCTTCGAGACGCCGATGGTGATGCTCTCCGATCCGGAGGCGATCCGGGCCCTGTACACGGCACCCGAGCACTCGCTTCCACCCGGGCGCACACTCGCGCTTCGGCCCATCATGGGCCCGCGGTCGGTGCTGCTGCTCGAGGGGCGCGAGCACCTGGCGCGGCGGAGGCTGATGCTGCCGCCGTTTCATGGACAGCGCATGCGGGCGTACGAGTCGATCGTGGGTGAGGTCGTGGCGAGCGAGGTCGAGCGCTGGCCCGAAGACGAGCCCTTCGCGCTCCATCCGCGGATGCAGCGCGTCACGCTCGAGGTCATCCTGCGCGCAGTGTTCGGCGTCACGGACGCGGCCCGCCGGGAGCGACTGGCCGAGCACCTGGGACGGCTGCTCACCGACACCGCTTCCGCCGGCCTTCAATTCGGCGTCCTGCTATCGCGCCGCCTCGGTGCACCCGACCCGCTCAAGGGGTTGGAGGCGCAGCGACGCGCGATCGACGCGATGCTCGACGTCGAGATCTCAGAGCGCCGGTCCGACCCTCGCGACGACATCCTCTCCATGCTCATCGCCGCCCGCTTCGAGGACGGCGCGCCGATGGCCGACGCCGAGATCCGCGATCAACTGATCACCCTGCTGCTCGCGGGCCACGAGACGACCGCCACCGGGCTCGCGTGGACGTTCGATCTACTGCTTCGCCATCCAGAGGCGCTGGCGCGCCTGCTGGCCGAGATCGATGCCGGATCGGACGACGCATACGTGCGCGCCGTCGTCGCGGAGTCGCTCCGCCTGCGACCGGTGGTTCCGCTCGCCGGCCGGCGGCTGGCCTCGGAGCTGAGGGTCGGTCCTCATGTGCTGCCACCCGGCACGGACGTCACGCCGGCAATCTGGCTCACGCACACACGCGCCCTCACCTACCCCGAGCCATTCGCCTTCCGCCCCGAGAGGTTCCTCGAGGGCGCGCCGTCGACGTACGCGTGGGTCCCGTTCGGCGGAGGGGTGCGGCGCTGCCTCGGAGCCGCGTTCGCCGAGATGGAGATGCGCGTCGCGCTCATTGAGATCCTGCGCCGCCGCGTGCTGAGCCCGGCGCCCGGAACTGGGGCCGAGCGCGTGGCGCGGCGCAACGTCACCTTCTCCCCGGCCGGCGGCACGCGGGTTGTCGCGCTCACACGGACGCCGGAGCGCGCCCCCGTCGCCCAGGGAGCCGTGTAGCTCCTGCCGCTTCGAGCAACAGGCAGCAGCGCCGCGCGCCGCACCCTCAGCGGCGGCTCGTGAGCCGCTTCGGCCAGGCGCCGTCGCGGTCCGCGCGTGGCGCGACGCGGAGCGCCGCAAGCCCATACGCGACGTAGAAGGCGGCATAGAACCGCAGCTCGCTTTCCACCGATGCGTTCGCCATGTTCTGGCCCGCGATCGACCTGGCACCCGCAGCCACGCTGTGAAGGCCGGCCACGGTTGCGACCGCGCCGCCCACACGGAACACCGCCCGCAGGGCACTCCTGTTCAGTGATGCGTCCGGCACGCTTGGAAAGTGTCCCAATGTTCCGGAGGCGCCGGGCAACCGGTAGAACTGCGCAGCACCGATGGCAGAGCGAAACGTCGAGATCGTGCGGAAGGTCTACGAATGCGTGAACGGGGGGCGCTGGGATGCGCTGGCGGAGCTGCTCGATCCGAACGTCGCGCAATACGGAACGGTCGGCGGGCTCGAGGAAGGCACCGTGGTGCGTGGCAGGAGCGAGATCCGGCAGCTGTACGAGAGCGAAGCGGACGCATGGGACCGGCAGCGGATCGAGCCTGAGAAGCTCATCGATGCCGGGGACCGGGTCGTCGTCTTCCAGCGCGAGTACCAGCGTGGCCGGAGCAGCGGCCTGGAGCTCGTGGACGAAACGGCCTCTGTCGTCGATCTCCGCGATGGCCGCGTCGTGCGGATACAGGGGTACATGGACCGCGCGGCGGCTCTGGAAGCGGCAGGCCTCTCGGAGGCAGACGCCGAGTCGAGCTGAGCGGACCCTGTCCCCTCGGCGGCGGCCCGTTCGTCGTAGGGTGTAAACCACTCTCGCTGGGAGGGAACCATGAAGTACGCGCTGTTGATCTATGGCTCGCCGGAGCTCCGTGACATCTCGGACGACGAGCTCAGCTCGGTCGTCGGCGAGTACGAGGCGCTCTTCGACGAACCCGGTGTTCTCGCCGGCCAGCAGCTGCAGGGCACGGAGTCGGCCACGACCGTCCGGGTGCAGAACGGCGAGGCGCTTCTGAGCGACGGTCCGTTCGTCGACGCCAAGGAGTACCTCGGGGGCTTCTATCTGCTCGAGGCTGATGACCTCGACGCGGCGACGGCCCTCGCCGCGCGCGTTCCGGCAGCCCGCATGGGCGGTGCCGTCGAGGTGCGTCCGATCGTGGAGCGATAGGCGCGCTGCTCGACGAGGTCTTCCGCGATGAGTGGGGCCGCGTGCTCGCGACGCTCGTCGGCCAGTTCGGCGACTTCGATCTCGCCGAGGAGGCGACGCAGGAGGCGTTCGCTGTCGCGGCGGAGCGCTGGCCGCGCGACGGCATGCCGCCCAACCCGGGCGCATGGCTGACGGTCACCGCCCGCAACCGCGCAATCGACCGCATCCGACGCGACGCCACGCTCGCCGAGAAGACGAGGCTGCTCGAGGCGCAGGACACTGCGGAGGCCAGAATGGACCAGCCCGAGGTTGAGGAGACGTCGTTTCCGGACGAGCGGCTCGAGCTGATCTTCACGTGCTGCCATCCGGCACTTGCGCTCGAGGCGCAGGTGGCGCTGACGCTGCGAGCGCTGGGCGGGCTGACGACCGACGAGATCGGCCGTGCCTTCCTCGTCGAGCCCGAGACGATGAAGCGGCGGCTATCGCGCGCGAAGCGGAAGATCAGGCAGGCCGGGATCCCGTTCAGCGTGCCGCCCGACCACGTCCTCCCCGATCGGCTGGCCGCGGTGCTCGGCGTCGTCTACCTGATCTTCAACGAGGGATACGGCGGTCGCGTCGACCTCGCGGCGGAGGCGATTCGCCTAGGGAGCGCCCTGGCCCAGCTGATGCCCGACGAGCCGGACGTGCAGGGTCTGCTCGCGCTGATGCTGATCACGGACGCGCGCCGGGACGCCCGCTTCCATGACGGAGAGATCGTGCTGCTCCCCGACCAGGACCGTTCGCGCTGGAACGAGGTGCAGATCGTCCTCGGGCGCGAGTCGCTCGAGCAGGCGCTCGCGCTTGGAGGCCGCGGCTCGTACGTGATCCAGGCCGCGATCGCGGCGCTCCACAGCGACGATCCGCTCGACTGGACCGAGATCGCCGCTCTCTATGACGAGCTGGCGCGGCTGACGGGCTCACCGGTAGTCGAGGTGAACCGAGCGATCGCGGTCGCCGAGGCGGACGGGCCGGCGGCAGGGCTCGCGCTCGTCGAGGGGCTCGACCTCGAGGGCTACCAGTACTTCCACTCGACCCGTGCGGAGCTCCTGCGCCGGTTGGACCGCCCCGACGAGGCTCGTGCCGCATTCGAGCGTGCGCTGGAGCTGGCGCGAGCCGAGCCTGAGCGCCGTTTTCTGCAGGGCCGCATCGAGGAGCTCGGCGGCATCGCGCCCTCCGGGCCATAGAGCTGTCCCCTCGCGCGTCTGCCGTTCGTGGCCTTGTTGAACGGCTTTGACAAAGGAGGCACTCATGCAGGAGCGCAAGAGAATCGCGGTGGCCGGCGCGACCGGAAGGGTCGGGCGTCCAACCGTCGAGGTACTCGAGGAGGCGGGCCACGACGTCGTGCCGATGTCCCGAGCGACCGGCGTGGACGTGGTCACCGGTGAGGGTCTGGACGAGGCCCTGGCAGGCGTGGAGGCGATCGTCGACGCGTCCTCGTGGCCGTCGAACGAGCAGGAGCCCGCAACGGATTTCTTCCTCGCCTCGGCGCGCAACCTTCAGGAGGCGGGCGAGCGGGCCGGCGTCAAGCGAATCGTCGTCGTGTCGATCATCGGCGCCGACCGGGCCACCAAGGGCTACATCGCGTCGAAGGTTCCGCACGAGCAGGCCATCCAATCGGGCCCGATCCCGGTCCGCATCCTGCGAGCCGCGCAGTTCCACGAGTTCGTGCCGCTGTTCCTCGACTGGGGCCGCCAGGGCGACGTGATCTACGTGCCGGAGATGCGCACGCAGCTGGTCGCCGCCAGGACCGTCGCTGAGGGTCTCGCCGAGCTCGTCAACGGAGCGGCGCCCGCACCCTCAGGAGGCTCGATCCCGGAGATCGCCGGCCCGCGGGCGGAGAACCTGGTCGAGGTGGCGAAGCTGGTCGTCGCGCGACGCGGTGACTCAGTCCGGGTCGCGGCCGTGAACGATCCGGACGACCCCGAACAGGCTCTCTACGCATCGGGCGGGCTGCTGCCCGGCCCCGACGCGGTCCTCGCCGGCCCGACGTTCGAGGAATGGCTCGACTCGAGGGCCTGATCCCATCGGCGAGGTGCTGGCCTTCTCGGCGGGCCCGGCGAGCGCAGATCCGGCCCAGAAGCTCGGGCCGGGCCCGCCGGCCTTCACGGGCTCCTTCCTCGGAAAGGGGGCGCTGGTATTCCACTGCAACCCCTTCACCCCCGGATTGGGCCCCGGCGCTACGCCCTTCATCCCTGGTGGGGAAATCCGCGGCAACTGCCCCGCGGGGGAGTAGCTCCGCTTCCCGGCGCCTACGCCGTCCTGGGCTGGAAGAGCTCGACGGGGTTGCCCGCTGGATCCTCGATGAGGATCTGATGACCGCCGGGTCCCTCGACGATCTCGCCCCGGAAGCTCGCCCCGTGGGCAGCAAGACCGTCGACGGTCCCCTCGAGATCGTCGACGACGATCTGGAAGCGATTCCACCCGCCGGGCGCCGGAACGCCACCGGCCTTGCCCGCGCCGCCCACGCCCGGCTCGTGGAGAAGCAGTCGCAGGCCATCTTTCGCCAAGCCCGCGAAGCCCGGGGCACGGGGAAGGTCGACTCGAAAGCCGAGGCGATTGCAGTAGAAGTCGATCGCCTCGTCGACGTCTGTCACGAAGTACCGCACGGTCGTCTGCGTCACGCGCGCCAGTGTAAGTGGCGGAGCTCCTCGGCGAGAGCGTGCGCTCCGTACTCTCCGTAGCGACGCGCCCACAGGTTGAGCCAGTTTTCGTCGTCCAGGAAGAACTTCCAGTCGCCGACGACCGCTTGCCTCACCAACAGAAACGGTACCGGCGACGTGAACGGGTGAAAGCTCGCGTTGTATATCGCGGTCCCCTCGCTGCCCTCGTGGAAGCCGCCCATCACGAATCCATCCTCCGCATAGGAGGGAACTGCGAGCTGCTCCAGGACGGCGTCAAACAGTTCGTTGGCACGCTCCACCGGCAGGTCGGCGAAGACCAGGACGAACGACTTGTAGAGCGCGTCGCCGCCGTCGGTGGGTTGAGCGTCCAAGAACTGTCTCTGGTAACTCCCGACGAGCTCGACCACATCCGGCACGCTCCGGTCGGCGATCAGCTCAGGAGCAAGCCAAAGAGTCCTGCGTTCCAGAGCCCCGGGCACGAAAGGACACACAGGCCCAGCGCGGCCAAGATCCTTGTGAGGCCTGGCTACGAAGGTCTTGATCCAGTCTGCGACGGCCCGAAGCGCGTCTCGATCGCTGTCCGGAAGTTCGCCCGTCCTGCTCACGTCCTCGAGATCCTCGAGCAGGAAGAGATTCGTGGCCTGTGTTGAGACCGTGCCTTCCATGGCTGCTCCTAACTGCCGAAGAGACAGGCAGTTCACCTTGACGGGCGTTCGGTCGCGCCCGCAAACACCCTGGTCTGTTCACTGGGCGACCCGATAGTGCATGTGGGTGACGCCGCCCTCGCCTTCCAGGACGCGGGTGCGCTCCAGCTCGATCTGCTCCGGATCGAGGTTGTCGAAGAGGCGGCGCCCCTGGCCGAAGAGCACCGGGACGACGTGGAGCTCGAGCTCGTCGAGGACGCCGGCCGCGAGCGCGAGCTGGGCGACCGCGGCCCCGTGGACGAGCACGTTCCGGTCGCCCGCAGCTTCCTTGGCTCGAGACATCGCGGTCGTGACGTCGTCCACGTACGTGACCAGCGGCCACTGGCTGATGTCGATGCCGGGCTCCCGGCGGCTGTAGATGAAGATCGGCGCGCCGTCGTGGTGGTCACCGCCCCACCCGCCCGCAGGCTCGAAGGTCCCCGGGCCGGCGACGATCGCGCCGGTCGACATGAACTCGTCGACGAGCTTTCCGTTGACGCCGCCTGAACGGCGGAGGCTCTCGAGATCGACGTCGCCGTCGCCCGTCATCACCCACTCGTGCAGACGGAGGCCGCCGTCGCCGAGGCCGTTGCCCGGACCCTCGTTCGGCCCGGCGATGAAGCCGTCGAGGGACATCGACATGTAGAGAACGGTTGCGCTCACGATTTCCTCTTCCTGCGTCGAATGCCTTCTACCCCCACGTCGAACTGGCCAGGGCGAAATCGACACGCGTCAGCCACTCGAGCGGGAACGGCGGCTGTGCCAGCGGCCGAACGGCGAGGTGCATCAGCATCAGCGGATTGTCGTCGCCGGCGATGCGGTTCACATGCACGGTGGAGCAGGCGGTGCAGCGGTGCACGAGCGCCCACTCGCCGTCGTCGCGGACGGATACGCCGATCGGCTCCATCGATCCGCTGCAGTCCGCGGCCCGGTCGCCGGGGACGTCGTCGTCCACGTGCCGGCTCCAGAGGCAGTTCGGGCAGTGGTTGCGGTGCTCGGTGCCGGGGGCGGCCATCGGCACGTCCAGGCGGCAGCGGCGGCAGCGGAAGCTGTCCGGGCCGCGGTGCCGGGCATGGGAACGGCGATGGGTTGGCTTGCGCTGGTCGCGCGACAAGCAGAGGACCTCCGGTGAACGTCGAGCTGGCGGGGCATGGCGCCCCGCGAGGGCCGAGGGATCAGCCCTGGCGGTGGCGTGAGGTGTGGTGTCCCGTGGCGGCAATCGTCATCTGTCGCTCACCTGCCCTTCGGATCTCGGAGGTCGGATCTCGTAGGACGGGGGCGAGGATACGCCTCGCTGACGCGCAGAGCAAGGCGCGGCGCCCAGCTACCCTGGGGAGGCAGTGGTCGCTCCGGTGGCACAGCCAGCTGTGGTTCATCTCCTCACCCCAGGCAGCCCGGCCTACGCCGCGCTGAAGATCGGGGCGATCGGCAGCATCTTCGCGCTCCGTTTCGCTCTGGTCAGGAAGAACCGGGGTGACCACGGCGGCACCCAGCCGGAGACGGTCGAGGCAGCGGTGCCGGTGCGGCGCGATCCGCACCCCGTGAGCAAGAAGAAGAAGCGCCGCAAGCGCCGCCCATCCTGATCGCGCGGCGTGCGGCCAACGACGGCATTGAAGGGGACCGCCATCGGATGATGTATGCGTTAACCGCGATATACGCGGTCAACGCATACACGATCGGACGATGTCGGCGTTATGCATTGGACCCGCCTCCCTTGACCGCGGTCCCCTCGCCGTCGTAGCATCAAATGAAAGGTGGTTTCACTCAGTGAAATCACGCGGGACGCCGACCGCTTCGCGGCCGGGCTTGCCGCGCGGCTCGCCGGCGAGCCGGACAACCGCTTCCAGGGGATGCCCTCGGACGGCGACTCGCGTGCCGGATACGAGGCGATGGGCGCCGAGGGCTGGATCGGCCTGCACTGGCCGGCGGAGCTCGGCGGGCGCGGGCTCGACTCGCTGCTGACCCTCGCCGCCGAGGAGCGCTTCGGGTATCACTGGCTGCCGCTCTCGAGCTACCTGCTGTCGGTGAAGACCATCGGCAACGCGTTGCTGGACCACGCCTCGCCCGAGCTCCAGGAGCGGCTCCTGCCCGAGATCGCCGCGGGCCGGCTGGTGTTCTGCCAGGGCTTCTCCGAGCCGGAGGCCGGCTCGGACCTCGCCGCACTGCGCACCTCGGCGCGTCGCGACGGCGATCGCTACGTGGTTTCGGGCCACAAGACCTGGACCTCCAGCGCGCAGGTCGCCGACTGGATCTACCTCGCGGTGCGAACCGATCCGGAGGCGTCCCGCCCCCACCGCGGCGTGTCGGTGCTCGTCGCGGAGATGGGCTCGCCGGGCATCGAGGTGCGCCCGATCGAGACCGTGGGCGGGGGCGCGCTGAACGAGGTCTTCCTCGACGAGGTGGAGGTGCCGGCGGAACAGCTCGTCGGCGAGGAGAACGGCGGCTGGCGGGTGCTGATGTCGACGCTGGATCACGAGCGCGTGACCAGCGAGAAGGTCGGGATCGTCCTGAGGGTGCTCGACGACCTCGAGGAGGCGGGCGCTCCCACGCTGGAGCTGCGGCGCCTGCGCGGGGAGGCGGAGGCGGCGCGGCTGCTCGGCCGGCGCGCCGTCGCGCTGCTCGCCGAGCGACGGCCGGCCGCCGCCGCGGCAGCGATGGCGAAGCTGTCGATGTCCACGCTGTCGAAACGGACGGCCGACGCGGGCACGCGCCTGCTCGGGCCACGGGCGCTGGTGGAGGACGGTCCCGAGGCGATCGGCGAGGGCCGCCTGGCGGGCGTGACTCGCTCCACCGCCGGCAGCTCGATCGCGGGCGGCGCCTCGGAGATCCAGAGGCGAGTAATCGCGCGTCAGGGCCTCGGATGCGCAGCATGACCTCGGTCACCGATCACGTCGGCGCGGACGAGGCTGGCCAGTTCGCCGCGACCGTCGCCGCAATCGCCGCCCGGCATTCCCAGCCGGACCCGTGGCAGCCAGGCGCGGCGGCCTCCGACGCCACCCCGTCACTGGAGGCGGCTCTGGACGAGGCCGGCTGGCCGGAGCTCGGCCGCGACGAGGCGCTCCTGCCGCTCGCCGGCCCGGCCGGCGCGGCGCTCGGTCGGGCGTTCGCATCGCTCGCGCCCGTCGACGGGCTCCTCGGTGGAGCTCTTAAGGTCGGGACGGTCGCCCGTTACGCGAGCGCCGGCTGTGTCACGGCCGAGCCCCACGCTGGCGCCGTCTTGGCGGGCCGGGCGCGGACCGCCGATGCCGCGGCGTACACCGACGCGCTTGGCGTGGCGGCGGTGACCGTGACCGACGAGCGCCGGGTGGCCGACGACGAGGCGCGAGTCAGGTTCGCCGCGTGGGCGGCAGCCTCCACCGGCTACCTGGCCGGGCTGTCCGAGGAGGCGCTTCGGCTCGCGCTCGAGCATGCGCAGTCGCGGCGGGCGTTCGGCGGGCCCCTGTCGGCGCTCGAGCCGGTTCAGCAGATGCTTGCCGACGCGGCCACGCTGGTCGACGGGCTCTCCCTGCTCGCAGGCGACTCCCCCGGCCTGGACGCCCTCGTCCACGCAGGCGAGGCGGCGGAGCACGCGGTGGGGATCTGCATGCAGGTGACCGGCGCGCTCGGCTTCACGACCGAGTTCCCGCTCCAGCGCGCCTACCGCCGCAGCCGCTCGTCGCATGCGTGGGCGGACGCGGTCGCGGTCGCATGGGACGGCGGACGCGAGGCACCGTCGTGACCGGCGAGCGGCTTCCGCTGGCCGGGGTCCGGGTGCTCGACTACGGGCAGTACGTGGCCGCTCCCTTCGCGACGATGCTGCTGTCGGACCTCGGCGCCGACGTCGTCAAGGTCGAACCGCCGACCGGTGACGAGTGGCGCCGCTACGACCCCTTCGAGCCGGGCGAGAGCCGCTACTTCTATGCGCTGAACCGCGGCAAGCGCTCGGTCGCGCTCGACCTCAAGACCACGGAGGGGCGCGAGCGCAGTCGCGAGCTGATCGGGTCGGCCGACGCGCTCGTCCACAACTGCCTGCCCGAGCGAGCGCGCCGGTTCGGGCTCGACCGTGACAGCGTGCAGGGCGTGAACCCGCGGTGCGTGACCGTTTGCGTTTCTGCTTTCGGCAGTGACGGTCCCGACTCCGCCCGACCCGCCTACGACCTGATCGGGCAGGCGCTGTCAGGCCTGTTGCTGGCGGACCCGCGCCCGGGCGACACGGTGCCCCGCAGGACCGGCGGCCTGGCCCTGGCCGACTTCACGGCGGGCCTGCTCGCCGCGCTCTCCGTAACCGCTGGGTTACTCGGCCGTGACCACAGCGCGCCGGAGATCGAGGTCTCCCTGCTGGGTGCCGCGCTCGCCCTGCAGGCGCAGCGTTTCGTGTCGGTCGACGACGTCGACCGGGAGCCGGAGGATGCGAGCGGCGAGGGCGGCCCGCGCGACGGCGGGCCCGCACGGGAGGACGGTCGGGCTGCGCTCGAGGCGGCCGCAGCACGCGTGGAGGCGCTCGAGGCGCTCGACCCCTACTACCGCGCCCACGCGTGCGCGGACGGCTTCGTCGCGCTCGCGTGCCTGAACACCGCGCAGCGGCTTCGGGTCGGCGAGCTGTTCGGGCTCGAGGATCCGTTCGCCGGCAATCCGCAGGCTGCCCCGGCCGGCGCCGAGGAGCACAGGCGGCGCGGCGCGCACGTGCGCGCCGTCGAGGAGGCGTTCGCGCGGCTCTCGGTGCGCGAGGCTGTTGACGCACTCAGCGCGCGGGGCGTGCCCACCGGCGAGGTGCGCAGCCTCGACCAGCTCTTCGACGACGAGCAGGTGCGCGCGAACGGCCTCGTGCAGACGGTCGAGCAGCCAGGGGTTGGGCCCGTGCGGCTCCTCGGCAGCCCGTTCAAGGTCGACGGGCGGCCCTCGGGCAGCGGGCGCGCCGCCCCCGCGCTCGACCAGCACGCCGGGGAGCTCCTGGGAGAGCCTCAGCGGCGATGAAGGTCGTCAGGGACCTGCCGCGCACGGTGCGCAGGATCGACCACGTCTGGATCCCGATGTCCGACGGCGCTCGCCTGGGCGCGCGCATCTGGCTGCCGGAGGACGCCGAGGCCGACCCGGTGCCCGCGATCCTCGAGTACCTCCCGTACCGGAAGGGCGACGGCACGGCTCACCGCGACGAGCCGCGCCACGCCTACTTCGCCGGCCACGGCTACGCCGTGCTGCGCGTCGACCTCCGCGGGAGCGGCGAGTCCGACGGCCTGCTGCTCGACGAGTACCTCCCTCAGGAGCAGGAGGATGCGCTCGAGGTGCTGCGCTGGATCGCGGCGCAGCCGTGGTCCACCGGCGCCGTCGGGATGTTCGGCATCTCGTGGGGCGGCTTCAACGGCCTCCAGGTCGCCGCCCACGCGCCGCCCGAGCTGAAGACCGTGATCACAGTCTGCTCGACGGACGACCGCTACGCGGATGACGTCCACTACCGGGGCGGCGCCGTGCTGGCGCTCGAGATGCTCTCCTGGGGCGCGTCGATGCTGTCGTTCAACGCGATCGCGCCGGACCCCGAGGTCGCGGGCGAGGGCTGGCGCGACGCCTGGCTCGAGCGGATCGACAGCGTCGAGCCCTACGAGCACGAATGGCTCCGCCACCAGCGCCGCGACGACTACTGGAAGCAGGGCTCGGTCTGCGAGGACTTCGACGCGATCCGGTGCCCGGTCTACGCGATCGGCGGCTTCGCGGACGGCTACTCGGAGGCGGTGTTCCGGATCCTCGCCGGCATGGGCGACAGGGCGAAGGGCCTGCTCGGCCCGTGGTCGCACTCGTTCCCGGACAGCGTCGAGCCGGGCCCGGCAATCGGCTTCCTCCAGGAGTGCCTGCGCTGGTGGGACGGGTGGCTCAAGGGGGAGGACACCGGGATCGCCGGCGAGCCGGCCCTGCGCGTGTGGATGCAGGAGCCGGTCACCCCGGCCGCGCGGCAGGTCGAGCGGCCGGGCCGCTGGGTCGCCGAGGAGGGCTGGCCGTCGCCCAACATCGAGGAGCGGCGCCTATGGCTCGGCGACGGCGTGCTCCGCGAGCAGGCCGACCAGGCCGGTCCGCGGCTCCACGTCGGAACCGACCTGCTGTGCGGGCTCGACGGGGGCGTCTGGTGCGCCGACGGTACGCACGGCGAGGGGGCGGTCGACCAGCGCGCGGACGACGGCCGCGCGCTCAGCTTCGACTCGGCTCCGCTCGAGGACCGGATCGAGTTGCTCGGGAACGCGCGCGTGGAGCTGGTGCTGGAGAGCGACCGCCCGGTGGCCCAGCTCGCCGCCCGGCTGTGCGACGTGGCACCCGACGGGACCTCGCTGCTCGTCACGCGCGGCGTGCTGAACCTGACGCACCGCGACAGCCACGAGCATCCCGAGCCGCTGGTGCCGGGTGAGCCGACCCGGGTCGTCGTGGAGCTGGACGGAATCGCCGAGGCGATCCCGGCGGGCCACCGGCTGCGGCTGGCGCTGTCGCCCGCGTACTGGCCCTGGCTGTGGCCGGCGCCCGAGCTCGCGACGCTCGCCGTGCACACGGCGGAGAGCGCACTGGTGCTGCCGGTGCGTCCGCCGCGCGCCGAGGACGAGGAGCTGCGGCCCTTCGACGAGCCCGAGCATGCGCCGGGCCTCGAGGAGGAGACGCTCGAGCCGGTGGAGGGCTCCCGCTCCGTGACGCGCGACTTCGCCAGCGGCCGCACCGAGCTCGTGTTCGACTGGGCCGCGGGCGGCCGCTACCGGCTCGTCGAGTTCGGCCTCCAGACCGGCTATTGGACGAAGACGACGTACTCGATCGTGCCGGGGGACCCGCTCTCCGCAGAGGTGCGCTGCGAGGCCGCCACCGAGCTCGGCCGCGACGGGTGGCTGACCCGAGCCGAGATCACCTCGGTGATGGACGCCGACGCCGAGCGCTTCCGCGTGCGCACCGAGCTCGAGGCATTCGAGGACGGCGAACGGGTGCGCGTGCGCGAGTGGACCTTCGAGACGCCCCGGGACCTCGGTTGAATGGCGAGCACGCGGTGCGTGCGAGCGATCGTCATCACCCAAGCCGGGTCCGAACCATGTCCTGGAACGCGCAAATGAGCTGCTCCGTCCGCGTGAGCAGACGGCCGTGCTCCAGCGCGCCGCTCGCCGCGCCCCGCTGCACCGCCTCCACGAGGCCGGTGTCCTCGGCGCCCACCTGGTCGTCGAACTCGAGCAGCTCCTCGATCCAGCCCTCGTCGGTCCCCTCTGCGAAGAAGTAGTCGAACCACGCGCCCGTGCGGTCGGTCGCGAGCGGCCACATCGGCCCGATCGACAGGTTCGGGCGCCCAGGGTTCACGTTGAACTTCATCGCCGGGAAGAGGATGTGGTACTGGGCGGTGGGCACGCTGTCGCTGACGTCGTAGGGCGCCGCGTCCGTGTACGCGTCGGGATGGATCGGCGGAAACTGGCTGAGCCGAAGCCCGTCGACCTCCATCCGCTGCCGCTGCTCGTCGATGAGCCTCACGAAGCCGGGGTGGTTCAGCTGGCAGTGGTAGCACTCGAGGTAGTTCTCGATCGCGATCTTCCAGTTGGCCTGGATCTCGTAGCCGACGCGGTGATGGAAGCGAAGCGAGTCGACGTCCAGCCCGTTGTCCGCGACGACCTCGGGCAGGCTCCCGAGCGCCACGTCCAGCCCGGGCGCGTCCATGTCGGGGTTCACGAACACGAACGGCCCCCAGGTGTCCACCTGGACCGGCACCAGGCCGAGGCACGCCATGTCGAAGTCCGGCTCGTCCTTGCTCCGCGGCGCCCCGCGGAGGCTGCCGTCGAGCCCGTAGGTCCAGGCGTGGTACGGGCACTGGATCGTGCCGCGCGTCTGCGGCTCGTTCACCAGCACCGTGCCGCGGTGACGGCAGACGTTCAGGAACGCGCGGAGGGAATCGTCCTTGTCGCGCAGCACCACGACCGGCAGCCCGCCCACCTGTGTGGGGAACATGCTGGCCGGCCCGTCGAGCTCGCCGAGGTGCCCCGCGTACTGCCAGGAGCGCCGGAAGATCCGCTCGCGCTCGCCCGCCGCGATCTCCGGGTCGACGTACCAGCGGTAGGGAAGCGTCTCGGTGCGCGACTCGACCTGCGTGCGACCCATGGACGGGTTATTCTCTCAGAAGTCGATATGCGAAAGCAACTTTCGCAGGGTGAGAACAAGGGCTCCGTGGGAACGCTCTCGCGCGGGCTCGACATCCTCGAATTGTTCGCCGGCGGCTCGCCCGAGCTGACCCAGACCGAGATCTCAGACCGGCTCGGCCTGCCGGTCCCAACCGTACACCGGCTCGTGAGGCTTCTCACCGAGCGCGGCTGGCTGGTCCGCGACTCCGCCAGCCGCAGGCTGCGGCTCGGGCTCGGCGCGGCGCGGCTGCTGCCTGCCGTGCGCCTGCCCGACCTGGCGCGCGAGCCGCTGCGCGCGTTGGCCGCACGGACCGGAGAGACCGTGAACCTCGCCGCGCTCGACGGAAGCGACGTGCTCTACCTGGTGAGCGAGACCGGCACGCACCTGCTCACGCTGCGCTCGCACGTCGGACTGCGGCTCCCGGTCCACTCGACTGCGCTCGGAAAGTGCCTGCTCGCCCAGCTCGACGACGACGACGCGCGCGCGGCGGCCGGCGACGAGCCCTATGAGGCCCTCACCCCGAAGACGCTGACCAGCTGGGACCGGCTTCATGCGAATCTAGAGCGTGTGCGCCGCGACGGTGTCGCCCACTCGCGAGAGGAGTTCGAGATCGGGCTCCACTCGATCGCCGTGCCGGTCGCATGGCTCGACGCCGACGGGCCCGTGGCGGTGAACGTGTCGCTGCCGTCGTCGCGGGCCGGGCGGGAGGCGACCGCCCGGCTGATGGATGACCTGCGCGCCACCGCCGGCGCGATCACGGGAGCGGCCCGATGAGCGCCGGCACGACGCCGTTCTGGCTCGACGCTAAGTACGAGCCGCGCCCGCCGCTCGAGGGTGACATCGAGGCGGAGGCATGCGTCATCGGCGGCGGGGTCGGCGGGCTCTCGTGCGCGCGGCGGCTCGCGCAGCACGGGATCGACACGGTCCTGCTCGAGGCGGGCACGGTGGCCGGCGGCGCCAGCGGGCGCAACGGCGGCTTCCTGATCGCCGGCACGGCGGCCTTTCACAACGACGCACGCGAGCGGTTCGGGGTCGAGCCGGCGCGCTCGATGTACGCGGCGACGCTCGCCGCCCAGCGGGAGATCTACGAGCTGGCGGCCGAGCTGGGCGCCGGCGACTCCCTGCGGCGGGTCGGGCTGCTCCGCCTCGCGGTCTCGGAGGAGGAGGCCGAGCACGTGCGCGAGCACGCCGCCGCTCTGCGCGCCGACGGCTTTCCGGGCGAGACGGTCGAGCGCGAGGACCTGCCGCCCGCCCTCCAGCGCACCGGCCTCGTGGGCTGCCTGACCGACCACGACGGCGCGCTCCACCCCGCGCGCTGGTATCGGATGCTGGCGGCCGCCGCGGAGGCGGCGGGCGCGCAGATCCACGAGGGCACGCGGGTGCGAGCACCGGTCGCGGCTCCGGGCGAGGGACCGGTCCAGGTCGCGCCGGCGAACGCCGGCGCCAGCGCGACCGTCCGCGCGCGTCACGTGGTCGTCGCGGCCGACGGCGCCCTGCCCGCGCTCGTGCCCGAGTACGCCGGGCGGGTGCGCTCGCGGAGGCTGCACATGGTCGCCACGGAGCCGCTTCCGCCGACGATCGACAACCTGGTCTACGCGCGCTGGGGCTTCGAGTACCTCCAGCAGCGCCCCGACGGCCGCATCCTGGTCGGCGGGTTCAGCGACGTGGACGGCGAGAGCTCGTACACCGACAGCGACGCCGGCAGCCCGCTGATCTGGGACCGGGTGGACGCCTACCTGCGCGAGGACCTCGGAGTGTCGGCCGAGCTGAGCCATCGCTGGGCCGGCGTGGTCGGCTACAGCGACGACTCCCTGCCCTACGTGGGTGAGGTTCCCGGGCGCCCGGGGCTGTACGTCTCCGGGGGGTACTCGGGCGTCGGCAACGTGCCCGGCTTCATGTGCGGGCGCGACATCGCGGACACGATCGCGGGGAGTGTGCCGGAGCCACTCTTCCCCGCCGACCGAGAGCCATGGATCGGCGCGGCACCAGCGAGCTGAGCCCCGGCCCGCCCTCCACCGTCGACCCGGACCGGGTGCGCGAGCTCCGCATGCGCGAGGACGCCCTCTTCGCTGAACGGACACGAGCCTCGCGAGAGCTCTTCGAGCGTGCGGCGCACAGCCTGGCCGGCGGCGTCACGTCTTCGTTCCACGCGAGCGACCCCTGGCCGCTCTACGTCGCGCGCGGCGAGGGCGCGCGCGTCTGGGACGTGGACGGCAACGAGTACCTCGACTTCCACAACGGCTTCAGCGCCATGGTGCAGGGGCACGCGCATCCGGCCATCGTGGCCGCGGTCGAGGAGCAGGTCGCCGAGGGCACCCACTTTGGCGCGACGACCGAGCTCACGGTCGCGGTGGCCGAGGACCTCGCCGGGCGCTTCGGCCTCGAACGGTGGCGCTTCACGAACTCGGGCACCGAGTCGAACATGGCAGCGATCCGGCTCGCGCGCGCAGCCACCGGGCGGCTCGCCGTAGTCCGGATGGAGGGCTCGTACCACGGCCACGCGGAGATCGAGCCGGCCGCCGAGATCCCCTTCAACGACGCCGGAGCCCTGGAGCGCCGGATCGAGGAGACGCGGCCCGCCTGCGTGCTCATGGAGGGCGCGATGACGAGCGGCGGCCTCAGGCCGCCGGAGCCGGGCTACCTGGAGGCGGTGCGCCAGCTGACGAGCCGCCACGGCGTCCTGCTCGTGTTCGACGAGGTGAAGACCGGCCTCACCATCGCGGCCGGCGGCGCGGTCGAGCGGTTCGGAGTCACGCCCGACCTGGTCACGCTCGCCAAGTCGCTCGGCGGCGGCCTGCCGAGCGGTGCGATCGGCATGACGTCCGAGCTGTCGGAGCTGATCGCAGACGGCCGCGTGCGTCAGCTCGGCACCTACAACGGCAACCCGCTGTCCATGGCGGCGGCGAGCGCGAGCCTGCGCCAGGTGCTCACCCCCGCGGCCTACGACGAGCTCGAGCGCCTCGGCGACCGGATGGTCGCCGGCTGCGAGGACGCGCTTGCCGCGAGCGGGCTCGAGGCCTCATGCGTGGGGGTCGGGTCGAAGGGCGCGGTCGACTGGGGCGGCGACCATGAGCTCGGCCGCCTGATCTGGCTGTGGCTGGCCAACCGCGGCGTCTACACGACCGCGGGACGGCAGCAGGAGTGGAACGTGAGCGTGGCCCACGACGAGCAGACGGTGGACCGCTACGTCGACGTCTTGGGCGGCCTCCTGGCGGAGCTCACTCCACGATCGTCCGGCTCTGCTCACGCATGAACTGCGGGAGGTACCACGCGCCCAGGCCGCCCTTGCCGGTGGAGCCGCTCGACTTCCAGCCGCAGAACGTCTGCGTGCCCGGCCACGCGCCCGTCGTTGCCCCGGCGCGCCGGTTCACGTAGACCACCCCGGCCTGGATCTCGGCCAGGAAGCGCTCCTTCTCTGACTCGTTGCCGGTGAAGATGCCCGCGGTCAGCCCGTACACGGGCGCGTTGGCCTCTGCCATCGCCTCGTCGAACGAGCTCACGCGCGTGACGGTCACGAAGGGCAGGAACAGCTCGTCGCGCTCCAGCGGATGGCCGAGCGGGAGGTCGGCCACCACCGTCGGCTCGACGAAGTGGCCGGCGAGCCCCGGCGCGCCTCCCCCGGCCGCCACGCGGCCGTCGCTCTTCGCGGCGGCGACCGCGCGCTCGTAGCGCTCCACGCTGCCCTCGTTGATCACCGGGCCCACGAACGTCTCGCTGTCGCCCGGGTCGCCGAGCGCGAGCTCGCCGGCCTTCGCGCCGAGCCTGTCCACGAACTCGTCGTATACCGAGTCCACGACGATGGCTCGCGAGCACGCGCTGCACTTCTGGCCCGAGAGCCCGAAGGCGGAGCGCGCCACGCCCTCCGCCGCAGCGTCGAGGTCGGCGCTGTCGGTGACGATCGCCGGGTTCTTGCCGCCCATCTCGGTGAGCGCCGGCCGCGCGTAGGGCCCGTCCTGGAGCTTGCGGGCAATCTCACGCCCGACCTCGGCCGACCCCGTGAACGCGATGCCGTCCACCCCGGCGTCCACCAGCGCGCGGCCGGTGCGGGGCCCACCGTGCACGAGGTTGAAGACGCCGGCGGGCAGCCCGGCCGCGACCACGATCTCGCCCAGCACGGCGCCGCTCGCGGGCGTCTCCTCGGACGGCTTGAACACCACCGTGTTTCCTGCGATCAGCGCCGAGCTCGCCATCCCGATCGAAAGGGCGACCGGGAAGTTGAACGGCGCGATCACGCCGAAGACGCCGTACGGGCGCAGCACGTCCACGTTGCGCTCGCCGTCGACGAAGCTGTTGAGCGGCTGCGTGTAGCCCTCGTTCTCCTCCATGTGGCCGGCGTACGCCTCGATGAGGTCGATCGCCTCCTGCACCTCGAGGATCGACTCGGTTCTCGTCTTGCCCGTCTCCATGCTCGCCAGGGCGGCGAGCTCCATGTGCCGCTCGCCGATCCCGTCCGCTACGGCGCGCAGGAGCCGGCAGCGCTCGCCGTACGGCGTGGCCGCCCATCCGGGCGCGGCCGCGCGCGCCACCTCGACCGCTCGCTGTACCAGCTCCGGCCCGGCCTCGTGCGCGCTGCTCGCCAGCTCGTCCGTGCGCGCCGGATCGCGGCGCTCGAAGACCTCGCCCTCGGCGAGCGTCTCGCCGCCGATCAGGTGCGGGCGCGGCGCCGCGTCGGCAGCGCGCGCCGCGTCGAGCGCCTCCTCGAAGGCGGCGTCGGTCTCGGCGCCAAGGTCACCGCTCGTGTACGTAAGCCTCGTGCTCATCGGCTGAACGTACCGCGTGGCATGCCGGCAGGAAAAGGGGGTCCTCGCCGGTGCACTGTTTCTCGATCCCGAGCCGCGCGGCCTCACCCGACTCGACCAGCGGGCAGCGCGGATGGAAGCGGCAGCCCGACGGGATGCGGGTGGGGTCGGGGGTCTCGCCGCGGAGGATCTGCGGCTCCGTGTGTGTGGTCTCCGGTACGACCGAGAGGAGCGCGCGCGTGTACGGATGCTGCGGCGCCGTGAGCAGCTGCTCGGCGGGCGCGTCCTCCACGATCCGGCCGAGGTACATCACGGCGACGCGGTCGGCGATGTTCCAGGCGAGCCCGAGGTCGTGGGTGACGACCAGGATGCTCACGCCCGCCTGCCGCACCAGCCGGAGCATGAGCGCCAGGATCTCGCCGCGCACGGAGGCGTCGAGGGCCGACACCGGCTCGTCGGCCACGAGCAGGTCAGGGTCGAGCGCCATGGCACCGGCGATGATCACGCGCTGGCGCTGGCCGCCCGAGATCTCGTACGGATAGCGGGTGAAGAAGCTCTCAGGGGGGCGCATCCCCGCGTTCGCAAGCGCCTCGGCGACGATCTGCTCCTCGTCCCCCTTGAGCCCCTGTATCCGGATGCCCTCGGCGACCGCCTCGTACAGCGTCTGCCGGGCGTTCAGGGCGCCGGTCGGGTCTTGGAAGATCATCTGCGCGCGGCGGCGGTGTTCGCGCAACCCTGCCCTCTTGTACGAGAGCGGCTCGCCTCGGAAGCGCACCTCACCGGAGGTCGGGCGGCGGAGGCCCATGATGGTCCGGGCCAGCGTGGTCTTCCCGCAGCCCGATTCGCCGACGAGCGCGAGCGTCTCGCCCTCCCGAACCTCGAGGTTGACCCCGTCGACCGCGCGCGCCGGCCCGTCGCGGCCCGGATACTGCACGTGCAGGTCGCGCACCTCGACGAGCGGCGTGGCGTCGTTCATGCTCGCACCGGCGCGCCGGAGACGTGGACGCAGGCGGCCTCGCGCGAGGGGCCGGCCGGCCAGAGCTCGACCTCGGTGTGGGGACAGACGTCGGTCACCACGGCGCAGCGCGGATGGAAGGGGCAGCCGCTCGGCACATGGCGCGGGTCGGGCGGATCGCCGGAGAGCCCGGACGGGTTCATGCGGAACTCCGCCTCGCCGATCACCGGGAAGGCCGCGGAGAGAGCGCGCGTGTACGGATGCGCGCCGTCGGCGAAGACCTTGTCGTTGGGCCCGTGCTCGACGATCCGCCCGGCGTACATCACTGCTATCCGCCTGCAGACGTTCACGAGCGTCGAGAGGTCGTGCGTGATGAAGATGATCGCCAGCCCGAGCTCGCGCTGGAGCTCCGCGAGCAGCCTGAGCACCTGGGCCTGGACCATCACGTCCAGCGCGGTGGTGGGCTCGTCGGCGATCAGGAGCCTCGGGTCGCACGCCAGCGCGAGCCCGATCAGGACGCGCTGGCGCTGCCCGCCCGAGAGCTCGTGCGGATACGCGCGCGAGCGGCGCGCCGGGAGTCCCACGAGCTCGAGCAGGTCGGCCACCCGCTTCGGGTCGTCATCCGACGCGCTCTTGGCGTGGAGCTTGATGGCCTCGTAGATCTGGTCGCCCACGCGCTGGACGGGGTTCAGCGTGTGGAGCGCGCCCTGGAACACGATCGCGAGCTCCGTCCAGCGCACGGCACGCAACCGGCCGGGCTTCATCTCGAGCACGTCCTCGCCGTCGAGGAGGACGTCGCCGGTCACCTCCGTCCCCTTCGGAAGCAGTCGCAGGAGCGCCCCGGCCATCGAGGACTTGCCGCAGCCGGACTCGCCGGCGATGCCGAGCGTCTCGCCGACGTCGAGCGTGACGTCGATGCCGCGCACGGCCGGTATCGGCGCCTGGCTAGCCGCGTTGTAGGTCACCCGCAGGTCGCTGACCTCGAGGAGGCTCATTTGTTCCGGTCTCTCAGCCGCGGGTCGAGGATCTCCTCCAGCGCCGTGCCGCAGAGCGTGAACGCCAGCGCGACGAGCAGGATCCCGAGCCCGGGCGGGATGAAGACCCACCAGGCCTCGGCCGTGACCGCGCCGGTCTCGAACGCGTCGTCGAGCATCTTGCCCCAGGACGGATTCGAAGGGTCGCCCAGCCCGAGGAAGGAGAGCGTGGCCTCGGAGAGGATCACGATCGGCACCGTGAGCGTCGTGTTCGCGAGGATCAGCGGCGAGACGTTCGGGACGATGTGGCGCGTCATCAGATGCCAGTTCGACGCGCCGAGCGCGCGGCTGCGGTCGACGTAGTCGCGCTCCCTGAGAGTCAGCACCTGGGCGGCGATCAGCCGGGCGGTCGAGGGCCACGAGGTGATCCCGATCACCAGGATGATGTTCTTGACAGACGGGCCGAGGATCGCCGCCAGGACGATGGCGAGCGGGAGGAAGGGGATGACGAGGAACCACTCGGTGATGCGCATCAGGACGCCGCCGATCTTGCCGCCGTAGAAGCCGGCGGTGATCCCGACGATCGACCCGATCAGGATCGCGAGGATCGTCGCCGCGAGACCGACGAGCAGGCTCGTCCGCGCGCCCCAGATGAACTGCGTCATTACGTCGCGGCCGAGACTGTCCGTCCCCAGCGGGCCGAACTCGGAGGGGTTCGCGAAGGTCGGGTTGTGCGTCACGTTGATCGCGCGGAGGCCCGCCTCGTCGGCGAGCAGCGGCGCGGCGATGGCCATCAGGACGGCGGCCACGAGGATCCCCAGCCCGATCATTCCCGGTGTGTGGTGGCGGAACTGGCCCCACGCCCGCGACAGCGCCCGCCGGCGGCGGATCCACGCGATCCTCCTGGCGGATGGGGCGGCGACGGCGCTCACGTGGGCCTCACCCGCGGGTCCAGGTAGCCGTAGAGCAGGTCGGCGACCAGGTTGAAGAAGATCACCGAGGCGCTGAACACGAGAAACATGCCCTGGAGCATCGGAAGGTCGGGGCCCTTGAGCGCCTCGTACGTCGCGAGCCCGAGCCCCGGCCAGGAGAAGATCGCCTCGATGGCGATCGCGCCCGACAGCACGAAGCCGAAGTTGATCGCGAGCAGGGCGACCACCGGCAGCAGCGCATTCGGCACGGCGTGCCGGTTGCGCACCAGCACGTCGCGAAGGCCCTTCGCGCGCGCGAGGACGAGGTAGTCCTCGCGCATGGTCTCGAGCAGCGACGAGCGCATCACGATCGCGTACTCGCCCAGGTACGCGAGCGTCAGCGTGAGCGCGGGCAGGAACATGTGCCTCGCCTGGTCGGGCAGCTTCGCCAGTCCCGTGGCCGTCGAGGACGGATCCTCGATCCCGCCGACCGGGAACCACCCGAGCACGACCGCGAAGAAGGTCAGCAGGATCATCCCCAGCCAGAACTCCGGCATCGAGTAGGTCGCCATCGTGAACGCCGTGATCGAGTAGTCGGCCTTGGTCCGTCTGCGCCACGCCGCGGCGATGCCGAGCATGATCCCGAACACCGCCGAGAGCACGGCGGAGATGCCCACGAGCGCGATCGTCGCCCCCGCCTTGTCCTTGATCTCCTGCCAGACGGGCTGGTTGGTCGTGTACGAGCGCCCCAGGTTCAGCGTCGCCGTCTCCTTCAGGTAGGAGACGAACTGCGCGCCCTTGGACTTGTCGAGGCCGAACTCCTCGGTCAGCTTGGCGC